>WNGN01002861.1_pt1 | contig 15963 bp, 10 predicted proteins | sample 5400561 | NCBI WGS metagenome assembly WNGN01 (sample SAMN13153379, study PRJNA577476) | soil metagenome | isolation source: 115 cm soil or saprolite under Garry oak tree replicate 2 | place: USA:California | collected 2016-06-15
TCCCTCGTGGAAATATCCATGGCCAGCGACAAAAGCAGTTAGACTGCTTGGTACCGCATATTCCCGGACGGGGCCAGTGATGCCGACGTGCGAGGCTTGCATTATCGTTACACCGGGAGATCTTGAAATACTGCCGCCAAGCAAGCTCCGCCTCTTTACCATCTTCCATTCGCCTGGCGGCTGCTGTGCAATGCTCCCCGGAGCGATCTCAGGAAGCAACACATGTCCGTGGTCAGCGACATAGACGAATGCTCCAAAACCCAATCCGACGAGCCGATCCGTGGCAGTGCGAACGTCACCGATAATGTCGCTCATCAACTTGCGAGCTAAATACAGGCTTGGGCCTTCGCCTAAAGCATCAATCTCTTGAGTACGGACCACTACGAGATCAGCCTCGCCAATGGCCGATTGAAGCTTTTTTTGGGGCATTGATAGAAGGTCACCGAGAGGAAAGTCACGGAAGCGATCACCGTAGATCTCCCGAATGAGTTCCATGCGATCAGCCGAATTGCGTAGCATTCTCCCAGCGATTGCAGGGACAATTTCATTTCGATCTTCAACCAGGCTGTAGACTCCGTCCGCGCCGGGCATCAACGCCGCCATCGCGCATGGAGTCGTGGTTGGGAGGATGGTTGTCGCTGAAGAGACAGTGACAGAGCCAAAAGACTCCAGTGTGCCCCCAAGGTCCCGACCCATCTCGTACCGCATTGAGTCGACCAGGAAATACACGACCTTCGCACGTTCTTCAAGTTCGGGAGCAACATATCTGTTGAAAACTTGAGTCTGGCGAAGAATTCCTTCAGGTGGCCAGCCTTCACGTTCTACCGACTTCAAGAAAACGGATTGTGCCGAACCAACAACTTCGGTATATCGCTGGCGAGAGATTGCGATCAACCCTCCAACCTCATCGTCCTCAGCGCATGCGGCGGCGCCCTGCTCAACGAGTCTTTGTTGGCGATCGGTCTGCCAGAAGCCGTCAGCAGCCGTATATGCCTGAATTAGATCGCGGACCGTGGTGGGAATCTTCGTGGACTGGCTGCTCCACGCCTCGGCTGCGATTAGGAAATCAATACAGCGTTCAGCGAGTTTCCAGATCAGCGCTCGTTCCGGAATATAACGCCACACCGACTGCCGACGTTGATTGACCACTTGGCGCGCCTCTGCCAGGTTTCCGGCCTTGGCCAAGGATTCCAATCTTTTCAGGTAAGTCTTTTCCTCGAATGGAAAGGTATCTCGCACACCCAGGTACGGAAGACTGGAGGCAAGCTCCGGGAGGTGTAAAGCTTTTTCTACGCGAGTCGCAAGCACGATGTAGCTGTCGCGCGCGTCGTCCGACATCCGCATTCGGTCGCAGATGGAGTAAATCGTTGGGCGATAATCTTCTGTTGCTCGGGCCACGTCAATCAATTGATCGGGCAATGCGCCCTGCAAATCCAGGGCGAACTCTGAGAAAAGAACGAAGCGCCCAAGATGTTCCAAGATGGAGTCCAAAGTCGTGACTCGCGCAGGCGGAACAAAGCCAAGGCCAGGCTGAAGCAGTCGGAGCAATTCGTTACTGGAGCCGGCCACACTCTCCAGCGTCTTCGCAGGTTCCTTCCCACATAAGAGCTGAGTGGTCACCTCAACGAGTGAATCACTTCCCAGGGCCTCTTGAAGTAGTGGATAACGAACGCTCTTGCCCAAACCTTCGATCAATGAGAGTGTCGGACGGGCATCCGCAAAGAGGCGATCGATTTCACGCTCGCGCCCTGGCAGCGCCTGGCGTGCCAATGATTGGAACATCTCAGCTTCTTTGTCTCCATATGCTGTCCCGATCAGTGCAAACGATTCGAAAGGGTCTTCACGCCGCTGATCTTCGGTCCGACCACGCGGCCAGGGGCAGTAGATCAAAAGATTCGCATTCTTGGCTTGAGATGTCTGGTTCGTGTCATTCAGCTGGCAAAGGACATCGTCCGCTTGTCGGCGAGTTCGGAGCCGAGATTGTTGACTCAGAATTACGGTACTATTCGGGGCTTTGAATGTTCGCGCTATCTCCCCGAAGGCATCTTCGCCGTCGTACCAAACGACGACGCGGTTCTCTTCGAGAAGATCGGTGAGACGCTTCTTGAGATAGGCGGTTAGGCTCACTCCTCGTCTCCTGGAACGGTTTCTTCAATGGCTATCTTCTTTGACCGTTTCTTCTTTGCAGGTTTCGCTGCGAGTTCGCACAGCGATTCCAGATCATGCGCGATTGCAATCGATCGGTCATGCTTGCAGACTTCGCGAACACGATCCGGCCAAATGGAATAGGCCAAGTGGGCCCAATCGTAGTCTCCCGCTTCCAGCTTCTTCCAGCATTCCTGAAGGTCTTTGCGCCACATCGGCAGGCGGAAAAGCTGTCTCTGCAAATGAGGTCCGCAGGGACGAGGCTTCGCGGCCGGTGGCGTTGGGCAGTTCAGATTCGATTCGCCGCAACTCCTTCTCGGCATTGTCAATCTTGGGTTTCACATATTTGTTGAGCGCGGTATGGAGCGAGTCATCGTTGAGACGAGGGCAGTAAATCCACAACGTGTACGAGCCTGAAGCGGTGGAGAGTGGCCAGTAAATGGGGGCCTGACGACCGCTCTTAGAATAGCCTTTCAGGTGAAAAGCAAAGAACAACGAAGGCTTCCGAAAATATTCGCGAAGATCCTTTATGCCCAGAATCTCGCAGGACTCTTGCTCGATGAGGTCCGCCCGTTCCTCCCATATCACTCTCAACGTTTCTCTTATTTGTCGGACAACGTCATTTGGGCTGTCTTCGTCGTCTACCAAAATACCATCCCATCGAATCTCTACAGGGTAATCCCAGTCACCATTGTCGATGTCTTCCCTTGTCATCGGTAGTCCATCGCGGTTCTGGAGCATGCCGGGCGGACACACCGGCAAAGGCGCGAATGGGTCGGGGAGCTTCGTTGCTTTTCCACTTGGGACTAGTCGGATATTCCATCGCCCAAAAGAGACGCCGAGTAGGTAGGAGAAGAGTGCCCCGGTCGTGACGACTGCTTCCGGGCATTCGCCTCCTACCAGGGCGTTTTCTTCGGATGGTAGCGAAGTCTCCGATCTGGATTCCGTCGCACAGGTCGCATTCACAGCCGAACGATCTGCAGTATTAAGGTTGTAAAGCTCGAAAACGAGCTCATCGATTTCGGATTGAATAGCTTCGAACGCCTCCTTCTCAGCGCGAATACGGGCGGACCACTCAGCTGAACGCTGCACGATTCCTTCGCCCGGAACTTTGAGCACAGGCGGCTGAACAAAGGCGTGGGATGTCTCGGTTGATCTGTCCAACTCGTGTTTTTTTGCCCACGCGAGGATTGCAAGGTCTGAGATTCGCGAATCCAGGGGCGGAACAGGAATACTGTTTATGTCACCAACGTCGAATTGAGGATGCTCACTGCGCCCTAGCGTCAACTTGATAAGGTAATCCGCCATTGTGCTGTTCAGTAGGCCCAGGTCGAATCTGCAGACGTCCTCTTCTGCATAAATTCCACTGCCTCGCTTGCTAATTACTGTTCCTTCGGGCATCGCTTGTATGCAAAGCCGATGCCCGCGATATACCCATGTCAGTCCAGGACGAGAAAAGTATTCGAGGTTCGCAGGCCGGATGTCAGGGCGGTAGATAGTTCCTAAGTATCCGCGGTATGTATTTCGATGGTCATCCCAGTCGATGACGAGGTCGATATCCCGATAAAATGGGCTAAACCCTCCTCCCTTATTCCAAGTACGCCACCTTGATTGATTTCCGGCCTTAGGTTCCCACCAAGTGCGAGCGAACCGAAAATCGTCGCAAGTGGGGTTCGTTGTTCTCACTTCTCTGCCAGATTTGGCGAGCGATGGAAGAGTGGTGAAAAGATCGAGGATGCTCTTCGAACACCAATATGCGAATGTGTTCCCTGGAATGTTGGAGAATTGGCCCGGATCGCAAACAAACGTTCCTTTACTTGCCGGATCGTAGATCAATTTGACGAGTGCTGGCCCCTTGTCTTCCTCCGTTAGCGCCCGCAGACAGACGAATGGCGGAAAGACAGGGATCGGCGCAGCACCTACGGCTTCAAGGGCCTGCCAAGAGGGGCTATAGCGAATTATGTCGCCTGCGCAGCGATGTACATACCCAGCCGCTTCGAGGTATCCGAGTTCAGAGACGGCTTGATGGCGCTTGAGGCCACCATGGGCAGCCTGCCACTTCGGAAGGCTGAAACGTTTCTGCCCATCAAGCGCCACGGTTTTCAACACGGGCACGAGTGAAAGGGTGAGGTCTTGCGTCTCCGATGGTGAGAGGCTTCGCAGGACGTAAGCAGCGACTTCGACCATAGCGTCTAAGACGCCCATCCCTAGGTCAGCCAGAACGATGGGGCGGAAGAGGCGCAAGACGATGCGTGTTCGCCAGTCCTCGCTCTGGCCAAGGAAAAAACCCGTGCGCGAGCTGATGATTCCGAGGTAGCCAGATGGAAGGAGTCGTGCCTGAAAGCACTCGACGAATGCCTTGTAGACATCGCCCCTAGTGTCGCCATAGATTTCGTCGAGATAGGGTTTAGATGGCAGGCTTGCATCGCCGAACGGTGGGTTCATGAGCGCCACGTCGTAGCGCTTGCGGCAAAGATCAATGAAAGCGAAGCCACGTGTCGCATCGTCGGCAAAAAGACGGCGTTGATAGCCGTGACCATTCTCTGCCTGCTCTGCGTATCTCTGAAGCTCAGCGTAGATGCGCGCCTCGGCTTTTTCCCAGAACGCCTCGTTGGTGATGCCGGAAAAGTCGAAGTCGATATTTGCTTGCTGTGGTCGAGCCAGCTCAGCAAATAGAAGACCTTGCTCGGGCTTAGGGTCGGTGAGCCACTTCTGTTTCGCGGCGGCCACCGCGTCGGCGATTTCTTCTTCGATCTTGAGTAGTGAGCCAGCCTCTCCAGCGAGTTTCATCTTCTCAAACACCGCTTGAACGAGTTGGCCGATGACTTTTGGCTGTAGATCGTTCAAGAATTGATCGAGTAGCCCTTGCTCGCCGGGCATCGGCTCAGCGCATACAATGTTGCTGCGCTCAATCTTGGGACGTTGGGAGCTCTTTAGTCCAAGATGCTGGTAAGTATGCTGGGCTCGTAACCAGAGCGCCAATGCTGCGATCTGACAGGCGCGCAGGTCAATGTCGATGCCGTGTAGGTTATGACGGAGGATTAGTTCCGGCAACGCGATTCTAAGCCTGGTCAGATCATCATATTCATCTCGGAGCGTCTTGCCGGTGGCTTCAAAGATCGGCTGGTTCTGCTCTTCCCAGGCCTCCTGATAAATGGCTTCAAGCAAGTCGAATGCATAAAGGAGGAAATGACCGCTGCCAACTGCAGGATCGAGAATCCGTATGGTTCGAGGATCTCTCTTTGCGCGGTATGCAATGTAAACGGGCTGTTTGACAAGTTCGTCCCGGCTTGGGTTTTCTCGGGCATCTTGACCCTGGCTAAGGAAAATCTCTGAGGGACGCCGTACGAGATATCGGCAGCTTTCTTTGAGGGCAGTTTCGCCCCGCCTCATCTCATACCAGAGGCGTCCCAGAGTATTGTCTACAAGGAATTCGACGACATATCGGGGAGTGAAAAACTGATTGCGAACAGCGAACTCTCGGCTGTTCCGCGGAGCGGCTGAAGCCTCACGCATTGCTTCGCGCTCTTCTTTTGAATTGAAGTACTGATAGATCCAGCCAATGGTTTCGTCGTCTGCCCACACGTGGGCCATGTCCACTCTATTCAGAAGCGAAAGCACTTCCTCAAGGCAGCGTTCGCGGGGAAAGACGAGGGACTGCGGAGCATCCAAGTCGAAAAGAGATGGGAGGTCCACCGACAGTTCTGCAAACATCCTTTCCAGAAAGATTCGATAGGTTTCACCACGTCCGCCAAGAACGCCTTCGGAAAAGCGTTCATAAAGCGCAAAACCGTCAGACTCCAATCCCCTGCGAACGCATTCGATGACATGTCCGCGTTCCTCGCACATTCTTAGGGCAGCAAGGCGGTTCAGTACAGTGAATGCTGTCTCATGGGCGAGCCTGTCGAATGCAGCTTTCCTTTCTTGAGTCTCGGTTCCTGCCTCGGTCGAGGCGAGGTGTTCCTGCCAAAGCCGCAATGCACTAGCAACTTCGTGTCCCCGTTCATCGAGATGCGACAGGCTTGAAACCGGAAGCGCGGTGCCGTCCGGTTGAAGTCCATAGACAGCCTGAAGCTGGTGACGAATATCATCTGTCAACAAGCGTCGGCAGTCGCCGACCATGCTGGCCAGCTTGTTTCGAGTTCGTTTATCAAAACTCATTCCAAACGTTTCTTGATACGAATGATCCGATTAGATTTCAGCAACTCGTTGAGCTGTGCACGTAGGGAAGAAAGCCAGCCTTCAAGATCGGTCGTGCTCTGTATGACTTCGGGAATCATCAAATCAGCAAAGTCGACGAGTTCCTCCGATGGAGGCTCCTTCGGTACAACCGGGGGAGGCGGAGCGGGCAGTCGTCGCTGAATCTCACCCGCTACTGCGGTTCTCAGGGCATTGATCGCAGATTCTCGTGCAAGAAGCAAACGAAGATCCGATACTTCGCGGTCCCCCACTGAAATTTCAGGAAGGCCGTATGGTGTAAGTTTCTTTGCTAGCTCTTCTCTATCGTCGGTTTCAAGTCGAGACCATTCCGGCTTAGCTTCGAATTCCCGGAGGATCGCCTGTAGCGACGCTGCATAAGCACTGCGGCGCTCAGCGTACCTGCTTTTTACCCGATCGATTGTTGAGCGAACCGCTCCGCGGAGAGCCGGTAGATGCTCCTGAATATTCTCTGCAGCCAGGGCTTCACGGATTGCCGCTGCATCGCCCAGAGAGATAATGCCGTCTCCCCCAGAAGGGAAAAGACTGGCTAGATCTGCCAAATTGTTCTCAATATCTTTTGCGGCGCGTACCTCGGCCTCACCGCCGTTGCTCAAAGCCTCGGTCAGTTCACGTGCCCACTTTGCATCGCCGGGGATCGAACTGTCAGTACCGCCGAGTAGCGCAGTTGCCCCGATAGCGTCCTGTTTCAGGAGGTCGGCGCAGGTCTCCAACAAACGGCGGGCTCGGGCCTCTCCCGGCAGTCCAAGAAGACGCAGGCGATCTGGCAGTGAGCCTACTTTTTCCATAAGGCCAGGAACGCTACCTCGGACGGCTTTGCTAATGTGATCCTCAAGCGGAAGGACATCCACCCCAAACATGTTCTGGAGGCGGTTCGCGGCACGATCCAAGGCTTCAGCGGGGGGACGGCTGTCACGTCGGGATATACCGATGCGGTTAAATGCAACAGTGGACTTCAGAGCCTCTTGTGCTAGCGGCCCTGAAGTCTTGATCGGACCGTTCGGCGTATGGAGCTCGATTTCGCCAGCCGTAAGCAGCGCAGCGAAGAGATAGCGGGTGGCGTCCTTGGACCAGCCATAGGGCGGGACTGCGAAGAAGTCTTGGAGAGCATTTCCCTGCAGGCGGCCGCCGCCAGATTCGTCCAGTTTCTTGTTGAACGCACGAAGGGTTTCAGCTAGGGCCGGGTGGTGGATATCGGGTTTAGGGCTGCCACCTCTCGTGACCACCAAGTTGAGAGGATCAAGTTCCCTTGGCATTCGGTCTAGTCTCTCCACGCCGAGGAATTTGTACGCTAGGTCAGTTGATGGCCGGATCGGAACCAGCCGGAGATACGGGAAGATTTCCGCAGCCGAAGTGGTGAGTACGCCGCGAGCGGCTGCGTCGAGCGTTTGCCCAGATTCTGTCACCCCAGTCGGCCGGCCATGAAAAACAAAAGCTCCTTCTAGGAGTCCGGTCTGTATGAGCTTGCGGGCTCTCTCCCGAGACTTTTCCGCAGCACGGCGTTCGGCGCGGAGAAATTGGGCCACGTCCCGATCAGCTTCTCGCTCTGGTGTGGTACTGACCACCCAATCAGAACGGCTGGCATCAACGAGGAGATTATCTAGCTCGTCAGAGAATGTGGCCAACCACACAATGGTATCTTTCAGTTCGGGGAGCGTATTGGTCTCAGACAAAAGCGCGGTCCGGCGCGCGGCGAACGCTGGAGGGTCAACGGCCTCAATGCGAAACTGGATGTCAGCATCTTCGCCGAGGATGGGGACTTTGCCGTACCGGACACCCGCTTTGACTTCTTTGACGTTTTCGATCTTCACTGACGGGGGCGGATCGAACACGGCCTGAATCAGCTTGGAGCGAACAAGGTTTACTTCCGCGGCCGTTGGTAGATAAGCATTCCTCTTTTCTCGCAGAGGCTTCACGCCTTCACTAAGGAACAGGTATCCGCCGGCTTGTGGATCTTCGATGATCCCGCACTCTTGCCTTGCAACCAAGCTCCGGAGAACCTCCCTTACTTCTGCAAGAAGACCCTGGGCTCCCAGCTTCGGATAAAGAAGCGCGGCGATGTTCTCCGCGGTCTTAGGGAAACCTTCTATTGCTTGCAAGACACCGATCGTCTTCGCCACCCGTACGGCGAGCGTTTCATTCGGGAAAGCCGCGGCAACCCGGTCAACCGCGCGGGGAACATGAGCCAAAACTTTCGCAATATCTGCGCGCAAGGTATCGTAGAAGTCATCCGCACAAGCCAGCACGCCTACCTGTCGATCGGCTATCTTTAATGCTTCTGGGGGCAGTACCTTGCTTGTATCGACCAAAAGATCCTGAATGACCCGGATTGCAGATCTCAAGCCGATGCCTCCGGTGGAGCGAGCCAATGTCCTAATCAATTCGAGGAGAAGATCAAAGTGCTGTGGCAAGAAAGGGTATAGACGCGCAAACGTGGCAGCATCGGCGTCGCCCCGGTAGAGAGTCGTGCCAGTGAGGCGAGTAAAGTTGAGAAGCCCCTGGCCGTAGCGCCCGAACTCATCTTTCAGTCGTTGTTCGCCTTCTGGCGATTTGGTAAGCAAGCGACGATAGGTAATCTCCCGAATATCTTGGGCATCAAGATTGATGGGTATGGGGAAGCGGTCGCGCAGCTTGTTCAACTCGGCTGAGTTGTGCGCCGCCTTTTCGACGATCTCCGCAAGTGTCTGCTGCCCGGTTGCAACGATCCAAACCTTTCCTTGGCCAAGTTCTTTCAAGTTACGGGCTAGGCCATCGAGGTTTAGTATTCGATCTCCGCTGGGAGCAACATACTGGCCTGCTTCATCAATGAGAAACAGGATGTTCTCTTTGCCGGACTTGCGGCGAACCAGCTCAATGATTCTCCTTGCGCGGTCGCGAAGGTCTGCGGCCTCTTCGAACCGCAGATTCCTAAAGCTTTCCGGAGTCGGAAATTCCTTGAGTTGTAGAGAGGGGAGAATCTGCGCGGCTCGTGCGACGCCTATGAGTGGATCGTTGTGAACCTTCTCCCAATCGTCGGCGAACTTTTCTCGATAGAGTTGCTGAAACCGCTCAGTGAGTCCACGTGCTTCCAATGTGAGTTCGAGCTCAGCTAGCTTCTTTTCCTTCGCGTATCCGGCCCATTGTAGAACCTTCCAATAGAGAACCGTTGATACAGGCGCCGAGCTCGTATCGGCCAACTGTTCACTTCCCAGGTCGAGGAAAACTACTGCTGCTGGAAATTGTGTCGCCAGGGTCCGCAGGCCGGCTTTGATCTCGGCTGAACCCAAACGTTCACATAACAGATCGAGAAACGGTCTGCCCCCGACGAGGCGGCTACGATCTAGACTGAACCCGAGGTATTTTGTGAAAGAGCTCTTGCCTGATCCATAGAACCCGGCTACCCAGACGCCGATCTCGGTCACATGGCCAGATCGGACCCCGTCTCCAAACGTGTCGAGGAATTTGCGAAAGCAACGTTCAACATTGTCGGTCACTTCATATTCTTCTATTTCTGCCAAGAGGCGTTTTTCATCAGTGGCGTAATAATCGATGACCTTCTCAATAGGTCGATCAATCGGCCGTCTGGCAGAAAAAAGAGTCCGGATGCTCATTCCAGCCCCCCTAACAGCGTTGCGCGATAGTTCCCGTCAAATTCGTAGAAGCCTAGAAAATGCAAACCATACTGACCTGACCGGCGTCCTGGATAGAAGATCACTGTGGGCACTTTGACTCTATCGTGAAGACCGCTCTCTAGGGATCGTGCACGGAAGTAGGGATGTAAAGCGACGGCATCGGCGACGAACACTAGTTTTCGGGGTTGTTCCTGACTAACGTGCCCGGCCAAAGATTCGACCAAGGCATTGTCCGTGCGTAGGACGTCAGCGATCGCTTCGTTCATTGCTTCTGGATCTGCTTCCGGCTCAAGTGTTAGCCATTCATCCCAGCGACCGGAATCGTCCACTATTTCCCAAATGAGCTTCGACAGCGACACATGGTCGATTGTCCACCCTTCGTTCCTCAGCACAGATGTCCATACTCCCAGCCGCTGTTTGACTGTTAGCGTTTCTGCCGGGTCGTGCACGAAGTAGAAGAAAGGGTCACTTTTGGCAGGATTGAGGCTTTCGGGGTGTCGAAGATGCGTCGTCAACATATCAAAGGTTTCATCGAGCGAGGGCATCGGCGACCTCCTCCATGCTGGCATGTTTCCATGTGATTCGCACGACAGAACCGGCAATCTGGGCGAGCCACCATCCCTCACCGCTGAGCCTGTCGAGGGCTGCGGCTACTTCTCTAGGAGTCAATCCGAACAAGGCCCAATCCTGGTGATCCACCACTCCGGCGTCTGTCGATCCAACGAAATGCAAATCATAAGCAACAAAGACGATTGTGTGATCTGTAGGGCGGAAATGAACCAGTTCGCGCCTACTACGGCTTACCTCCACCAAAAGTCCAAAATCCGCCATTCCCTTGAGAATTCCCCTAGCCGCTTTCAGTTTCACTTGTTCTGACCAAGGTTCGGGTATTCGTGCGTCGCGCTCAGCTTGGCGCAAAAACTCAACGACATGAGCTGGAGCCAGGGTAAGTCTGCCTTCAGACAGGGCAGGCCAGTATAGATGAGTCACCACGTCTCGGATAAGTTCGTCATTGCGGGAGGCATATAAGAGACAGAGATCCGAAAATAACTGCCCCGAGTGTCCACCTTTTAACAGTCGTTTTAATAGCAGTGCCGGTTTGTTATCCGGCCGTAGATAGCGGCGGGCAAATACTCGACGCACAATATCCCTAGCCCTGTACGCGGTCATTCGTCCTAACAGATCCTCGCGAAGTACGCGCTCGCAAAACTCATTGAGCGATTCGCCTGGCTGCCAAGCTCGCAGCAAAGTCCTCGTCTCGTCGAGCAGAGCACTACCTTTGGAAATCGTGTTGGTGTACTGGTGAGCCTCGGACACAATTGTATTCAAGCTCCACCATCCGCGTCGTCGAAGTACGGAAAGACTCGACGATTCGTCTGGGAGGAATGGCGATAATGAGCGGCTAGGGCTTCAACTCCAGCTTTTAGGATATTGGCGGTAGATGCGACTCGAATTGGGCCGTCAGCAGGGATTTCCTCACGGCCATGTGCCATAGTTGCGAGCTCGTGGATCAAGTCGTCGCGTCCTTTTAATACTATGGCTGTCGTCCGTGATGTGAATGCCCCCTCCGCCAACAAGGGTGTGAGTGCGTGCTCTATATTTGAGGGTAAGCGAAACAGATGATACCTGGATCCGACTCCAATCCGCTTGTCATGGTCGTTGCGCGCTGCGATGAGTACAGAGTTCAAGGCGGCTGACGCGGCAGTTCGAGGGAAAACTCTCGTCAAAGCTCGTAGCCCGACATCTGTGAGAAACTGAGTCCGCCACCACTGCGGAGTCGTGCGTTCTCCAAGTACCGCCACGACGGTGCGAAGGCGGAGAAGATTGGAAAGTTGATCTGGAGAATCCATCCCGGAATCATATCGCTGACGAGGCGACGTTGTCAGTTGTTGACCCTAGTCTGGTCTAGATAAAAAGATTCAGCAACCCGCCCGTTTCTCAAGTTCTCGGCGGGAGCGTTCGAGTTCCCGGACGATGAGCTTTTCATCTGGGAGAACGGTCTGATACTCGGCCGCGAGCACCTTGTTGGGGAGATTATCGAGTGCGTAGTGGGCCTCGGCTCCTCCCTTTTCGGCGCATAGAATGAGTCCGACGGGCGGGTTCTCGCCGGGCTTCGTCCAGTGGTTGCTGGCATAGTTCAAATACAGGTGCATCTGGCCAGCATCCGCGTAACTGAATTTGCCTACCTTGAGGTCAACAACGACCAAGCAGCGCAAGCGGCGGTGAAAGAAGACGAGGTCGATACGAAACCAGGTGTCGTCGATACGGAGCCTGCGCTGGCGACCGAGGAACGCAAAATCATCACCCAGCTCCAAGAGGAAGTCCGTGAGGTGCTGGATAAGCGCTTCCTCCAAATCTGGGTAATCAACGATTTGCCTATACCCAGGCCCGCACGGAAGCACTTGTGACCCGAACTGAAAACGCGGCGGTTGGTAGAGGAGCGTTTTTAGGTCGTGGCACACTTGCGGCTCACCGCGTCCACCAGGAAGAAAAGCCTGGCTGGATCAAATCGTGCAGCGAGCACCCCTGCCACTTTACATGCGCCGTATTGAAAGCGATTCATCCCTAGGACTAGCTGTGCGGAAACGACCGCGCAACTTTCACTAGCGGATGGAATCCGGGGCGACGGTTGTCTCTATACGTAAAGAGGCTGATTCTCTGGCCTATTTGCCGGTTGAGATACTCCCGCTGTCGGAAGCCCAAGCCGAGATTCTGGACAGCTGGGGAATCCGAAGATGTCGCGATCTCGCTCTGCTGCCTCCAGTACCGCTCGTGGAGCGGCTCGGACAGGCTGGTCTTCATCTGCAACGTCTCGCTGGTGTCGAGGTAAATCGCACGCTCGTTCCTGTAGATCCACCGCTGAGATTTGCGGAGAACTTCGAATTTGAGGATTCCGTCGAAGACCTGAATTCACTCCTGTTTGTCATAAACCGGCTTCTCGAACAGATTGGCGCGCGACTGATTTCGCGGTCCCTTGCAACCGACGAGGTACGGCTAACCCTTGGGCTTGAAGTCCACGAAGACCGCGATGTGAAAACAGAGTCTCGGAAGACTACGCTGCAGATTTTCGAACGCACGCTCAAGCTACCGGTTGCCATGCAGGACACGAAAGTGCTGCTAAAGCTGCTGCAGCTTGATCTGGCACAACACAGTCCCGGCGCGGCCGTAAAGAGTGTGTCTCTCGGAGCGCGAGCAGCTCGGAGGCGCCTTACGCAGGGCAGTCTCTTTGCTCAAGCAGGCCCGGAAGCAGAGAAGTTGGAAGTGACACTTGCGCGCATTCGCGGGGTTGTTGGCGAAATGGATCAGCGAGGCCGCGGGCGGGTCGGCTCGCCAGAAGTGCTCGACTCGCATCGTCCTGATGATTTCCGCATGACTCCTTTCACGACACATGACGAGAAGCGCGCTGTGGCAGGACCCGTCGATTATCCGTCAATCACGATGAGCATGTTTCGGCCGCCGCTGGTTGCTCATGTCCGCTGCCAGGCGGACACGCCGGTTCATATCTCCTTCGCAGAAATTGCGTCCCCCATTCTCTGCGCGGCTGGCCCCTGGCATACATCAGGAAATTGGTGGAAGAAAGCTGAAGAGTGGCGGCGCGAAGAGTGGGACATTGCCGTCCAGCTTGCCACTGGTGTTGGTCTGTATCGCATCTTCCGGGACCTCAAACAGAATGCGTGGTTCGTGGAGGGCCTTTACGACTGATGCAGTACGTGGAACTTCACGGACGGAGCGCGTTCAGTTTTCTTGAAGGCTCGTCTCTCCCCGAGGCCTTGGCCTACTCCTGTGGCGAGAAGCAACTGCCGGCAATGGCTCTGCTTGACCGGAACGGCGTATACGGATCGCCTCGATTTCATTTTGCGACAAAGCCCTACCCATTGCTGGTCAAGGACCGGGGGAACTGGTCCGGAGTTTCGAAATTGAAAATGACAGCCGACTGGAATGGTAAGGCAGTCACGATATCGAACAGGTGTAATCGTTTCGAATTCCGTTAGTTTTCGCCAAACTTCGCGGGACCCTCAAGGAAGTACCAGATTGTCGCACCGCGAGGCTGACCACAGGAGGCAGCGTGCAATGAGCGAGTCCACCACCCTTCATAGTTGGTAGCAGGCGATTTCAGAACCATCAGGTGCATTGTAATCTGCTTCGGATTTCAAAGGACTGGTCTGAATAAGAGTCCCAGTGTCGCTCATGAGGTCACCTTTGGGCTGAATGATCTGGCAAAAGAGATCAGAGTCAAGTTGCCACTAGACGTTTCTTGGAACCAGACTCAACAACTGAAAAACGAACGTTTCAAGAATTCGCAGATTCCAACACTATGCCAGCGGATTTGGGTAACTGCAGCTGTAACGCTAACAGGAGGACCGCGGCTCGGCGGAGTGTTGAGCGAGCGCCTGCGGGGGGGGTCAAGCTGATCGTCATTCCCACCAAAATCACATCCTTTCGCAACACCTGTCCACCGCTCCACATACGAGGCGAGGGAGGGAAATTTCACATCACACAACCTCGTGCCCAAGCGATCAGCAGTTCATTTCCTGTTGCTGTTCCACGCAGACTTGAAAAGCTCTCGGACGACTTGAAGCCAAGCCAATTTTCTGTGACCAAGTCTCGACTCTCCCACATCAACTGTTCCTCCATACACCTTGTACTCCTCACGCGTGGTTCCTTGGACTCGAGCATATATGCCTGAACTCTTCACTTCACCAAAGAGAGCCGCGTCGAGCTGTTCCTCCGTTGGTTGGATAGTGCTGCCGTTCTTAATGCCGTCTACGCGAACCGTCACGCCGTCTCGAAATACGTAGACCTCGTAAATTCCATCGGGGTTGTCAGTAGGCAAAATATCCTCTAAAACTACTCCGGCCACCGGAAACTGGCCACCTGATTGGCTTACAATTCGTCGGCTCACAGTGTCCGTACATTGCCGGTCAGCATTGCCTTTGACCTCCATGCAGGCATACACCACCCATCGTGCGATCTGCTCCACGGATGGGATCAGCAGAATCACCGTAGCTGACTTCTGAACACCGCCTTCATCTTGAACGGTGTAGCGGCACTTCTGCAGAGGCAGACCTTCCCAGCCTGGGTATGAGGTTTCTGCGCAGTTTTGGGCCATGTAAGGCGCCTTCAACTTTTGCTTAAAGTACGAACCTACTCTGCTCAGGGCATCTTCCGGAAGAGAGATCTGCTGTGCGCCTGCGCTTGCCAGGCAGCACGCAAGCACGATAAAGCTACTCGTTACCTTGCACACTAGCTTGGCGCTTAGCCGCTTTTGAGACTGCGCACTCACTCGGCGCCTCCTTGGCGTGTGGCATGGTCAGCGATCTAGAACTCATCCGTTTTCTAGCGGAACTGCCTCCACTCCCGTACAGAGAAGCAGAATTAACCAGGAGATTCCAAGCAAACTCTTCTGCCAGAGAGTGATTGGCACAAGCGAAGTTAGCTTGTCTTTTTCCGGGTTGATTAGCGTGACACAAAAGGCGATGATGCCCGTGGATAAAGTTATCAGAAGCTTGGAGGTTTCGCCCGCTACTTCAAAGCTCTTCTCTTGTCTATCCATGTCTGCCTACCCCTCGGCATCGTTCCTAATTAATGTTAACCCGCATGATATGCGGAATTTGAAGCATGAGTCAGAGGGCAATTGTGGTAAGTCGAGTTCTCCGTTCTCGTACCTGTACGATTGATAAGAAAGTCGCCTGCGTGACTAGGCTGGCCTTGCCTTGGACCGTGCCTTAGCCGATGACTTACTCCGCGCTGCTGGTGCTCCCCCAAATGGATATATTGGACAAACACTCTCTTTTGCTTCGTGGACATGGGTCTCCTGCAACGACCTTTCGCCTTGGGACTCCGCGACTTCCAGAGTCGCCGCGATCAGCCGGAGAACACTTGCCACTGCGCTGGGACGCCGGCCAACTTCCACTTTGTCAAATCCTTCCTCAACGATGTCTGCCAGTCGTTCTGGCGAGAACGGAGAGACGTCCATTCCGGCCATCGC
>WNGN01001381.1_pt1 | contig 15950 bp, 16 predicted proteins | sample 5400561 | NCBI WGS metagenome assembly WNGN01 (sample SAMN13153379, study PRJNA577476) | soil metagenome | isolation source: 115 cm soil or saprolite under Garry oak tree replicate 2 | place: USA:California | collected 2016-06-15
CTTCGAGGTCGCGGATCGTCGACCGGACGGCGACGACGGCCGCCTGACGTTCGATCGGAGTCGGGAACGCGGTCTCCCACTCCGGATCCGTTCGGCGGGACCGCCGGAGCAGGTACACGAGCCAGGCGAGCGCGGCGAGGACGGCAGCGATCAGGAACAGCTCGACAGGCCAGCCCGCGGCGGTGGGCCACACGGTCGTGAAGGCCCCCGTGTCCGCGGCCGTCGCGTTCGCTTGGGTCCCCACCCGCTCCCGAGCCGCCTGGATCGCCTTCGGCCACCCAATCAGGAGGAGGATCAGCAGGGTCATCCCGAGGGCGCGCGCCAGGACCGCCCACCAGCTGAAGGGTTTCGACGGACGCTTCGCGCTACTCCGGCTTCTAAGCAGGAGGAGCACGCTGCCGACGAGGAAGAACGCAGACAGGACAGTAAGGAGGATGGTCGCGATCGGATCGGGGACGAAGACCCCGGCCCGCGACGCCGGCCCGCCGGGGGCCGTCGCTTGAGGGATCGACTCGCCCCCGGTGTCCAGATTCGCCAGATTGAAGGCGAGCGCCGCGACGAGGAGGACGGCCAGGACCAGGAGCAGAGGGACCGCCCACGCGAACTTTCGGCGGCGGATTCGGAACACATCCGCGCGAAGGCGCTCGGCGCTCATAACGATTTCCCGGAGAGACCGGGATGCGCCGTTCAGGCAGAGCTGAGTTGCTCGAAGAAGCGCTTCCGCCTTCGGAGTCCGTAGAATCGGAGGGCGAGGGCCGCCGCGACGGAACCGAGCGAGAGGAGGACGAGGACCAGCCCGAGGATGCCGGGGCTGGCGTGCACCGTTTCCGGCAAGGTGGGGCCGCTCATGGACGGAGTCTGACCCGCGGAGGAGACCCCTCCTGCGATGAGCAGATAGAACGCGCCGATCGCCGCGAGGATGACCGCGGCTCCGAGTGCCAGCGTGATCGCGACCCGCTCCGGATGCAAAATCTTCCGGCCCTTGTCCGTGAGCTCATAGTAGATCCACTTGCGGCCCTCGTCGATCCGTCTCACGAGGCCCGCGCTCTGCAACTTCTCGAGATGCTCGAGGAGCGTCGGCTTGCTCAGGGCAAGAAGGTTGCTCAGATCGGTGACCGTCTCGCGTCGTGCATCGAGACGTTTCAACACCTCGACCCGGACATCCGACGCAAGGGCGCGGAAGCTCTCCTGGTCCAGCGTGATCTTGCCGCCGCCGGAGTCCATGCACACGAGCCATGGGCGCTCGGGGTCATGAACGATTCCCTTCCATTCGGGAGAAATCTAACAATCCGAATCGTCAGGGTCCCCTCGCGGGAGGGCCTCTTGACTCAGCTGCGTCGACACCGCGAGGGATGGAACAATCACGGACAACGTATTAAGGCAGGTCGCGACGATGAACCAAACCGAATGGGGAGTCTGGGTTCCCTCGCCATGCAGGCAAGTCCCTCGAACGCGGCAGGGCCCGGAGGAGTGGCATGACGATGCCTCCCGCGGCCGGCCCCGGGCAACCCTCTCCTTCGGCCGGCCACGCCCCGAATCGTGCGCCACGCGCTCGTCGAAGTTTCGCCGGCGCCACGATCGTGATCTGGGCGGTCATTGCCGGCTTGGGCATCCTGTTCGGCGTGTTCGCGGTCGCCATCGGGTTTCAGGCGGCCACGTTCGATCTGATGCGCTGGCTCCTGGCCCTCGCCATCGAGGCACCCCTGGCCGCGGGCATCATCGCCCTCATCTGGTACGGCTGGATCCTGCAGAACGCGATGGTCGGCCGAGCGGCGTCCGCCCAGGCACTCGCGAACTCCGAGGCGAAGTATCGGGAGCTGATCGCCTCCGCCCCGGACGGCATTTTCGTCCTCGACCCGCAAGCCAGGGTCCTCGATGTGAACGAGGCGGGGGAGGCGTTGCTCGGTCGCGGCCGAACGGACATCGTCGGCCACTCGTTCATGGAGTTCGTCCCGCCGGAAAGTTTGGAGCTCGCCCGCGCCTACCTCGCCGATCGGCTCAAGGGCCTGCGGCCCACGGAGCTCTACGAGGCAACCTTCGCCGCGGCGGACCTGAAGCCGTTGCACGTCCAGCTTCGGTCCCAAGTCGTCCGGCCCGCGAACGCGGACCCGTATGTGGTCTACATCGCCCGGGACATGACGGCCCAACGCGAGGCACTGCGGAAGTTGGTCGAAACCGAGCGTTGGGCCTCGATGGGACGACTCGCCTCCTTCGTCGCCCATGAAATCAACACCCCGCTCACGAACATCTCCCTGCTCACGGCGAGCATTTCCCGGCGGGTGAGCGATCCGGAGATTCAGGAACGCCTCAAGAAGATCGCTGCCCAGGGGCGGATCGCGGCGAGCATCACGGGCGAGCTGCTGAAGTTCACACGGCCCGGGGCCATTAACCCGGTCGAGACGGAACTGACCGACCTGATCCGCGCCGCCGTGGAGCAGACCGACGCCTTCCGGAAGCCCGGCGTCGAGCTCCGGGATGAGACGCGGACGCGTTCGGTCCTATGTACGGTCGATTCGATGCGGATCCAGGAGGTCTTCGTGAACCTCCTCAAGAATGCGTACGAGGCCACGCCACACGGACGCGTGAGGATCCGCCTCCAGGACCTCGGGTCCCTCGTGGCCGTCTCGATCTCCGACACGGGGTCGGGGATCCCGCCGGAAGTCCAGAGTCGGCTCTTCGAGGCCTTCTTCACCACGAAAAAGAAGGGCGAAGGGACGGGCCTCGGCCTCGCGATCAGCCGGAACTTCATCGCGAGTCACGGCGGTGACATCACGGTCACGTCGGAGCCAGGCAAGGGGTCGACGTTCACGGTCGTCCTGCCGAAACAAGCCTCGGACTTACGCGCGACGGAATGAGTCTCCGCCCGGTCGGCCGAGGATTGGTCAAGTCTTCTTGACCATGAGAACGACCCCAGAGGGTCGCTTCGATAGCCACGGAATGCTTGCCATGAGCGCCCTGGATGAGGCAGCACGATCGCCAGGAGTCCTGATCGTGGACGACGATGCGGGAATCCGCGAGAACATCGCGGACTTGCTGTCGACCGAGGACTACCGCGTCTTCTCCGCCGCGGATGCCGACGAGGCCCTGCATGTCCTCGAGGCCGAAGACATCGACCTGCTCGTCACGGATTTCCAGATGCCCGGTCGCAATGGCGTGGAACTCATCGAGGCCGCGCGCAAGGCCAACCACCTAGTCCCCGCGATCCTGATGACCGCCTACTTGTACGCATACGAGCAGCTCGACGCGGACCGGCGAAAGGACATCACCCTCCTCAGGAAGCCCTTCGACGCGGATGAGATTCTGCGTGAGATTGCGGTTCGGCTCAACGACGGCAGCGGTCCGAAGCACTAGATCGGCCGGCGGATCGCATTCGCCGCGCTCCTTCCATGACCGACGGTCCACGTCTTACTTCGGGACTTTCTGCCAATCGTCCAGGAACCTCTTGAGGCCGACGTCGGTGAGGGCGTGCTGCGTCATCTTCTTGAGGACGTCGAACGGCAACGTGACGATGTCCGCGCCCAGTTTCGCGGCCTCGATCACGTGAAGGGGATGCCGGATGCTCGCGACCAGGATCTCGCAGTCCCAATCGTAATTCCCGAAGATCTCGGCGATCTCGCGGATCACCTGCATCCCTTCCTGCCCCATGTCGTCGAGCCGTCCGATGAACGGGCTCACATACTTCGCCCCCGCCTTCGCCGCAAGGATCGCCTGGTTCGCGGAGAAGATGAGCGTCGTGTTGATCCGGACGCCTTCGGACGAGAGGGCCTTGATCGCCTTGAGCCCCTCCGTCGTCATTTGGATTTTCACGACGACGTTCTTGTGGAGTTTCGCGAGCTGGCGGCCCTGCCTGATCATCTCCTCCGCCTGGGTCGTCGTGACCTCGAGGGAGATCGGGCCGTCGACGAGGGCCAGGATGTCCTGGATCACCTCGGACCACTTTCGACCGGTCTTCGCGACGAGCGTGGGATTCGTCGTCACCCCGTCGAGGACGCCCCAGGAGGCGGCCTCACGGATCTCGTCGATGTCCGCGGTGTCGAGGAAGATCTTCACCATGAACGCCCGCCGCCCTCCGATAGCGACCTCGGGTTATGAACGTTCACGGTCCTTCGCGGATCATCCCTTCGCGCGTCGAAGGATCATCCGATCGAACGCGAGCGGCCTCGCACGGCGCTCGCGGCACCAGCCGAGGACGACGGCATCCGGATAGCTCAGCTGTCCTCGAGCGGATCGGAAAATGTCCCACGCCCGGTGAAGGAGCGACGGAGACGGCCCCAGGATCTGGATCTTCCGTTGGGACCGAAGCCACGTCCCCGCATCCCGGGCGGGTCCGAATCCGCGCCGGTACTGGATGAGGGAGATCGTCTCCGAGTAGATTTCGCTCGGAACCAGGATCGCGTCGGTGGACCGTGCCGCCTTTCGAGCCTTGGCGTGGAACACGTCGGACCGTGAGAACAGCGCGTAGAGGAAACTCGTGTCCGCGACCTGCACTCGGTCACCTGTACAGATACCGATCGTGGCGCAGGCTGGCCCTGGGGTCCTCGTCCTCGAACGTCGGCAGGCTTTCCAGATCCAGGCCGCGGTCGGGTCGACGGGTCAGCTCGATCTGGACGACGTCTCCCTCGGCGACCCCGGCCGCCTCCAGATCGTCCTTGTGGACCCGAAGGGCCAAACCGTTGCCCCAGCGACGGACCTTCGCCAGCATGTGTCTACATGTTGTATACATATCCTCGACTTAACCCTTTGCCTAGGGAGGGCGAAACGACAACGCCCGCGGGTCCACACGAAGCTACTTATCCGCGGGGACCATGCCGGCGGCCTACATGGCCAAGCCGGCTTCCCTCTGGCGGCATCGCGACTTCATGCTCCTTTGGCTGGGCCAATCCGTGTCCCGGCTGGGAGACCAGTTCACGGGACTCGCTCTTCCCGTCATCGCGGTGTACGTCCTCGGCGCAGGGCCGTTTGAGAACGGTCTGCTGGGGGCCGCAGGGACCCTCCCCTTCCTCCTCTTCGGCCTCCTGGTCGGCGTGTGGGTCGATCGGCGACAACGCCGTTCCGTCCTAATCTTGGCGGACCTCGGACGAGGAGCGATCATCGGGACGATCGCGGTCCTCGGCCTCGCCAGCCTTCTCCAAATGACCTACCTATATGTGTTCTCCTTCTTCATCGGAATCCTCACCGTCTTCTTCGACGTCGCGTACCAAGCCTACCTGCCGGCCCTCGTCGAACGGAACCAGCTCGTGGACGCGAACAGCAAGCTCGAGACGACGAATTCCGTCGCCGGAACCGGCGGCCCAGCGGTCGCCGGCGCGATCATTGAAGGATTCAGCGCGGCGATCGCCATCGTGTTCGACGCCGCCTCGTTCTTCTTTTCGGCCCTCACGCTGATCGCCATCCGGAAGAGAGAAGCCGTGCCGCCACCGGTGGAACGCCGGTCGGTCCTCGCGGACATCCGGGAAGGCCTCCACGTGGTCTTCGGCGAACCCCGTCTGCGGTGGATCGCCGCGTGCACCGCCTGGTCGAACTTCTTTTCCAACATGATCTTCGCCGCCCTTCTGATCTTGTATCTCAAGAACGCCCTCGGCTTCACGCCGTTCAGTCTCGGCCTACTGTTCACGGTCGCATCGTTCGGCGGCATCGTCGGGGCGGCAACCTCGAGCCGAATCGCGAAACGCATCGGCGTAGGCCCATCCATCGTCGCGGGCGCACTCTTGTTCTCGCTCCCCGCGCTCCCCCTACCGTTCGTGACGAGACCCTTTGCCTTCCCTGCGATCGCCGCGATGTTCTTCGTCTCGTTCGTCGGGAATCTCCTTTACAACATCAACCAGGTCAGCTTCCGCCAGGCCATCGTCCCGGTCCGACTGCAGGGCCGCCTTAACGCGACGATGCGGACAATCGTCTGGGGGACGCTGCCCCTGGGAGCCTTCACGGGTGGGGTCCTCGGAGACTTGATTGGCGTTCGGAACGCAATCATCGTAGGCCTCGTCGGCGGTTCGTTCGCTTCCTTCTGGGTTATTTTCTCGCCCGTCCGACGGATTCGAGAGATGCCGGAGTCCGCGGCGTAGGATTCGGACTGACCATCCCGTTTCACATCGCCTTAAGGATGCCGGCGGCGACCAGGACACCGAGGCCGACCAGAATGATCCCGATGGCCCGAGAGAACAGCCAGGTCCGGACGCCGAGTTTCTCCGCGAAGATCGCGATCGAGATGCCTCCCATCCAAAGCAAGCTCATGGAACCGGAGATGAAGAGGACGAGCATGAACAACCAGCAGCAGCCGAGGCAGTACAGGGAATGCCGGAACCCCATCCGCATCGCGCCGACCCGCCCGTTCCGCCAGTGGTGCAGAATGAAGCCCGTCGGGGAGACGCAATGGGACAAGCAGGCTTCCTTCGTCCGCGTCACCTGCCAGAGCCCCGCGGCGACGAGTGTCGCGGCCGACAGGAGGAGGGCCGGTCCGATCAACATCGACCCGATGAGTCCGAGGGCCATGAGGCCCCAGAGTGCTCCGACTCCGAAGAACCCCCAGACGCCGAAGTAGGGGATCAGGAACGCGATGGTCCCTACGACATCCGCGGGTTTCGTAGGTCGCCCGTCCTCGAGGCGCGAGATCCCGTGATACGCGAGCGCCATCGGCAGCGCCGAGGGCAGCATCATTGCGACCATCATCACCACGATCAAGGCGACGAACAAGGCGACGTTCGTCGAGCCGATCGTCGACGGGGCCGCCAGCATCATGGTGAGATCGGAGGAGGCCCACGTGACGTACCACGCGACGGCCACGACTGCGACGACCACGGCCGCGACGGGGATCGTGAGGCGCCGGAGCAAGTCGGGAACTGCGGGAGAAACCGCCTCGCCCACGGCGCGCCGTAACGGCGGGGCGGATATCAAATCACCTTTTCCCGTCCGCGACCCGGTCCCGTGCAGATGAAATACGGTTAAGTAGACATCCCTGGATGCCGGGCCGGACGGGGGCCACCATGGCGATGAAATGGAATTTTGAAACGGAATACATACAGAGCTGCAATTGTGACTACGGTTGTCCGTGCAACTTCACCGGGTATCCCGACAAAGGTCATTGCGAAGCCTTCGTCGGATACAAGATCCGAAATGGGAAGTTCGGGGACACGAAACTCGACGGGGTAAAGTTCGCGTTGGCGTTCTGGTGGCCCAAGGCGATTCATGAGGGCGGAGGGACCGCGCGGCTCTACGTCGATCCATCCGCCACGGACGCGCAGACCCACGCAATCGAGGAGATTGCAAGCGGCAAGCACGGCGGTGCGGTGTGGGAAATTTTCCTGAAGACCTTCGCGAAGGCTTTGCCGACGAAACGGGCGAAAATCGATTGGAAGTATGGCGACTATGTCGCCTCCTTCAAGGTCGACGGTGTCGGTGAAGTGCAGAGCGATTACATCGAGAACCCGGTAAGCGGGGAGAAATTCGTCGGTGAGATTGTGCTGCCAACCGGAATCAACTGGCGGCGATCCGTCGTCTCCCGCATCAAGAAGCTGGTCATCCACGACGCGGATTTCCAATTCGAACATAAGAACACCGCGGGCTTCACGACCGTCATCAAGTTCACCGAGAAAGGTCCGGCCTGAATCCGCCGATCTCGCGCACACGGCGAAAGGGAAGGCGGCCTGCGGGGAGCCGCAGAGTATCCCTGAACACACGTGAACCCCTACTCTTGAAATGCACCCCCTCGGGTGGGTGCGGCCGCACGCCCGTGCCGGTGAACCACGTGAGACACAAGCTGACTGACGGCCTTGTTGGCTTCTTGCTCGGAGTCGCGTTCATGCTGGCGATGATTCAGATCTGGGGACTGACCTGGGTGCGCTTCCTCGCCCCAAGTTGGAAACCAGGAATCTAGACTCCTATCACGGCATGAGCCGGCGAGGCTCCGGGCTCGGAATTGGGTTACTGCAAGTCATCGATCGCGTCGCTTCAGTACGTCGTGGGCGCCCTCGACGATCTTTTCCGCGGTCAACCCGTACTTCTGGAGAAGTTCCTCCGCCTCTCCGCTCTCGCCGAAGATGTCCTGGACCCCGACCATCGCGATCGGCACCGGATGGTTCGCGGAGATCGCCGAGGCCACGGCCGCTCCGATCCCGTGGACGACCGTGTGTTCCTCCGCGGTGACGATCCCTCCCGTCTCCCGGGCCGCCCGGTCGATCGCCGCCAGGTCGAGGGGCTTCACAGTCGAGAGATTGATCACCCGCGCCGAGATCCGCTCCTTCTCCAACGTTGCCGCGGCCTCGAGGCATCGTGCCACCATGATGCCGCAGCCGATCAGGGTCACATCGAAACCATCGCGGAGGACGCGGGCCTTCCCGATCGCGAAGCCGTCCTCGGCCGAGGTGACGGTCGGCACGCTTGTGCGGGAGAAGCGACAGTAGACCGGGCCCTTCATTGCCCCGGCGGCGTCCACGCACTTCGCCGTCTCCGGCCCGTCCGCGGGAACGAGGACCGTCATCCGCGGGATCCCGCGCATGAGGGCGATGTCCTCGTTCATTTGGTGGGTGGCTCCGTCCGGCCCGACGGTCAGGCCCGCGTGCGAGCAGAAGATCTTCACGTTCAGGTTCGTGTAGGCGACGTTCTGGCGGATCACGTTGTACGTGTGCGCGGACCCGAACACGCTGTACGTGGCCGCAAAGGGGATCTTGCCCGCGGCCGCGAGTCCCGCCGCGACGCTGATCATGTTCGGCTCCGCGATCCCGAGTTGGAAGAGGCGGTCGGGGAACGCCTTGCCGAATTCGATCGTCTTGATCGACTCCGTCGTGTCGGCGCCGACGACGACCACGTTCGGATTGCGGCGGCCGAGGGCGATGAGGGCCTTCGCGAAGTACGACCGCTGGCTCTCCTGCTTCCACGGGGGCGCGGTCAGAACGCCGCCTCCATCGCCTCGAGCTCCGCGAGGGCGAGCTTCAACTCGTCGTCGCTCGTCGCTGCGCCGTGGTACTTGATCTTGTTCTCCATGAACGAGACGCCTTTCCCCTTCACGGTCCGCGCGATCACGGCGGTCGGGCGGCCTCGCGTGCGGTGGGCCTCTTCGATCGCGGCGAGGATCTGGCGAAAGTCGTGTCCGTCGATCGTGAGGACGTGCCAGTTGAACGCCTCCCATTTTTCGGCGAGGGGCTCGAGCGGCATGATGTCCTCCGTGCGGCCCTCCTGCTGGATCCCATTCCGGTCGATGAACGCGGTCAAGCTGTCGAGGCCGTACTTCGACGCCGCCATCGCGGCCTCCCACGTCTGCCCGACGTCCTGCTCGCCGTCGCCGAGGACGCAGTAGGTCCGCCAGGCCTTGTGGTCCATCCGAGCCGCGAGGGCGAGGCCGACGGAGAAGGAGAGGCCCTGGCCCTCCGCCCCCGCGGCGTTCTCGACGCCGGGGGTCGTGCCGAGCTCCGGATGGCCTTGGAGGCGGCTGTTCAGCTTGCGGAACGTCATGAGCTCCTCGACCGGGAAGAACCCGCGCTCCGCGAGGGCCGCGTACCAGACCGGGCATGCGTGGCCCTTGCTCAGGACGAACCGGTCGCGGTCGGGCCAAGTCGGATTCGACGGATCCACGCGGAGGACGTGGAAGTACAGGGCCGTGACGATGTCGCAGGCGCTCATCGACCCGCCGGGATGGCCGCTCTGCGCGTTGTGCGTCATCCGGATGATGTGCTTGCGGAGCGTGATGGCCTTCCTCTTGAGACCCGCGATGAGCTCCTCCGAGACCTCGACCACAGACCGCCTCGCCCCCGCTCCCGCCCGGAGCGGTCCCGAGAGGGCATGCGGGTTTTAAGGACTTCGCTCGCGACGCGGGCGTCGCAGGAGGCGAAACGCGTTTCCGAACAGGAACGTGAGGACGAGGGTAGTCACGACGAGCCGCGCCAACGCGTCGCCGATCCACGATCGCAAGGCGAGGAAAAGCATGGCGACGAAAGCCGAGAGGACGGTGAGGATCGGGACGATCAGGATCAGGACCGGCTCGTACCGCCATCGGTTGAAGCGCACCGTTGGACCGCGGACCGGTTTGGAGTCCCACGCCACGAAACCACATCGCCCGGTCGACGGGATGAATGTGACGGTGTCCGGACCTCTCGGATCGTCCGCGGGATGCCTCCATCGCGGTTCCTCTTCACAGTGATTTTCAAACGGGTGTTTCATGTCCGTCTAATAACGCCCAAATATCCCACCTCGGCATGCGGACCGAGCAGCGAGGAAGATCGGGATGCAACGAAGGTCTCTTGCGGTCATCGTGGCGGCCCTCGTCGCCGCGGTCGCGATCGCGTCCGTGGCCTTCGCCCCCGAGGCCCTTCGAAACCTATCCAATCCCGGATCGAACTCGAATCAACCCGGGACGGGGACGGGACCGCAACCCACCGCGGTCGAGGTGCCGACCTGGGCCCAAGGCGACTCTTGGACGTACGACGTAAACGCCTCCTCGAGCGGCTTGCAGCCCGATGGGCCTGCCGCCTCTGGCCACCTCACGCGGACGGTCGTCTCGACGGTCGGTTCTCAGTACAACGTGAGCCTCGAGGGCTCGTTCCACATCCGCTGGATGATCGATCCGACGCCGCTCGCGGACGGGAGCGGCGCAGCGGCCATGACGATGGCCCGCTCCATGCTCGAGAGCGCGACCTTGGGCGGGTACTCGTGGTATCGCGCCTCGGACCTCGCCCTCCAGAAAGAGGTCCGGACCGTCGCGGTCCACGGCTCCTCGACCACGGCCGTGGGCGTCTACGACGCCTCCTACTCAGCGACGATCGAGACCACGTTCGACCCCGCACTCGGCGTCTGGTCGTTCCCCCTCCAGGCAAACGAGACCTGGAATGCGACCAGCACCGCGACCGTCCACGGCTGGATCCAATGGCAGCTCTCCGGTCCGAACGCCACCTGGAAAGAGGCATCGAACTTCACGTACACGGAACCGGTCCGGCTGTTCCTGATGAGCGGTGCGGCCGTGGACGTCTCGACGCCGGCCGGCGTGTTCTCGGCGATCCCCGTGAGCATGGGCCGCCCCGAACTCGACGTGACGCACGCGGGCATCGCGACGGAACCGGGCGACCACGCGATGGGGTTCGACCATGAGCTCCCCGTGGAACGGAACCACGCGATGCAGACCTGGTTCAGTGGGGCCGCGAAGAACGTGGTGAAGGCGCAACTGTTCGCGGCCGGCGTGCGGCTGAACCTCGTCCTGAGCTCCTACCATCTCGGCTGAATCGCGATCGCGAGAGCTCCGGATGAGTCGGTCATCGCGGGCCCGAAGGAACCCTTATTCGACCGACGTCCCTTCGCCGGCTCGATGCCCATCAAGATCGCGCCGTCGATCCTGTCCGCCCGGTTCGACCGCCTCGGCGAGCAGGTGAAGGAAGCCGCGGAGGCGGGCGCCGACTTGCTCCACATCGACGTGATGGACGGGCACTTCGTACCGAACCTCACGATGGGGCCCGCCGTCGTCGCTTCGATCCGCCCCCTGACGAAGCTCCCCCTCGACGCGCATCTCATGGTGACACACCCGCAGCACTTCGTGACGGCCTTCGCGGAGGCGGGGGTCGACGATCTCACGGTCCACGTGGAGAGCGACCACGACGTCCGGACGACGATCCGCGCGATCCGGGACGCGGGCGTGAAGCCCGGCCTGGTCCTGAATCCCGAGACGCCGTTCGGCCGCGCGGTCCCCTTCCTCCCGGACGTGGACCTGCTCCTCGTGATGACGGTGCAACCGGGTTTCGCGGGCCAGGCCTTCCGCTCCGACGTCGTCCCGAAGCTCCGCGAGGCGCGAGCCTACCTGGACAAGGAGGACCTCGACGTGGAACTCCAGGTCGACGGCGGCATCAAGATCGCCACGGCCCCGATCGTCGCAGAGGCCGGGGCGGACATCCTCGTGTCTGGCTCCGGGATCTTTCCGGACCATGTCGCCGCGAACCTGAAGAAACTGCGCGAGGTGGCCGAGAAGGCCGCCCACCGCCGTCCGTAAACATGTGTACGGCGCTCTCAGGCCCTCTGGACCTACGCCCGTGGCATCGAATACTTTCACTCACCCCTCCAGGAAAAGGCTATCATATAGCTTATACATATAGAAATGCATGCCTCCCACCGACCCGAGTCCGTGCCTCATCCTGCTGTCCTACGACGTGACGAAGGCGAATCGCTCCGCCGCCTCCCGCGTGGCCCATCTCATCTTCGGGCGGGCCGATGTCCGAGCGGGCGAGACTCGCCCATTCATCCAACGGGCGGGCGTCGTCTGGATCGGTCAATCCGTTTTCGTCGTGCCGGAACCGGATGCGCGCGAGCTGGCCGAGAAGCTTCGAGGCCTCGGGGCCATCGTCACGATGGCGCCCATCGCGGTCGATGCGATCCGATTCGAGGCATTCCGGCGGCGCGCCCTGGGGCGCCGCCCCACGTAAGCATGTTGACGCCACCCGCTCGGAGGACGGCCTTTCGCGTGGCAAACCTTTAGGCCCGGCAGGCTTTCGACTCCCCCGCATGGGCCGCACCGGCACTGCGATCGGACTCCTCCTCCCCGTCGTCCTGCTGGCGGTCAATGCCGGCCTCGGGTACGGCGGGATCCTGGTCACCGTCGTCCTACTCGTCTGGATCGCGACCGGCATCCTGTTGACGCCGACGCCGGACGAAGAGCGCTAGCCCTTTTCGTACAGCGAATCGCCGGCCACGGACAGCTCGACCCATTCGTCGATCGACCGGACGTCCTCGAGGAGGACATTCACCATCTCGCCCTGCTCGTCCTCGACGATGAACGAATCCAGGACGTCGTCCGCCTCGTTCGTGTCCCGCACGATCCCGACGAACTCGCCGTCCGAATCGACGACGTTCAGGCCCGTGAAGATCTGCGCGACCGGGCCGGAGAGGGTGATCCGGTCGGCGACCCCGCTCACAAAACGCCGGCCGAGGCGCATCCGGCCCCCCGAGCCCTCGCCGAGCACGAGGACGTTGGTCTCCTCGCCGGAGACGTAGCCGACCTCGATCCCTTCCGGGTCGACGACCGTCATGCCGACGAGCGAATGACCCCGCCGCGCCCCCGCCAACTTCGATACACCCGCGGACCCCGGTGAGCCAATCCGGACGGGCGCTGCGAACGCGAGGCGCCTACTGAAGCTTTTCGGGCAACGGCCCGCGGCGCGTCCGGGCCATATAGTTATCAGGCAGGATACCGAAGACGCGTGGTTTATACCCGCTGACCCGACATTTGACGACGTCGTTTCCCTCCCTGTCGGAGGGCATCCTCTCGGTTGGAGCCCATGGCCCGCTGCCCCCTGTGCGAATCGGACGTCCCGGACGGCCGGACGGACTGCGATGCGTGCGGCCAGCCGTTCGCCAAGCCGCCGACGACCCGGGTGGCGCCGGACGCGGTCCGGAAGGCGATCGAAAGCGCCCGCAAGGACCTCGCGGCCTCGACCCGGGACCCGGCGGACGTCGCCTTCCCGCGCGGCCTCCTGGAACGGGCGGAACAGACGGAGGCCGGCGGGGACCTCGGCCGGGCCCTGGACCTGGCCCGCGCCTCCCGGCGGGCCCTCGACATCATCCGTCGGGAGAGCCGCGTGGCGGAAGCCCTGAAGTACGCGGACGCGGTCCTCGAGGATGCGAAGCTGGCGGGCATCGAGACCCTCGCGTTCCAACGGAACATCGAACAGGCCCGGGCCCTGGCCGCGCGCGGCGACCACGGGACCGCGGAACGCCTCCTCCGGCGGGTGTCCGTGCGGACCCTCGACCAGCGTCGGGAGCGGATCCTGGCCGCGAGCGTGGAGAAGGCGGAGTCCCGCGTCCGGTACGCCCTGGAACGGGGCGGGAACGTCGGGGATGCCGCCGCCCTCCTGGCGGACGCCCGCAAGGCCCTCGCACTCAAGGACTACAACAAGGTCCGGTCCCTGTCCGCCAAGGCGATCGAGAAGGCGGACTCCCAGCGCAAGTATGCCAGGGCCGAGACGATCCTCGACCGGGCGAGCGCGGACGTCGACGCGTCCCAGCGGGACGGCGTCAACATCACGGAAGCCCGGAAGCTCCTCACCCAGGCGCGGGACGCCCTCCGGAAGGGCGTGTACGCGGACATCCCGCTCCTCGCCCAGAAGGCCCGACACAGCCTCCGCGAGGCGCGCGCCCACGCAGCCGCCGAGGTCGCCCTGCGCGCCTCCGACCGGGAGGCGGCCCGGGAGAAACGGAAGGGGGCCGACGTCGGTCGCGCGGACGGGATCCTGGCCCAGGGGGCCGAGGCCCTCGAGGCGAAGGAGTACGCGAAGGTCCGAGGCTTCGCGAAGGACGCCCACGACGCGGTCCGGGAGGCGTCCCTCCTGAAGACCGTGCGGGAGGCGTTCGCGAGCCTCCAGCTCGACGCGGAGGATATCCGCACGATGGGCGCCGAGGTAACGAACTTCGAAGGGATGCTCGTCGAGCTCGGAAAGGCGATCGAAGGGAACGACCTTCTGACGGCGAGGCGGCTCGTGTCGCAAGCCCGTCACCGAGCGGAGTCGACGCGGGAGACCCACTTCCGCACGATCATGGAAAGGTCGCTGCAAATCATCCTGGCGAACGCGACCCGCGGCCTGGACCCGGTCGTCGCCCGCCAGCTCCTCCGGGAAGTCGACGACGCCATCACGTTGGGCAAGGCCGTCGACGTGCAGGCCCTGATCGACCAGCGGATGGAGCACCAGGACGCCCAGACGGAGGGCAAGCTGAACGAACGGGTCCTCCGGGCCCGGGACGACATTGTCGCGTTGCGGCAAGCTGGCCAGACGGACACGGTCGCCCTCGAGGGGAAGCTCGCCGACGCCGCGATCGCGATGCAGGAAGGCCGATACCTCCAGTCCGACGCGCTCCTGGACAGCATCGAGCACGACATCTCCGCGACCCGCGAGTCGCTCCGGAGCACGGCGGCCGAGATCCTCGGACAGGCCCGCGGGGAAGTCGCCCGGGCGAAGGCGGACGGCATCCCGGTCGACGCCGCGGACCAGATGCTCAAGGACGCCGAGTCCTCGTATTCCGAGGCTCGTTACGGCGACACGATCTACGCGGGGAAGGCGTGCATCTCCGAGGTCGAGGAACTGGCCCAAGCGAACGCAGACTCGAAGCGACAGTCCGTCGCCGAGGAGACCCGGACCAAGCTCGAACGGACGGAAGGCATCCATCGCCGCATGGAAATCGTGCGGACGGACATCACGGACCTGGTCGCCCAAAATCTCGACCTGGCTCGGGTGGCGGACACCCTGTCGGCGGCCGAACAGGCCATTGAACGCGACTCCCTGGACGAGGCGGACCATCTCGTCGCCTCGGCGGAGGGCATCGTGGAAGGCGTGAAGGTCACGTTGAACGGCCAGGCGACGGGCGCCCTCCAACGGACGCGGAAAACGGTCGAGGTCGCTCACGGGGAAGGGATCGAGGTCGACGAATTCAGGACCGCGGTCACCCAGGCGGAGACGGAACTCAAGGCGGGTCGCCCCGGAGCCGTGCTCCAGGCGATCGGGGAGATCGACAAGCTCATCGCGGAACGTCGACGGACGAGGCAACAGGAAGAACAACGGCGGGCACTCGAGATGGCGCGGACCGCCGCGACGAAGTTCATCTCGGTCAAGAAGTTGATCGAAGACCTGCGGAAGGCGGACATCGACATCACGGGGGCGGAGGAAGGGCTCCGAGCCGCGGAACGGGCCCTGGAGCAACGGAACTTCGACGACGTCGATGCGATCCTCACGAACCTCGATGCGACCGCGAAGGAGCTGATGGACGAACTCGTCGCGGCCGCGAAGAATCTGATCGGTCGGGCGGAACGGAAGATCAAAGAAGGCCGGGACAGGTCCCCGATCGTCTTCCGGATCGCGCCGATCCGCGCGCGTGCGGCGTCCTGCGCCTTCCGACGGGATTCGGTCGCCTGTTCCGAGAAGATCTTGAGGGCGTCGACGATCTTCTGCTCCGCGGCTCGGGCATGCTCGACCGCGTCCGCGTACTCCCCTCGC
>WNGN01001382.1_pt1 | contig 15943 bp, 12 predicted proteins | sample 5400561 | NCBI WGS metagenome assembly WNGN01 (sample SAMN13153379, study PRJNA577476) | soil metagenome | isolation source: 115 cm soil or saprolite under Garry oak tree replicate 2 | place: USA:California | collected 2016-06-15
TGGAAGTGAACGACCTGCGCCGCATCATGATCGAGTCCGGCGCGCGCTACCTTCCGGTGATGGACCGCGACAAGCTGCTCGGGGTGATTTCCTTCCGCGACGTCGCCAAGGCGGTGCTCGAGGAGCAGGACTTCGAGAACCGCATGCTCAAGGGCTACATCAAGAACTGGCCCGAGTAGGGGAAGCGCTGGCCTCATGACCTTGTTGGGTCGGCGGCGCCCCGTGTTGCTGCTCGGTGTCCTCGCGATTCTCGTTGCGCTCCTCGCGTTCGCCGTCTGGTATGTGACGGCGATGCCCGGTGCGCGCCACCGGGGCCCGCTGCAGCCGCTCGGCGCCGGGGACCAGCAGCTCCTCGCGAACCTCACGGCGCACGTCATCGCCGTGGCGAGCGAAGAGCACAACGTCGGGCATCCCGAAGCGCTCGAACGATCCGCGCGTTACATCGAAGCGACGCTCTCCGGCTTGGGCTACGCGGTCTCCCGCCAGGAATTCGAGGCGGAAGGCGTGAAGGTTCGAAATCTCGAGGTGCGGTGCACCGGCCCGGGTGCGGGAAAGACCCGGCTCATCGTGATCGGGGCCCATTACGATTCGGCGCAGGGCGCCGTCGGGGCGGATGACAACGGCTCGGGCGTGGCGGCGCTGCTCGAGCTTGCGCGCCTGCTCAAATCGGTCCAGCCCGCCGAGGGGCTGGAGATGCGGCTGGTGTTCTACGTCAACGAGGAATTGCCCTGGTTCGCGACGGAAAAAATGGGTAGCCTCGTGCACGCGAACGGCCTTGCCCTCGGGGAGAGGGACGTCGTCGCGATGCTGTCCCTCGAGACCATCGGCTGGTACAGCGACGCACCAGGCAGCCAGCGCTATCCGTTTCCCTACAATCTGCTCTACCCGTCCACCGGCGACTTCATCGCCTTCGTCGCCAATCCGCGCTCGCGAAGTCTGTTGCACCGGGTCATCGGTTCGTTCAGGCGCCACGCCGCGTTTCCATCGGAGGGCGCGGTGGGGCTGGAGTCGGTCGCGGGGGTGAGCTGGTCCGACCACTGGGCCTACTGGAAATTCGGCTGGCCCGCGGTGATGGTGACCGACACCGCGCCCTTCCGCTACCCGCACTACCACACGCCGCGCGACACGCCGGACAAGCTCGACTACGAAAGGCTTGCGCGCGTGGTGAAGGGGCTGGAGGCCGTGGTACGGGAGCTTGCGACGGCGCGGGGCTGAGTGCGACAGAGGATTCAATCCGCGCCCGCCCAACTGAGCGGGCGATACGAGCGCGTGGTGGAGGAATTGATGCTCTTCACTTGTTTCAATCCGCGCCCGCCCAACTGAGCGGGCGATACGACGGCGTCGCGGGCAATCCGACATTTGCTCTTGTGTTTCAATCCGCGCCCGCCCAACTGAGCGGGCGATACGTTCGTACCGAAGACGGCCGCGCAGCAGCCAACGAGGTTTCAATCCGCGCCCGCCCAACTGAGCGGGCGATACGTGGCGCTGGTCAGCGGGAAGCCGGCGTTTCACGTGTTTCAATCCGCGCCCGCCCAACTGAGCGGGCGATACCCTCACGAAATCACCTTCAGGGCGTACCGCGGCATGTTTCAATCCGCGCCCGCCCAACTGAGCGGGCGATACCTGCGACTGCGGATGCATCCCAGCCTGTGAGTAAATTGTTTCAATCCGCGCCCGCCCAACTGAGCGGGCGATACACCAGGTGAACGGCGCGGCCCTCGCTCAACTTTTGTTTCAATCCGCGCCCGCCCAACTGAGCGGGCGATACTTCGTTCTCTCGCCTGGATCGCGGTCTACTGGGTGTTTCAATCCGCGCCCGCCCAACTGAGCGGGCGATACACGATCATCGATCGCAATTTGTTGGCTGTCATCGGTTTCAATCCGCGCCCGCCCAACTGAGCGGGCGATACCTGCCATCCGACATGAGATCGCCCGAGCTCGCCACGTTTCAATCCGCGCCCGCCCAACTGAGCGGGCGATACAGATCGAAGTGCTCTTGCGCGTCGCGCGCGACATGTTTCAATCCGCGCCCGCCCAACTGAGCGGGCGATACACGTCCATCCAACCGGAACACGCTTCGTCATCGTGTTTCAATCCGCGCCCGCCCAACGGAGCGGGCGATACGCAATGTGCACCGCCTGCGCGGCAATGCGAGCAAGTTTCAATCCGCGCCCGCCCAACTGAGCGGGCGATACCCCGGACGGTCTCGTTCATGGCGCGGTCTCCTGGTTTCAATCCGCGCCCGCCCAACTGAGCGGGCGATACGGCAGGCGACGCAGCTCTCGACGCACATGCTCGAGTTTCAATCCGCGCCCGCCCAACTGAGCGGGCGATACGCGCACCGTTTCATTCATCGCCCGCCCCTTTCACGTTTCAATCCGCGCCCGCCCAACTGAGCGGGCGATACTTGCACCCCTTGTGCCAGTGTCCCGACTGTGATGTTTCAATCCGCGCCCGCCCAACTGAGCGGGCGATACGCCTCTCTTTCTGCTCGCCATACTCACCACAATGAGTTTCAATCCGCGCCCGCCCAACTGAGCGGGCGATACATCAAACCACTAACACAATAACCTAATTCTTTAACTGTTTCAATCCGCGCCCGCCCAACTGAGCGGGCGATACTTGAGGTTTGAATCTGCGACGGATTCGGTTGTAGTGTTTCAATCCGCGCCCGCCCAACTGAGCGGGCGATACCCTCCTTGACACGGCGCCTCGCTTCCAAACGAGCAGGTTTCAATCCGCGCCCGCCCAACTGAGCGGGCGATACTTCCAGTTCGACCACAACAACCGAACCGGAACCGGTTTCAATCCGCGCCCGCCCAACTGAGCGGGCGATACGTCGGCGGACTGGGCTGCGCGGCGCTCGCCCTTGTTTCAATCCGCGCCCGCCCAACTGAGCGGGCGATACAAAAAACATGACCTGTACGAGTCACGTTACCATGGTTTCAATCCGCGCCCGCCCAACTGAGCGGGCGATACGGCGAGAAAATTTCTCGCCATACTCACCACACATGTTTCAATCCGCGCCCGCCCAACTGAGCGGGCGATACCGGACGCTGCAACCGCGCATCAGGGCTCTTAACCCGTTTCAATCCGCGCCCGCCCAACTGAGCGGGCGATACGGCGAGCCGATCGTGGCCACGGCGGTGCATTCGGGAAGTTTCAATCCGCGCCCGCCCAACTGAGCGGGCGATACGCAGCACTTGCAAACGTAACGGCCCCCGTTGTCGCGTTTCAATCCGCGCCCGCCCAACTGAGCGGGCGATACGATGGGTGACGGTCGTGGACGGCGTGAGCTATATGTTTCAATCCGCGCCCGCCCAACTGAGCGGGCGATACCTCGTGGACTCTGACGTGGACCGACCTGACCGGCGTTTCAATCCGCGCCCGCCCAACTGAGCGGGCGATACCCGAGCACGCCTGGTTCGAGGGCTATATCGCAGCCGTTTCAATCCGCGCCCGCCCAACTGAGCGGGCGATACCCTGCAACAGACGCCGATCAAGCTCGATGGCGAGGTTTCAATCCGCGCCCGCCCAACTGAGCGGGCGATACGCGCGAGCGTCGCAAACCGCGCCCTGGGCGCCGTGTTTCAATCCGCGCCCGCCCAACTGAGCGGGCGATACCTGTGCAACTACCACCGCAAGCTCTACTGCTACCCGTTTCAATCCGCGCCCGCCCAACTGAGCGGGCGATACCTCCGAGGTTCTCGAATGCTAGCACTCCCATGAGGTTTCAATCCGCGCCCGCCCAACTGAGCGGGCGATACGTCCTTCGCCAGGGCCCGTCTTTGTGACCGTCAAAGTTTCAATCCGCGCCCGCCCAACTGAGCGGGCGATACCCGACACGACGATGTCGAAACCGTCGCCGGCTGTGTTTCAATCCGCGCCCGCCCAACTGAGCGGGCGATACTTCATTACTGCAACTTCATAATTTTCAGCGGCAATCATCGCGATTGCCGCGAAAGTCCATCTTTGCGTCGGCGACGGCCGAAATCGCCGCAAGATGGCAACAGAAATCTGATTGTTAAAGAACGACTTGGTGCTTACGCGAACACCAAGGCAAAATCGTTGTTGCTCCAGGTCCGCGCTACACCACGAGCGGACCGTCAAAGTCCGTGGCGCGAAACCGTCCGAACTGTTTGATGTGCTCCTCCACCGGCTCATGGAGCCGATACAGACGCAGGTTGTCCTCATCGAGATCGATTTCACCTAGAAGCCGGTTCTCTAGAACCTCGTAGGTTGCCGCGTCGACCTCGCATTCGAATACCGACTTCTGGACCCTTTGTCCGTAGTCCTGACAAACCTTGGCTACCCGTCGCAAGCGCCGCCGGCCCTTTGCCGTTTCGGTCGAAACATCATAAGCGACAAGTATCAGCATCGCGTCACCGATGGAGATAGGGCACATACGCCGGGGCATCGCCGCGCAGGAAGCGCGCCAGCAGGCGCGCTTGCAGATGCGGGAGCAAGCCGATCGGCACCTGTTGTCCCAGGATCGGGTGAGTAAGTGTTTCCTGTTTGCGTTCCTGATAAGCGGCGATGATCGTTTTCCGGCCATCTTCGTTCAGCAGAACTGCATCTCCTTCGCGCTTCTCGAAGTGACTCTCCTGGATTTGTTCGCGGTTGACCAAGGTCAGCGCGAGGCGGTCGGCGGTGACCGAGCGAAACTCCTCCAGCAGATCGAGAGCCAGCGCCATGCGTCCCGGCCGGACGGCGTGCAGAAATCCGAGTTGCGGATCCAGACCCACGGCCTCCAGCGCGCTGCGGCAGTCGTTGAGCAGCAACGCGTAGAGAAAGGAGAGCATCGCGTTCATCGAATCCGTCGGCGGACGGCGGCTGCGCGCGTCGAAGACGAAATCACCGCGCGCAGACTTGCGAATGAGGTATTGGAAGGATTGAAAGTAGATCCGAGCAGAATCGCCTTCCTCGCCGCGGACGGCATCCAAGTCTGCCGCATGAGGAAGCTTGCGCAGGTGTCCTGCGACAAGCCGAGCACCGTGCACGAGGGCCGCGCGCTCGGCATCGTCCTGAGTGTCGCGCGCACCGCGCAGCAGCACATTGCGGCTGTTGCGCAGCTTCCCCGCCAGAAAGGCGCGCGCAAGCTCAAGGACCTTTGTCGAATCGTCTGAAGCGCGGTATTGCGCCTGCCGCAGGAGAATATTGCCGCTCACCGGGCCTTCCATTCGCGCTTGGAAGCGACCACCGCGGGCCAGCCACACGATGCTTCGGCCTTCCTCCATGCAGCGCCCCATCAGGGCGGGGCTCAGCATGACGTCGCCGAAACATACCACTCCGCCAAGATGATGCATGGGCACCTGCAGGCGCTTCTCCTTTTCCACCATCACGCAGAGCGTCTCGCCTTCGAGCCGCAGATAAGCCTCGGGTGTCGTCACGTACAGCGTATTGAGCAGGACGGTCACGGCACTTCGTCGTCGGGTGTAAACAGCGCTTCGCGCAGAACCACCAACTTGGCGCCGGCACGCGCGAGGTCCGGCTGACAGATGTCGCGCAGCGAGCATTCCGGGCAGCGCCGCGAGTCGTCCACCGGCGGAGGAAGTTTTTTCTCGTTGAGAAGCCGGCGCACCTCCCGCACCGCCGTCTCCACGGTCTCCCGAAGAGTGGCGTCGATGACCACCTCCCGTCGCCGCCGGGATTGCTGATGGAAAATCGCGCCCTTGGGTATCGGCCGACCGAGCACCTCCTCCAAACACATCGCCTGCGCGGCGAGTTGAAGGTCATCGTTGATCCAGCGCTTGCGCTTGCCGTGCTTGTATTCGACGGGATAGACGCTGCCATCGGGACGGAATTCCACTACGTCGCACTTCCCGGTCAAGCCCAACCGATGGCTCCACACGCGCATCCCGTATTCCACCCGCACCCCGGCGCTTACTTCGTGCCTAAGGCTGTCCGCCCGTTCGTGCTCGAAGCGGCCACGCAGCGTGTGGACGTTCTCGGCAAACGTCTGCTCCATGTGAATCAATGCGCACTGGCGTGGGCAATAGCTGTAGTGCTGCAAGGCAGAGATCATGATGGGATCGTCCGCCTCGTTGTCGGCCATGGGCTAGTCCTTTCCCCGATCCATAGATATCCCTTGCCTATTAAAAGCCATCGAGGATTTCGGGGGTGAGCCCATCGAGCGTATCGAGCTTAATACTGCCATCGGACTGTACGGACAACGTGCGATGAACCTTGGCCGACGAATACTGTCCTGCTTTGCAATTGTGCTTCCACCAGACGACTTTAAGAACCTCCATACTCCCCTCCGGCCTGGCGGACGACGCATCGTTCTCGAACAACCGCGGTAATACCTCCTTCATGGCCGCTGCATCTCCATCACTGAAACGCGTCTTATTCGCCAACTGCGGGTTCATACTGCCGAAAAAGACGTAAATACCTTGATCAACTCGGTGTTTCATTCCCATCTGGTCGGGTTGGCGATTAATCCCATCCCCCTCGTTACTGGTACTTTTGGTAATTTGATTACTTGTCACAAGGTGACTGACAGGGGCAATACTGAATGCCGATTGGACGCTTACGGGACCGCGAATCCCGATGGAAACCCCTTTATCATCGCCTGCCTCCTCCCCCTCCTTTCCTTTGCCCCTTTTTGCCGCACCCTTGAAGGGAAAGAGCTGCCCGAAGGCCCGAACATCAAACCAAGTACTGCACGATTTATCTATCTTCCCTTCAACGGTTTTTTCGGAAGACAGAACTCCTTCCGCACGAGACTTAAGGTTGGGATGTTTGTCGACCTTGTTATCATCCGACTGGACAAAAATTGGTTTGCCTGCCTCCATCAGCCGGTTGCGAATTTTGCGCTTAAGGCAAACATCAGTGAGTTCTCCGAGACCGTCATAGGTAACGCGAGGACGATTTCCATTTAGCGGATCTCCATTGGGATTAGCGTTCTTAACGCGAAAAACAACACCAAAGTCGATCTTATTTTGAAGTGTGGTCATGTTTGCTCCTTGGATGGATCAATCGTTGGGTACTTCTTCGTCTTTATCCGAACCCGGCTTTTGCCAGAGCACTTGCCTCTGGCAGTGATAACCCAATAGAAATTCCCCCGATAGCCGTTGTTCGTCCATGAAATCCTGCTCTTGAAAAGAGCCGATGACCTCATCGAGCTGTTTTTCCATTTCACCCAGAAACGATGGGCGCTTGGCGCGCAGACGAGTCTTATACGGGTTCAATGAAAGCTCGATGGTTCTCCATGTTGAGCATGGTCGGTCTGCAAACCGCTGCATTAACTTTGCAGCGCTGGTATCTCGTTTCTCACCGGCAACATGGAGTGCCCGGCCTTCAATATGTTCCGCGATAGCCAATAGGCGACCATAAAGATAGTCGCGGGTCATTCGGTTCGGTTCCAAAGCCATTTGATAGCTCCTTTCTTTGAAGTAGCCTTTGAATAGGGCGCAGGCAATGCCCAGGTTCTTTTCCCACTCCCAATGTTCTAAGCCTACCCGGTTGCATGTCCTGCGAATCGCCGATTCCACAAGGTCACGGGAAATGGGTTGCCCGTCAACGATGCATGGGAGCAGCCGCTCGACCGTCGCCTTGCGAAGATTGTCATCTAGTCGGCGCCCGAATGCGGCTTCGGCAATGTCTTTGGGAGACGGAGCTCCGACGAACTTGATCTCCTTGGAGTAGTTTTGGTGCCACGCAAATTTCTCATGCCAGGACTGCACGCGGCCAAGGAATTCGAAACCGGTAAGCTCTCGATAGAAGGTGATCGCCATACGCCCGGGAGTGGCGGAGTCCAATCCCATGACAACGATATCGTCGGTCGAACCCAAGTTCGCTTGGTAACCGGCGATACATCTGGAGAGCCGATGTGCAAACGTTTGGCCGACATCTCCCGGACTGACGGTAGGTTCCTCGACAGATTGATCGGATTCAAGATCGAACATATCCCGAGTGTTGGCAAAGGGATCGGGAATTGATTTGCCGGCTACCGCCCATGCAACGATAACCTGAGTGTCATTCCTGAATGTCTGACGCCTCCTGATGAGCCAACGCAAAGCATTGTGGGCCTTTTGCGTAACTTCGTATCCGACGCCGCAGGCTTGCTCTGCGTCCGTGAATCGCCCCAGAAACGTATACCCGTTGGTGTCGTTCGAAGAGATCAACTTGGCGCCGTCGGCGCTATGCCTCAATCTTTTCGGATGACTCTTTGCCAGTAGCATGGTCTTGCCCGTGACCATGCAGAGACCTTGGGTCTGGTTCTGGCTGGCATCGAATGCTACCCAGGCATCCATGAGGGTTTTATCTTCCCAGGTTGCCGAGAGGGGACTTCCGGGAGTCTGGACACGCCAGCGAATAAAGGCGTCACCTTGGTCGCGTTCTCCATCCTTCGCGGTGAGGTACTTGAATATCTCTGGGGATGGCAAATTGGAATTCCAGGATGTCAGAAGGACGCGACCATTGCCGACATGGAGGAGTTTTTCGCGGACAAGGTCGGCGACAACTGTTCCTCTACTAACATATGCGAGTACGGCCTTGGCTTTGGGATGAGCGAAACTGGAGTTGCACCAGAGTTTTAGCTGTTTGATGTAGGCGGTATGGAAAGACTTCTTTTTTCCGCCGTGCCCTGGATAGTCCGCCGCGCAGTATTGAATCTTGTCGCAGAGCGGATGGGGTGGAGGTTCTATGCCTACTCGACCTGCAGACTTTTCCGTGGCGGGAATAACGGTTTCCTCCTTGGGCACGACTGCGGCATGCAGGAATTTCCCGCGATCGTCCAAAGTGATTTCTACGTGGGCTTGCTGAATCGTATGACTGATCGGCAGCAAAGGATTACCTGCGAACTGCGGGACGTCCGCGCATCGCTCGTAGGTGTCATGAAGTTTCTGAATCCAGCTCATATCAGCACTCCAGCCCCGTTGCCTCGGCTTCAACCCCGATGAGATTCCGTCCCTGCCTAAACTGCTTAGGGTGCATTTCCCGGATGTGTTTCCGAACTTCGCATTGCTCGGGACGGGAAAACCGTATGACGCCATCAACCATCGTTGGTCGCCAGAACCGGGCCTGAAGTTTGTTTTCGCCGGTTTCATCGGGGTAGTCGAAACCGTGAAACGTCAGGCCGAATCCCAGTTTGCCAGCGTTGTTGTAATGCCCTTGCCCGGAACCGAATTCCCAGGGTTCGATATAGCCTTGGCAATCCCGCGTGCCCAGGAAAATGTCCTGGCGTCCCCCGCGATCAAGCATCCGCTTGGCGATGCAGTGGTGCTTGGCGTCAATCCGGTCGTCCTCCAGTTCGGGGCGATACCGATTCCACTCAAAGTGCGCCTTCACCTGATACTCGACATCCGCGAGAAAGGTGTAGATGGCCAAGGTGTTCCCACCGCCATATTCCAAGGGCTTGGTTCCCTTGGTCTGGGTGCGAATTCGATTCACGACGCGCGCTTCGTCGATCACCCAAATGAAGGTGGGTTTCCAGTAAATAGACTTCGCGATTCCCTTGAGCGCTTCGTAGGTCGGGATGTGATAGGAACACTTCTCGCCGCCGATCTTCGTCAAAGGGTCTGTGAACAGGGCAAACCGACCCCATACCTTGAATTCAATGCTGTTCTTGAACAAGCTAGCCATAAAGCACCTCCATTTTTCCATCGGGCATGGGACCGAGACCGAACTCCTTGCTGTAGTAGCGCGCGTCCAGATAAAGAATGTCCACCCCCTCCTGAATTTCGTGTACGGCTTGAACCTTTTTCAACTGCTCCAGGATGCGCGGGAATACGTTGACCGTATATTGCTGCACCTTGCGTAGAAGCTTGTATTGCTTTTCAACCTCGAATGCCGCGCAGAGATCGCTGATGAGTTTCTTCCCTGACTCTCCATAGGGCACGATGATGCCGCGTGTCGGCGCATCGATCGCCTTGAATGCCTTGGCGGCAGACATGAAAGACTGGCGAAGGAACAGGTTGGGGGAGGAGCCGTGATGGCGCCCGTATTCCCCTGTTGCGATCGAATTTACGGAGAGGAGGTTCAGAAGCGTGTCGTCATGGCCAATCATTTGTGCGGAGACGGGGTAGTCCATTTCATTCCGGCGGTCAAAAAAGTAGTAATCGAAATACCGGGCCATAGCCTCCGGTCCTAGCAGGTCACCGTCGAATTCCTTGATGCCACCCTCCGCAGCCGCAAGCAGTCTCTCGGTAACGCCCTTGCCACACTTGATATCGCTGAGCATATCTATGCTTTCGTCGCTCGGATTGATGACGTGAACCCGCCCCGACCGCCGGAGTGCGTTGCGATTGCAGCGCCCCGCGGCCTGAGCAACGGAGTCGAGCCCCGCCGTGAAGCGAATGACCGAGCCGAAATCCACATCCACTCCGGCCTCAATCAACTGTGTACTGATGCAAAGCACTGGTGACTTGTCATCAAGTAGTTTTTGGAGTTGCGCGAGAATCTCCTTGCGATGCGCGGGGCACATATTGGTGCTCAGGTGGTAGGTCGGTATCCGGATCTCCTGCCGGCAGCGTTGGGAAAGCGCCTGGGCGGATCTCTTGGTATTCACAATCACCAGGCAACTTCCACTCTGGTCCACTTCCTCCAACGCGAGACGCGCAATCTCGTCGTTCGTCCAACCGCCAGGCTTCCGGCGATTCAACACTTCAACGCGCTTCAAGTCGTCGAAAAGCCCTTTCACGTCGGGCATGATTTCGTCTTCTTTCGTGAACCGCAAGGCACCCTTGCTTTGATCCACGCGGTTCAGAAGTGGCTGGGTTGCCGTACATAGCACGACAGAGCTACCGCAATGCTCAACCAGAAAATTAATTGCGTTGTTGAACAGGTGAACACAATTCACGGGCAACGTCTGAATTTCGTCGAACACCAACACAGCGTTGACCAACTGGTGCATCCGCCTAGCTCCACGTGTGCCCGCGCCGAAGAGGCTTTCGAGAAACTGCACGCTCGTTGTGTAGATAACGGGTGCATCCCAGTTCTCGGTCAGCATCTTTTCTTTCCAGCCTTGTTCCTCCGGTGTGAGATTCGAATGATGCTCGAGCACCACGCGACCGCGGTCCTGTTCTGATGGCTCGAGGATATCGCGAACCACCTCGGCATTCTGGTCGATGATTGTGGTGAACGGAATGATGCAAATTATCCGATCCATTTCCCACTTCTTTGCGTGGTGCAAGGCGAATCGAAGACTGGCGAGCGTCTTGCCACCTCCAGTGGGCACGGTAAGCGTGTAGATGCCCTTTCCACGTGTGGCGCTGTCACGGCAGTGTTCAGATACCCGGCGCCTGATTTCATCAATCGGATTCCCGGCAGCGAATCCTTGAAGCCGGTTTTCAAGACGCTCGATCAGCAGGCTCCATTCGGTGTATCGCCCATTGAGTCGGTTCTTTGCCGCTTTGGGATTCTCGAAATCAGCGGTATTGACTCGGTCCGCGTCGATCAAACAACTGAAGAGATATCGCACGAGAAGCCCCGTTTTGAGCTGGGCAATCAGATTTTGGCTCGGATCGACCCCTTTGATGTCATTACGGAGCATCACTTGACGGATTGATTCCCTGAGACCGTCAATCAGCCCCGGGTTGCTTACCAACTCCCGGAGGCGCTTGGCGATCACCACGTCCATCTTGCCAATGGCTTCCCGGAGATGGGTTCGGTCATCCCGCTTGCCGATCCGCCTTGTGAAAATATCCTCGACGGGCTTGGTGGTGTCCGAGGACAAGCAATCGATCAGTCCGGAATGATGTGAGGCGATGCACAAGGCGAGAACCTGACCGGCAATTAGACCCACGCCCCCTTGCTTGGACAGTTCTTCCCAAACCAACTGCGCCCCTGCTGTGGAGTGGTCCACCTTGCCCCTGAGTCCGCGCGCATCGACGAAATCATCTTCGTCGGGGTTGATCAGACCGACAGCGGACTTGAGATAGACTTGGAATTCATTGCTGTACTTACCCAAATCATGAAGTAGTCCGACAAGCTCGCCTTGTTCCTTCAGGCCTATTTTGACGGCAAGTGATTTTGCAATGTCAGCGACTCCCAATAGATGATCTTCGAGCCTTTGTACGGCCCCATCTATTTTCCGTTGATGAGCAATGTAGTTGGGCGCATCAATGCTCATTGTTCGATTTCCTGCTTCCCCTGTCTTCATCGAACGCGGCGGGCGCTGCGAAAATGTCAGGGAATCCTCCGTGTTTCACGCGTGGGTGCTCATTTCAACCGTCAATCTACTCCGCCGGAGTCTCAAATCTCGATAGTGGAGGAACCGGCCTGCTGCTAGCGAGGATCACCTTTCCCGTCATACTGAGATAGAGCCGCTTTCAAGCACTCCGCGACCGCGCTGCGCAGCACCTCCGGTTCCACGACCTCCACCTCCGGCCCGTGCCGCAGGATGTCCATGATCAGCTCACGCGCGTCGCGGTAAGGGATGCGAAGCTCGAAGCGGCCGTCTGTGAGGAACTGTCCGGCCTGCTCGGGATGCCAGCGCTCGTCCGCCACCCAGCGGGCGCGCTCCGCCGAAAATCTCAGCACGGCGATCTTGTTGGCCTTGCCGGAGAAAATGCCGTAGGCGCTTGCGAAATGCTCGTCAAGCTCGGCGTCCGGAATATCTCGCGCCGGTTCCTTGAGTTCGTGAGCGTGCTTGACGCGATCCACGGCGAAGCTGCGCAGGGCGTTCCGCGAGTGACACCAGGCGTCGAAGTACCAGTTGTCCCGGTAGTGGACGAGCCGTTGCGGCGAGACCGTTCGCTCGGAGATTTCATTCCTGCTGCGCGAGTGGTAGCGCATGCGCAGTCTTTGACGCTGAAGGGTTGCGCCGGCGAGCACGTGGAACCACTCACCAGCAGGCCGTGCGGCCATGCCGAGAGCGCGGACGCGGTGGGCAGCTTCAGTCAAGCCCAGGCGCTTGTGTGCGAGGAGTTCCGTGACACGATGCACGAGCGGCGCAAGGTGTTCGCCGAGCAAGCCGGGTTCGAGACTTTCGAAGAGCCTGTCGAAGACGAGGAGCGCCTGCAGTTCGCGCGCGTTGAACCAGAGCCCAGGGAGCTCGTAGCTGCCACCCTCGGCACTTCGTTCGTATCGGTAGCCTTCGCGTTCCTCGTCGTACTTCAGTGGCGCGCCAAGGTATTCACGCAGGATGCGGATGAGCCGGTAAACGGTGGGCTCGGAGCATTCCAGGCGCCGCATGAGTTCCGCGCGGCCGATCGGCGTGTGCCTGCCACTGAGGATGTTGTGGAGCTGGTAGATGCGATCGAACTTGTCCACGCCCCCCTCCGATCAGCAGAGCACGTGCAGCTCGAGCGCTGGACACCAACGGGCGTGCAGGCAGCGTGCAGATCTCGAGGTGCGCTTTGTATCGCGACAGGGAATGATAATCCTGTGGCTGGGCTACCGCGATCTGCGAGGGAACGGAGACGTACAGCGCGTGTTCAACCGCGCGCCTCCCGCGCGGGGCTATTCAGCGGTCCTGACGGTGGTGCAAAACGCGAAGAACCTGAATGCTAGATCGTTTGATCCGATAATAAATCGTGAACAGGGTGTGCGAAACGGAATGGCGCCGCCGCTTTTTCTTGTCCGGCGTACCGAGAGCTGAGTCGGTTTGGATCAGATCGAGGGAATGTTCAATGCGGCGTTGTACTCCATGCAGGAATGCGCCGCTATTCTAGCACTCTCGATTTGCAAAGGGCTTAGAAGCACGACGGGCAGCGCGGATTCAGCCGCGCTTTTTGTCCCAGACGTAGTGCACGAAGCGTTGCCAGCGGTTCGGTTTCTGCGCGAGCGGGTTCTTCATCTTTTGCGCTTCGCGGTCGCGCGCAACGGATTTCTGCACCTGCTCGTGGATCTGGCGCAGCGTCAAGCCGCCGGGGCCGGTCCTGAACTCCGGAGGCACTGCGCTGACTTTCTTCCGTCCTTCAACAGGCTCAGGACGAACGGATGTCCCGGGCGCTGCTGCCGAGGGGCCGTTCAGCTTGTCGGGATCGTTTTCAGCCATACCGATCAAAGGGTTCGCTATGTTGCCTATGCTAAACTCCAATCGCATTCATTGCGAGAATTTCCATGTCGGGCAATACCTTCGGCCTGCTGTACTGCGTGACTTCGTTCGGCGAGAGCCACGGCCCCGCCTACGGCGGAGTCGTGGACGGTTGTCCTCCGGGGCTCGAGCTCGCCGAAAGCGACATCCAGCGAGACCTCGACCGGCGTAAACCCGGCAGCTCTCGCCACGTCACGCAGCGCCAGGAGTCCGATCGCATCGAGATCCTCTCGGGCGTGTTCGAGGGCAGGACCACGGGCACCGCGATAGGTTTCGTCATCAGGAACGAGGACCAGCGCAGCAAGGACTACAGCGCGCTCGCCGACACCTTTCGCCCCGGGCACGCCGACTACACGTATTGGCAGAAATACGGCCTGCGCGACTATCGCGGCGGCGGCCGCGCCTCCGCCCGCGAGACGATGATCCGCGTCGCCGCCGGCGCGATCGCCAGGAAGTGGCTGGGCGAGCGCTACTGCGTAGCGGTGCGCGGGCATCTCGCACAGCTCGGGCCGAACAGGATCGCGTTCAAGTCCTGGGATGCGGTCGACGAGAATCCTTTTTTTTCCCCGGACCCGGCCATCGTGCCGAGGCTCGAACAGTTCATGGACCAGTTGCGCGCTTCGGGCGATTCCTGCGGCGCGCGGGTCAACGTCGTCGCGAGCGGCGTTCCGGTCGGCTGGGGCGAGCCGGTCTACGGCAGGCTCGACTCCGACATCGCTAGCGCGATGATGGGCATCAATGCCGTTAAGGGCGTGGAGATCGGCGCCGGCTTCGCCGCGATCGAGCAGAAAGGCTCCGAACACGGCGACGAGCTGACGCCGCAGGGTTTTCTCTCGAACAACGCGGGCGGAACGCTGGGCGGCATCTCGACCAGGCAGGACATCCTGGTGAGCATCGCGCTCAAGCCCACTTCCAGCATCCGCGTTCCGCGTCGCTCGATCGACCGCAAGGGCGAGCCGACCACGGTGCAGACCACCGGCCGCCACGACCCCTGCGTGGGCATCCGCGCGACGCCGATCGCGGAGGCGATGCTCGCCTGCGTGCTGATGGATCATGCGCTGCGCCATCGCGCGCAGTGCGGCGACGTCGAGCCGCCGATCAGGCCCATTCCCGGGAAGGCTCGCTAGAAATCGCCGCGCTGCTATTTGAGCTCGAACGCGTGGGCGTAGAGCAGTCGCAGGCCTACGTCCTTCGTTTTGTCGGCGTCTTTCGGATAGCGGTTCCACAGCGCGCCCGCTTCGGCGCGCTTGCCCTGCGCGAGATAGCCAGCCATGCCCGCCGCCATCAGATACTGGCGGTGGCCGTTTGGAAGATCGCTCGGTTTCGCGAGCAGCACCTCGGCGAGCCGCGCCATGTCAGGCGCAGCGCGGTTCCCCACCGCTTTCATCAGGTCGATCCACTCGCGCTCATCCGGCGCCACGCGTGAGCTGCAGGGCTCGCGTTCGATCCGTTCCCAGACCGTTTTGGCATCATCGGGCGAAAGCATCGGGTTCAGCGTGCGCGCCAGCTGGTAAAGCGAATGGAACCAGATGTCGGAACGCTCCGGATCGCGGCAGTCGATCAGCCTTGCGCGCGCGAGCTCCAGGTCCTTCTGGAACTGGCGCGGGATGGCGACGGGCTCAGGGGCGGTCTGGAGCAGGAGGAAATCCCTCGCATACCGCGCGCGGCGCGTGAGCTCGAGGGCTTCGAGGTACTCGTCGCCGTCCACCCTCGATTCCGCCCGCTCGCTCCCTTTCCGCCCTTCGAGAAGAGCGACGACCGGTACGCTGTACGCGAGCAGGCCGGTCAGCTCTTCGGCCGACCCGCGCAGGAAACGGTACTTTGCCGCGTGCAGGTCGAGGTACGGATAGAAGTCCGAATTGGCCGGAACGCCGTAGGTGAGGAACATCGGGGCGAGCGAGCTTTTTCCGCCGACCCGGCGGACCTCGATGTCCCAGATCGAATTCACGTGCACGCGACGCA
>WNGN01001386.1_pt1 | contig 15927 bp, 14 predicted proteins | sample 5400561 | NCBI WGS metagenome assembly WNGN01 (sample SAMN13153379, study PRJNA577476) | soil metagenome | isolation source: 115 cm soil or saprolite under Garry oak tree replicate 2 | place: USA:California | collected 2016-06-15
TCTTCAATCTCTCAAGACTCCTCTTAGCTGATCTCAGCACATCATCGTATGCAAAGTGGGACGGCGAGACTTTCGAAGCGACAAACACTTTCTCGCGCCTTCCTTCCAATACTCTTGAAACAATCTCCTCACTGTGACCGGCTCCATACATTTCTGCAGTATCAACCATCGTCATTCCCAGTTCCAGGCCTAGCCTGAGAGCCTCGACAGCCTCCCCATCTCTCGAAGAATTGCCCAGCATCCCCCCGCCGATCTCCCATGTTCCCAGTCCTACGACGGGAATCTGTTTTCCAGTCTTTCCGAGAGTACGGAACTCCAAGGCCAATCCGGATGGAGACTCTGCCGAGGTTTAAGCTTCTCACTAGGACAAGAAGTGTCGCTCCAAACCACCACCTATGAAGAGGAGCCAGAGCCTCTGCTTAGCATATCTAGAATGCCTGTTTCGTCTCAGCGAAGGGACAGTCCGACTCGTTCTGAATATTCCTGTAGGCGTGTTATTCTTGCCTGGATGTTAGGCAATAGTGGAATGGGTCCTCGAACGTTTATGGTTTGCTTGAATCCTGATGCATGCTCGGTTTCGGCGATTCTGTTGAGGGTTTCCAAAAACGTAGTCGCTGATGCTATGTCTGCTGCCCTCTTGTCGGCCGTTCGTCTGAGCTTTCTTGCGTAGACTACTGAGACGAGTATTGTCGGGAGCGGAACTAAGACAAGGGCTAGAGGCCCGGCGGCGAAATAGCCAAGCGGACCTGTTTGCGATGAGCCACCTTTTGTGACAGTATAGGGCTGAGGGAAGAGTATCGGCAACTCGAAAGCGAGAATGACCGTCAATAGAATAAACGCGATAAGGCCTATGACAGATCCTTGGAGGAGACGCTTGCGGAGCTTCTTCGAGAATGTGAGCGAAGACGCTATGATCGGTCTCCATTCGTCGGGCTCAAGCACGCTCTTCATTCTGGCTGAGAGGGTAACGCAGTATTTTTCGATGAGGCATTCATCATATCGAAACTCTACCTCGCGTCTGCTTCTAGAGTCAAGGGATTCCCAGGAGATGAAGGTTGGATTATAGTTGGATATGTCGAGTTGTAGGCACAGTTCCCTGGTGATGTCAAGAATCCGTTGGTCGTACTCAGAAACCCGTGACTGCATATCTCAAACGATGATTGTGATCTCTCTCCTAGAAGGGATAGATAAAGAGTCCCCGAGAAGAAGTTCAAAGGAAGCCTCATGCGCGATGTGAAAGCGAATGCAGCACGATCAATCCAGAGCCAAAGCGCTGGAAAATCATCAACAGGACCCGCTGACTGGAATCATGATCGTCATTGAAGTTTCGTTGTAAAGAGGAGATCTGGACTGATGTGGCAAGCGCATACTTAACGATGGAGCACGCCTGATGCTCGTTTTCCTTGCGGCACCTGCTCGTTCCCGGCCTCCAAAAATAATGTTTCTAGATTCAGAACAGCCCACAAACCGTGAAATAAAGCCCGAATCGGAACAATCGATTCTAGACCCCCCCTCCCTGGGGGGCTGGCCCCTTCAAACCTCTGAAGAGGATCGACATTAACTCCGATGTTCGCGGCTAGCGTTGAGGCTTCGTGGACGGGACGAGTGCCTTCACCGCGTCCTCGAACCTCGCGCCTCCCTGGTGGAGGCGGATCTCGCCCTCTTCGAAGCCGGATTCTGCCATGCCCTTGTCGCAGAGAAACTTGGCCGCCCACTCGACCGCGTTCTTCGGGATATGTAGCTGTTTGGAGATGTCGTCAAGCCTATGCCAGGCTCCATCCACGAGACGGATCCAGACGTACCAGAGAAGCATAGGCTTCGCTCCTGCCATTCGAGTAGCGCCATCACGCTCCCTGTCCCGCACAGCTACTAATCCTAGTGTAACCCGTTAAAAAATCAGCAAGTAACACCTGCCCGAAAGACGACCATCATCCAATCTTGCTCATGGGCCCTAAGGCCAAGATCGCCATCACAATACTCCTCATTATCGTCGTCATAGTCGCCCTGTGGCAATTCACCAACCCCCAGTAGCTGCCCCCGGTCGGCGACAAGTACACCTAACAGCCAGTCTACACGAACCGGGGAACCTGGATAGTCCTCGAGAACATGAGCTATGGAAGAGCCTGCATAGCCTTCTCAATTGCAAACCAGAGCTATCCCCGAACCGGCTTGCAAACATACTACACGTTGACGATCAGCAACCTAAACCAGAGTATCACGGAATCATTCGTCAAAGGCTTCGGGCCGCGTGTAAACTCGATTACGATGCAGGACAACTATGACGGGTTAACATCAACGTGGGGAATTGGAAACAACCTGACCGACGCGGTCCAAGCAACAGGAGTCTTCAACTTCCAGACCTCCGCGCTCCACAAACTCCGAATCAAAGTAACATACCAGCTCTATGATCTCCTCCCTCTAGGATCGATGCCGGACAAGACACGGAATGATTCCTTCAACATAACCCAGACGGTGGTCTAGGTCCTGCTAAGGATTATGTAGCCCTCCAAAATTATCCGGCCAGATCACTTCTTGTCGATAACCTACGACTACATCGACGATTACCTGTACAGAATCGCACCTCCAAGGGACAATCTTCTAGAACGGATGGAGGAATACGCAGAGACCAACTCTGTCCCCATCATAGGACCCCTAGTCGGCAGACTGCTCTACAACCTAGCCAAGACCAGCCAGAGCAGGAAGGTGCTAGAAATAGGAACAGCCATTGGATACTCGGGAATCTGGCTAGCCAGAGCAATATCCCCGCTAAAGGGGAGTCTAACCACCATAGACATGAACCCAGAACGGGTTAGGATCGCAAAGAAGAATCTCTCCGAAGCAGGCCTCGACCGGACAGTGAAAGTAATCGAGGGAAGCGCCCTCGACATTCTCCCAACTCTAAGAGAATCATACAACATGATATTTCTCGACTCAGACAAGGATGTCTATCCCGACGCGTTCAAAATGTCCCTTCCACTGCTCCGCAAGGGAGGGCTCTTCGTCGCCGACAATGCTCTCTGGGGCGGAGATGTCGCTAAAGGCGGCAAGTCAAAGGATACCCAGGCGATGATCAAATTCAACAGGTTGGTCACCGAGTCTCCTGGAATGTCCACCGTCATACTGCCGCTCCGTGACGGTGTGCTGGTCAGTCTGAAAGAATAACCAACCTCGGCTATCTTTGAGACCATTGCATCCGATGAGTCAGACCGTCCGAGTCGGAGCCAGGACCCGTAGTTCACATTTTTATACGAATCAGTACAGATTTCTTTAATCCGAACACGCGTGGGGTAGAGATACTTCCTCGGTTTTCGGAACGAAAACAGAGCGAAAAGGTAGATCAAGTATTGGAAACACATCAAATACCGAAGGTCCCTCCCGAAGAGTACCGCTACCAGAGGCGGTACACTAAACAAGGCGTCCACCCGTACGACACTCTGAAATGGGAACTGAGAGACGCAACAATCACCGACCATAAAGGTCAGATAATATTCGAGCAGAAGAAGGTCGAGGCCCCATCCTTCTGGTCCCAGACCGCGACCAATATTGTCGCCTCGAAATACTTCCGGGGCAGACTGGGTACAAGTGAGCGAGAGTCGAGTGTCCGACAGCTCCTAGACCGGGTCGCCATCACCATTACCAAATGGGGGCTGAAGGGTGGATACTTCCAGGACGAAGAGGAAGCTCAGACCTTCGAGGCGGAGCTCACGCATATTCTGTTGTACCAGATGGCCGCGTTCAACAGCCCCGTCTGGTTCAACGTTGGGGTCGAGGAGCGTCCGCAGTGCTCGGCCTGCTTCATCAACTCGGTCCGGGACGATATGCGATCAATAATGCAGCTGGCCATGACCGAGGGGATGCTGTTCAAGTATGGCTCGGGAACCGGCTCTAACCTGTCCGGTCTCCGGTCGTCTAAGGAACACCTCTCGACCGGCGGGAAGGCCAGCGGACCTGTGTCTTTCATGAAGGGCTACGATGCCTTCGCGGGGGTCATAAAATCTGGTGGGCGAACCCGGAGGGCGGCCAAGATGGTCATACTCAACGCTGATCACCCTGACATTGTCGAGTTCATCTGGTCGAAGGCTAACGAGGAGAAGAAGGCCTGGGCGCTTATAGATGCTGGATACGACGGGAGTGTTGACGGCGAGGCTTACGGCTCTGTTTTCTTCCAGAACGCCAATCACAGTGTCCGGGTTACTGACGATTTCATGCACGCGGTCACGGACGACAAGGAGTGGCAGACACACTACATAACTAACCATAAGGTCGCGGACAATTACAAGGCCGCTGATCTCATGAGGCAGATAGCCGAGGCGGCCTATATCTGCGGCGACCCAGGCATACAGTTCGATACTACGGTCAACGAGTGGAACCCGTGCTCGAACACGGACCGGATTAACGCTTCAAACCCCTGCTCCGAGTACATGTTCCTCGACGACTCAGCATGCAACCTCGCATCGCTCAACCTGATGAAGTTCAGAACGCGCGACGGAGAGCTGGACGTGGAATCGTTCAAGCATTCCGTCGAAATAGTCATCACAGCACAGGAGATTCTGGTCGACAATGCAAGCTATCCGACCCCGGGAATTGAGAAGAACAGTCACGACTATCGACCGCTCGGAATGGGCTACGCCAACCTCGGCGCGTTGCTAATGTCGCTGGGCATTCCCTATGACAGCGACAAGGGCAGGACCTATTCCGCGGCCATATCCTCGCTCATGTCCGGCCACGCCTACTCGACATCTTCGCTCGTCGCGAAGAGACTCGGACCATTCCGCGGCTATCCGAGCAACGAGAAGCCCTTCCTCAACGTTATAGGAATGCACCGGTCCCACGCGTACAAGATTCCACGCGGCGATGTGCCGAGAGACTTGGTCGATGCTGCAGTCAAGTCTTGGGATGAGGCGTTGTCGCTAGGCGAACGCTTCGGGTTCAAGAACGCGCAGATATCGGTCATCGCGCCAACCGGCACCATCGCTTTCATGATGGACTGCGACACGACAGGGATCGAGCCTGACATCGCGCTCGTCAAGTACAAGTGGCTGGTCGGCGGCGGAGTCATCAAGATAGTAAACAACACTGTTCCGGAAGCCTTGAAGAGACTCGGATACCCGCTCGAAGAGGCCGACGCGATCCTCCAGTATCTCCGCGACAACGACACGATCGAAGGAGCACCGCACCTGAAGCCTGAGCATCTCCCTGTATTCGACTGCGCCTTCAAACCCTCCAAAGGAACGCGTAGCATCCACTACATGGGACACGTCAAGATGATGAGTGCGGTCCAGCCCTTCATCAGCGGAGCAATTTCCAAGACAGTCAACATGCCGAATTCCGTGACGGTGGACGAGATCATGCAGACCTACGTCAATGCCTGGAAGATGGGCTTGAAAGCTATCGCCATCTACCGAGACGGCTCGAAGAGGACCCAGCCGCTCACCACGAGCATGCAAGAGAGGGAGAAGGCCAAATCGGTTGAGCAGGTTGTATACAAGCCGCTCCGGAGGAGGTTGCCCGACCAGCGAGAAGCGACGATTCACAAGTTCAGCATCAACGGCAATGAGGGATACTTGATGGTAGGACTGTACAGCGACGGAACACCTGGGGAGATCTTTGTAGTGATGTCCAAGGAAGGCAGCACTATTTCTGGCCTAATGGACGCATTCGCCACGTCCGTGTCGATCGCACTACAGTACGGTGTCCCGTTGAAGGTGCTCGTTAACAAATTCATACACACTCGGTTCGAGCCAGCGGGCATGACCAACAACCCCGAGATCAGATTCGCAAAGTCTGTCGTCGACTATATTTTCAGGTATCTCGGGCTGAAGTATCTGTCGAAGGAGGACCAGGACGCGCTCGGCCTTGCGAAGACCGTGGTTGAGAATCATGAGATTCAAGCCAAGCTCGTCGAGCCGGCCCAGAGACCAGCCGGGCAGAACTCTGTTGGGCGCGAGTCGTCTGTTCATATGGAGACGGATCTCTTGACGTTCGATCCCCAGTCTGACGCGCCTGCCTGCGACAATTGCGGGATGATAATGGTCCGTGCCGGGTCCTGCTACAAGTGTCTCAACTGCGGCAACACCAGCGGTTGCGGCTAGAGAGGATCATCTCCACGACGAGAAATCTGTCTCATCGTTGGAGCCCTCTACTACCGTTCAATCGTCATAGTGGTGCGATCCGGCCCTCCTTTCTAGGAATCGTGACTCTGGCCCGTTTCGAATAATTCTTCGAGATTGAGAGCTCATCGAATGGCGTCGAGTAGCAGTTGTAATGTTTCTCCCATTTACCATGTTCGTGAGTCGGCGGTTCTGTGCGTGGTATCTGGCCAGGAATATAGTTGCGCTGGAGGCTCCGACAAGTATGAGTGCTATGGTGAGGAGTGATACAGTTGAGGATATGTCCGTGAAGCTGCATAAGGCGCATGTAGGAGGCTGACCTGAGGGCGAGGTCTGACCCACGCTCATCTGCTGGGTCTTCGTGCTCGTTTGTCCGTTGTAGTCTGTGGCAGTAACGGTAGCAGCGTACGTTCCTGAATTAGCATACGTGTGCGTCACACCGGGTCCAGTGGCGGTGCTTCCGTCCCCAAAATCCCACGAGTAAGTATACGGACCGGTTCCACCCTGCGCTGAGGCTGAAAACGTAACGGCCGCGCCGGTAATGATGGATGACGGGGAGTAGGTGAGACCGGCTGATAATGGCAATGGGCCGCTACCCCCGCTAGCGAATACGTCATTGAACAGGTAACCCGAGTTTGCTGCGGCAGTGTCTCCTTGGGCGAGCGGGGAGAATCCCCAATTGTTTTCGATCGTCCGTAGACTGGCATACTCGTCTATCCCGGTCGTGTCCGAAGAGACGTAGCCCATCTTCACAGATGTTCCATAGAGCAAGTTTGGCGAGGCGTTGTTACTATCGCAGGAGCCGTTGCTGCCTCCGCACTCGTCCCACCAGAGGTAGAGCAGAGTCCTATAGCCTGTATTGGTGAATACGTTGGAGGCTATGAGGGACCCTGAAGCAGGGCTGGCAATGCTTCCACTTCCTATCAGGAAGTTCTTGAGATACGAGTCTCCCGTGGAGACGCTAACGTCATGCATGTTGTGGCTGTCGGTGGGAGTGTACCAGAGAAAATTGGGAGGGTTGGCCGAGTTGGCCGCGGAGATAAAGGTCGAAGTTGAGACGGAAGAGCTTGCGAAGACGTTCGAGCTGCTGCTCGTGTCAGTGAAGCTGGTGAACGGGAAATGGTCGTTACCCCTCGGACAGCCACTCTCACAGTACGCCTGCCAGGTAAGACCTGCCGGAGCCATACGGTCAGCCACAAGATTAGCGGCCGTCAAACTCCCGTAGCCGTCAGACACCCCGTAGGTGTCGCCTGCCATGAAGCCGACATAACATGCGGCCGAACAGCCGTTGAAATCGTTCGCGTCAGCAGCAGTAGCCCCATAGCTGTTATAGTTGGGCAGAGTTGATCCAAGCTGGAGCATACTGCAGAGAAACGGAGCAGAACTGGTAGGGCAGCTAGAGATCGTCCCAGAACCGAAGACAGAAGCATACGCAGTATTCTCCATCGCGATAATCACAATATGATCGAAATAGGTTCCAGATGGAGCAGCTGAGACTCTCGCCGGGAGAGGCGCGAGGATTAGGCTGGCTATTGAGAGGGTGAGTAGGATGCCTACGAGGCTCTTCCGGTTAACACGCGGAACTTTACTCATATGCCTTGTCAACCTATTCTTACGGTCAGGATTTCCCACACCATTCGCGTGGGATTCGGTTCAGGTGTCGGAGCAGAGAACCAGACTCTGTGCGATCGAGCTCCCCGGCAAGGCTACTTATGTGTTAATGTCCCTCAAGAGCAGTGTTATACTGAGACCGATCCGAGTCCGTTCATGAGCCTACTCTCCATATGGCTCTAGCGTGCAACGGTCAAGTCGGAAAAAGAATTGATGCGAAGAGCATCGGGCCTAGTCCGAACCTTAGTCTAGTACAAGTGTCTCGTCAAAGAGCATTTCCATTTCGAAAAGGTCTGATGAGCTGATTTTGGAACGTGATTTTCAAAGACGGTTTTCGAATACTGGATTCAGGTCCGGTTTCTGGTATCGAGCTCAAAATTCGTACTTGCAACTAATACTCTACTTCGCTGTTCGGAGTCTTGCCAGTGAGATGGCAAATGTTCCGCAAAAAATTCCCAAGAAACTTCCGCCTATAACATCGCTTGGATAATGCAATCCTAGGATGATCATGCAGACCCCAGTGGCTATCGCGAGTGCGACGAAGGGGATGCGCCATGAAGGGTATCTAGTCCAGATCACTGTTGCTAAAGTGAATGCGTTTGTCGTATGTCCTGACGGGAAGCCATGGTTTGTGGGGTTCTCGAAACGGGCGGTTATTCCGAGGGTTGGGTCCTGGAAGGGTCGCGGGAGTCCGAATAACACCTTCAGAGTATCAGTCAGCGTCATAGCCAACACGATAGCGACTGCCAGCACCAGTGAGCTGGTCCAGTCGTAGGGGTCCTTCCTGAAAACGTATTGGTAGAAAACGAGGGGGACCCAGATTACATCGCCGAGAGTAGCGATGCCGCCGACAATGAGGATGGCAGTATCGCTTTGTACGAGGCTGTAAAGGGCGATGGCTGCGCTCTTGTTCAACGACGGAGCAAGCTGCCAGAAGACAAGCCAGGCTAGAACGAAACCGACTAGACAGACGAGTATTACTCGGAGAGAAACTCGAAGACTTCGAGCCCACGAGGTCAGGTCGAGTCCCAGGTTTCCTGCCAACGACATGCTTGTCTCCGATACTGCTTCACGACCATGGTTGATGATAGAAGGACGTTTCCTTAGATCTTTACACGGGTGTTCCCCGTGATTTCTGTGGGATCTAGCCACTCACCCTCGACTCACTTGTAATGAGTTGTGTCCACAAATCTTATCAGGAATATCTGTCGCCGAACCGTCTCTGAAAATGAAATCACAGACACACCTAACCATTTCATCTGCCAGCGCGGCTGCTCTCATCGTTCTCTCCTTCCTCTCTCTAGCCTCAGCAGCTCCTATTCCACAGCTGACCCTTGCACCGCGGACACATGAGGGTAGCTTCCAGAGTACGAACTGGAGCGGCTACGCGGTAACCGGAGCCTCTGGATCGGTAAGCGACGCCAAAGGATCATGGACCGTCCCGGCAATACAAGGCCGGTGCCCGAGCACTAACCAGTACTCATCCTTCTGGGTCGGAATAGACGGGTTCAGCTCCGGGACTGTGGAACAGACAGGTACAGACTCCGACTGCCAGAATGGCGCCCCCACCTACTACGCATGGTACGAATTCTACCCACACCCCGCCTTCCTCATCAACGGCCTCACCATAACTCCTGGAGACCATATCACTGCGGAAGCAAGCTTCAGCGGAAGATCGTTCACCGTAACCATAACCGACACAACAACGGGCCACTCCTTCAGCACATCAGCAAGAGTACACTCTGCTCAACGATCATCAGCAGAATGGATCGCTGAAGCACCATCTTCCAGCGGAGGCATTCTCCCCCTAGCCAACTTCGGAACAGTCTCATTTGCAGCATGCACGGCTAAGGTAGGCACAGCTTCAGGAACCATAGGGTCGTTCGGGTCATCAGTCCAAGTGATCACAATGGTTTCCAACTCGGGAGCCGTCAAGGCGCAGCCATCGTCTCTATCCGGCAGCGGCGACAGTTTCTCAGTCACGTGGAAGAGCTCGGGTCCCTAGCGGGACCCATCCCCCTTTCTTTCTCCCAAGAGACACAGGGTTCCAGTAGACGCATATCTCCGTTCGGAGTATTGCAATTCGTTTCTGGTTCACCCGCCCAACAATTCAGTCCATGTCGGAAATCTTCTCATTTTAGCGGCGTGAGTGAGAAGCTTTCGCGCTCCCGACCCTGAGCTACTTTCTGAAAAGGCCCGGCGTGATTACTAGAAGTGACTATTGGACGTGCACGGCGGTTATAAGCCTCGACGGACATTGGTCCGTTTGACGAGAAATGTGTCACGTCAAAATAGACGCCGAGAGAATAGAGCGAGCAACCATCAAGAACTGGGTCAATGCAAACAGTCTGAGACTGGCTCTCCGATAGAGGCTTCCAGAGAATGGGAGATGTCTCCGTCCCCAAAGGCGCGACAGCCAAGCTCGGCCGGGTTGAGGGCGACCTCCGAGTCGGCCAGGGTGCAATGGCAGAATCAGAAGGCGCCATAATTGAGGTGACCGGACGGGTCATCTGCGAAGGCGAGGCCGAGTTCCAAGCAAGCCTATCATGCTCAGAGTTCTCGGCTCGAGGAGCATGGGGGTTTGGGGGCAAGATCAAGATCCATGGCGATCTCAAGGCCACTGGCGAGGTCAGGGTTGAGAACGGACAATTATCCATCGACGGCTCACTCGACGCGGCCACAGTCAACATCGACAAAGCCCTGTGGGTCGGCGGAAACGCCCGAGCAGACGACTTCGACGTTGGCGGCGTCCTAGAAGTCAGAGGAAACATCATGGGAAAGAAGGTGGACGTAGGCGGCTCATTCAAGGTCCAGGGAGCAGCCGACGTCGATGAGGTGGATGTTGGAGGGAGCGTCGACATAGCCGGCCTCGTAAAGTGCTCGCAGCTCGATGTCGGAGGAATGGCCCGGATCGGCGGCGGAGAAGTCAGCAAAGACGTGGACGTGGGCGGAAAATTCGAATCGACCAAACCCCTCAAGTTCGCCAAGATCGATGTCGGCGGACTGGCAACACTCACCGAAGGCGGCGAGGGAGGAGATGTCGACGTGGGGGGAAAGTTCGAGAGCAGAGCAGACCTATCATTCAACTCCCTCGACGTGGGAGGTCTCGCCTCGATCAGCGGAAACGGAAAAGGGGTTAAGGTGGACGTTGGAGGGCTCTTGCGAGTGTCGGGAAGCCTAACCCTCGAGAAAGATCTTGACATAGGGGGCAGAGCCTACATCGGCGCAGAACTCAGACTCAACTCGCTAGATGTGGGTGGTAGCATGGAAGCGGACCAGATTGTTGCCCAGAAGAGCATAGAGGTCGGAGGAGACCTCAAGACCATCAAGGGAGCTAAAGGCGACAGCGTCGAACTGGGACAAAGCTCCAGAGCAACGGGTCCAATCGTCGCTCGCGTCGTGACCGTCGGACATGGGGGCAGAGTCGAAGATGTCTATGCGGACAAGCTAGAGCTGGAACACGGCTCGCGAGCAAGAAATCTCTACTTTAGAGAGGGCGAGATCGAAGCAGGGGTCCACATCGAGGGAGAGGTATTGTACACGGACACGATCGAATCCTCGCCCGACGTGAGATTCGCAAAACAACCATCCAAGGTCAACGAGCTACCCAAACCACCACTCTAGGAAATTGCAGCCTGCCAAAAGGTCCCGGATGGACATCTACGCAGAGATTCTAGAGGCTTTGAAGCGGAAGGGACTGACCCGGATAACACGTGTCTCCTACGCGGTCGGCCTGCCTGTCGACCGGACCAAGAACTTTCTCAAGGACCTATCCTCTTCTGGGCTGGTCGTCATGCAGACGGGCGAAGACTCAGGCTACTCGATCACACATCGGGGACTCGAATTTCTCGACGCCTACTGGAAACTGAAAGGATTCCTGGACTTTATCGGCGGAGAATCATGACAATGAAATGCCGGGGCGATATCTGTAAACCCTCTTCATGTTCGATACATCGACTAGCCGGGTTTACTTTCGTCAGGGTAGGGAATGACTAGAATTGGGTTTTCGAGGCTGCTTCTGGGTTCGACCTTAGCCAGTCAGGAATTACCACGGCCCTAAGCAGTTCCTGAATTGAGACGCCTCGCTTCACGGCCTTCGTCTCGAGTCTTCGAAGCGTCTCGACGCTTACCATGAGCATGAACTTAGGATTTGTCGAATACAAAGCCTCCCGTTAGTAGAATTGTGTCCGAAGCTCCCAATGCGTTTCTCTGTGAAGTCCAGATTTTCCTGATACGTTTGGTAGAGATTCTTGCACTAAAGAGCCAGGTACAAGCCTCTCCGTGTAGGACCGGCCTTATTGAGGATTTCTTTGAGACAACCTGTCGCTGTGGCTCCTCTCAATCTCTTCTCCTCTAGAACGGTACTTGGCGTAGGCGAGGAGCAGCCCATACCCAATAGCTGTGTAGAATAGAATGTCAAGGCCGAAGCCCAACCAGTCATAAGCGATAGCGAGCAAGCACGATGTGGAGATTGCGATGCCAGGTGGGGGGCATCCGCCAGTCTTCCAGGAGAGGGGGAAACCGTACCCGCCGGCCCAATTGCCAATCAGCACGGTTCCCAAAGTAAGGAAGGTCCCCATCAGGATGAGGGTGGGCCAGAGAACGACTGGACGCGTCATTGACTTCAGGACTTGGCGGCTTCTAGTCGAAGCTGGCTCGAAGCTTAAACAGATTGTGGGAGAGCCGAGCCGGCTAGGCGACGTAGCTCTTGTATTCTTTCTCAAACTCGCGGACGATCTCGAACTTTGGCAATCTCCGGGACCGGAGCTCGGTGTGGTGCTGGAAGGTTATTTCCGGAAAGACGACTGCGGGTCCGTCAGCAGCCAGCCTCGTGGCCGGATGGTCGGATCCCAGGACCCGAGCGCAGATCTGACGCGTCAATCGTCTAACCTCGCCCTCGTCAACATATCCCAACGTGTGCAGATACTCGTGAAGTAGTGTGTAGAACACGTAGGCGTTGAGGTACCGGCGATCCTTCGCCAGGTGGGTGACCTGGTCGAGGAGGCTACGGTTCATCACTATAAAGTTGGAGCCCATCTGGTGAAACGCGCCGATGTACTCGGGGAGGTCAGCTAGGCCCAACATCAGCCCAGTCCGCCTCTTCCCAATGCTCGTCTTGACCGACTTCTTGACGAGCTGGAAGACCTCGCTGAAGTTGAAGCTTCGATCCAGTCCCTCAGAGATTCCGATACTGGTTTGTGGCGGCTCCATTTCCAAAACTCAACCCTGAACGATGAGTCTATAGTATTCCAGGATTGATCCTGTCCGGGCGCCTATTTAAGGACTGGATTTCCCAACAACCAATCAGGGGAGACAGTCGAACCATACTAGCGACGAGTGGAACGACGTTAAGAAGGCAGTCGAACAGGCGCTCCCCTTCTACGAACCGATTAGCGAAATAATCTCCCTCGGTCTAGCCGGACCTCTCAGACGCCGAGCCATCCGTAGACTCGAGACTCAGAGAAACGAGTGGGTTCTAGATTCAGGAACGGGCCCAGGGATTAGCAGCAGGATGCTGCTCGATGGTGGCTTCGAGAAGGTGATCGGTCTAGACCCTTCTCTAATCCTCTTACGATCCACCAAAACCCGTCTCAGGGATCGTTTCTATCCAGTCCGCGGTGTTGCAGAGAACCTACCGTTTCGAAACGGGAGCATGGCTGGAGCAATCACTTGTTTCTCGCTACGCGATGTCCGGGACAGAGAGGCTTCAGTTGGCGAATTTGCCAGGGTCGTCAGAGAGGGGGGTCGTCTGGAGATAGTCGATGTCGGAAAGCCGGACGGCCCATTCCTTCAGAGACTCGTCAGCCTCTATGTCGTTCTGGTGATGCCTATCGTTGCCAAGTTCTTCATCGGCGGACGCGCTCGAGGGAATCCTTTTCGTATGATCATTCCCACTTTTCATCGGCTTTCTACTAACCGGAATCTCAGCAGATTGGCTGAGCGCGAGTTCGGTTCATCTAGGCTTCACGAGTTTCTCCTTGGAGGATTAGTTATAGTCGAAGCAACACAGACAAATTTCTCGCGTCCTTATATGAGCAAAGATGACAGGGCTAGCGGGACAAAGTGTTGACAGAGAAGTCTGCCACGCTTTCTCACTTTGACGGCGAAAAAGTAATCTCACTAGAAACCTATCGGAGAAACGGGGAGCCAGTCTGGACACCAGTATGGTTTCTGAAAGAGAATGGGCTCTTGTACGTGCATACCGACGACAGCACAGGCAAGGTGAAACGAATAAGACGAAACCCGAAAGTTCGGATCGCCCCATCTCACTTTAGAGGAAAACCAAAAGCAGACTATGTCGATGGTCGAGCCGAACTAGAAACAGATCCAGAAACGGTCAAGAAGTATCGCCAGCGGATCTACAAGAGGTACGGCCTACAGGGAACCCTCGCCAAGTTCACCCAAGGCTTCTCGAGAAGCAAAGCCAAAGACATAATCATCATCATTCGGCCGTAGCGGTTCTCGGGTTTCTAGCCGAGCTGACAAAACCAAGACGTACGAAAGAAAAAGAAAGGGGGTGACTAGGCCTCCCCGGTTAGGGATTCCTAGTACCTGCGGTGCTTTTGATAACAGTCCCTACAATAGACAGGTCTGCCCTCAGTTGGCTGGAAGGGGACTTCTGTCTCCTTGCCACAGTCAGAACAGACAACTTTGTGCATCGTCCGAGGACTGCCATACGAACTACGACTCATCGGCCTAGTACACCTCCCATTGCGTATATGAACGAGGAGAAGGCACTACGTTAATAACCTTAGTGAGACGCGGCTCGCGATCCCAGTCGAAACACCCTTCCCATTTCATAGTGATTGGAAATCGTATAGAGCGAAACCGGAAGAGTTCTCTCCGATGCGAATAGATTAAGCCGAGGGACTCCCAACAAGCAACGGCTATATTGAACGTCAAGAGAAACCGACGAGCATGGATAGTTCCGAAATTCAGAAAGCACTCGACGCTTCAGAGGAACTACGGATAACGGTTACAGGAAGAAAGACCGGGCGAGAACACTCCACACCAGTCTGGTTTGTCCGAGAAGGAAAAACTATCCTTCTCCTCCCCGTGAGCGGCTCCAAGAACCAGTGGTACAAGAACGTCCTCGAGTCGAACCAGATCAAGATCTCCTCCGGAAAATTATCCCTCGATATTTCCGCGAGACCGATAACGGACCCCAAGAAGGTAGCGACTGTTGCCGACAAGTTTCGAAAGAAACATGGCGTAGCTGACGTCAAGAAATACTATTCAGTCTTTGATGCCGCCGTAGAGCTGACCCTCCCGTAGAACGAGCATCTGCAGGGGACGAGGTCCAAGTTTTCTAAGACGGCTCTACGATTGGAAACGTACGACCCGAACTCTGCCGCTCGATCATCCAATTAGGATACTGGACCCGGGGCTTTGTTATTCTATCCAGATTCTCCAATTGCCCCGCCGTCAGGTTCACGTCAAGAGCGCCAAGGTTCTCCTCAAACTGCCCCACTGTCCTGGCTCCGAGTAGGACGACATGGTTCCTGGAGAGAAGCCAGGACAGAGCAATCTGAGCCGGAGTGGCCCCCTGTTCCTCAGCTATCTGCTTCACCTTCTCGACGATTCCAAATCCTGTTGTCTCGTCGAAGAATGGGAAGAACAGTCCCCTGTTCCCCGCCCGCGTGCCTGCCGGAGGCTTCGAATCTTTCTCGTACTTGCCTGAGAGCGTTCCTCCATGTAGCGGACTCCAGACGAGCAGCGTCATCTTGCTGTACTGCATGAAGGGGACGATCTCGTGCTCGATGTCCCGGTTCAAGAGACTGTAGTTCATCTGAGCTGTCTCGTATCTTGAGTATCCCCGTTCCTCGCATCTCGCCTGGAGGGTGCTCATCTGCCAGGCGGTGAAGTTTGAGACTCCGGGATATCGCACGAGGCCCCGCTCGACCAAGTCCTGCATTGCTTCAAGAGACTCGTCGAGGGGGACGTGCGAGTCCCACGAGTGGAACTGGTAGAGGTCGACCCAGCTAGTTCCCAGTCTCTCGAGACTCTTCCGAGCTGCGATCTCGATATGGTGTCGTGATAGTCCTATCTCGTTTATCCCTGCGCCTGTCCGTCCTCTCACCTTTGTGGCGATGAGGATCTGGTCTCTGTACGGTTTTAGCGCGCTGCCCAGGCTCTTTTCTGATTCCCCCTCGTCGTAGACATCGGCCGTGTCGAAGAGATTGATGCCCGCGTCAACTGCCCTTGC
>WNGN01005609.1_pt1 | contig 15915 bp, 10 predicted proteins | sample 5400561 | NCBI WGS metagenome assembly WNGN01 (sample SAMN13153379, study PRJNA577476) | soil metagenome | isolation source: 115 cm soil or saprolite under Garry oak tree replicate 2 | place: USA:California | collected 2016-06-15
ACCGAAGCTATAGCTCTGCCCACGATTAATGGTGCTCGTGCCGCCGCCCGCGCCGCGTAGTCCCTCGACAACCGAGGACGGCAGGCGCTGCGCCCCGACGGCCGCAAATGCCGGCATCATCGTTCGCGTGAGATTTGCTGGAAGAATCATCTCCCCCGCGTGAACGTGCACGAGCTGATCACGGGCCACGGCCATCCCTTCAGCAGCCGAGGCAAGACCTTGAAACGCCATCACCCCGACGAAGGTGGCCGCGGCGGCAATGGCACCCGCGATTGGCCCGCCCCAGGAGGCGGCCCAGTCGAAGGCCTTGGCGGCCGCCGATGCCGCGGCGTGCGTGATCTTCTTCAATGCCGCGATCAAACTGATTGAGGTGCTCTGCGCCGACGCCGCGGCGTCACTCGCGACCATCGCCTCGTTCGTCGTGGCGTGCACGATCGCCATCGTGACCTTGTGGGCGATCCACTGTACCAACATGCGCGCGAGGGACTGCACGAACTGCACCACCATGTTGTTCCACAGCTCGGCCATCGCCGCGCCGAAGGACTTCTGCCCGCGCAGCATCTGGCCCACCGCGTTCGCAAAGTCATTCGAGATCTGGTGGCTAAACTGCGACCACCTACCCATCCGCTCCTTCAGCGCCGTGGCGTCATCCGTCGCCATCTGCTTGTTGTAGCGGTCGGTCAGCGCCAGCAGTTCCTTCTCCGCGCGCTCGTATTCCACGGTGCCCTGCGGGTAGAGGGCCTTCTTCTTCTCGAGGGCCTGGCGCTCGAGCTCGTACTCCTGGCGCGTGATCTCCATCAGCTGGGTGATTCGCGCACGGTCGGTCAGCAGCCCGGCCGAGTGACGCGCCTCGATCCCGATGCGCGTGATCTCGAGCAAGACCTGCTGGTGGCTCTTTTCGGCCTCCGTGTCGATGGCCGCGATCGCCGTCTTGGTCTCGGCGGCCTTTAACTCGGCCGCGCTTTTTAACCCCAAGAAACGAAGATACGATTCTGAGTCCACCCCGTAGGTGACGAGCGCGTGGGCCAGCGCCGCGTCGAGCAGCGTGATCTCTTCCGCCGAGCCCTTGCGCGCCCCCGCGATCTTTACCTCTACCCCCTTAACAAATTCTCGTTCCCCCGCGGCCGCCGCCTCGCGTGTCGCCGTCACCTGCTGGTCCGAGAGGCGCTTGTACTCGGCCGTCTCCTGCGCGCCAATCGACCGCAGGAACGTAAGCTCCTCGTTCAAGATGATAACCCGCTGCTGCGACCCCGACTTCTCGGCCAACGCCCGGCGCTCGACGTACGCGACCTGCTCGGCCAGGCCCTCCTGCTGTGACTTTCGTTCAGCCTCCCTCACCAGGTGATAAACCTGCGCGTAAGTTTCTGCGTCGCCCTTCGCCGCGGCCAGCTTCGAACGCCAATAGGCGGCCTCAGACGAGATCGAATAACTGTGAAAGCCACCCTCCGCGTCCTTGATCTTCTGCAGCTCGTCCTGCCAGCCCTTTAGCATCTCGCCCTTGGGGGTTAGTCCACTTAGGTCAGTCTCCCCACCCTTGAGCCCCTTATCCAGGCCCTCCTTGCTCCACGTACTCTTCAGTTCTTCACTTAATGACTTGAAGCTCTTCCCCACCCGGGCGCCACTTTTTTCAAACTCTGCGGTAAACGCGTCCATCGCCTTATTCGCGTCGCCAGGCAATTTTCCGAGGTGAACTCCTACCTTCGCGATGTCCCCGGCCAATGCCGAAGTGTTCCGCGTAAGCACGTCATAAATCAATACTGCCACGTCCTTTACCACGTTAAGCACATCGAGCGCCACGTCCTTCATGGCCATAAAGCCTTTCACGAAGGCCATCACCGGCCCGAGCACCACCAGGTCCAATGCGCTTACGATAATCGTGGCTGCGACTTCAAAGGCATTCCCCATGGCCTTTATGGTTGGCACCAGCACCTGCAGGATCGGGATGACCGCCGACTGAAGCGTCTGCGCGAGCCCCGCGGTTGTCTTCTGCCACTGCATCGCCGAAACGCCCGCAGCGTCCGTGATCCCACTTGCCTTGCCTGCCTCGATCGCATACTTCTGTAGGTGCCCACCCAATTCCCGCATGATCGGGATCAACACGTAGCCACCGCGGCCAAAGAGTGCAATGGATGAAGCTGCGGCAACCTGAGTACTATGCGTTTCACCAATTGCCTTTGACAACCTAAAAAATAAAGCTTCTGGTTCTTTTAGCGTTGTACCCAATTCATTTACACTAATGCCTAAATTCGCAAATGCTTGCTGTTGCGCCTTATGCCCTTCAAGAGCCAGCACCTGCGCGCGCTGCATTCGCACCAGGGCCACGGTGAACGAGTCAAACGGCACCCCCAGCTGCTGGGCGATCGCCCGAAGGCCCGCGAGCGTCTGAATGTTGATGTGTGTCTGCGTCTCGAGGTGCTTGAGCTCCACGATGACGGTCGCGCTCTCGTCCAAGAAGTGGGCAGCAAAGCCCACGGCGAGGCCCACGCCCAGCAGCTTCGAGAACCCCGAGAAGGCGGTGCTCATCGCCCCGACCTCGAGGCCTGACTTCTCGGCTGAGGCCACCACCCGCTCTTCCATCCCGTGCATCGAGGCCACCACGGAGGCCGCTGCCCCCCGTGCCGAGGCCGCCAGCTCGGTAAAAAATACCCCGATCCGCGACAGCGTGCTCGCGAACAGGCCCTCGGCCTTGACCGCCTCGACCTCTGCCGACACCAGGGCCACGGGGATTATCTCGATGTTGGCCGCCGCCGTGCGCGCGCCCGCGGCAGAACTCGCCCCCAGGGTCGTGAACGACGCGTTCATCGTGCCGGTCGCCGTGGATGTGGTCGCCGCGAGTTTCTCGAGGCCAGGTAGGATCTGGCTCAGGTCGATCAGCGCGCCAACTTGGAGGATGTCCGCCATGGTCTTAGTTCATTCCCCGCTTTTTCTTTTCGGCCTCGGCCCAGTGAATCATGTCCTTGAGCTCGATGGGCAGCCGTTCGATCTCGTTCGCCCCGACCCGCGCGCGTAGCGCCTGAAATTGGTCGAAGGTCTCTTCTTCGCTGAGTGCCACCCACCCGGCAGCTTCTTCGTCGGCGGGCCAACGTTCTGGCCCACTTCTTTTCGCCTCTCGTAGTTCTCGGTGAAAGTAGCCCAGCAGTTCAATCGCCTGCGCGAGGCCTAGGTCGTCAACGTACTCGAAGGCCCAGCCGGTTCGGGAGATGATGGATCCGTAAATGTTGGTCCAGTCGAGGCGACGACCTTCGCCTCGGCTACCCCAACCGGCTGAAGCTGAGGGCCGACGATCATCCCCGAGAGCCGACAGACCTGCAGGCAAATTTCAGGTGCCCTCTTTAGGTCTACCAGCTCCCCCACCTCGTCCATCGTCAGCTCCGGGTAATTCCGCGCGAGGGCCGCATGGATGATCGCAATCATCGCGTCGAACTTTTTCGGCAGCGTCTCGGCGGTGATGCCCTTGTCCATGTCTAAGATCTCCGGCCAAAGTTTTTTCGCCTTGCCGGTGCTCAGGCTCGGCAGGACGTATTCCTTTCCACCTAGCGCGATTGGCTCCCCCTCAAATCTTGGTTGCCCATTATCTCCCACGTCTTTACGCTCCTATCTTTTTTCCGCGTTCTTTGGATGCGCGGCCCCCATTCAGGCTGAAAACTTTTTACGGATTTGCCTGGTGCACTAGCGCCCGAAACTTAAACGTCGCGTCTGCCAGCCCAGAGTTCGTGCAGAAAAACTTCGTGATGTTGCCCGCGAATGGCAGCGGGGCCACGCTATCCACCGTCCAGATCTCGCCCTTGCCAGCCTTCAGCGTGATGGTCTCCTGCGCCGCGTTGATCGAGTTGGTCTTGAGGGTCAGATCCTGGGTCGAAAAGATTACCATCGACTTGATGTTCGCCACGGTGATCGGCAGGTCAAACTGCTTGTTGGTGGTTCCCGCGGGCACCGTGTCTTCGAGGTTTACCTCCGCGTCATCCACGTAGGCCACGCTCGTCCCGATGACCGTGCCCGCGTCGTTCTTGTATGTCAGTCCAATCGTGTGAGTAAACTGCGCCATCCCTTACCTCCCTCTAAAAAGTCTTTATTCCTTACCTAGGCTTCACTCTAGCTTAAGCCCAGTTAAACCAGGTCCATCATCAGCCGCGCGATCGTGTCCGTGGCGTCCGCGTTGGCCGACCCGTCGAAGTCCGAGATCCAAAAGTCCTCCAGCTTCGTTGGAAAGCTCATGCTGCCGAGCGTCACATCATTTAGCTCGATCGCCAGGTACTTGTTCCGAAACTTGTTGTACAGCAACATCTTCAGTTCCGGTGCGTATCCCATGAGCTGATTGTTCAAGGTGAGCGTGCTGCCCCGGCTGTTAACGTGATATAGGTAAGAGATCAGCACCTGGGTGCCATCCGTCTCGTCAAACGTGTACGTGCCCGAGGTCAGGTTGACCGTGTACAGGCCCGGGGTCGTGACCGATGCCGTGTTTGGCACGAAGGTCAGCTGCTGCCCCGTCGCCTTGTAGCGAACCCCCCAGTCCTCCGCGATCGGCGTGTTGGTCACGGTGGCCACGTTCGTGGTAATCGTACGCAACTCATCGTCCACCGTCAAGTCAATCCCGGCCACCGGCGTTTGCGCAAAGTACAGCTGGTTAATCATGGCGATGTCAAACACGGCGAGCTTGCCCTTGACGGTACAGTCAAGTTTGCCGCGCGCCGTGGCCACCGCAAACTGCTTCTGCCCGAAGAGCTTCTTCAAGTCGCCCTTGAAGCTGACGTCTACCTCTTGCAGGACGCCGAACTTAAACGGGGTTGGATTTGCCGGTTGGTTTCCGGCAATCGGATTACCGTATAGCACTCCACTTCCGAATTGGATGTTGATGACGCTACCCTCCTCCGATCAGGTCGCAAGGCCTGACTGGCAAAAGTTTTTTAATCCCCCACCGGTCCCGGGATCATGTGAATGGGCACGGTGATGATGACCTGCTGGTCCGCCACTTGCGGGATCACCTCCCCCTCGATCCAGGCGTGGTACACGAGCCCACCGAGGGTCTGCTTTCCGTACGGTGGCATCACGTTAAATGAGTTGACGATCCCCCAGATGATATAGTTCGCGATCTGCGATGGCTTCGCGCTCAGGCCCACCACGCCGTCCGCCCGCAGGTAGATCACGGCGATGGCCGTAAAGATCCACTTTAGTGGCCCAAAGAGCTCCCGCGGCGTCTCCTCGAAGCGGATCAGCGAGGTCGCGTGCAGCGGTCCCTCGAACAGCAGCAGCGCGGGCTGGCTCGACGCGGGGATCTCACTCGGCAGCTGCACGACCCGCTCGACGGTGGCAAACGCGAGCCCGCTACCCGGTGGAAACGTCGCCTGCGAGAGCAGCTCGAGCAGCGCCACGTACACGTCATCCAGATATTTCGGGTCCTCAAACGTCGTTGCCACTTTTATCCTTTCAGCGCACGCGCCGCGGCCTCATACAGTCGCGAGACGATCTCCGCGCGCATCTCGTCTAGCGCCGTTTCCATGAACGACCTTCGCTGAATTGGCGGGTGCATCACGCTCTTGACCACGATGCCCCCGAGATTCGCAAACTCACCAATCTTCGCAGGACGGATCGTGCCCCGCCGCGCCCCCNNNCCGCGGCCCCCGCCGGAAAGAAGGCCAGCGCCAGCTTGTTCTTCGGCTTGATCTCATACGGGGCGCCACTCGCGCTGCCACGCTCTTGAATTACCCCGTAAAAGGCCGGGCCACCTGCCCCCGTAACCAGGCCCGTGAGCTGGCTGCCCTCCTGCGTCGTCGGCCGTTTCTCGATTGACCGGATCAGCTTTCCGGTGCGCTGTTCCAGCACGTCACCCGACAGCTTGCCCTGGATACGGCGCTGCAGCTCGAACATCAGCGCGTCCAATTCCCGCCGCAGTTCCTCGGCCACGCGGGGGCCACGCGCCCGCAAGGCCGTCTTGACCCGCTCATCCGACGCATTGAAACTAAGCTGAATCACGCGATGATCCCCATGCGATCATAAAGCCGAAACACCAGCTCGTTTTCCGGCGGCCACTCCCACGCCTGAAAGCTCGTCGAGGCCTGCGTGCCGCTCGTCGAGATGTTCCGGTTCTTTAAGTCCAACCATCCCTTGCGCTTGTAGTTGATCGCCACCACACAACGCACGGCAAATTCAAGGTCCACCGGCACGTCGTCATACCCGCAGTCGTAACCCACCTCGATGTTCTGCGTGCCACGCACGAAGACCGGCCCACGACTTCCGACCACCGGATAGGCCGGGTAAGGAAAAGAAGAAAAATTTCCACTCCCCCCACGCAACACGATCGACCGCCGCGACTGGTCGATGACCGCCCCCCACCCGTTGGCCCTGGTTGACAGTGGCACGGCCCGCCCGCCCACGTTCACGAAGCGCAGCAAACGAATCGGCCCCCCACGCAGGAACAGCCGATTGTTCCCGTTCCCATCATAAAACTCGTCGAGCGTCACCACCGAGTTCAGGCTCGGCTGCCCCGTGCGCTTAAGCAGATAGGTGCTAAACCCGGTAATCGCCGACTGGATCTCCGCGTCGTCGGTACTCGTCGTCACCCCCGCCCGGTTCTTCACCAGGTCCACCGTGGTCAGGTCCACGGTGGACCCAGCCGTCTCGACCACCGCGGGGACCTCCGCGTGATAAACTTGCTGACCGGCCACCTTGCCGTTGATCACGAGCACGTAGCCCACGCCGTTCAGCGGTGGGTCTAGCGTGCCCGGTACGCTGGCCGAGTACTGCCCACTCGAGGTGGTCACGAAGGGCAGGTCGAGGCAGTCGATCGGCGGCACGGGGGTGCCCGGCACGTTGTCCGGGTCGCGCGTCGAGCGGCCCGCGTAGAGCGTGGCGGTCACTACCGCGTTGTTGACCGCATTCCCCTGGGCGTCGGTCAACGTCCAGGTGAGCGTAAACAGCGTGCGAACGGGCAGTGAGATCGACGGCATGACGCTAGTTCACCTTTCCTTGGCCTTGGGTGACGGTGACCTTCCCGGCTCCCGTCATCAGCTCGACCGCGGTAATGCCAGTGCGCGTTCCCCCGACGCCAATTACCGAGTCCAAAATAAATTCCGTGGTCAAGAAGTTTCCACTTTCTGTCAAGAGCCTGGCCCCGCCCTCCGCCGTAATAAACTTGACGTTAGCCACCGGCCTTTACCCCCTGGGCCAGTGCCTTTATCGCCGGGCGCCCCAGTCGCTCATATTCCTGCCGCCACGCGTCCGCCTGGTCGCAGTCCCTCGTCTCCGAAAACCAGGGGCCACCGAGCGTATAGTGCAAGAGCTTGGCCTGAGGGTTCGGGTCATACTCTCCCACCAGCCAGTTCCACTCAAGCGGCAGCTCCCCGATCATTTGATTGTCAAGCCAGTTAAAACGATGCAGCTCCAGGCCACTGGCCTTGTTCACGTACGGTACCGTCAACATCCGGCAGCCAAAGTGCTGCAGGTTAAAGATCATCAGGCTCGACCAATTCTTACGCGGATAACTGGTCTGAACTTGGCCGAGAAATTTTTTATCCGTGCGCGGCGTATACTCGTGCGGGCAGATGAGCACGGCCTTGTTCGACTGTGCGTGGGCCAGCGCCACCAACTCGGCCACGTCCGCCTGGCAGAGCATGTCGCAGTCCATGAAGATGGCCAGGCCACGATACTCACAGAGACAAGGGACCAAAAAACGGGTCATTGAAAATTCCGTCGACTCGGTGGGCCCGCGCGGGCGCGTGTAAAGCTTTGCCGCGCGAAGCTGATCTTGGACCAGCGGCGTGAAGGCCACGGGGCACGACGCGCGCCGCAGGATTGACTGGGCGAGCACGTGGTAGGCGACCGGCTCCTTCGAGTCGTAGCCGATGAAGATGCGCAGCGGGTCCATCAGGGTCTCCTCACGTCATACAGCAGGGTGTGTCGGGCGCCCACCTCCCACGGCTCCACGCCATGAAAGGAACGGTCGGTCTTCGCAAAGGCAAAGAGGCTGTTCGGCCGAAACGGCATCGTCTTGGCCCGCGCAAACTCTTCAAAAGGGTAGTGCGGGCCACCCGCGCAGCGAAAGCCCTCTCGCTTTGGCGTGTAGAGCGAGGTGCCAACCCCCGCCAGCCGTTCATCACTGGGCAAGTAAAACAACAGCGTCGCCACCTTCGCCGGGGCGTCGGTGTGTGGGCCGATCTGGTACCCGGGCTCGTCACGGATCAGCAAGGTCTCGTCTTGCCACCTCGGGTCGTAGCAGCTTAGCTTGGCCCCGACCGCGCTGCGCAGGCGCCCGTCTCGCAGCCGCCGGTCTAATTCCGCCCAGAACGGACTCTTCGGCTCATGCACGCTACGTGCCGCGTAGCCCTTTACCGGGCGGGCCTCCCCGATCGGCTTCCACCTTACGGTCAAGTTTTCCACCAACTGCCGATAAAATTCTAACGGAAAGATGTTCTCGACATACAGGTGAGGAAACGGCTCGCCCACGAGCTCGGCCTCGAGCACGCGGTTAACCACCGTGTCCACCTCATCTCGTTCGCGTGTGAACAGGTACTCGGCATAGTTCGCGAAACTTCCCTCACGCCGCCGCGCCTGATCCACCTGATGAGGCTGAAAGCCAAGACCAAGGTGCTCGAGGATTTTGACCATCAGTTGATGGCGTTCTGACTTTTCATTGACCTCGACCAGCACGCTCTTCACGCGCGCCAAGGTGTCACGTGCCCCCTCAATGATCTCCGGCTCCACCCCGTCCACGTCGATCTTAACGTGATCTGGCGTAGGAAGGTGCCCGTGCTGAACCAGCTCGTCCAGGGTCAAGGTCACGCAGCCCTGATCACCATTCTGCTGAAGCTGGTGGCACGCGGCCCCCACCTCCTGGCTCGACAGTCGCAACATTCCCAAACCAAGGGCGCTGGACAGCGCCGCGCAATACGCCACGACCTTGTCCTCAAGCCGGTTCAGCCGAATGTTCGCGCACAACGAGTCATAGTTTTTGGCCGCGGGCTCAAAGGCAAACACGCGCACGCCACGCCGCGCCGCCCACAGTGAATAGCCCCCGATGTTTGCCCCCACGTCCACGAGCACCTCACCTGGTTTCATTCGCTCGAGCCACTCGATCGTCACCGGCTCCTTGGTAAACAGGCTCTCAACCCGAAACTTCACGGTGGAACTCGTCGCGAAAAATTTCACCGTGGCCCCGTTCCGCGTGGCCTCGAGAATTGGCGGTTCGGCGAAGGTCGCCTCGGCCTGCGCGACCCGCGGCCCGACCACGATGTGCAGCTCTGGTCCCTTTACGATCACCTTGGCCACGGTAAAAAATTTTCCCAGGTGCTTGACCCACCACCGCTCGTCTTGTTGAATCAGGTGAGTGTTGCGCCCGTCCGCATACTTTTTCTTCGCCGCCCCCGTGTTGATGACAAAGTACCCGACCTGCCGGACGCACCGTCGTAGGTCATCGAGCACGAAGGCCAGCTTGTCCAGCTCCACGTGCTCGAGCACGTCCGTGCAGACGACCAGTTCCGCTGGGCGCGGCGACCCAGCCTTCTCGGAAATCGCGGGGTCATACTCCCAGATCGGAAACGGCAGCGCCTTCGCGAGGTAGCCCTTGCCACAGCCATAGTCGAGGATCGACTTGGTCTTGATGTTCTCGGCGAGCTTGAGGATCGTCTCTGCGTGCTTGCCACCACCCACCCCATACTCGAGGCTGTCGCGGTGCAGCCGCGCGTTCAACTCCACCATCGCCGGGCTGATCAGCTCCGGCTTGTTAAAGGCAATGTGCCCGGTCAGCGCCGACGGCTGGCGCTTGTAATTCTTCATCATCGCCTGGACCAGCCCCTCACCATAGAAGGTTGCCTTCACGTCCGGCATCTCGTCGAGCTCGTGCGCCGTGCTGCGCGCCGCCTCGAGAAACGCCGGGGTCGTCCGGTAGGTAATCCCCTCATACTCGACCACGGAGTGACCGGGCGCCTGCATCGGGTGAACGGAAGCGTGCTTCCCGCTGTGCCCCTCGCAGCCATCACGCCCGAAGATATGTTGCTCCGTAAAGCCCAAGAACCTCGCCAGCACCATGGCCCGGAGACCCACGTCGCAGCCACCCGTGAGCGACCACTCGCCGGGCGGCAAGACCCGCATGGGCTCGTCGCTCGCGTCGAACACGTGCCAGAGCTTTACATTAAAGCCCTCGAGGTGCTTGAAGTAGTCCGGGTGGCAACACGACGCGATCAAATACTCCACGTCAGGATGTGGCGGCCCCACCAGCTGAATCTTGTGAGGCCGCGGGTCCACCTCCGTGTGCCAGGTCGGCACGATCCCCCGCCCGAGCAAAAACTGGTGTGCCCCCGAGCAGGTCATCACGTGCTTAAACTTTTTTACCTGCTCCCACGTGTCATTTAGGCTTGGCCCGTAGCCCACGATGGCGATCGGTTCGTCACGAAGCCCGTAGCGCGGTGCGATCCGCCCCTTGACCTCGCGGGTGTTAACACGTACCTGCTCATCGCGCAGCCACAGGGGAATACAGTACGAGACCTTCTGTGGCTGAGCTGCATCCAGCCGCTTCGGCAATTTTTCTAGCGTCGCTTCCATTTCTTCTTACCCTACCTTATACGCCCGGACGAACGAGCCTGCGAGCATTACGATGGCGTTGGCCGCCTGCTTTGCCACTACCTGAAGCGTACCAGCCGCGCTTGCCTTAAATAGCGCATCAATTTCCACGTAATAAGTAAATCCAGCCGACGTTCCTGGCGTCAACGAAACTAGCACGGCGTTAGAGTTCGCTGCAGCCGCCGATTCCATCCAAGGAACAATAACTTGGTTTGTCCCCCCAAAGAGTGCCGAGGCCGTTCCTGGTTGGCTTGACACCATCGCATAAACTTTTCCTGCCAACCACGCCATCTGCGGGTAACTAAGCCCAAACCCAATGGCCGTAATTGCTGAAAGCTGATAGGCGAGACGTCCCTCAAGCTGATAGATACCTCCCGCCGCACAAGAGATGCTTAGCCCGCTGATATTTGTTACCGCCGATCCCGTAATGGTGTCTGCGGTCCCAACCACGCGCATCTGCATGCCACCGAGCCCCGCCGAGATCACCGACACGGCCTGCGAAAGAATCGAAAGTTGCTGAGAGATCACGGAAATTTGAGAAAGCGCCGCGCTGGCCTGCGACAGCGCCGTGCTCACCTGCGACTGCACGCTGGCCAAGTTTACCGACAAGACGCTCACCGCGTTTGACACGATGCTCGCCGCGTTCGAGGCCGCGTTGGCCACCGAGAGCGCATTCGACGCGGCGTTCGAGACCACCGAGAGCGCTTGGCTCAACGCAGAAACTTGCTGCGAGATTACCGAAACCTGCTGACTTAACACTGAAATCTGATTTGAGAGTGTATCTGCTTTCACGGACACGGCGTTGGCGATACTTACAGCGTTTGCTGCCACGACGCTTACAATCGAAGCCGCGTTAGAAGCTGCATTCGCGACCGACAGCGCGTTGGAAGCTGCATTGGATACGATGCTCACGGCGTTCGACACGGTATTTATCGCCACAATGCGTGCCGCAGTTTCTACGGATAATGCCTGCGAAACTACCGAGGCAGCATTCGAGGCCGCGTTGGCGATTGAAATTGCACTGGCGACTTGTACAGAAATAATAGAGACAGCCTGTGAAAGAGCTGAAACCTGCTGACTCAAAACTGAAATTTGATTTGAAAGCGTGTCGGCCTTGGCAGACACCGCGTTGGCAATGCTGGTTGCGTTGGCAGCCGCGACGCTCACGATTGACGCCGCGTTGCTGGCCGCATTGGCGATTGACAGGGCACTGGCCGCTTGAACTGAGACGATCGAAACCGCATTCGAGATCGTATTATCAGCTACGATGCGTGCCGCGGTTTCCGCCGACAGTGCCTGTGAGACCACCGAGGCCGCGTTAGAAGCAGCATTCGCGATTGAAAGTGCGCTTGCCACTTGCACAGAGATGATACTTACTTGCTGCGAGAGAATCGACACCACGTTGGCCAGACTCACACGATTCGCGGTCTCTACCGACAGTGCCTGTGAAACGATGGACGCGGCATTGCTCACCGTGTTGATGTTCACTGACAGCGCATTATCAGCGCTGATTCGGTTTGACGTTTCATTTGAAACAGCATTTGAAACCACGTTCAGCGCAGAGGTTAGATCATCGAGTTGCGTGATGTCCAGCAGCAGCTCGGTCGGTGAGAGAGCCACCCCAATTTCACGAGTGACCCCCGTGGCTGGGGCCGTCGGGGTGATCAGGCCCGCCGTGACGTCCAAGTAATAAATTGAACCAGGCGTCAGCCCCCCGCTCTGCCCGGAAACGACGGCATCCCACTGGGCAGTCGTAAGCATCAGTCTCCCACTGGTTTGAACCCTCCCCGTCGTTGAGACGGCGATGGCCGTATCCGCCACCAGCCCAAAGACCGCCTTGGTCCCCGCGGCACCAGCGTTTGCCCGCTTGAACGTATCTGCCGACGTAAAGGCAAAAACCGGGGCACCGGCCGAAACGGCGGAGGTGTCATTATTCTGAAGCGCCGCCACGATGGCACCAGTCGCGCTCAAGACAGAAATCTGTTGAGAAAGAACGCTGACCGCGTTCGACACCACGTTGATCGCCGCGATCCGCGCGGCCGTCTCGACGGACAAGGCCTGTGAGACAATGGAAACTGCGTTTGACACCGTATTGACCGCGGACACACGCGCCGCCGTTTCCACCGAGAGCGCCTGGGAGACCACGCTCGCAGCGTTTGAAGCTGCGTTTGCGACCGACAAGGCATTGGCCGCCGCGATCGAAACCACGCTCGCGGCATTCGAGGCCGCGTTCGCGATTGAAATGGCACTGACCACCTGAACAGAAAGGACGCTCACCTGCTGCGAAATCACTGACACGGCGTTTGCCAAGTTTACCCGGTTGGCGGTCTCCACGGACAGCGCCTGTGACACGACTGATGCCGCGTTGCTCGCCGCATTTGCCACGCTTAACGCATTGGCCGCCGCCACCGAGACAACTGACGCGGCGTTTGAGGCCGCATTTGCGATTGACAGGGCGCTGACCACCTGGACCGAAAGCACGCTGACCTGCTGGCTCAGGATCGAGACCGCGTTGGCCAGGCTCACGCGGTTTGCGGTCTCGACCGACAGGGCCTGAGAGACCACGCTCGCCGCATTCGAGGCCGCGTTGGCCACCGACAAGGCATTCGCGGCCGCGGCTGAGACCACGGAAATATGATTCGACGTGATGTCCGCCGAAAGCGTCCCGCCGAGCGGGGTCTGCCACGACCAGTCGAAGTCCGTCGCGTTATTTTTCGTCAGCACCTGCGATGAGACCCCACCCCGCAACGTGCTAAATCGCTGACTGACGACCGAGGCCTGCTGCGACAGCACACTGACCTGTTGTGAGAGCGTGTCCGCCTTCACCGAGACCGCGTTGGCGATCGACACGGCGTTGGCAGCCACCACCGAAACGAGAGAGACCGCATTCGACACGATGTTGACGGCCGCGACCCGCGCCGCCGTCTCTACAGAGAGGGCCTGAGAGACCACGCTTACGGCGTTCGAGGCCGTGTCAACCCTCGTCGAGAGCGCGTTGTCCGCCGAGATCCGATCCACCGTGGCCACCGACACGGCCTGCGAGACCCGATTCACCCCCACCGAGAGAACCGAGGCCTGCTGTGAGAGCGCGGAAACCTGGTTGGAGATGACGTCGGCCCTCGCCGAGGTCGCGTTGGCCACGCTCAGCGCCAACGCCGCCGCCACGCTCACGACCGAAACCGCGTTTGAGATGATCGAGACCGCCTGGCTCAAGACCGAAATTTTATTCGAGGTTACGTCCGCCGAGACCCCACCACCACCGCCCCCACCCGTAGGTGTCTTCCAGGCCCAGTCATTATCTGCCGCCGTATTTTTTGTCAACACCTGGGCGGTCGTGCCACCACGCAGCGTGCTCAGCGTCGCGCTGATCGAACTAATGGCATCGCCCAGGCCCACGTCGGCCGCCGCCCGGGTGGTCGTCTCGACCGACAGGGCGTTCGAGACCACGTCCACCGCGCCCTGCAATAGCCCAGCCACGTTTCGCGCGGTCGTCTTTGCTGTGGTTCCCACCTGGACCACGGGAACGAGCTCCGCGCCGGTCAGCCCGGTAGCGGTTGGCAGCGCGCTGATGCTGATGTCAGCCAAGGTTCATCCCCTTAAAGTCCTCCCGCGAGCGCCCGTACGGCAGTTGCGCGTCTCGTACCAGCGCTCCGGGTACTCGTCCTTGAACTTCTCGAACACGTTTCTCCGGATCATCATCAGTCCCGTGCCCACCTGCCTCATCTCCAGCGGCTGGCTGATCTCGAAGGTCCGCGTGCCGTCGAACGGCTCGGCGTTGAACACGTAGTCCCCGCCGACCCGCGCGAGCTCCTCCGACGAAAACCGGTGGCCATTTTTCTCCAGGGCCTTTCGCACGCGCTCCCAGTTGATGCTCTTCTTTACGCACGGCGCCGCGGCGATGTCCAAGTCCAGCTTCAGCATGTGCAGCACGTCCCCCACCTCGAAGCCAATGTCCGCGTCGATAAAGAGCGCGTGCGAGCAGTCGTCGGTCTTCAGGTACTCGTCCACCAGCCGGTTACGCGCCCGCGTGATCAGCGACTCGTTGTAGGTGGCCGAGTAGTTGTAGCGCAGCCCCAGCTGCCGACACGCGTCCACCAACTTCGTCAGCGCCACCTCGTAGTTTACCAGCGACTGCCCGCCGTACTTCGGCGTCAGCACGTGCAGCGACCGACCCTCGAAGCTCACGATGCCACCTCCATCGACCGCGGCACCTCGAGCCGCGTCACCACGCGCATCGGGTCGATCAGCAAGGTCTCCCGCGGCAGCGTCAGCTCCTGATACTCCGGGCACGCGCAGGTCACCACGACCGTCGGACAGGCCAGCACCTCGTCCAACGAGTGAGTGCACGTCGCCAGCGGGTCGTGCGTCTTCACGTGCCGCCCACGCTGCGTCAGCGCCGACCGCAGCAGCCCCCCCGCCGACTCCTCGAGCACCGTGGTCCCCGGCTTATAGGCCATCCCCAGGATGCCCACGTCACCGTGTGTCACCAGCGCCTGGTCCATGATCCCCCGCAGCACCCGGCGATTCACCGTGTCCACGGCCAACGCGATCGGGGCCACTTCTCCTACGAGCTCGGCCACGCGCAAGAACATGCGATTGTCCCGCGGAAAGCAGGGCCCACCAAATGGCAGCCCCGGCCGCAGCGCCGCGCTCCCAATCCGCCGGTCCGCCCCCACGGCGGCCAGCACGGCCACGGGGTCGGCACCGAGCCGGCTGGCGATCAGGCCAACCTGGTTGGCAAAGCTGATCTTCATGGTCACCGCGCAGTTCAGTGAGATCTTCGCGAGCTCGGCCTCGACCAACCGCATCCGGCGCACCTCCGGGTGGCCCAGCACCATCTCGCCGTAGAGCTCCTCCGTGCGGCCGCCCGCCTCCTCGCAGGACTCCCCGATCAGCAGCACGTCCGGATAGTGCAGGTCCTGGATCACGCGGCCCAGGGCGATGAACTCCGGCTTGTAGGCCAAGTGAAAGCCCAGTGGCCCGACCAGCCGCGTCAGCAGCGGGGTCACCTGGTCGCGGCACGCGCCGGGCATGACCGTCGAGTTTACCACGAAGAGATACTTTCGCTTGCGCTGCCGGGCCACCTCGTGCGCCACCGTACTTACCGCGCTCAGCAGGTGATGGTGGTCGAACGCCCCCGAGCCGAGCGAGGGGGTCGGCGCGACGAACAAACACGCATCGGACATCTCGACCGCCTGGTGGGCGGAGTCCGTGGCCCAAAGGTTCTTTCGCACCTCGGGCATCACCAGGTAGTCGGCTAGGTCGGCCTCGCGGATCGGGCTGCGGTTCGAGTTCAGCGCCCGTACCTTTCCCGCGTCCACGTCAAAGCCCGTCACCGGGATGCTCGATGCCGCGAACACTGCG
>WNGN01002468.1_pt1 | contig 15914 bp, 17 predicted proteins | sample 5400561 | NCBI WGS metagenome assembly WNGN01 (sample SAMN13153379, study PRJNA577476) | soil metagenome | isolation source: 115 cm soil or saprolite under Garry oak tree replicate 2 | place: USA:California | collected 2016-06-15
TCGGAGGATGCTCATTTTTCTGGGTGGAGCAAACGTCCACGAAGTCGTCGGGTTTCTGTTTTCTTGTTTTTCGTAGTTGACCCATTGGCATGAAGAGCTTGGCGGCTCAATGGTTTCGGAGAACTCCGGACCCGCCTCTTCTATTGCAAAGAGGCGCCTAGGATACGATTTTTTTTCTAGATGGCTTGCTGTCTGGCGTGGATATTGTGCGAGTCCGGCGCATAGGGGCATGGTCTGGGGGTGTTTGCGGTTTTTCAGATACCCGATTCCCTGGGGTTAAGCGTGAAAGAGGGTGTATCTAGAAATCGTAGGATTGGATTCAGGATCAGGGCTGATAATGCGCGATGTTTACCGTCCAGGGTTTCTGCGCCGACCACTCCTGCGTCGTGAGATCGTTTGAAATGCACCCCCCTTTTTGACGAGACGTTTTCCTGTCTGGCTGTGATTCTGGGCGAGACCGGTTGATCAGGGTGCATTTCCGGCTTGGTCGCGACATCGAATACCGTGCTCTATCGCGGAAATCCCGAACGATTTCTGGTCGAAAATCTAGCGTTGCCCCAGACTCGATATCAGGGCTGATAATAGGCGATTTTGTCAGCTTCTTTTCTTGAAGATGGGCAGGGAGTTGTTCAGCTGACGCCCGACCGTTGGTGAATTCTGTTTGGAAAACGATCGGTGGTGTAACCTGTGGATTGGCCGCAGGGTTACTGTAGCCTTATGGTAGCTTCCGTCCGCCCTAGCCTTGGTCCATTATGGAAACCGCGATCGAAAGGGTCCATACTGGGATCCCAGGGCTGGACCACGTTCTCGAAGGCGGCTTCCCCAAAGGCGCCCGAGTCCTCCTAGCGGGAGGAGCGGGATGCGGGAAGACAATATGCTGCGGACAATACCTCTACAAAGGAGCCACAAAGTTCGGCGAACCAGGAGTCTACGTCAGCACCGAAGAACCACCCTCCGAATTCAAAGCAAACATGCTACGATTCGGCTGGGACTTCAAGAAACTAGAAAACGAGAAAAAAATCGGCATGGTCGACGCCGTCTACCAACGCGTCGAATCAGAACTCACCGAATCGGAAAGCCTCCAGTCAATCCTCTACAACCTACGATCAAAATTATCAGAAGTCAAAATACTCGTCGAACAACTAGGAGCAACAAGACTCGTCGTAGACTCATTACCAGGATTCGGCTTCCGAGTAACCGACCTGAACACCCTACGAGAGATATTCCTCGAAGTCGGACTCCTCTTGAAAGACGTCGGATGCACCACAATAATGACCACGGAGATCGTTGAAGGCTCAGGATTGATCAGCCGATACGGCATCGAAGAATTCCTAGCAACAGGAGTCATGGTCTTGTCACTCGTCCGCCAGAGCTCGCCGATAAGGAAGCTGTTCGTCCGGAAGATGCGTGGGACAAGCCACAGCCTAAACGACTACGCCTTCGCCATCGGACCAGACGGTATCGTCATCAAGGGTCCGGTCGGTGTTCGAAGTGTCAGCCACGGCCGCAGGCGCCTCCACAGCAACAGCGGGAGAAAGCGCCGAAGCCGCCGGTAACACGAGCTCCGAAGAAGTCGTGACAGGTAACATCCCAGTATCCCAAGGAGGAGGGGTAGTGGAACAAGGGGTTCAAGTGGAGCAACCAGCACCCGGCCAAGCAGGATACCAGCAAGGGTACCAGGACCAGTACCCGAAAAGGCACGACCAACAGGGACGGCAACAGGCGTAGAGAAAAAAAATGGCGAACATTAGAAGTGGAATCGGCGCGTTTGACGAGTCGATCGGCGGCCTCCCGTCAGGCAGCATAATCACGTTTCTCGGCGAAGCGGATACCGGGATGACCACGTGCGCCGAACAGATCCTCTACCAGGGCCTCAGGGAAGGTAGGCCGGCCGTCTATTTCACAACGGGACGATCGTGGGAGGATGTTGTCGGCGAGATGGCGGTTTTCGGCTGGAACCTTGACAATTATTTCGAGAAGAGGAAGATGTGGTTCATAGACAGCTTCAGCATGAAGAGAGAGAAGATCTCTGGCGAGGTCTCCTGGGACATCGGCCCAGCCAACCTGCTAGCCAAAGAGTTCCCGCGAGTCATCACGCCTCTAGGAACTACCACAATCGTGATTGATAGCTTGAGCGATATTATCCGCTCTGCTCCGTTTCCCGCGGTCGAGCAGACTTTGAAGATCTTGCAGAACCACGTCCGCTCGACTGGAGGGCTAGCGTTGCTGCTGGCGTCCAAGGGAATTCACACTGAGCATATTGAGAACACTGTTCAGCACCTGAGCGATGGTGTAGTTGACTTGTCTACGGAACCGTTCGGGAGTGAGGATTATGCGAGGAAGATGCGAGTATTGAAAATGCCGGGAGCGTTGGGAGACATGAAGGTCTACGCATACCGCGTGGGCCCAGCTGGAATAGAAATGGCAGCACTTCATCGGGTGAGATAGAAACAATGATGATGACCTTACAATTCGAAGATATCATCGGCGTTCTAGCGAACCCTACGTTCCTCTGGTCAATCCTTGCCGCAACCTGGGGAGCGATCGGTTACAGGATGATCCGCAGGCGAAGACACGGACCGAAGACCGGTCCCTCGCAAGCATCAGGTGCGGTTAGTTTTAGCCTCACAAAACCACGTCTCTCGGAAGAGGAAATTTTCCGGATTCTCACCACAACCGAAGTGAACATTCAGATTGTGCGGATCTGCGAGACGCCCAAGAGCGCAAAGGAGGTCGCGAAGGCGCTAGGCGACGTCTACCCGGGACACAAGGAGAAAGGATTCCCTGCAGAGAAGCTCGGCGAGCATCTGGCGAATCTCGAGAGGCTTGGAGCGGTCAAGTTCAACGGCGAAAAATGGGCCGCGAGCGATGTCGGTGTCAAGATGGTCCGCAAATACTTCGGCTAGCGTTTTCAGGGACCGAGCACTAGATCTAATCTCGAGAACGGCATTCATTCATGTAATTCGTATACCTTGTATCCGGATTGACCCATTGGCCTTTCCCAGCGGGTTGAGTGAACCTGACGGATTGTCGGAATGGAACCCCTGGCCAAAGGGACCGCTTTAAGTCCTATAGACCCCCGAAGGCTGACTATTTCTTTCGTAGGCCTATAGACTGCCCCAAGAGGAGCTTGTCGGCCTTCGCGAGAACCCCTTCGAGTTCTTGTTTCTCTTCAGCTGTCAACTTATCCCCGGCCAATTTCACCAAAACTCGTGCTGTCAATATTGAGAGAGGAACGGTTACCTCTCGCTCCTTACCTGGAACTATCTTGTAGATGTATGGATTAGCCTCAGTTCCAACCGAAGCATCGGCGGCGAATGCTGCAGTTCGGCGCATGTGGTATAGACCGATTATGACGCTGATCGGGGACGCGATGAGCGCAGCAATGACGGTGAACTCTGTCAAGTGTGGAAAGACCGACACCAATGACGTATCGGCCACGGCGAGCTTGTAGATTACGATGATGTTGCTCACAAAGCCAATGAAGAAAGCGATATAGGTGCCATAACCGACTCTCAGATAGAACCAGCTCCTGAAGATTATACGTTCAAAGTTCATGGGATCAGCGGGCCGATTCTCCCCCTATAATTCTTTCAGATTCCTATCGTTTGAGGATGCCAAGAGCACTTCGAAAAAGTCAAAACCATGTCTTGGGATACATTGGCAGCACAAATGGAACCTAGACGACCGTTTGATCCTCTGCATCCCGTACCGATTGAGCCTCTTCCCGCACCCCTGAGACCCCCGAACCAGTATATCCCTAGAAACGATGAGAGCCTCCGGATCCTCAAGGAAATACTAGACCGACTTGCGGGGATTGAAACCAGGCTCAAAACAATAGAAGAGCATTTGAAAACCAGAAGATAATCTCTCCAATCCGCAAACCAAAGACAGTACGCTTAGGCTACTCGACCAGTCCCCCGGAGGCCTGCCGTGCTGCTCTTATCCGACTCGGACCAATTCATTCGCTAACTTGAGGCGAACTTGCGATACTCGACTTCCGATTTCGCCGCTATAATAAAATCGTTCTGACTCAATCCCTTGATAGAATGCGTGGATAATGACAGCTTCACGCGCCTCCACCCGATGAGAATGTCAGGGTGATGATCTTGCTTTTCCGCGACCCTTCCCACAGCACAGGCGAAACCCAGACCGTCCAAGTAGGAACCGAAACGAAACTCCTTTTCGATCGTGTTATCACGGAGCGTCCACCCGGGCAGACCGTGCAGTAACAGCACCGCTTCCTCACGAGTCAAAGGATTGGTACCCTCACACGGTTCGCAATTCTTAGCAGCTAGTTCTTGGATTGACAAACGCAGATCCTCGGCATGTGTAGCGGCAATGCGCATCTCCGTCCTAATACCTATTACTTGCGGATACCCGAGGGACGGATTCGAGTAGGATACTGAAGCCTGAACAGTTGAAAGCCCGTGATGCCGGCCTGAACCTTATGTCTGATCCCGGAAGCGGCGAAGCTTCTAGAGTTCTTCGGCGTCTTGGCCGGAGACTCTTTCGGCTAATGGGTATCAGATCATTTGTTTGGGCTGATGGTTTCTGGTGGTATAGACGGCACTCAGACGCTGGAATCGGGTTTGTCGAAGGTTGGGAGAAACCCATCGAGAAATACCTCTTACATCCTGGCGGCTGTCTTGTTGACGTGGGAGCTCACGTGGGCCGATGGACTCTACGCGCTAGCCCATTCTACCAAAGCATCTTGGCCTTCGAGCCAGACCCGTTCACGAACTCCGTTCTTAGGCGTAACATAGGGCGCAACGATATTCGCAATGTCCTAGTCTTTGCGACAGCCCTATCCAACCATCCCAACCAAGCCATCTTGTTCAACTATGGTCCTCCCGCATGTAGCAGTCTTCGTAGCGTCCACATTTCGGGCCGAACTGCCAGAGCTGGGAAGGTTGTTCAGGTTAGACAGCTGGACGACTTCGCAAACTATTTTCAGACTCCACTTGTGTTGAAAATTGATGTGGAGGGAGAAGAGATGAAAGTGTTGGAGGGGGCTTCAGATACGCTCGAACATTCCAGGCCGACGATCGTGATAGAGGTTCATTTCCAGAACGAGATCGCACCCATTATTGAAGAGATGAATAGGCATGGCTACAGTGTTACTGAGCTCCTTCGAGATGGGTCAGACCCCGGAGGTCTTTCACATTTAGTGGCAATGCCCCGCGAACTTGTAAGATAGCTCCGAACGGATCTTCGCTGTAGTAAGCCGACTTCCAACTTCTCCGCACGGCTCACCACATTGGACCTAGGAGGTGTCTAGAAGTCACCTCTTATCATAGCGACGAAATGATTGAAGGCGGCATAACTCCTGAACACGAAAGGAATAAGGTCAAGCCTAACGCCGTGAAAATAGTAAGCCGGCATAGAATAGCGCCACGGTCCAACATGATTATGAATTATCGGAGTGTCAATCACGGCGAAGGGAGTCCTTGGCCTTACCGTTTCGTGTACCTTTCCATGAAACCGAACTTTGTTCGAAACGAGTCTATCGACGCGGCCTGGATTACCCCCAGCGGACCATTTCCAATCGCGAAGATTCACCCTTCTCACCCTAAAATAGGGTATGCCAGAATAGCGGATCGCCTCGCACTGCTCCAATAGTAACTTGGGAGCTTCCTCGTCACTATCTATGAATAGAATGTACTCTTCATCATTCAAAGCATCTATGAAGCCGTTTCTGACCAGCGAGAAGTCATCTATCTTCTTCGAGCCCATTTCCTTTCCGATATCTATCACGGTAAATCTTACCAATGTGATAACTTCCTAACAAAAATTGGGTGCTTTCTATTGAACCTGTTGAATCTGAGCAAGAAAGGGAGCCATGAGTGGAGGATTGAGATTTACTGTTCAACAATTCCACGCTTTGCGGGATCAGCCACCGGCAATCGGCCAGCTTGTAGAAATCGCGGGGCAAAGATGGGGTTATAGCGGTCACTAACACTAGAACGACTTGGCCGGAATAGGACCCAGCAAGAGAGCCATGGGATCAATCGCCACTCCAATCAGAAGCTGCAGGCTCTGCCAGTCAAAAGAACTTGTTCGGATCTTGTCCCTTGGCAACCAACACGTATCGGACTTTGTCGACGCCATGGGAGACAGCCCTGTATCCCCGTTGGAACTAGTCCGATGCCTGCGCTGTAACCTGGTTCAGCTGAAACATACATTCCCAAGAGAGTCCCTCTACCGTCACTACTGGTACCGTTCAGGGATCAGCTCGACGATGAGAAAAGCGCTGGAAGACATAGCTGTGAAAGCTTGCGATGTCGTAAGGCCCTCCACCAATGAAATGGTAGTGGATATTGGATGCAACGACGGAACGCTTCTTCGTGCTTACAAGCCGTCCGGGCTACGCCGAGTTGGGTTTGAACCGGCGAAGAATCTCGTTGAGGAGGCGATGAAGGGAACAGATTTCATCTTTAGCGACTTCTTCGGATTTGACCTGTTCAGACAAAGGTTTCCTGATTCAAAGGCAAAGATCGTGACGAGCATTGCAATGTTCTATGATCTCGATCACCCCTCAGGGTTTGTGATGGACGTTTCAAAAATCCTTGACCCTCACGGAATCTGGGTGATACAACAGAACTATCTGCCCATGATGCTGGAGCAGAACGGGTTCGACAACATAGGGCACGAGCACCTCACTTACTATTCTCTTCAAACTCTGAGCCGACTATTAACGAAGCATGATCTCGAAATTTTTGACGTCGAGACTAACGACGTGAACGGGGGTAGCTTCCGCACGTACGTCTCACACAAAGATAGATTTCCTATAAAGGAGAGTGTCGCAAAACTGAAAGAATACGAAGGGAACCTGTTTTCGCGGGAGCCTTCCGTCTATAGAGAATTTGCAAAGAATGTCCGAATGGTAAGTTTACAGCTAAGGAAGTTTGTCGCGAGAGAGGTAAAGAGGGGCAGGAGGGTATATGTTTACGGCGCGTCGACCCGGGGGAACACGATTCTGCAATATTGCAAACTGAATCATAATCTGATCGAGAAGGCGACCGATGCAAACCCCGAAAAGTGGGGACGTAAGACGCCGGGAACTGGGATTCCAATTGTGTCAAAAGAGGAAGCGCGAAAGGACAAGCCGGACTATTTTCTCGTACTCCCTCACCACTTCCTCGATGAGATCAGAAGACAGGAGACCCATTATCTGCGCTCTGGAGGCAAGTTCATCGTCCCATTACCGAAATTCAGAATAGTCACTCAAAGTACCGAGGACCCACAAAATGGCTCAGAGAGAAATTCGACCCTAAGTCCTAGAACGAAAGCAATTTGGTGAGGCCCCCGGCCCACAAATTGGGACAGCTTTGTCTGAATGGGAAAGACTTGAAATTACAATGGAATCTCTATCAGCGATCAATGATATCTCATCTTTCTGGGAGACCTCGAAGATGAAGGGGAATATCGTTGCAGTTTGTATCAGTGCAAAGCAAGAAGCTTGGAGTATTCCGGAGATTCCATTCTATTGCCATACTGAAGGATTCAAGGATTTTCCGCACTATCCTCCCGTGAAGACCAGAGAAAGGATACAATATTTGGCTACTCGCCGGAATATGGCCCATAAACGAGCTCTGGAAATGAGCCCAAACGCGGAACACTTTCTAAGCATCGACAGCTACTATCTAACCAGCATAAATGAGATACGGCATTTACTCAAGGAGTACTCCGACTTCGACGCGGAGTGTATTCTCGGAGCGACAAACTGGTTCCCGGATTACTCACGGGTCCCTTTGAAGTTAAGGTATTGGGACACATGGGCCACTCCGGAAATGAAAGGTAGGAAATATGACTACTATCCGAGACATGAAGGACTGCCCGATGGTTGGGAAATTGTTCGCGGCTGCGGTGGTTTCACTGTATATCCAAGATGGGTCTGGGAGCGACGAGGATATGGTGTACCAGAGCCCTTTCCTGACGCTGGAAACGAGGTCAACTACCTATGTCAGTGCCCGGGGATTCCCAGCTACGTGACCCTCAACGTGAAGGCTCTCCGAGAGACTCCGAAGGAAATCGTAAACAGGTCAATGATCAATCGAGTTCGAACAACCATCAAATTGAGGACTAGACTTCGGATGAATCGGCCCCTGTGTTCGTAGGAATCATAACGATAAATATGTCCAAGATGAACCCGGGTCCAGAGAGACTAGAACCATCTTCTCCTACCGGATCGCGTCTTGAACATCGTGAATGAGGCTTTGACAAGAGATCTTAATTGATTCCTCTTCTATACATAGGCCGTGCTATGGAGCTCTTGAGACTGTTCTTTCGAGCACTTCTCCGAAGGATTCATCGAATTTTTCTCTGCTGAAGGTCTTTGCGCGTTCCATGGAAAGCTTTGACATGGCTTCGTAAGAGGCATCGGCGACTGACAGAAGTCTCGGAATCTCGTCTACTTCTCGCCAAAGGAGGCCGACATTGGTGACTATCTCCTTGGGCCCACCACTATCATGAACGACTGGAACGCACCCAGCAGACATAGACTCAACGACCGTTATCCCGAAGTGTTCTCCTCGCATAAGGTGAAGATAGACCCTAGATCTGGCCAAAGTCCCTTGATACATTTCCTTGCCAGGATTGACAATCACACGACCATTCACTGGGGCTGTCCCCTGAAGGGCCCGAGAATATTCGATGAACCGGGGGTCCAGGGTCAAGAGAAGAATGAACTCATAGTTTGGACACCGTCTTGCAATCTCCCAGAACAGCTCAAGGTTCTTCTCAGGCACGCCTCTTGCCGCCGTGACCACAACATTATCCCTAGAGTGACTTGGTTGAATCATGTTACACGCAGGATAGACAAGCGTAGTCGGAACTTTCCACGCACGATCAAAATGCGACTTGGAATATTGACTTATAGCGAGAATGAGGCCTATCCGCCGGATTTTCCGAGAATAATGCACTCGCAAAGGCCATCCATAGACTCCTCTCGGGAGAGAGTTTGGGAAGTATCCCCATTGAATGACAGGCTTTGAAATGTCGGGAATGTAGCCGGCATCCTGAGTGGAGAAGACCAGGTCATAATCCGAATCAGCTGAAATGAATTTTCTCTGCGCTCTTACATGACGCAGAAGATGCTTGTACGTCCCGAATCTATCGCCTGGATCCGCCGAGTAGGTCTTGACTGATATCCCTCTAAAGAGCCCCTCGTATCCAAAGAACCGCTCAAGACGATCAGCCATGAACTCTCCTGAAAGGAGCGTCAGCTTGTCCCCCCGGTTGATCAACGCTCTCATAGTTTCGCAACAGAGCCTTTCCCCACCGCCCATGGCTGACATGAGTGGATGCACGATCAGAACCTTCAACTAAGGTCCCCTTTCCGAGACAACGATGCTAAGCTACTCATGAACGGGCTCACAATTCGCCTTAGACCCAGAAGACCTTTCTATTCATCTAGTGGTAGCCTAGGACCGTCAGGTTCTTTCTCCAATTTGCCATGGGGTAGGAGGTGTTAGCGTCGTGATTTATGGGCATGCCCTTCTCGCGGACATTGTCTTACAATCCCAATTTGTCAAGTATAACGGTTCGTATCTTGTGAGCTACCACGATCCTGAGATTGTGAATAGAAAACCATTTCTTTTCCAGCCTCCACAATCTTACGTCTGGCCCTAACCGCCGAACGGATTTGAACTTGACTGGAAAGTGAGTCTCGAGGACCATTCCATTCTCACTTCCCTCTACGTCCATCTTAACCGAGTCTATGTGGAACGGGAGAATTGTGACCCTTGAGTCTCCCCCGAAATTCCTTCTCAAGTGGACCACAGCTTCCGGATCAGATTCCACGCAAATAACATGATCAGCACCATGATTCAAGTAGAAGAACGCAGTTTCTCCGCACCCAGCTCCTAAGTCTAACACAGTCTTGCCCACTGGGAGGTAGGCTTCGTGCCACATCTCCAACTCAGTTTCTATGTAAGAGCGATGTAGGGGTCCCATTGAGAGTGAATCAAAATCTGACAGCTTGCACATGAGAATCCAAAAATCCCAGTCTAGCCGGACTTCATACCGTATTTGAAAATTGCCGGTAGGCACGATTCTCGAACCGTGGTAGACCCTAGTTTGCCTGAAGCAAGAATCCGAAGACCTGGAAACACTCTTTGAATCGTCGGAGACCCTCCTTAGCGTAAGGCAACTCTCGCCATTCTCAGAGAAGTGGGCTCGCCGACCACGATTTCAGTATCATATTCCCGGCCGACCTTACGAAGCCTGAAGCTTCTCGAAGGTCACCAACTTGAGCGACCGCCTGATAGCTCTTGTTCACGGCTGATTTAGGGATTGGTGATCTGATTACTTTTATCCATCTCTGCTCATTTTATACGTTCATCAGTATAGTTTGAGAGCTTTCAGGTGTAAGTATTCGTCATGATCGAGAAAACCAGCCTCTCCGCCCCTTCTGAGATAGTACGGGACGCCCTCTCCAAACCCACCATTTTCAAAGATGAAGGACCCCTCAGCCTTGAATGGCTTCCAACCCGGCTCCCCCACCGGGAAAACCAGCTACGCTTCCTCGCTGAGCTCTTCCGGTCGGTCATCGACAAGCCCGGGACCACCAGCCCTAAGGTCCTCATAACCGGTGACATCGGAACAGGCAAGACGGTCCTCACCCAGCGGTTCGGCACGGATATCCAGCGCACCGCCAAGACCCTGAAGCTCAACCTCGCCTACATCCACGTCAACTGCCGCGAGTACCGGGGCAGTCTCTTCATGATTCTCAAACGAGTCATCCAGACCTTCACGCCCCAATTTCCCCAGCGAGGTTTTTCCAGCGAGGAGTTACTACACATCCTCCTAGACCAGCTGGAGGACAAGAAACTCCACATCATCCTCACCCTCGATGAGGCGGACTCGCTCATCAAAGCAGAAGGCTCCACCAGCCTCTACAACCTCACACGCATCCAAGAGGAACAACCAGGCCGACCAGTAAGATTATCCCTCATAATCATCCTGCGAGAGATCAAGAACCTTGAAGACCTCGACAGGAGTACCCAGAGCACTCTCCAGCGAAACGTCATCCGCCTAGACCACTACACTACACCACAACTGGAAAATATTCTGAGAGAAAGATCAGAGCTCGCGTTCAAAGAGGCAACTGTCCCTGAAGAGGTCTTGAATTTCGTTGCTGACATGGCCACGCCGGGGGGCGATGCTCGCTACGCCATCGAGTTACTATGGAGAGGTGGAAAGTACGCTGACACGGAAGGTGCGAGAGAGGTGAAGCCTGATCATATCAGAGCTGCCGCAAACAGCGTATACCCTGTTCTCCGCACCGAGTATTCCCAGCATCTCAATCTCCACGAGAAACTCATACTCCTAGCCTTGGCTCGGGTCTTAGAGAGAAACAATGCAACATACGCCACCATGGGCGATGTGGAAATAGCTTACCGTATGGCTTGCGAGGAACACAAGGAAACATACCGGGCCCACACACAAGTCTGGAAGTATGTTCAGAACCTGAACGCTACAGGGATCCTATCCACCCAGCTTTCCACCACCGGTTTCAGAGGAAAGACAACCCTGCTCGGAATATCCTCGGCCCCCGCCTCTGCCATCCGCCGATGGCTTGAATCAACCCTCTCCATCAGAGCCTAGCCTTGGCCGTAGACGGGATCCCGCCATTAGACAGAGTCCTCTCAAGCAGTGGAAGAATACGAATACTAACCCTCCTCTCCGAAGTCGAACAAATGCACCTGACAGAGATTGCAAAGCGGACTGAGCAAAGCTACAGCGCTGCCGAGCGGCATCTAGACGACCTATCAAAGGCAGGGATCGTGGAAGAAAGAGACTACGGACGCGTTAGAGTGTTCAAGCTGAACATCACGAACGATCGAGCGAAACTCTTGCAGGAGCTGATCCTGAAGTGGAATCACAATCAAGAGTTGCAACCTGTCCAGGCTCAAGCTTAAACCTCTCACGCAACTCTCGCTATTGTACCTCTGTACAACGCTGGTTTGACATTTGGAAAAATGCGTCGAATGCGGCCGTGTGACACTACTGAACAAGAAGTGTGAGTATTGCGGCAAGACTTTTTGCGAAGATCATATGCCCAAGCACCAAGCTTGGGAGCATCGTCATGAGGGCCTCGCAGATGACGCTTCTAGCCTCTGGAAAAGAACCAAAAGACCCTAGTTAAGAGGAAACGGGTTTCCTCACCTTTCCGTCCCGGACTCTCGGGACTGGAAGGTCTTTATGGGGCGGCCGGACTTACTGTTAGAACAATAGTTGGCTCAACAGTTCGAAGCCCTAGGTTTCCAACCCCGGCTTCTCCAGGGAATCAAGGACATGGGCTTCGACGAGATGTTCCCAATTCAAGCTGAAGCTATCGCCCCCATTCTCCAAGGAAGAGACATCATAGGGCAAGCACACACCGGGTAACCGTCCCAGTCTACGGTGGACAGAGCATAGGGGTTCAGCTAAACAAACTAGAAAGGCCGACGACGAAAGTCATCGTCGCCACTCCAGGCAGACTCCTCGACCATCTGGAGAGAAGAACAGTGGACCTAGACCGGGTCCGATTTGTCGTGCTGGACGAAGCCGATAGAATGCTGGACATGGGGTTCATCGATGATGTAAGGTTGACATCACTACATGAAGAATCCCCTGAGAATTTTTGTTGATAGCGACGAGATTGCTGTTGAATCCGTCTCGCAAAAATATACATGGGCTGAAGAGAACGAGAAATTCCCGGCCCTCTGCTCCCTTCTCGAAGCCGAGAAAGTAACCAGAGGACTCATATTCTGTTCGACCAAGATCAGAGCCGGTCGGCTTGCTCAAGCCCTAAGAGTCGAGGGCTACAATGCGTTAGCGATCCATGGAGATCTTTCCCAAGGTCAGAGGGATAGGGCAATGCAGGCTTTTCGCGACGGATCAATCGCCGTCCTAGTCGCTACGGACGTGGCGGCAAGGGGTCTCGACATTACGAACGTAAGCCACGTGATTAACTTCGACCTACCGGAAGAACCCCTCACATACTTCCATAGAATCGGTAGAACTGCCCGAGCTGGAGTTGCCGGAATCGCAGTCTCCCTTGTCAGCCGAAGTGATGACCCCATCTTTGAGAGAATAAGACGGACAACTTCCTCAAACATCCAAGAGATGATTAGATTGACGTCCCCGGGTCGAAGATCGTACCCGACGCTTTTCCTGCCACCTCGTCCTTACGGCCCGAGGAGAGGTGGAGAGAGACAACAACGAGGCCGCGGAAGACGTCCTACCCACCGTCCACCGAGATTCCAACGACACAGACGTCGATTTTAGACATCGATGGTTAGGGGATTTCCCTACCGGCATGCTCAAAATCAAACTCCGTAGCAGCCTATCTAACAAGAACCTCTAAGAAATTTTTCCCCATTCGTCCGAGTGACTTGAGTCGCGAGTTGTAGAACATTTTAATAGAAACGGAAAGCCCGTAGAACTGTTAAGTTAGAAGAATAAAATGAAGCCCAACAGGAATTCCAACTCTCACGAAAAAATATCCGCGTCAGCTTCGTCCTCTCGTATTCAATTCTCGCCACGCGGCGATGCGTTCAAACACCCTGTGCAACATTTTGACGTAGCGAAGGTTCACACTGTCAGCGAAGCTCTGGAAGCGTTCAACACTACATCATTCCAGAGTAGAATGCTTGGCAGGTGCTACAAGATCTGGCTTAACATGCTGAGCGATCCTGATCGCCCTATGATCTTCTTCGGCTTGTCGGGCGCGATGATTGCTGGGGGAATGAGGCGACTCCTCCGGGACCTCATCGCCTTCCACGCGATCGATGTTCTCGTATCCACAGGCGCTAACCTCAGTCACGACCTCTACGAATCTCTCGGGGGCCGCCACTACATGGCCCACCATCACATTGATGACCCGACTTTGCGCAGTATGAGAATAGACAGGGTGTACGACACCTATGCGGATGATGTGATGTTCACGAAGGCTGACGAGTTTGTCGAGAAGTTCTCGGAAAGCCTTGAGCCCCGGGGGTACTCTAGCAGAGAGTTCTTCCAGCTGATAGGACAACGAATCAACGACGAATATGGCATTCTTGCCACTGCCGCAAGGGAGCACCTTCCCATCTTCTGCCCAGCACTGGCCGATAGCTCAATTGGGATGGCCTTGACAGTGTATAGGAATGAGCAACTTGACCAGGGTCGGCCCCCAATGGTCTACGATCCAATGCTGGACAATCTGGAGATTATGAGCCTTAAGAGGCGTTGGCAAAAATCTGGAGTTATTTTCATCGGAGGCGGGACCCCGAAGAACTACATCCAGCAAGTCATCCCGATGGCAGAGATTGCTGGGATGCCTGTTCCTCCGCACAGCTATGCGATCCAGGTGACAACGGACGATCCGAAGTTCGGCGGTCTCTCGGGCTGCGAGCTCCCTGAGAGCCAGTCATGGGGAAAGCTTGACCCTAAGGCTGAACAGTGCACTGTGCATGTTGACGCCACAATCGGGCTTCCGCTCCTGTTCACAGGGGTAATGGAGCATTATGAGGAATGGAAAGGTAGAGGCCGATTGAATCATAACTGGGGAGAATCTCTAGAGGCTCCCGCGGTAGGGAAAGCGCGCAAAGTCTCGGGTTAGTGCTCTCTCTTTCCCTGGATGAATTCTTCAACCCACTGAGATGCCTGACCGTCAGGAATCTTGATCGGGGGATACTTGAAACAATAGGAGGAGATGCTGGTGAGTGCACCTCCGACTCCACGGTCCAGACCGATTTTGACCGCGCGAATTACGTCTGCAACGACTCCGGCGCTATTGGGCGAGTCCTCCACTGAGAGTTTGAGATCGATTTGGAGTGGAATGTTTCCCCACTTTCTCCCTTTCATGTAGATGTAACAGATCTTCTTGTTCTTGAGATGCGGAACATAATCCGATGGGCCGATTCTCGTAGGAACGTCATAGGGGATGAGACTCGCAACCGCAGTCGTCTTGCTGATACGTTTTGAGTGAAGTCTCTCCTCTACCGTCATGTTGAGAAAATCAGTGTCGCCACCAAGGTTGAGCTGATAACTCTCATCCACTCTTACGCCGCGCTTTAGAAAAAGGTCCACAAGCGCCCTGTGAACAATTGTCGCTCCAACCTGGCTCTTGATATCGTCCCCGGCGATCGGTAGCTTTCTGTCTTCGAATTTTTTCGCCCATCCATCGTTTGACGCGATAAACTCTGGGATACAATTGACGAAGCCACAGCCTGCGTCCAAGGCCTGTTGCGCATAGAATCTGGCGCCTTTTTCACTTCCGACTGGAAGATAGTTGACGAGGATCTCTGCCCCGGAGTCCTTCAACTCAGCTGCCACGTCGACAGGCTTGGTCCTGTTCTTGTTGTAGACATGGAACGGCTCTCTCATGTGCGGGGCGACGCCATCTAGGATCGGGCCCGCTTTGACAGTGACGCTCATGTCGGGGACATCGCTGATTTTCGGTGCACAGTTTGGTTCGGTGAATATGGCCTTGCTAAGATCGCTTCCGATCTTCTTTCGGTTGACTTCGAAGGCGGCTACGAATGTGATATCTTCTACTTGGTAGTCCCCGAACTTCGGATGCATCAGACCCGTCGTGAGGTTGTCTTCTTTGGGCGGGTTTTTTCTGTAGTATTGAATTCCTTGTATCAGCGCACTGGCGCAATTTCCAACGCCTGCAAGGGCTACTTTGATCTTGCTCATCCGTGAACTTTCCTAAGGCTTTGGAGACCGTAGTAAAGCCTCGCATTATAAGGCTAGGAATACCTAGGCTTCAACTCGTTATTCGAAGTCTTCGTATTCGGTCAGGACTGCTTGCTGTTCTACTTCCGACGGCTTTGCATTCTTTGCCTTTTCCCATTCATCTGCCTTGATGAGTCCTCCCGCTTGTTCCTTGATCTTCTTCGCCAGCGATGGACCAATCGTTCGAATGCTCATCAATTGTT
>WNGN01001398.1_pt1 | contig 15874 bp, 11 predicted proteins | sample 5400561 | NCBI WGS metagenome assembly WNGN01 (sample SAMN13153379, study PRJNA577476) | soil metagenome | isolation source: 115 cm soil or saprolite under Garry oak tree replicate 2 | place: USA:California | collected 2016-06-15
CCCCGAGACTCAACGCGGGATTCATGGTTAGAGCTGTGAACAATGACAATCACCGAATTGATCTTCAACACTATTGTGAACCTTCTCTACCAGACTGGCTATCTGGGAGTTTTTCTCTTGATGGTGATGGAAAGCGCTACGCTCCCAGTTCCGAGCGAAGTGGTCCTCCCCCTCGGAGGATATCTAGTCTCTCAAGGTAGGCTCGAGTTCTGGTCGACGGTAGCCGTAGCGACGGTTGGTAGTATGGTGGGAACAATGGTAGACTACGGAATCGGCTACTACCTCGGAAGACCCGCTGTCCTACGATATGGTCGCATTGTACGATTCAACGAGAAGCGCCTTGAGACTACTGAAAGATGGTTCGCAACCCATGGGAAGAGCGTTGTTCTCCTAGCGCGATTTGTGCCGCTGCTGAGGACGTTGATCGCATTTCCTGCGGGAATCGTTAGGATGGATGTGAAGCCTTTCCTTGTCTTCTCCGCGGTCGGAATCCTTGTCTGGGATATTGCTCTCGTCTATCTCGGAGTGATAGCGGGACAGAATAGTACGGCTATCGCTAATACTCTCCAAGGATACTTCCTTCCACTTGGCGTCGCAGCGCTGGTGATAGCTGGAGTCCTCGTATATCGGGAACTCCGAGCCCAGCACGATTGACCTGAAACCTTGGGTCTGCCTCGCGAGGCTCGGTCGGTTCCAGAATTATTCTAGGTTTCTGAGCCTGGTGGGATTTTAGAGGAAGATGTGGGGGTTGTCGGCTGGCTTGTCATTATGGTTTGGAGAGGATAAGCATGATGATGGTTAGGTTTCTGGTTCTAAGGGGATTCCGGGGCGTTTTGCATGGGGCAATCAGGCTACTCTGCCCGATCGCTACCCCGCCCAAGAAAAATACGGACCTCCGTATTGTACTCGAATAGCCGCGGTCGAAGCTTAGACTTGGCAGTCCGAAGGGGGCTACCGGGAGCCTTGGCTTCCGAGGGCTGTGCTGGCTTGAGCAATCCTCAAGAGCGCGTCAGGGGTCCTGGACTTGAGCTGGTAAAGGTACGAGGTTACGCCCTTGGCGACCAGTCGTTTGATGAACTCCGTCCTCTGAAGATCCCCTTGACGATAACGGTAGTCGTTGTATACTGATTCGAGGACCGCCCAGTCCTCTTCCTGCATCTTAACCATCTTGGAGTAGGGCTCCCAGACCTTGCTAACCTTATCCGCCATCTTCCATTTTCTCCTGTTACGAGTACGAAGCAGGTGCGTTGTAGGGATGGAATGAAAGGATGCTGTAACTCACGCAATCGGAACATAGCCTGGTGCAGGTGTGACGTTTGGATTCCAAAGGCCTAAGAACGGGTCCGGGTCTCCCGGAGCGTGGAAACCACAGAAGTCGCGAATGGTTGAACGCTTGAATGAATGAGCTCTACGCCATCCTCCTCGGACTAGTCCAAGGAATATCCGAATGGCTGCCGATCAGCAGCAAGACCCAGATACTCTTCGCCTCCACACTCCTCTTCTCGCTGCCGTTGGAGGTGGCTTAAGCCTTCGGCCTCTTCATGGAAATCGGCTCAGCAGGCTGCGCAGTAGTCTATTTCCGGCGAGACATCCGCTCCCTCTTCCACGATCGGAGACTATTGGTCCATCTCATCGTGGTAACGTTGGTTACAGGCCTAGTCGGGCCCCTTGTACTACTTGACGGACAAAGTACTCTCTAGCAGTCCCTACAATGTAGGCATCCCAATGGTCCTGCTCGGACTGGTGCTGATAGGAATCGGATTCCACATCAGATACTCACGCACAAAGCCTAGGCTGATCGTCGGCCTCGAAGAGATGAAGCTCAAGAACTACGTCATGATAGGAATCGCGCAGGGAATAGCCGCACTTCCAGGACTAAGTAGATCTGGAATGACGGTCTCAACAATGCTGCTGATGGGAGTAAAACCTGAACAGGCCTTCAGACTCTCCTGTCTCGCCTACATTCCCGCTTCACTAGGCGCCTTCTTCGTAACACTACTCCTCAGCAGATCCCAAGTCGATACTGCCCATACTGCCATACAAGTGGTTGAGCCTACTGGCATCTTGACTGCGATAGCAATCGCGGCTGTCGTAGGGATCGTCGTAATCTCCTATTTGCTAAAGTTCGCGAAGACGAGTAGAATCTACATGATCGATTTTGTTCTGGGAGCGATCGCGCTAGTTGTAGGAATAATCGCGACTCTATTCGTTACTCAATCATCCTCGCCTGCCCTATACTGAGCTAGGATCGATTTGCGAGGATTCCAGAGGAGACTAAGACACCTTGTCTCTCCTAATCAGGGGTCTGAGTTGACATGTTCATCGAGCGGAATTCTTGCGAGGCTTATTTTGCCGGCCACTCTTCAACATGGCGGATAGTTTGCGATTGCGGGAATGATACTTCGCAAGAAATACGCTCAAGCTGACGGCTCCTCCAGCGATGAGCCCAACATAGAGGAAGGTGAGCGTTGACAGCGGGTTTGAAGAGGCTGAAACCGTGACTCGTTGCGTGCTGCTTGAGGTCGCGCCGTTCGAATCTGTCGTCGTCACTGTTACGTTGTAAGGGCCGACCTTGGAGTATGTGTGGGTTGGGCTGGCTCCTGTCGCTGATGTTCCATCACCGAAGTTCCAAGAATAAGTGTACGGCGCTGTTCCTCCCGTAGCCGAGCTGGCAAATGCCACGGCTGTCCCATTGATAGGTGCCGATGGTGTGAATGTGAAGCTTGCAGTCAGTGGTAGGGGGGTTCCGGAGGAGAATACGTCATTGAACATGTACCCCCCGTTCGCCGCGGCTGTGTCGCCCTGGGCTAGTGGGGAGAATCCCCAGTTGTTCTCTATCGTCCTGATCGCTGCATACTCGTCTATCCCTGTCGTGTCTGGAGAGACGTAGCCCTTCTTGACTGTTGTACCGTAGAGCAGGTTAGGAGAGGCATTATTGCTATCACAAGAGCCGTTGCTCCCGCCGCACTCGTCCCACCAGAGGTATAGTAGAGTACGATAGCTTGGATTTGTGAACACGTTAGAAGCTAGCAGCGAGCCAGAAGCAGGACTCGATATGCTGCCAGATCCTACGAGGAACGACTTGAGATAACTGTCCCCGGTCGAGACCCTGACATCATGCATGTTATGACTATCAGTTGGAGTATACCAGAGAAAGTTGGGAGGCGTAACAGAATTAGCAGCAGCAACAAAACTGCTGGTTGAGACTGAGGAGCTGGTGAATGTGTTCGTGCCGGAGAATGGAAAGTGGTCCGCTCCCCTAGGGCAGCCTGACTCGCAGTAAGCCTGCCAGGTAAGACCAGCAGACGCCAGAGTTGTTACGAATTGCGGGTTACTGCTGACCGAACTGAAAGAATAACCATCGCTGACACCGTACGTGTAGCCGAGCATAAACCCGACATAACACGCTGCAGAACAGCCGTTAAAGTCGTTAGTGTCAGCAGCCGTCGCGCCGTAGCTATTGTAATTGGGTAGGGTTGAGCCGAGCGGAAGCATGCCGCAGAGAAACGGAGCGCTACCCGTCGGACAGGACGAGACCGTTCCGGATCCGAAGACAGAGGCATACGCAGTATTCTCCATCGCAATGATTACGATATGGTCGAAATTGGTTCCCGTCGGGGCGGCAGCCGCCCTTCCAGTCGACGAGAGAAATATCAGACTCGCTATTGACAGAGCCACAAGGACACTTGCCAGGCTTCTACGATTTAGATGGTAACCCGTGCTCATTCACTTCCCAACCTATACCTGTCAGTTACGGTTTCCCATCGCTAAGGGCGAGGGATCTTTTGGTGTCGGACGGAAGAACCAGGCTCTTTTTTAGATGAGCGAGTTCTCCCGGCAGGATTCAGGACATACGGGGAGTCTCTAATAGGTTGCATCTAACTCTGTCTGTCTCGCTCTTGTTCAAGCGTCTATTCTATTCAGAGAAATGCCGTCTTTTCTCCGGATCCGTTACGAGATTAGAGGCGGTTTGCGAGAGCTTCGAATACGCTCCTACTTGCTGACTATTTCACGACTGCGAAGAAGCCTTTCGCCACGGGGACGACCTGCGGGCTGATGAGGTTCCCAGACAGGTCGATAGCTTTGCCGTAAAAGAGTGTGATCGCGAAATTGTACTTCAATCCTCGCGTTTCACTCCCAAAGTGCTGTGTTAGGGTAATTTTCATGGATGTTCCCGGAGACAGGAGCGCGATCGCGCCCTCAAGCGAGAAGGAGGAGGTAAGACTCGTTGCGTTTCCTGCTATTCCTATCTGAATATACGCGGACGACTTGCCAGTGTTCTTCACAACCATTGTCCAAGTCTGAATCCCATTTGTCCTGCTTAGGCTGAGCCTGTGGGTCCACGAGACCTGTGTAACTGTCAGCGTTATCGATTGTGAAGCTGATACGGTGACTAGGAAGCTGACTGAGTGGGTGAAGGATCCGCCGGTACCTTTGACCGTGATTGTGTAGTTGCCCGGGATGACGGTGCTGGCAACTGAGAGTGTAAGGGTGGAGGCTCCTGTGCCCCCGAGCACAGGGTTGGGGTTGAAGCTACTGGTGAATCCTGATGGTACGGTTGCAGATAGAGTGACGGGGGAGGTGAAGCCGAGGAGTGGGGAGACGGTGATTGTTGAGGTGGCGGAGGTTCCGGATGCGATGATGAGACCTGATGTGCTTGTTGCGAGTGCAAAGTCGGCTGGTGCTGTGACGGTTAGGACTAGTGTTGTTGAGTGGGAGGTGAATGTTGAGTTGCCAATTACGATAACAGTGTAGACTCCGGGCGGCGTATTTGCTGTCGTGGATATTTGCAGAGTGGCGTTCAGTGTCTGGCCTGAAGATAGCGAAATGGCTGATGGGTTCGGGCTGGCCAATGCACCGAGCGGCGTGCCTACCGTAGACAGTCTAATCGTGTCCGAGAATCCGTTGAGACCCGTCAACGTGATGCTGGTAGAGGCGGAGTGGCCTGCTTGGATCGTCAGGGATGATTGAGGGGGTGACATTTTGAAATCGGGCTGGGAAGTGACAAAGACAGTGACCGTGACGTAGTGAGAGAAGCCACCCCCGGTTGCGTTAACCGTGATGTAGTAGGTACCGGCCACAGCCGAGCCAGTAGAGATGGTCAGCTTCGCCATAGTCGTTCCGCCAACGTTCACAGCAACGCTGCTGGGAATCGAGAGGGTCGGGCCTGGGGGCCAGATATTCGCGGTGAGGGATACATTGCCGGCAAACTGGTTCAAGCTGGTCAGGCTGATCGATGAGACACCAGTCTGCCCCTGAGGGATACCCGGGAATGCGGGGTTGGCTGAAGCTTGGAAGTCGGGTGCTGAAGTGCCTACGGGAACGGCTACCGTGATGTCCGCACCTCGACCCAGCACTATCCCGGGTATGAAGCCTTCACCGGTGATCACGACGCGATAGTTGCCCGCGGGTGTGTAGCCAGTGACAGAGATTGTCACGACCGAGGTTGTTGAGTTCGATCCGGTGAAGGTCACGTTGGCTGAACTAAACGAGACGCTCAGGGCATCGGTTTGTATCGAGGTACTGATGACGTACACGTTGGCTCTGAGATGGACTGCTCCAGTGAAACCGTTGTAGGTGGTTACTGTTACCGTGGAGATGGCCGGAGAGCCAGCGCCGACGGTGGCGGAGGAGGGCTGGGCCGAGAGGAGAAAGTTGGGCGTAACGGCAGTCACCTCGATTACAGTATAGTGTACTAAGCCGCTGGCGTTTGCGATGACTGTGATGAAGTAGTTTGCAGGATACGTGTATGGCAACAGAGATACGGTGAGGGTGGCACTCGCTGTGCCTCCAGCCGCGAGTGATACCTCTGATGGACCGATCTCGACCTGAGGGAGGTCTCGGGACACGATGGAGAGCTGAATTGTTCCGGAAAAGGCAGAGAGGCTTGTGAGGCTTATTGTGGAGGTCATGTTCGTGTCGAGTCCGAGCGTTAGATGAGACGGACTGGCCGTGATGCTGTAGTCTGGGCCGTTTACCATGACTTGGAGGACGATGCTGTGGGTCAGCTGCCCAGCCGTTCCTGTTACTGTCACCAAGTGGAATCCTGTGTATGCGTTGATGGGTGCGGTGATGGTGAGATTCGAGAAAGCGATCCCGCCGGGCGAGAGATGGATTGTGCTGTTGGGGAAGGACGTTCCGAGGTCCGTGGAAGCGGACAGGGTGACCGTTCCGTTGAAGCTGTTGATACCAGTGAGAGAGATGGTGGAGCTCACTGAGCCGCCCCTCTGCAGCGTCAGAACCTGTGGCTGACCGAGGATGCTAAAGTCTGGGGAGGCTACGACTACGAATAAAGTGGTTGTTTGGTTGATGCTTCCACTGGTTGCTTCGACAGTTACGTAGTGGAGTCCCGCTGTCGCGTTTGGTAGAGCCGTGAGTGTCAGCGTTGCGCTTGCTGTTGTTGCCGTGGCGTTGAGAGTCACTGTTTCGGGAGACAGGGAATCGGTGAAACCGGGTGCGAAAGCGAACAGTTGAACTTGGCCGTTGAACCCGTTGAATCCGTTCAGCGTGATGGTGGACTGGGCACTTACATTCGGGACAACGGTGAGGAAGCTTGGATTGGCGCTTATCGAGAAGAAGGGCCCAGTCACTTGCACCTCTATCGTAATCGAACGGACTAGAGAACCATTGGTCCCAGTCACGGTCACAAAATAGAAGCCATTCGTGGTCGAGGAGAGTGCTGTGACGTTCAACGTGGAACTCGCGATGCCTCCGGATGATAGAGTGACATTTTGGGGGCTTAGGGACGCTTGGATCTGCTGGAAGGGTGGAACTGTTGACAGACTAACCTGTCCAGAGAATCCGCCGAGACTCGTGACGGTGATTAGTGAGGCGGCTGAGCTTCCCGCGTTAATTGTCAAGAATGACGGGTTAGCAGCGAGGCTGAACGTTGAGCCAGTAATGGTGACTTGGACAGAAGTGAAGTGGGTGACGTTCTTGCTCGTGCCCTGCACGTCAACAAAGACTGTCTGGCCTGCCGTTGCAATTGTCGTGTTGATATTGAGTGTTATAATCGCGGAGGATTGGTTCAACGTAACATTGCTATTGCTCAGAGCGACGCTGATGCCTGGTAAGAATGCGAAGGCCGATAATGTGACTGTACCATTGAACCCGTTAACGCTCGTGACGATTATGGAAGAGCTGGCTGATTGCCCAGCCTTGACGGTGAGGAAGGAGGGGTTCGACTGTAGTGAAAAGTCAGGGGCGATAACTTGAATGTTGATGTAGATGATGTGACTCAGGAATCCGCTCGTGGCATTCACCGGTATGCTGTAGTAGAACCCTGGGTTCAAGGTCAATGATGCTTGGATTGTGAGAGTGGTATGGGCTGATCCTCCTGAAGCCAACTGGGTTGTGCTATTTTCCAAGGAAGCAAACAATCCGACGCTCTGCGAGGTCGCGCTGAGTGATACGTTACCGGAGAATCCGAGGATGCTGGTTAGCGTAATCGTGGAGGTTGCCGTTGATCCCTGTCGAATAACAAAGAAGTTCGGGTTGGCAAATATGCTAAAGTCGGGGCCAGTCACGTCAACGGCAATTGTTGTGTACCGGTTGAGGCCTCCGCCGGTTGCGGAGATTTGTATGTAATAGAAGCCGGGTGGAGTGTTAGCTGGTATGGAGAGTTGGAGACTAGTTGTCTTTGACGAATTTGACGCTAGAGTTAGAATGGTGCTGTTCGGGACGACGGAGATCCGAGGGATGTAGGTGAAGGCTGACACGGTCACTGGGCCATTGAAGTTGTCTATGCTCGTGAGGGTGATGGTCGAGTTGACCACTTGTCCTTGGGATACCGTCAGGAATGACGGGTTGGCTAGGATCGAAAAGTCGGGTCCGGTCACGATGATGTTGACAAAGCCGTATCGTACTATCGCGCCGCTACTTGCAACTATGTTCACGTAGTAGTTGCCTGGAGTTATGTTCAATGGAACTTGAACTGTTAGAGTAGCGTTTCCGGAGCCATCGGAAACTAGAGTAACAATACTCGGCGTCAACTTGGTCGATAAGTTCGACTGCGCTGAGAGGGCTATGGCGCCCGAGAACTTGTCTAAGCTGGTGAGCTGTATTGTCGAGTTCTCGGAGCCGCCTTGCGGGATCGAGAGAAAACTGGGATTCGTCGAGATGGAGAAGTCAGGGCCTATTATCTGGACTGGAATGTAGATTGTTTTGACGATGTTCCCGCTCGTCGCGGTAATCTCTTCAGAAGAATAGCTGGGAGGCTGGCCAACGAGGACAGTGGTTGTGAGGATAGCTGTTGCGGTTGGATGTGTAGAGTTGAGGACAAGGAATGTAGGGCTCACGGAGGGGGCTAGTCCTCCGTATGCGTTTGCGGAGAAGCTGACCGTCCCGGAAAAGCCTTGGACTGCAGAAAGAGTAAGAGTTGTGTTCGCGCTCTGACCCGCTTGAAGCGTTAGAAAGTTCTGACTGGCTGTGAATCTGAAGTCTGGTCCTGTGACGTTGAGGTTCAGGTAGATATTATGATAGAGATTGATCGAGCTAGTTCCCACAACGTTGACTGGATAGAAGCCAGGCGGACCGGTTGCCGGTGCTGAGACCGTCAGTGTTGTACTGGTCTGTGCATCTGCCGTGAGGTTCAGGCTATTCGAGTCGAGGATCGCGGTTACGGGTGAATACGCGGACGCTGTGAGAATAACGACTCCCTTGAACCCTAGGATGCTTGTTAGCGTGATCGTCGATTTTGCTGACTGACCCTCGCTAAGAGTCAAGGACGCCGGGCTGGCACTGATTCGGAAATCTGGACCCGTTACGTTAACGAAGATGTATAGCGACCGGAAGATGTTTCCGCCGGCCGCATTGACCACGACAGTAGTCGTGCCGGGGAGCGAAGAGAGAGACGCGCTGACTGAGAGGACTGATGTTGCTCCGCTTACGGTGGAGTTGAGGGACACTTGATAGACGGAGAGGATTGCTGATACTGTTGGCCCGTAGTACTGGGGTTGCACTGTAAGGAATACTGTTCCTGTAAAGCCGCCTCGGCCTGTGACCGTGATAGTGGAATTCTTTGAGCTCCCTTGTAGTATGGTGAGGTTGCCCGGGTTAGCGGTTATGACGTAGTCTGGAGGAGCCAGGGTTACGGCTAAAAGGACTTGGTGCAAGATAGATCCATCTGTCGCGTTTACGCTGATCAGGTAATTGCCCAGTGTCGTAGATGAGTTGGATGAGAATGAGAGAATTGATGTGGCTGTTAGGTCAGTGGATGACAGCGTGAGGCTTGTCGGGGCCAACGTCACCGTTGGGGGATTTGCAGGGATGCTACCGACGAGTGATGATGTTAGGTTGATGGTGCCGTTGAAGCTGTTGATCCTCGCCGTGTCTAGCCGGAAGCTTACGATTTCCCCTGCGTGGGCTATCTCGGATGTCTGAGACGCGGCGTCTAGCGTGAAGTCTGCGCTTGTCTCAGGGGTCCACACGTTGGTCTGTGTGGCCTCGAAATAGAGCTGGAGGTATGAGGGTCCTGTTGAATACGTGTAATTGGCTGCCTCGTAAGCTTCTAGCAGGAGTCCGGTCTGAGTGTCCCAGTAGAACGAGGCTTTGACGGAGTATGAAGGTGATTGGATCGTGAGGTTGAGAAGGTTGACTGTTCGAAGGGCACCAGCGTAGACTCTGTTGACGGTCTCGTTCAGAGTGTACGGGAAGTAGCCCAGGGAATTCTTGAATATCGGGTCGCCCGCTCTCAAACCCCCTCCCATTATGTACGGGAATATGTTCCCTTGTCCAGTGTCAGTACTTCCGACTAGACTCTGAGTCGTCTGAGTCCCATTCTGGTAGAAGTAGATGAGTGAAGCACTAACGGTGTTCGTCTGATTGCTAACGCTATCGACTTGGATCTTGAGACTGCTGATGTTGCCAGAGAAGGGTGGATAGGGTGTTGTGTTGTTTACGCTGAACTCTCCGTAGGTTACGGAATCGCCTGGTTTCACGCCGGGGGCGTAGCTGGGGAGTGCGCTGGCATGGGGGAAAACGTGGAGCCAGACTGATGACGTGATGATGATTGCGAGAAAGAGAGAGTAAACTGTCAGTCTTCTCAATTAAGACCTATGTTCTTGCGGGCGACCATACTAATAAAGCGTTAGCGCGACGTTCTTTCTTCCCGGGCTATCCTGCGCTATACAGGAATAGACAAATTGACCCGTCTCCTGTTTGTACTATTTTAACCCCGTTTGTGCTCGGATGCGTCTGTGTCTGGGTGTGCTGTGGACCTTGCATAGCGGACGGACGGAAAAAAGGGCATTTGGGCGGCTGAGACCGACAAGAGAGGTCCGAGAACTATTCCCAGAATCCTCGAACCAGCATAGGTCAGGACAACGGCGGAGCGCTATCCTCGACGCGGCAACGGTTCGGGGCTTGGCTTGTCACGGTATTATCCGATACTTATGGTAGTGGGCGCAGGTTGCGTTTGCCTTAACAAAGAATGTTGTATTGGGAGTTTAGCGAGGGCTGGAGGTTGGTTTCGGGTGTGAGTACAGGATCCACGCCAGGGCATGGGTCTGCTTCCAAGATTGTTATCATGGTCCAGTCGGTCGTCATTCTCTCTCTATCGTTGTGGTTTGTGGAGGAGTATCTGAACAACAAGTACCTCGGCGAATATCTTAACGGGGTCTTCCAGGCGGACGGTCTGATATTCGGAATGCTGGGGACGCTGCTGGTCCTTGGATCCGTCTCAAGTCTAATGTTTGTGAGGAGAAGGCATGGAGAGAAGAGGTTCGGGGCAGTCTCTCTAGAAGCTACCTCTTCTAGTTCGAAGATCAAGCTAGCAGCCGAGGCGAGCACGAAGGCGCCTGAAGCCTTCTCTAAGCCGAACTTGGACTTTCATCCGGTGGTGGCGGCTCTGAAAGCCGACATGGCTGACAGACGAATGAGCTTTGGTCCAACGCTTGGTGCCGGGACTCCGCAGCCAACGACAGGTCCCGGGTCTGGCATAGAAGTCCAGAAGACTTCTGTTCTCGACCAGCTAACTCCCAACCGTCAAGCGCCTGTTATGGGTCCGAGACCCGGACAGATGGGTGCGCCTTTTCCACAAAAGCCGCTGCATGATCTTAGACCTCAACCGCCAACGGGTCTGAGGGAGCAACCAGGATCGTTACTGGTTCAACGATTTCCGCCTGTTCTTAGGCCTCAAGAACCAGCCGGGTCAAAGGTTCTTCAGCCTTCTCAGACATTAGCACCGCAGATCCCAACAAAGGTGACAACTGTCATAACGGGAATTATGCCGGCCCAAAAGAAGAAAGATCCGGCAGAGACTACCGAAGAGAAGTCCGCCTCGCAGTAAGTTCAGAACCCGCAACGGTAATTATCGAAAAGTGTGGCGAAGCAAGAAATAAGCGGATCTAGATTAGTACTTTCATGGAGATACATTTCGACGGAGTCACCGAGTCTCAAGACATGATCCGGGAGGCCTACTGAAGGGTTGGCAGAAAGTGCTTCGCTCCTAGCACACAAGATCTCCTCAAAGAATGCAACAGTCTGCGTTATCGGACTGGGATATGTTGGAGTGCCTCTCGCAGTCGCGTCGGCCCAAGCAGGCTTCAATGTTCTAGGAGTCGATGTTGATCATAGCAAGGTTGAGCAGATCAACATGGGAGTCTGCTATGTCGAAGACAAGTACAGCGAAGAGCTCCTGCCAGATCTAGTCAGATCTGGCAAGATCAAAGCGTACTCAAAATTGTCGGAGGCAGTTCCCCAGGCGGACATCGCCATCGTCTGTGTTCCTACGCCGTTGCAGAAGGATGGGGACCCCGATCTCTCGTTTCTCAAATCGGTTGCCAAGAGTCTTGCTGGCCAGCTGACGGATTACAAGTTGATAATTGTTGAGAGCACGAGCTATCCTGGCACCACCGAGGAGGTTTTTCGGCCGCTGCTTGAACATGGTGGGAAGAGTGCTGGAAAGGACTTTGCTCTGGTCTACTCCCCGGAGAGGATCGATTATGGGAATGCTTCGTTCGGTGTGCGGAGTATTCCGAAGGTTGTTGGTGGCGTAGACGCGGAGTCTACGCGGCTAGGTGCATCGTTCTACAGTGCGATTCTTCAAGCGCAGGTTGTCGTGGTCAGTGGTCCGTCAGTTGCGGAGGCGACTAAGATACTGGAGAACGTGTTTCGATACGTGAACATCGCATTGGTCAATGAGCTGGCGGTCTTGCATGAAGCGCTGGGCGTCGATTTTATCGAGGCCATCGATGCGGCGGCGACGAAGCCTTTCGGGTTCATGGCTCACTATCCTGGGCCCGGGGTTGGTGGTCATTGTATTCCGAAGGATCCGTTCTACTTGGTCTACAAGGCGAAGAAGGCAGGCTTCTCGCTGCGGATGGTCTCGGCTGCGGAGGTATTGAACAATGGGATGCCTCGGCACACTGTGGAGAGGTTGTTGAAGACTGTCCGGAAGTTGAAGAAGAATCCGCGGAAGTTGAAGGTGGCCCTGTGGGGTCTTTCGTACAAGGGCGGAGTCAAGGATACGCGTAGGAGTCCAAGCGTGGACTTGTTGAAGATCTTCCAACGATCCGGGGTCAAGGTTGTTACGTACGATCCTTTTGTCGAGAGGATCAAAGCGGGTAGTGTTGTTTACGCGTCTGCAAGTTCGATTCTCGATTCGGTTGAGGGTGCGGATGCGGTTGTGATCGCGACGAATCATGTTGCGTTTCGACAGGTCGATCTCTCCGAGGTTAGAGCGAAGATGAATCCGGATCCTATTCTCTTTGACACGAGGAATCTTCGAACCCGTAATGAGTGTGAAGATGCTGGCTTCACATATCTTGCGACCGGACGACCATGATGCTACGGAACGCTTGATGAGAAGAAAGTTTGACTTGTTACGGCCGGCTCTGGAGGGCGGCCTAGAGGATTCTTCCTGAGCGAGTTTAGAACAAAGACTAGCGTAGCCGCTCCGATGGACCGTATGACTAGACTCGTTAGAACTGGTCCGTAGGACACCACGATGTCCGACATCGGACCGCTACCTGGGGAGGATGACCAGTAGGTCAGCGTGTCGGCGAGTTGTAGTAGTCCGATTATGATCACTGTCTGTTTGAGTCTGCCTCGCATGAGGAAAGGTATGATCGCCCAGACCACATAGTGGGTGTAGACAATCTTGAGGGGAATGAGCCAGGCGACTAGTCCGAGTAGAACGACATCAATCGAGCTGAGGCTCCGTGCTCTTGTCCATACTGTTCCGAGTATTACGGTGTAGAGGGCGGCTGTGGCGGTGATCCAGACTTGGTTGGTGAGGAGTTCTGTCGGTGCGAGTTGGAGTGTTGAGGGTAGGATTGTGTTGACTAGGCTCATGAGGGTGAGTGTTGTTCCGTTTCCTTGGTTGGTGAGGTTGAATCCTAGTATGGATTGTTGGTATCCTGGGATTGTGAGGGGGAGGATTAGGCCGAGGGTGGTGATGGTTGTGGCGGTGATGAGGCTTGGTAGGGTCTTGTGCAGGCCTTGGGTCCTAGCTAGCCAGATCATAACGAGTGGGAGCACGAGGATGGGGTGGATCTTGAAGATGGTGGCTGTTGCTAGGAGGATTGTTCCGGTGAAGTATCGGTGTTGGGCTAGGGCTAGTACTCCTAGGCCTAGGATTGGGTAGCCGAATGTGTCGCTGTGGAAGAAGTAGAGGGGGGAGGTGCTGATGGCTGGTAAGGTGAGGAAGAGGCTTGCTGGGATGAGTGCTTGGAAGGCGTTGCTGGTTCTGGTGCGTATTGCGAGGTAGATGATGATTGCGACTGTTGCGTCTGCGAAGAGGCCTGCGAGTCGGAGTTGTTGGCTGATGAGGTCGAGGGAGGTTTGGGTGGCGAAGAGGCTGGTGAGCCGGATGATTCCGGAGACTGTTAGTAGTAGTAGGGGTGGGTAGGGTGAGGCCCATGGCAGTGTGGAGTATGGGTTCTGGCCGTTTAGGAGCATGAGGCTCTTGGGGATGTCTGCGCTGACGAGGTCGGTGCCGCCGTTGCTCTGCTGGATTAGGAGGTAGCCGTGGAAGATGACGAGGCTGATGAGGCTTGTGAGGATTATGGGGGAGGCTTGGTCGAGGAGGAGGTTGAACCGTTCAATGTCGGGGTGAAGCTTGAGCCTTCCGCGCGAGAGCATTTTTCCTGGGGAGGGGCCGGGGCGGGTTCAGGATAGATAGGCTTTCGGAGAGTGGGGGGCTTGTTGTTAGGATTGAGAGGGGGCTTTGGCGAAGTTCTGCTTGTTCCTGGCTGGTGTTGGGTCTGCGGGAGGTCTGGCGGGAGGAGTTGGGTAGGAAAGTGTGAAGGACTTTTTTGTTTTCAGATACACCTGGGGGGGTCGAGAAAAAGATAACAGAAAAACAAAGATAACAGAAATGAGAAGTTGGAGATGGGAACGATTTTTAGAGAGAATTCCTCTAGAGAGCAGTTTTGTGTCGCAGGAAATATTTTTTTTGGTAAATTCTAGGAAGGCTCCGCGGGCTGGCTGAAACTGTTTCGGGCAGGATTATCGGCTTTTCGTGCAGAACAGGCTAGTCAGCCATTTTCAGCAAAGTACCCGTCTGGCACCATGCAAGCGTGAACTGGGCACCGTATGAAACCCTCCTCCAAGATAGGCGATCCAGGCTTATTCTGAACGATTTTCCGGACGACATTCTCTCCCCAAAGACTCTCGTGTCGCAAGGATCAACTACTTTTGAGATCTCTTGGCTGGTAACGGGTCTGGTAACCGTGAATAGTAACGCTTCTACGACCGACTAGTTGCCCGAGGGGTCGGGAACGTATTTATCGAACAAGTATGAAAGTCATACCTGATAGAGGATGGAAGAACCCGAGATTGCCATAGTGGGGACGAAGGGGCAGATGGTCATACCCCAGCGGATCAGGAGACAGCTGGGGATAAGCACGAAGACGAAGCTTGCGGTCTACATGAGGGGAAACAAGCTTGTAGTAACGAAGCTTGAGCTTCCGCCGTTAGGCGAGGAGCTGAGGGGACTCTTCCGCGAGATCGATGAGCGCTATAGGAGAAAGAGGAGACCTACAGAGCGAGAGATACTAGCGTCCATCCGATCGTACCGGGACGAGATGCGGAAGAACTAGGGCGTCAACGTTTCTGCGGGTCGTCCTAGACACTAATGTTCTGATCTCGGCGCTTGTGGGTCATGGAAAGCCGAGGCGCCTAGTGACACTGCTGCTCGAGCGGCACCGGATAGTTTGTTCTCGCCAGATGCTCAGCGAGTTTGCTGAGGTCATGTCGAGAGAGAAGTTTGCCGAGGTCAGCCGCTCCCAGGTCAACTCTTTCCTATCAATCCTCCTCCGAAGAGCTGCCCTTGTCAATGTCAAACAAGCAAGGAGAGTGATTGCTGTGGATCCTGAAGATGACATAGTTCTGAGCACAGCCCTCGAAGGAAACGCGTCCCACATCGTCTCCGGGGACAAGCATCTACTCGGCTTGAAGAGATTCAGGGGAGTAAGGATAGTAACAGTCGAAGAAATGCTACTCATAACACGACCGTAGATGGGTCTGAGGGATCACTCGCGCAAATATTCCATACATAGTCTGAGAAGGGATCCTCCCAGCGCGAGGCTGCAAGACCGTCAAACCAGCCTGGAGTCGAGTCTGTCAGAACCCCTTCTTCTCTCGGAAGGAGAGAAGTACGGCAGCAGTGATGACAACCAGGATCAGTCCCACTATAGCGTATAATTCCGTGCGCGCTAGTCCCAGGATTGTTGGTGCCTGCGTCGCGGCGGAGGGTGGGGAGAGTGGAGAGCTCACGTTCAATGGTGAGCTTGTGACGTGGCTTGAGGATCCGCTGTTGTCTGATGTTGTTATGATGATCGTGTATGATCCGGCCCGAGTGTAAGCGTGAGCGTCCGATGTGGCTTGTGCTGAGAGTGCTCTGGGAGAGGACCCGTCCCCCCAATTGACCGTG
>WNGN01003931.1_pt1 | contig 15871 bp, 10 predicted proteins | sample 5400561 | NCBI WGS metagenome assembly WNGN01 (sample SAMN13153379, study PRJNA577476) | soil metagenome | isolation source: 115 cm soil or saprolite under Garry oak tree replicate 2 | place: USA:California | collected 2016-06-15
CGCTTTGGAGGAAAGATCTCCGAAGTGAGGCGGCGCCAAGAGGAATCCTGATGGAAGTCAACGCTATCCAACAGATGCTCTCTCGGCTGCGGCAAGTGCAGGAAGACCTGCAACGGCAGGTGAACTCCGTAGCGGTCGAAGCTTCGGCCGGCGGCGGCATGGTCACGGTAAAAATGAACGGCCAGAAACAGATTGTAGACATCCGCATTGAACCGGACGTTTTCGCCAGCAAAGACCAGGAGATGCTGCAGGATTTGATTCGCGCGGCCGTGAACGAGGCGTCGCGGCGCGTCGATGAAGAACTCGCCAACCAGATGAAAAACCTTGCCGGCGGCATTCCCGGAATGGCCGGCATAAAGATCCCCGGACTTTTTTAGCTGACAACCGCTTTTCGCTGCAAGAACTGCTTCACATTCGTCCCGGTATTGATTCTGCCAAAAAGGCGTAAATCCTTCCGTTCCGTTTTTCCCGCAAAATTTCCGCGCTAGCGAGCAGAGGAGAGGCGCTTGATGCCATTGTCGGCGGCATCGGAAAGCGAGCCGCTATGCTTAGGGACCTTGTCGCGAACCGCACGATAGTTCGCCAGGGCATCCTCTCGCAGGCCAGCGGCCTCCTGGAGTGTGGCGAGGTAGCACGCGCGAAGCCGGCTATTCGACTCGCCGAAATCGATGGAGTCAAACAGCCAACGGAAAGTGGCGAGGTGTTCGGCGGGCGGGATGACGTTCAGGAACCGATTGGAGGCGGGACTGGACGAAAACATCCTGCCATAATAATTAGAAAAGATTCCATTCATCACGTCCGCATCAACCGCGCCGTGTTCCTTGCGGACGTCGTTCGCGACGCGAATGATTTCCTCGTCACAATCACCGTTCGGGCAATTAAAAAGAGCGGCCAATTGCAGGCGGCGAACGAAATCGCGCTGGCGTCCAGAAACCAGAGCGGACGAGAAGTGTTGCAAAGCATCGCTCATGTTGCCGTGATTCCACAGGATCCAGTGTCCCCACATGGCCTCTGCGTAAGGATTGTTCTTATCTTTAGCCGCAGCTTTGGAATAGACGCCGGCTGGATCCAAGCCAAACGCTCCTTCGCGCGAGCGAAGAAAATAGGACCATCCGATGTGCGCGAGCAGGTCGGCCGATCTCTGAGTTTCCTTAGTTAAGGCGAGACCGCGCGTCAGGACGGGCTCCAGCTTCACTGCGATATCGGAGAAATTTTCATTTTCGCGCAGGTGGACATCTTCCAGCCAAGCCATCGCGAGGTTCTCCTGGGCGAGATGAACCTTAGTCGAATTAGGTTCCAATTGAGAGGCCTGTTCGAGGCTGCGCCAAGCCGACGCATAGTCCCGGCCTTTCCATTCCACGTCTTCCGAGTTCAGGAGGGCGTCAACTTTGCGGTGGGACTCGAAGCGGTCCGAAACCAGCTTGATGAGCTCGCGAACCCCGAAGAAGAGCGAAAGGATGGCGGTCGCATAACCCACCCACTTCAGGATTTTGGAAAACTTGATTGCGGTCACGGCGTGCCCCGATTCCCACACTATAACGCAGAACCAGGCGGCATTTTCGGCAACTTGGCTTAATAGTGAATTCCCTCGACGAGTATGAAGCTAACGGCTGCGGCGCGTTGCAGCTACTTCACGAATTCGCCGTTGTGGACTTCGTACTCGACACGGAAGGGCTTCTGTGCCTTGCGATCTTGCCAATGTTGCTCGGCGATAATGCGGTTGGCCTGCGCGAGACGTTCGGAGGGGAGTGGGTGTGAACGGAAATAGCCGTTCAAACTCTGAATGGCCAGCTCGGAGAGCTCCTGGTCCGGGCTTTGCGCGTGGATGACGTATTCTTCGTGCAACTTGGCGAAACGTTCGAACGTGTCGACGGCGCCATACGGAGAATAGCCAGATTGAACCGCAAGATACATTCCTTCGCGATCGGCTTCGAACTCTTCGTCCTTGTGGTAGCCGGCTTGCCAGAGATCGAGCGGGATTTGCAACAGCGCCCCCAGGACATCGAGATTGAGATTTTTTAGTTTCGCTTCCAATTGCACGCGCTCGACGCAGTGATAGTGGTCAATATGTTCGATCTCGTGGGCCAGGACGCTGGCGAGTTCGTCTTCGCTCATCATCAACTCGAGCATGCCTTCGCCGATATAGACCGGGCCGCCGGGAAGAGAGAAAGCGTTGATCATGTTGTGATCGGGCAGAACGGTGAAGGTGTACGGCAGATGGCGGTGCGCGTGGACGGCAACGGATCTTCCGACGCGGGTAACGTACTTTTCGAGGCCTTCTTCTTCGGGAGTGAGCTTGCGCGTTTGCGCTGCGTAGTGAGAGGCAAGTTCCCTACCGATGGAGATTTCTTGTTCATCGGAAAGGCGCGTAAAGTGCATGGGAATGCGGGAGAGATCGCGCTGGGCGTCGGCAGCCATATTCAAGATGGCGTTGGCCGAGACGGGAGCGGACTTGGGGCGACGCTGGCTCCAATAGAGCCCGGCGAGCGCGAAGCCCAGGATGAGAGAGAAAACGACGAAGACAACAGAGCGCTTCATAGATATTGGCGAATGGCATCGCGATACTTGCTGTAAAGAAATGAAACGAGCACCAGTGCAGCTCCAACAATAATGAAGGTGACGTAGCGATCGCGTGGCTGAAGGCCCCAAACATCGAGCGCCATGACTTTTGCGACGCAGAGCAAAAGCATACCCAGGCCGGTGAGGCGGAAGCTGCGCTCCTTGACAGCGAGCGCCAGCAGAAAAATCATTACGCCTTCAATGCCCCAAGACACGGTGACCATCCCCGCACGCATTTTCAGAGCGAGCATACAGGTGAGCAGGATGATGGGGATGAAAAACTCCACTTGTTCCGGACGGCCGGCAATCACGGCAAGCGGCCTGATCCAAGTGCTCAAATTCTGCGGGATGCTGTAGCGCCCGCGGAGACGGAAAGCAAAGAACAAGCTCGCCAGCAAAACGGCGACGGCTGAACCAAGCACGAAGTAACGGCCTTGCCAGTCACCTTCGCCGAAATAGCCGGCGCCGAAAAGATTGTGCGCCATGCCACGAGCGAGAACGGCGACCGTCAAAAGCAATCCTTGATGAAGGAAGAGCGGGCGGTCGAGAAGCAGTGCGGCGCCAAGAAGCGCGAAGACCACGGCGGCCCAGGAGGTAACGACCCATTCGATTGGAAACTGAAAATAGAAAAGCGCCACGATGGTAGCGGTGCCCAGGTACGCGAGCAGGACGTCGAAGTGCAGGCGGCGGTCACGGCTGGTATTTTCTTCTTTCTGGGGCAATTGTGCATAGACGAAGAAGAAAATCAGGACGAGCGGGAGGATAGTGTACATCCGCGGTCCCCAGAATTCGCCGGGCTCGCTTGCGGTTAGATTGGAGAAGAAAATCCGAGCGAAGGCAGCGACGAGCGCCACGTAGGCCTGATAACGGAATTGCGTGATTTTGCGCAGTAGACCGTACTCGAACAGCACGAGGCCAAACGCGCCCCAGGCCACGGCGACGCTGGTGGGCTGTGTTTGCAATTCATACCAAAGGAGCAGACCGCCGATAGTGGATGCAGCCCAGGAGTAGATGTGATGGATGTCGCGTCGGCGCCACTCATCTGGCATGCGGATGAGGCGTGAGAGCGCGTAGAAGATCACCGCGACGATGGTCAGCGACAAGAGGCGCACGCTGATGCCGTGCCACGTGAATGTGACGTAGAGATTCACGCTGATGCTGCGAAGCAGCGTCAATCCAGCGAGAATGTGCGATTGCCAGGGCAATTCTTCGAGCTCGAGGCGCTGATCGACGATTGCCAGGACCAGCGCAAAGGTGGCCCAGAGCGGGGCCAGCCACCCGTTGGGGGCTTCGTACCAGGCAAGAAGAGCAAGGAGTCCGGTCGCGGCGAAAGAATGAAGAAAGGCGATAGCGCGGGCATAGCGCTCTTCCGGCGCGGCTTTGCGCGACAGGAAGTACAAGCCCGCGGCGACGAGCGAGATCGTAAATATGCGCAATGAGATAGGGCCCCAGAATTTTTGCTCGAGGTTGAAGTTATAGAAGTACGCGCGGACTAGGGCGCAAAGACCAGCGGCGTTTGCCTGCCAGGCGAGTTGCGGGTAACGAATCCAGCGCGTGGAGAAAGCAAGCACGACAGCGAAAACGATCCAACCAACAGCAACCCAGGGTGCGTGAAGCGCTTCCCGCAGGATCCAGAGCATCATGCCGGCGGCGACCCAGGTGTATGCCCCACGTGCAAGGCCGAGATGTCGTTCGTCGGTGGTGCCGAGGCGCTTGGCGAGCCAATAGGCGCCGACAACCACTGGCAATGCGCTGAAAGCGCGTGCATGAATCGTGTGCCAGGTATGGATACCACTCTGATCCGCGGTGAGCGCCGTGAATACGGCAAGACCAGTGAGAAGATGCGAATGCCAGGCCAGCGCGTGATAACGCAGCGCACGCGCGGCCTCGGACAGAATCACCGCGAAAGCAATGAATGCGAGAGGCTGCCAAAGCTCTGGGGCCTCATACCAGATGAGAAGGGCTAGGAAAGCGCTGCCCGCGGCGGCGAAGAGGCCGCGAATGGTACGCTGCTCGCGATCATCTCGAAGGGCTGCCAATCTTGCGGTGAGATAGAATGCTGCGCCGAGAATGGGGAGAGTGAGCAGCCGCAAGCGTACATGAGCGTGCTCTGGGGATTCGAGATGCAAGTTGACGACGATGCCGCGGTAGGCGGTGAGCGCGCCGAGGAGGGCGTACTGAATCTGCAAGTGCGGTGATTCAAGAGTGCGGCCAAGAGCCGCGACGACGAGCATGATGGCGGCGAAAGCAAGCGCGGTCCAATCGCGAGAGAAAAGAGCCCAAGCGGCGGAGGCGGAGGCGAAAGCGCCGAGATAAGAATGGATAGTCAGCAGAGGGCGATCGGGTGAGTCGCCAAATGAATCTTTCCAGCGCGCGCCAACGCCGAGGGCATTGATATAGAAAATGACAGCGCAGAGACCGAAGAGGACACCGGCGGCCAGCGCGAGGTTCTCATTTGCGAGACGCAAGTTGAGGAGGTGGCGGAAGTCAACGCCGAAAAGATGCACGCCTACAAGAAGGCCTGTGAGAAGACCAAGCCGGCGGAAAACGACTTCTTTGGCGATGATTCCAGCCGCCAGGAAGGACTCCGCGCCCACAAGCCAGAGGATGGCCACGTTGTTGCCGGAATAGTGGAATGGAACGGCGGCAAGCATCAACGTTGCACCGACCACGCTCAGGACGACGAAAGCTTGACGGCGGCGTTTGGTGATGGGGAGTTGGGCGCAAGTGAATTCAAATGCTCCAACGACAAAGAGGGCAAGATAGGCGAGCTCCGGCTGGACGGATTGAAACTTCATGACGCCGAGAAGCAGGAGGACGTTTAAGAGAGCGGCGAGCGTGGAGATGTGTTCTTCGAAGTCGGTCTTAATGTTGCGGAAAATGTAGGAAACGCGGAAGGTCAGCCAGTAGATGAAAAGCAGCAGCAAGCTGGCGTGGTATTCCTTGAAGTGGCGGCCCTGCGCGCCGTTAATGCCGAGGATGCGGTAGAGCCAGTAGAGATGATTCAGGTAGCTGGAGAGAATGCCGAAGACTTCGAGCTCGAACCAGCCCATTTTCAAGACGATGGAAACCAGGCCGATGGCGAGAAACACGCCGGCAGAAAGGCTGTAGACAGTGTCCTGACTCAATGCCACGGTTGTGTAACCAAGCAGAAAGGCCAGACCGGTGACGAATTGCGAGCGATAGCGCAGGGTGTGGAACGCCATGCCTACAGCGACGAGAGTGAGCGCGCCTGGATTCTGAGAAAGTACGCGCATGGCTTCAACGTGGTAAATCCCGAAGGTGCTGAAGAAGAGTAATGCCCAGCCGCCACCGATGCCGGTCCGGCCGAGGACGCGATAGCGCTCGTTTTTTTCCAGGAATATGCCGCCCACAAGGAGAAACGTAGAAACCAGGTATGAAATACCGACTTTGCCGAGCGGGCCAAGAGCGCCGAGTTCGTAGATGCCGAATAGGGCGACACCCACGACCAGAATGATGATGCCAAGTTTGTTGAGCCAGTTTGTGCCGAGGGTTTCTTCAATCGCGGAGACAGTTTTCATTCGTTGTTGAAGCGTCGGTCGCGATGCAGAGACGCGATAGGCAGAGAGCGGGGGTGGCGCGGCAATGCGCGCAGCCACGGCGGGAGGAATGTCCGACGGCGCATGCGGCTTGGGCGCGGGAATGCGCGGCGAAGGCGGCTGGGACGAAGGAACAGATGGCGGAATGGCTTGCGATGGAGCAACCGGGGCAGATGGTTTTACGTCGGTCGGGGTTTTCGCTGCCGCAGGAACGACGAGCCTCGGTTCAACAGGTGCTGGTGGCGTTGGCGGTTTTTGCGAGGGCGTGCCCAAAGGAGCGATTGGCACGGGAGCTGGCGGAGCGGGAGCGGGTTCTTTTGGCTTTTGTGGCTGCGGCTCAGGTTTCTTTTCCAAAGGAGGAAACGACATCGGCGCGGGCAGTTTGACCTGCGCCGGCAAGTCGACGCGCTGTGTTGGAGCGGGTGCTTCTTTGACCGCAGGCGCGACGGGGGCGACCGGTCTGTGGACGGGTTCACCTGCAGCAGGCGTGGCGTGGGTTGCGGCGGTGAGTTGGCGCTTGAGATCGGCAACCTCGTGCTGGAAAGAAGCGTGTTGCCTCGAATTCTCTTCCGCAAGTTGGTCCAAATTGTCGCGCAGTTTCTTGTACTTCCCGAGCAGAACGAGGGTGATAAAGGGAGTGGCGATCGCCAGGATTGCAAACAGCACAAAAATCAGCTCGGCAAGGGGCATTGGGCGTCCTTGGTGTGCATGATCCTTTGTTCTGATGTTAGAACGGCAGCGGGACAGATTCTTGCATTTTGTTTCCAAGACTACCCTGGCAGTAACCACTTCAGGATAAGGGCAGTTAAATGAATGACTTAGCGATGCGATTCCACTTCACCGCGGGCGGAGAAACAGAAGGACTGAAGACTGCCATACAATCAATTCCCAGCACAATGAACCAGAATGTGGTATACTTCGTCTGCGCTTAATACCTCGGTTGTGTTGTGCGGTCCCTCTGGTGCAGTGCTTGATCTGAGACTCCCCGCCTCCAGTTTCCTCCGTACGTTTTACGCGTAATCTAAAACAAGGCTGGCAAAGCAAGCCGCCGGTCCGCCCGAGAATTCGTGTGCGCACCGCGACGGCTTCTGCCAGCAAGAAAGTAATATTGAATGTTGAATGTTTCAGAAGTGAATGCAGAGCGCTCCTCGGAGGCTCTGCCGGAAAGCGCATCAGCGCGATTTTCCGAAATGCTGATTTCTCCTTATGTGAAAGAGAGATTGGCCGCGGGGCGATTTACAACGCCGACTCCGGTACAGGCTGCGGCAATCCCGCAAGCGCTGGAAGGCAAAGATGTGCTGGCGACAGCGCAGACGGGAACCGGCAAGACGCTAGCGTTCTTGATCCCGGTGATCGAGCGGCTGCTCAAGGATAAGACGCCGGGAATCGCGGCGCTGGTGCTGGTTCCCACGCGGGAGCTTGCGATGCAGGTGGTGGATCAATTTAACAAGCTGCGTGGCAACCAGCTTCTGCCTGCGGCGCTGGTCGTCGGTGGTTTGTCCGAGGGTGCACAGCTCCAGGCGATTCGCAAGGGAGCGCGGCTGGTTGTCGCAACTCCGGGGCGATTGGAAGATTATCTCGACCGCAGACTCTTTCATTTTAATGCGCTGCGCATGCTCATCCTCGACGAAGCAGACCGTATGCTGGACATGGGATTTCTTCCGGCGATCAAGCGAATCGTTTCGATCCTGCCGAAAGAGCGGCAGACCATGTGCTTCTCCGCGACGATGGAAGGCGACATGGCACGAGTCGTGAAGGATTATCTTCGCAACGCTGTTCGTCTCTCGTTCGGGTCGACATCGAAGCCGTCGGAAAACGTCCGCATACAGGCCTTTGAAGTTGCCACGGACCGCAAGCAGGAAATGCTGCAGCGCTTGCTGGCCAAGGAAACGGGAAAATGCCTGGTGTTTGCGCGCACCAAGCGCGGAACGGAACGTATTGCCGAGAGCTTGAATCGCAGAGGCTTCTCCGCCGCCATGATTCATGGCGACCGTTCGCAATCGCAACGCACGACGGCGCTGGCTGGGTTTCAGCAAGGGCGCTTCCGCGTGCTGGTGGCGACGGACCTGGCTTCGCGCGGGATTCACGTGCAGGACATCGCGCACGTCATCAACTACGATCTGCCTGAAGTGGCGGAGAATTTCATCCACCGCGTTGGGCGAACGGGACGCAATGGCGGACACGGCGTGGCTTCGACGCTCTTCGTGAAAGAGCAGCGGTCCGAATTGTTCCAACTGGAGCGTTCGCTCGGCATCAAGATGGAGCGTCTGCGCGCCGATGAGACAGCTTCCCTTCCTGAAAAGCGGGAACGGCTGCCGGTCAATCTGCCTCGCGTGGAATCCGTTCAGCGGCCTGCGCGATTTGTGCTTCCTGGAGAGGTTTTCCAGACGCAGCTCGAAAACTAAGCGAGTCTAAACGCGAAGCAAAACGCGGGCCCCCCGATCGGATCGAGGGGCCTGCGTGCGTTTAAGCCGCCTTCCTGCGTTCGGTTCGAGGATACGTCGACGCGACATCATGTATCTATCGCGATCTGTGGGGCGTTTGCGCTACTGCGCGCGGCTATGCTACACATGCTGCATGCCCGATTTTGCCGCTCCTGTCGAACGACTTATCGATGAGTTGAAACATCTCCCCGGAATTGGCCAGAAGACCGCGCAGCGCCTGGCGTTTCATTTGCTGCGAGCGGCGTCCGAGGACGCGCTGGCGCTGGCGGACGCGATTCGCGACGCCAAGGAAAAAATCCGCGCGTGCTCCGTCTGCCACAACATCACGGATTCGGATCCTTGCTTGTATTGCGTGGGCCCGACGCGCAGCAAAAAGACGATTTGCGTGGTCGAAGAAGCGCACAACATCATGGCGATTGAAAAGACACGGACGTACAGCGGGATGTACCACGTGCTGGGCGGATCGCTTTCGCCGCTTTCCGGGCGCGGGCCGGATCAACTTCATATCAAGCCATTAATCGAGCGGCTAAAAGGAGGCGCCGTCGAAGAGGTCATCATTGCGACGAACCCCACGGCCGAAGGCGAAGCCACGGCGGTTTACCTTTCAAAGCTATTGAAGCCGTTGGGTGTGCGCGTCACGCGAATCGGCGTGGGGATTCCCGTGGGCGCGGACCTGGAGTATGCCGACGAAGTGACCATGTTGAAGGCCATGGAAGGTCGGCGGGATTTATAATTTTCTATTGCAGTCCAGTGGACAAAGCTATCCTGAGTATTCCTTGACAGGAGTCACTTTGGGTTTTCCACCGCAATAGGCGAACAGCGGCATAACTCCTAGTACGCTCAGGACGCTCTAGCCATTCCTTGCGTTTGGGTATAGAATTTGATTCCAGCGGTGGCTGTCCTCCCACCAAATCTTGGGCAGCCGCGGAATGGCTGACAGGAGGTGCGCTAATGCCGAGCCTGGCGCACTACATGGCGCAGTACGATCACGAGCACGAATCCGGCTGGAACAAATTCCTGCATGGCGTTGGTATCCCGATGATTTTTGCAGGGATTGTCCTTTTCCTCTTCATGAAATGGTCCTGGGGAGTGGGATTTTTTCTGGGCGGATGGGTGCTTCTCTTTCTCGGCCACCGGATCGAGGGAAACCATCCGGCGTTTTTCCAGGGACTTATCTATTTGTTGGTTGGGCCAATCTGGGTTGCAAAAGAAGCATGGATGTTCCTAACGGGCACGCACCGCAGGCCGACCTCGGAAGGTACTCCGCAAAGTGATGCGATGAAGTAGATGCAGCGATTTCAATCGTCTGCGCGAAATCTTAAAATACTGAGGGACAGCGGCGGCCTGTATGAACGAACCAGGCGGCAATTTTGCCGACGGAGCCAATGGAAATGGTGTCTGAAGGTGTCAATAACGCCAGCGCGGAATTAAGGAAGCGCCGCAGCACGCGGATTGTGCAGGCGGTTCCTCTCGTGGTGACGGGTGTCGATGCGCTGGGGCGTCCATTCGTGGAACGAACGTCGTCGCTGATCATCAATTGTCATGGCTGTCGCTACCAGTCCAAACATTACGTGCTGAAAAACATGTGGGTGACGATGGAGATTCCGCACGCCGAAACAGGACAGCCGCCCCACACCGTTCGGGGACGAGTGGCATGGATTCAACGGCCTCGAACCGTGCGGCAACTATTTCAAGTCGCGCTGGAGTTGGAAGTTTCCGGCAACGTCTGGGGAATTGGGTTTCCGCCGGAAGACTGGACCGCGTTCCCCGAGTCAGGGCAGGTTGTGATCAAGTTGGATGCGCCACCAGAGACGTCGCAATTGCCGTCTTCTTTGGCTGAGACGGCCCCGGATTCGGCGCCTGATTTGGGCGAAGCCGACCTTCCCCCGGCAGCTGGAGCAGACAATGTAAGGGTGTTCCCTTCTCCGGCGAGCACGACGGATGCGTCCCTCCACTTGGCGCGGCAGGTTGCCCGGTTAGTCGCGGATGCCAAGCAGCAAATTCAGGCAGCGACGCGGGAGGCAGCTTCGCTGGCAGCGTCCACGGAGCGACGACTGTCATTCGAACAATGGGAACAGAAATTTGCGGCAGGACGCGCGGAGATCGCGAATGAGACTGCACATGCGATTGAAAAGTTTCAGCACGAGGCGGATGAGCATTCACGGGCGGCCCGTGCAGCGGCCGCAGAGGCGCTGCGCACGGAATTGCCGCGGTGGCTGGCGCCGCAACTCGAGCAACTCACACGCGACCTGACGGCTAGTCTCTCGCGAGAAGGCGCAGCGCAGCGCACCGAGTACGCACAGCGGATGGAAAGCACGGCGGAGACTCTGCGAACCGCTTGCCAAGAGGCGGAGGAAACAGCCGTCCGATTGAAAACTCAGTCGGAGCAGTCGGAATCGCAAGTTGCTGCGCGCACGGAATCGGCGACAAGAGCAGTTGAGGACGCGGCGCGCCAACTGGAAGGAGCGGCGACTGCCCAGCGCGAAGCGCTGATCGCCGCGGCCAACGAGATTCAGCAACAAGTGACCGCGGCGCTCGCTTCGGCGCAATCGTCCTTGCACGGGCAGCTTGCGAGTGAATTGGAAGCAGCGCAAACGCGGTGGCGAACCGCGATCGAGAGTACGCTCGCGGAAGCACAGGACCGCGCGGCGGGCGGCCTGAATGAGCACGCGCGCGGGTGGATGGATCAGCTGCAGGACGAAATAGCACGGCATGCTAAGGCAGCGCGCGAATCGGCGGCGAACGCAGCGTTAGAGGCGGAACACAGACTGGCTTCGTTACGGGACTCGTTGCAGGAGCAGACGCAGCGGCTGGAGTCCGTACTGGCGGTCGCGGGAGAAACGAACCAGCGGCTCGAACAACACTCGGCGCGGCTTGAAAACATGCAGCAGCAGGCGCTGGCAGGATTCCAGGCGCAGATCGAAAGCCAATTGAGCCCACACCGCGAAGAGCTGCAGCGCCGGTCTGAAGGAACACTAGAGGAGATCAACGCAAAAATTCGCGCAACATTCGAAGAGGCAAGCCGCCAGGCAGTGGCGCAGTTTGACCGGCAAATCGCGGAGATGGTGCAACCGCAGGTTTCGAGCGCCGAAGAAGCAATTCACAGACTCGCAGGGGGGCGGTCCCTGTTGGATGCGGCTCTGACGCTGCAGCAGGATCGCATCCGCAACTCCGCGGACGAAGCCTTCGCCGAATCACTGGCGCGTTTCCGGGAAAATCTTGGCAGCGTGGAGCAGATCCTGCAGGAATCTTCGCAGACGATTACGGGACGCAACCTGGCGGAACTGGAAGGAAAAGCCGGCGATTTGAAGCACCAGATGGTCGAAGAACTCCTTAAGTCGGCGGAATGGTACGAAAAGAAAGCGCAGACGCAGATTCAGAACCTGACGGAACGAACCATCGAGCACGCTGGAATCCAGTTGCGGGAAAAAGCCGGTGAGATTTCCAGTGTCTTCGCGAGCGACCTGGATCATTCGAGCCGCAGCTTCGTGGGACACGCACAAACCCAGATGGAAGAGGTGGTGCGGGATTCGTTCGAGCGCGCGCGAGCGCTCTTCGCGGAAGCCGCTGACACCACCGCTGCGGCGTTCACCGATGAGATTCAGCGCACAGGCCGGCATGAGCTGGAGGGATTCAACGCAGAAGTGAAATGCTCCGCGGATGGAGCGCGACTGCAGTTGGATGCGGCACGCCAGGAGCTGGCACAACAGACGACCGCCGAACAGGAAGCTTTCCTGCGGCGCTTCCAATCCTCCATGAGTGGGGCGCTCGAAGCAGGTGTGGCCGAAGCTCAGAAAAAAGTTTCTGAGGGATTTGGGCCGTTGCTGGATTCCTGGAAAGCGATGACGCTTGCTCATCAGCAAGAGATGCGCGGAATCTACAACCAGATGGGCGAACAAGCCGCGGAGCAGTACAAGGGCCGGCTCGATAATGTTTCGAACCAGTGGATGCTGGCGACCGTGACTTCGCTCGATCACCGGTCGCGAGAGATGATTTCGCGAATTGCCGCGACAGCGGAGGAAAAACTTCGCGAAGCATGCACCCAGGTATTCGAACGCGTGGGGGAATCCCTGCGCGAACGTCTGCGAGAGATGGCCCAGAATTTTACGCCGCCGACGGGGCCTCCCGCACGCGCCAAAAGCGCCAACACGGGAAGCTGAAACCCACAATCTGCAAAGCAAAGCACGGATGTGCCGCGGCAACCCTGCCCAACGCCCTCGGGCTGCTGATTCGCCACTTCCCTGCCGGCCCGGTATAATCCTGAAGGTTCCAACCACAATGGCCAACCATGCTTACCTGCGCGTGTGGACGCGCGATTTTTCACTGGAAACGATGATTGCCGAATTCGCGCGGTTTATGACGACAGCTCCTCTTTCGGCGACGCAAAATGCCTTTACCGAATTGATCGTGCAGGCCGTGGACGCCACGGAGACACCCGTTGCGGAGTGGGATCTGCGCCCTCTGAAGGTGGGGCCTGCGGAAGTTGCGGCGCTGGCGGTGCAAAATCTGAACGCAGACACGGCGTATATCGCGAGCGCGAAATGGGACTTGTGGGACTTCGATATCGAAAGCCTGAAGTGGCAGCATAAGCCGGAGCCACTGGTGTTGACATGCCACGGGCAGGAGTATGACGACAGTCTTGCAGCGACCGCGGGACATTTTATGGCCGATTTGGGCTTCGAGCACTTTTTCACGGGGCACGGAGGACTGCTGGCGCCGGGAGCGGCATCGAATCCATTCAATTCTTCGGATCATCCGATGGAGCACACGTTCCAGCAGTGGATGGCGGCGAGCGGCAACCTGAAGGAATATCACGCCAAGACTAGGGAAAACATCCAACAATTGTTTAATTGGGTGGAAGCAATCGAGCGGGCGCTGCCGGTAGAGCGCAGCGAGCTTTGGTCTGAAGGAGAGGAAAACTTTGAAGCGCGGCTGGACGCGATTCTTGGGCAGCACTAGCGCATTCCAATCTTGGGCAAGCTCGATTCGCGCAGTCCTTCCCCCCAGGGCCGCCAACAGCTAGAATTGCTAAAGCAGGCATTGGATGGGCTGGGTCCGGTTGTGCAGCAGGTGACGGAAGTTCTCTGCACAGCAGAGAACGATGGAAAGCCTGGGCGATGGTTGAGAATCGCGCCTATGGCGGCAAATCTCTGATGGAGAGAACTTCACAAAGCGGCTGTTCGTGTGCTAACGATGCCGGTATCGGTCCGTCCTTCCAAAGAGAGGGCCCTGCTGTTTGGGCGGCCCTCAGGCGGAGAATCCCCCTGATATTTTCACTGAGTTTCCTGTCCGCGGCTATTCTTCTGGGCGGGTGCGGTGCGGATGCACCCAAGCCGGCGACTCAAGCAGAGACCAAGTCCGAGGAGCTCGCCGTGCCGGAAGAGATCCAGTTGGCAGCACAGTCGCTGTTGGGAAGCGAGTCACAGGTGCTGGCATTCGGAGACCTGGCGAAGAACGGGAAGCAGGAATTTCTTGCGGCCAACGTCGTGCCAAAGACACCAACCAACAATTTGCCGGGAACGATCGTGACGCGCGCCGTCGTGGCGGAAAATACCGACGGGAAATGGGCGGAAGTGCTGCGCTGCGATGAACACCTGAAAAACCAAAAGGGTTTTCTAGGTTTGACGCCGCTAGCTCCGGTGACCGGCTGGCGGCTGCAATACGAAAAAAACGATGAAAAGGGCTTGCAACTCTATTTCACGCCGCTGAAAGGCACGACCGATTCGCATGTCTTGCCCGTCGGCGTGCGGTGGAATCCGGAGACGAAACGCTACCAGTCGCTGGATCGCACGTATGAACACTTCCTGCTCGAGTCTCCATCGATGCAAGATGCGAGGTCAAGGCTGCGATGAGCGCGGTCCCATCAGTCACCCGTAATCGAGGCTCCAAGGGCACCAAGGAGCGTCCTGCGGACAAAGGCTTGCGCGGGCTGATGCCGTATCTGCGGCGCTACACCGGCGGAATAGTTTTCGGCCTGCTCGTGGTCGTCCTGATGGGCATTGTCGGCAACGTGCTCCCGCTCGCCACCGGCGTTATGACGGACACACTGGCCGGCAATGCGGTTCCTTTTGAACACTCCGCGCAGACCCGAGCGCCGCTCGTCGTGGCTCTGAACCCGTCGAAACTCAGCAGCTCCATTCCTTACTATGCTCCCAGCAGCCGCCGCACGCTGGGCATCTATTGCCTCATCGTCGTTCTCTGCGTCGCGATCAAGGGCCTCCTTTCTTTCTCGGCGCGCTGGACGCTCATCGGCGTCTCCCGCGACATCGAATTCGACATTCGCAACGATCTCCTCAAACGCCTGCTGATCCTCGAGCCCGAATTCTACGTCCGCAATCGCACCGGCGAACTGATGTCCCGCGCCACCAACGACCTGAACGCCGTCCGCATGGTTCTCGGCCCCGGCATCATGTACAGCGCGACGACCATCATCACCATGATCATGGCCATCCTGGTGATGGTCGCGCTCTCGCCTTCCCTCACACTTTGGGTGCTGCTGCCCGCGCCGGTGGTAGCGGTCGCCGTATGGTTCTTCGGCAAAACCATTCATGACCTGTACGAAAAAATCCAGGCGGCACTCGCCACCCTCACGGCGCGCGTCCAGGAAAATCTAGCCGGCGTGCGCGTCGTGCGCGCTTACGCGCAGGAAGAAGCGGAAATCCGTGGCTTCGACGAACCCAACCGCGAATACGTCTCGCGCAACATCAAGTTAATACGCACTTGGAGCATGTTTATGCCGTCGCTCCAGGCGCTCATAGGCACAACCTTTTTGATCGTGCTATGGCAGGGCGGACATCAGCTTTTCCGCGGCCAGATCTCCCTTGGCGCGCTCATTGCCTTCAACGGATACCTCACTTTGCTCGTCTGGCCCATGATTGCTCTCGGATGGGTCACAAATATCTTTCAGCGCGGCGCCGCTTCCATGGGCCGGCTGAATTACATTCTCACCGCCGAACCGAACATCGATGATCGCCAAGCGAAGATCCCGGAAGGCACCAAGCCTCGCGGCGAAATCGAATTTCGTCATCTCACCTTCACTTATCCGACCACTCTTTCCGGAGCGGGATCGAACGGCGCCTCCAAATCCAACGGCAGCGGTACTCATCCGGTGCTTCGTAACATCGATTTGAAGGTTCCTGCCGGTTCTACGCTGGCTATCGTCGGCCCGACAGGCAGCGGCAAGACCACGCTCGCGGCTCTCATCGCGCGTCTTTGGGAAGCGCCGGATGATTGCGTCTTGATTGACGGTCGTCCAATCCGCGAGTGGCCGCTCACCACGTTGCGCCAGTCCATCGGCTTCGTGCCGCA
>WNGN01001401.1_pt1 | contig 15856 bp, 11 predicted proteins | sample 5400561 | NCBI WGS metagenome assembly WNGN01 (sample SAMN13153379, study PRJNA577476) | soil metagenome | isolation source: 115 cm soil or saprolite under Garry oak tree replicate 2 | place: USA:California | collected 2016-06-15
CGCCTTCGCATCTCACACCCCTGTCCAATCGGTGGTTCAGCATCGGGTCGCGGCGGCTGTCGACGAAATTGTGTTGCTCAGCCACAGGTGCCGATAAAATGTCTGGTGAATGTCAAAAGTGTACGTGGCAATTCGGCGGCAATGTTCCCGTCTTGTAAAATTTTTCCACCGGGCCGCTTAGTTGTTCGCAGTTTTAGTTGCTCGATGACGCACCAAACTTCGAAAGGTGCCGCTCGCGTGCCCTTTTTTCGTATTGTCAGCCTTGCGGACCCAATCTCAAGTTTTCGTCTTGCGTCGTGCAGCTTCTCATTGCTCCAACTTCGGAAGCATGCCCGCGGTTTTGAACCGTCCTGACGCATCCTGATTGAATCCAAACAACTATCCGCTCCGCCGTCAGCGCATCCCCCGAACGGATGACGACGGATTTCCAAAAGAACCGCGTGGATTAGAGCATTTTCCAGTTCAGTAGCTTCATCCTTCGAGACGGCGCCGAGCCTGTCATCGGGCGCGCATTCGCGCCACCCGTTGGCGCCTCCTCAGGGCGATAACGGCCAAGCCGTTACGCGGGGATGAGGTCTTAAACCCTCATGGTGAGGAGCGCGGCACCGCCACGCGTCTCGAACCATGTGGCCGTGGATCCGCGGTCACTCTTCGACCCAACCGGATCATGAGCTAGAGTCGTGCCTTCAATGAACGAGGCGAAAGTGGGACGCGAAAAATCTTGAAGCCGGCGATGTCCGGAAACCACTCCGCCGCTTCCGGGGACACCAATGTCAAAATTGCGGCCGGCACCTCTCCACTGATCAACCGGCTGATCGCCTTGGTTTGCCCCTCGCTCAGTTGGACTTCACCCGCTCCCGCCGCCGCGATCGCGGTCCGGACACTATCGCTGGACGCGGATTGCCTGTCATCGATCGCAATGTTCTTGCTGGCCAGATCGGAAACCGACTTGATTTCCGGGCGCGCCATCAAAAGGGCAACCAGAACATCCGTGTCGTTCGGCGGCGCGGCTGCGGTCTGTTCGACGGTATTTGCCTTCTGCTCCGGCGCCGCGACCGCTGCGGCGGCGGTGACGTGCTCCGCGAGCGCCGTGGCGGCCGCGACCTGTTCCAGGATTGTTCTGGCGTTGGAATTGGCAGCGGCAACGCCCGCGGGGCGCGAATCCGGGATCTTTGCTGGCGCGCTCCCGGACCCGGCGGCGGCGTTACCTGCTGTCTCCAGCCGCGCCTGCACCGAACGCGGCGAAAGCGGGACGCGAAAGATCTTGAAGCCTGCGAATTGGGGAAACCCGGTTTCCGGATACACCAAGGTCAGCACCGCAGCCGGCACTTCTCCAGCGATCAACCGATCGATCGCCTTGGTTTGCCCCTCGCTGAGTTGGACCTCAGCCGCCCCCGCCGCCGCGATCGCGGTCCGGACCTTGTCGTTGGATGCGGAATGCCTGTCATCGATTGCAATGTCCTTACCGGCGAGATCGGATATCGACCTGATTTCCGGGCGGGCCATGAGAAGGACAACCCGATCATCGTTGTTTGGCGACGCGGGTGTGGTGTTCTGGGCATCACGCAGCGTCATCACGTGCTCGGCGATCACCGTGGCGGCCGTCACCTGCTGCTGGATCTTTCTGGCTTCGGGATCGGCAGCGGCGCTGGCGGCAGCCTGACCCGCGGGCTCCAGCCGCGCCTGCAATGCAACAGGCGAGAGCGGGATGCGCAGAATCTTGTAGCCCGCGATTTCGGGAAACCACTCCGCCGCTTGCGGCGACACCAGCGCCAGAACCGCGGCCGGCACCTCTCCATTGATCAACCGATCGATCGCCGCCGTTTGACCCTCGCTCAGTTGGACTTCGGTTGCTCCCGCCGCCGCGATTGCCGTCCGGACGATCGCGTTGGACGCTGATTGCCTGGCATCTATCGCAATGTTCCTGTTGGCCAGATCGGATACCGACTTGATGTCCGGGCGCGTCATCAGAAGAGCAATCAGATCGTCCGTGTTGTTTGGCGACGCAGCACTTTCTTTCTGGTCCGGCGTCGGGGCGGCCGTCACCTGCTCCGCGAGCGTCGCCGCGGCCGCGATCTGCTGCTGTATCGTTCTGGCGTTGGAGCCGGCAGCGGCGTCACCTGCGGACTCCAGTCGCGCCTTCACTGCAGCAGGCGAGAGCGGTATTCGAAAAATCGTGAAGCCTGCGATTTCGGGAAGCCAATCCGCTGCTTCTGGATAGATCGACGTCAAAACGGCAGCCGACACCTCTCCACTGATCAACCGATTGATCGCCTTGGTTTGCCCCTCGCTCAGCTGGACTTCGCCCGCTCCCGCTGCCGCGATCGCGGTCCCGAGATGAGCGTCAGACGCAGCTTGCCGATCATCTATCGCAATGTTCTTGTTGGTTAGATCGGATACCGATTTGATCTCCGGGCGCGCCACGAGAATGGCGACCAAGTGATCTCTGTTGTTTGGCGGCGCGGATGCGGGCCTTTCGGCAACGCCGGGCAACACAACTTCCGCGTGGTCGGGATGAACCGCTTTCTGTTCCGGCGCCGGGGCCGCCGTCGCGGCCGTCACCCGCTCCGGTGTCGTTCCGGAATTGGAAACGGCAACGGCATTCCTTGCGGGCTGCGCATCCGCGATTGGTGCTTGCCGGATGTCGTTGGAATTTGGTGCGGCCGGTTTCGCCAGGCGGACGCGCGTCGCGGACCTCGATCCTTCCCCGCGCATCCGGGTCGCGCCGCGCGCTTTCGGGAAACGCGGCGCGAACGCAGCGTGCGCTGATATCGACGACGCTTTGCGGGACCACGCCATATAGGACTGGCAAAGGCTGTTGCACGGCAGTCCGTCGATATACACGATGTCCGGCGAATCCGGCGGCGCGGCTTCCGAAGCTCCCACGGAACCGAGCAACAACATGCTGGTCAGCAGCACCCATTTCTTCCGCATGACTACTCCACTTGGTCGCAATACTCGCAGCCCGATTATTCAATGGTGGCCGCGCACGAAGGAAAGTTTACGTCCGTGCGGCTGATCGAGCAGAACTGCCCGTCAGCGCATCGGTTGTATGCCGGCGCGTCGCAATGGCCCGTTGGAAAACTCCGGCGCTCAAATCCAAGCCGAAAGTCGCCACGCAGAAAGCTGCGCCCAAACCAGACCGCAAAGCAAAGCGGTGGTCATGAGCGGATGAACGCCGAGAGGATGAATGTCGGCCTGGGTTCCGGGAATGGCGCGCATGGAAACGTTTGAAATGGCGTTCATAGCAACCTCCAAAAAAGTAACAGTAATATAATCAACCTTGCGTTGAAAAAAACCGCTGTGCCGCAGGCACAACATGAGTTTCGATTATGGCTAACAGGTGACAGCCCGAGGTGTGGGCTTGCTCAATCCGGGCCTGGCGGCCGATAAGTTTGTTTATGGCCGGACATAACTCCAGCCTTGCTCCTGCAGCTCCATCAATCGAACGACGCCCGACGGAACGATGACGGCCTCAGAGAGCACATTGATCGGGTGGCCCTCTTTCTTTTCCATGCCTTCCTTGGTGTTGTTGCACGCGGAAAACTGGATCTTGCTGGGAAACGCGGCGTCCTTCAAACTCTTGATGCGATCCTGTACCGGCGATGTATCGGCGCGCAGCATGTGCAGGCCGGGGCCATAGGTGACGATATCCACCGTTACGTCCACGCCCTTTGCGCGATAATACTCGATGACGTTGGTGGCGTTATTCAGCGCGAGGTTCATGACCGCCGGATCGTTCTGATCGACCTGAATGGCCAGACGATGGGGCTTTGCAGCGCCGAGCGCTTTCGGCTTATCCGCTAAAGCCGCCGAGATCAGGGAAACCGAGGCAATCGCTGCGAATGTCGCCTGACGAAACCATCCACGCATACTAACTCCTTTGGAACTCAAATACCTGTTTTAACGCGAACCAGGTGACATCGTCCCAAGTCACCTGATCGAGTCACCTGATCAAGTCACCGGATTTCGACAGTCTGGTTTAGTGCTTCTCCGATGTTATCTTGCTGGCTGGTGGCGCCCACTTACATGCCACCGCAATTTTTTTTCGGACGGCATCCAATCCGGCGAGTTGGAACGTCGCTTCTTGGCTCGGACCCGGTCCATCGAGCACGCTGATTTTCAATCGTCCGCCTTCCGGCAGCGACTGCAAAAACCCGATTGCATCGTCTTTGTAACTCGCGGTCTTTCCATCCGCGGACGCAGTCCAGGCCAGCCTGACGGAGGGTTGGTCGTTGATCCGATAATCGACCTGCACTTCCCTGGCGCGCGACGCCCGCCATGTCCCCTCGGTGCGAACCAGGAATTCGGTGCGCCCTCCAAGACATCGAATGGCGAGAGTGTTCGGCGCATGTTTCAAGCTGAACGGCAAACGGATCACCGCTGTGGTCAGCGGCGCGTAATCCACCGGTGAGGTGGTCTCGCTAACGATCCAGTTTGTCTCGGCTGGCTTTGACGGACTATCGACGGCTCTCGCAGGCCGGTCTGGCGAAACGGCAGCGGGCTTTTCTGGCAAGACGGTTGCTGTGGGCAATTGCGGTGAAGCCGTTGCAGCGGGCAATTCCAACGCGGCGGTGGCAGCGGGTTTTTCCGCCGTCGCGAATGCATCAGAGGTGGGCGGCGGAACGTGCTGCAGACATTCGAGCTGTGCGGTGCGTGCCTTCTGAAGGCAATCCAGGCGCTGAACCGCATCATTTGGCAGGTTCGAGCAAACCGAGTCAGCGCGGCGAGCCGATTGAAAGCAAGATTCCAGGCCTGCGACTGTCTCGTTCGCAGGTTGGGCGCAAACAGCAGCGCTCACACTGGAGAGAACGACGGCGATGAGCGGCGCGCGCATCACGGATGCCCACTTTGCCTGGTAGGATTAGCCCGATCAAGCCACTCCTGGGCGGGTTGAAAACGCTCCAGGCCGGGGACTCGCGTGGTCAGATTGACGTCCTTCCATTTTGGATCGAAGCCGGGCGCCTGCAACTTGTCCACCCTACTGAAAAGTTGATCGACAAAGCGTGCAACACGATGATAGCGCGGCGAGCTGGGGCGCCAGTTAAACGAGGCGAGAATCGTGGGCACCGCGATGGTGGCGATCCGCTCGCCCTTGGCGACAAGGTTGGGATAATCCGTTGGCTCCAGATACGAGGGGAGATAGTAGTCCTCGAATTTCGAACCGTATTCGACGGCCAGGAATTTGAAACCTGGCTCCCATTTTCCCTTCACGAACGCATCGACCGGTTTCGAAGTCACAAACACGACGCCGGCAATCTCTCCGCGCTTCAACTGCTCGAGCGCTACCGGGTGCGGAATAAACATCTTCTCGACGTCAACGCCGAGGCGGCTGAAAATCAGGGGACCGGAATAGGCGGCGGCGGTGCCTTGCGTATTGAAGTTGACTTTCTTGCCCGCCAGATCCGAAAGCGATCGAATTTCCGGCCGAACGAAGATGTGCAATTCGGAGGGAAACAGACTTAGTAAATAGGTCATGCGCTGCCGAATTTGCGGCACCTGAGACTTGTACTCTTCAAGCGAGTCGCTGTTGATGATGGCCGCATCAACTCCCCTGAGATACAGAAGATCGTTCACGTTTTCGGTGGGGCCGCGGGTTACGATGGGAAGCACGTGCACCGCGCCGCCACCATTCACGACTCGGGCGATTTCGGTCGCGAAACGGATGGGTGCGCCCTCCAGCAGACCCCCGGCCAGGCCGATCGTCCCGGCATTGAGCCGCTCCCTGATCTGCGCCTCTCCCGAGATGCCTGATGTAGGTGGAGGGCCATGAGGCGTTCGATTGGATTGCGCGATGCTCGAACCGCAGAGTGCAAATGTAACGATCCCTACGGCCGTCAGTCTTCTCGCTAAGGTCATCGTAATTCCATTCAATAAAAATAGTAGTTTACGCGGATAACAATACCGTCTTCGACTTTAAGGTTGCTGCAAGCCGCGCAACTCTCCTTGAAAAATGAGAGAGATACAGTTGCGAGCCGTTTGACGGCGCCGACTACGGCAAGTCTGGGTGACTGAAAAAGCTGTTGGCGAAAGTGCCCTCCTGAGCAATTTCCAATTTCCCGTCCAAATGTCGGGTATGGACACAACGGATACGGCAGTTCATTTATGCAAGTGTTTGATATGGCATTCGTTATGGCAACTTAAAAAACGCCCGTATGAACCCGTATAAATACGGATGCAGGTGCTCATTTCGAAGGAAACGGCAATCTCCAAATGTCAGCACCGATCACATCAACCGGTCGTTGACAGAAATCGCTGTGTTGCAGGCACAACTTCAACTTGTGGCGCACCGTCGACCGCCGACGACGATCACGCCACTCCCTCAATCGCCTGACGAGCCCACGATGTTCGCGACATCCGGCAAGGCCGGGATGCGTCAACAGCACGACTGGTGTTTATGCCCCCACTTCGTTGCCGGTCGCGGCAGCCGCCTCAAGCCAACGCAGACCATTGAGGGGTGGCAGTCGATGACTTGATCCTGCTCCCGAAACTTTCTTCGCGCGATTGCCGGAATGTCTTGCAATAGATTTTCTGCGTCTATCGCTCAATTTAATTCGTTTGCCTTCGCCGCGGAGGCCGCGATATCCGTTCTTACGAAGCCGTCTATCCAAGCGCTGATATGCCAGAGGCAGCAGCTTTGCGAATTTGCGAACCCTGATCTCCGAAAGACTAAAAAGACTAATATGGAAGGACCTGATCTCCATGACCCGCACTGACGATGTCAAAATCATTGAAGGCGTGATCCAGTCCTACCTCGACGGACTTTACGAGAGCGATGCCGGCAAGATCGCCGGCGTATTTCATCCAACGAGCGCGTTGACCAGCGTTACGAACGAGGGCGAACTGGTTATCACGCCCCGTGACAGTTGGCTGGACAAGGTCCGGGCGAGACCTTCGCCGAAGCAGCGCGGCCTGCCCCGCCACGATCAAGTACTGACAATCGACCTCGTCAGTCCGACAATGGCCTACGTGAAGCTCAAATGCGCCATTCCGCCGCGCTTCTTCACCGATCAGTTGTCGCTGCTGAAGATCGATGGCCGCTGGCAAATCGCGCAAAAAGTCTTCACGACCGAGATGCGGGAATAGCCAGCCGTCACAAGTGGCGTTGCGACCCATTCGGGAGAAAGCGGCGATGAGCGTACTTGACGACTACCTGGTTGATCCCAGGCTGTCGCTCCTGGACAAGACGCGGATCCAGGCCCAGGTCCTGGTGCCGGTGCTGCGGGCACTGCGTTCGGAACTGGGGAAGGAAAAGGCTGACGCGATCGTCAAACAGGCCTTGCGCGACTGGTCGAAGCAGCTGTTCGCGGCAATCGGTCATGGCATCGAGGGCAGCCCGCGGCGTAAATGGGCGACCATCCAAAGCGTCTGGGGCGAGGTTTCCGGGAGGGAGGTCGAGGTCGAGATTCTGCGCCACGACGAGGAGGCGCTGGAAATCGATGTGACGCGCTGCCGATTCGCAGAGTTCTTTCGCGCGCTCGGCGAGCCGGAGCTCGGCGCGCTGCTGATCTGCGAGACCGATTTCGATATTGCCGCGGCGGGCGGCAGCGAGGTCAGCTTGACGCGTGACCAGACCATTATGCAGGGCGCACCGAGCTGCACGTTCCGCTACAAGTTCGCACCGCGATAACGAATGCCAGTTGACCGCCGTCGCGATCGTAAGCCTGTTTCGCGCCACGCCAATGGAAACGTCCAGAGCGCAATCTCGCTCGCGATTTAGCCTAACTGATGAAGGTTGTTTGCTGGCGCAAATTGTCGAAAACTGTTGTTATTTTTTTTCAAATTCGGCCTTTCCAACTCGTTCCGGTATCCGTGTTGTGCGATACGTGACGGGAAATTATCATTGCTGCGGGCTGTGGATCAGGTCGATGCGTTTTCTCGTTATTATGCTGGCGTTGTTCTCGGTAACTTCGAGTTGGGCTGAGGACGCGATCGTCAAGGATGGAGACACCATCCAGCTTGCCGGCGTCACCTATAAACTGGATGGCATCGATGCTCCGGAATTTGACCAGATGTGCATCGACGAACACGCCGAGCCCTGGGCGTGTGGCGTTGAAGCGCGTGACCGCCTTGCCGAGCTGATTGGCAAGCGCGCCGTCCGCTGCGAGGATTTGGGGCCAACCAAAACCTACACCAAATGGCACATCGGCCTTTGCACCGCCGACGGCGAAACAGCCAGTTTGAACCAGTTGCTGGTGCGTCAGGGTTTTGCGCTGAACGTTGAACCTGACGCCAAGGGCCGGTTCAAGGAAGACGAGACGAACGCGAAGGACAAGCTTAGCGGTCTTTGGCGGGGCTGCTTCGTCGCTCCGCAAGACTTCCGCCATCAGGAAAAGTCCGGGGCCTTGTTGGGTTCGGCCTGCAGAAGCGATAAGGACCGCGAACTGCGAGCATCCCTGTTTCCGGATGAACCCGCGATGCCACCCGCCTGCAGCATCAAGGCAAAATTGGCCAAGCGCGCGCATGTGACAGGTCACGTCGGTATCTATCACATGCAGGCGTGCCGGAGTTATGCCCCCGTAACGAAGCCGGACCGCTGGTTTTGCTCCGAGGAAGACGCCCAGGCCGCCGGGTTTCGCAAGGCTTATAATTGCCGGGCCATCACCCGCCGCAAGTAACGGCCGCGCCGGAATATCAGCGCCGGCAGCTGATCGTCGCGTACCCTGTGCGATGGAACTGGCGTCTCCATCCAGTCAGCCATTGCGAACAAAGCAGGAATCAGCGACCGTCGATTCTCTTCGGACGAATCAATCATGGCCGCCGCGAGCTATCTCGACACCCTCAACATTCAGCAGCGGCAGGCGGTCGAGCACGGTGTGCTGCGCGATGATTGCACGCCACGATCGCCGTTGCTGGTCATTGCCGGCGCGGGGTCCGGAAAGACCAATACGCTGGCACATCGGGTCGCCCATCTGATCGTCAACGGCGCCGACCCGCGCCGCATTCTGATGATGACATTCTCGCGCCGCGCCGCAAGCGAGATGGCACGCCGCGTCGAGCGGATTGCGCGCAAGGTCATGGGCGACAACGCCGGCGTCATGACCGACGCACTGACCTGGGCCGGTACCTTTCACGGCGTCGGAGCCAGAATTCTGCGCGACTATGCCGATCAGATTGGTCTGGACCCCGCCTTCACGATCCATGACCGCGAAGATTCCGCCGATCTGATGAATCTGGCGCGGCACGAACTGGGATTCTCCAAGACCGAAAGTCGCTTTCCCACCAAGGGCACTTGCCTTGCCATCTACTCCCGATGCGTGAACGCGGAGACCGAGATCGAGCAAGTGCTGGGCAAGTCGTTTCCGTGGTGTTCCGGGTGGGCGGCGGAGCTGAAGCAATTGTTCGCGGCCTATGTCGAAGCCAAACAGCGGCAGAACATTCTCGACTACGACGATCTGTTGCTTTACTGGGCGCAGACCGTCGGCGATCCGGCTTTGGCGGAAGACATCGGCGGCCGCTTCGACCATGTCCTGGTCGATGAGTACCAGGATACGAACCGCCTGCAGTCCTCGATCCTGTTGGCTCTGAAACCGGGCGGCCGGGGTCTCACCGTGGTCGGTGACGACGCCCAGTCGATCTATTCGTTTCGCGCGGCCACCGTGCGCAATATTCTCGACTTCCCCAGCCAATTCAATCCGCCGGCCACGATTGTCACGCTGGATCGGAACTACCGCTCGACGCAGACCATTCTTGCCGCCGCCAATGGCGTCATCGAGCTTGCCAGTGAACGCTTCACCAAGAACCTCTGGACCGAGCGAACATCCTCCACCAGGCCACAGCTGGTATCGGTGCGCGATGAGGCCGACCAGGCCCGCTACATTGTCGAGCGGGTGCTCGAGAGCCGCGAGTCCGGGACCGTCCTCAAGCAACAGGCGATACTGTTCCGCACGTCGCATCACAGCGGCCCGCTCGAGGTCGAACTGACCCGGCGAAATATCCCGTTCGTGAAGTTCGGCGGGCTCAAATTTCTCGATGCCGCGCATATCAAGGATATGCTGGCGATGCTCCGCTTCGTCGAGAACCCGCGCGACCGCGTCGCGGGATTTCGGCTGATGCATCTTATTCCCGGCGTTGGGCCCGCGTCGGCGCAGCGCGTCCTCGATCGCATGGCCAAATCAGCCGATCCGACGATGGCGCTGGCCGAAGCACCCTCTCCTCCCCGCGCCGGCGACGACTGGCAAAACTTCGTCGATGCTGTCACTGACCTGTGCTCAGGCCGCGCCGGCTGGCCGGCCGAACTGGCGCGTGCGCGGCTTTGGTACGAACCGCATCTCGATCGAATTCACGAAGACGCCGGCACCCGTCGCGCCGATCTCGTTCAGCTCGAGCAGATTGCCGGCGGTTATCCGTCGCGCCAGCGCTTCCTGACCGAACTCACGCTCGATCCGCCCGATGCGACCAGCGATCAGGCCGGCGTGCCGTTGCTTGACGAGGATTATCTGATCCTTTCGACCATCCACTCCGCCAAGGGACAGGAATGGAAATCGGTCTTCGTCCTCAACGTCGTCGATGGCTGCATGCCATCGGATCTCGGCGCCGGCACATCGGCCGAAATCGAGGAAGAGCGCCGGCTGCTCTATGTGGCGATGACGCGCGCCAAGGACGATCTTCACCTCGTGGTGCCGCAGCGTTTCTTCACCCACGGCCAGAGCGCGCAAGGCGACCGGCACGTCTACGCCGCGCGGACGCGCTTCATTCCCGATCGGCTGCTCGGTCTGTTCGAAAAGACAAGCTGGCCGCGCTCGGCAACCGGGACCGCGGCCCGCGCTGCGAGCCAAGGTGTTCGCCTCGACGTCGGCGCCCGCATGCGCGGGATGTGGCGCTGAGATCCAATACCCTCTGATTGTAACGCTGCGCCGCGCCTTTTCTTTAGGCGGAATATTCTTCCGAAAGCGGCACTTGCAGATTGACGATGCCGTCACCGCGCTGATCATCGTGACGGCTTGCATTGGCGATCAAAGCGCGCGAACATCGCCGGCAAAAGAACAAACAAGAGCAGCCGGGATGGGAATCAGGAGTTTCGGGCAGCAGGGAATTGTGTTTGCGGTTTTTGCGGCACTTTTCGCCGTCTTCGCGCTCATCCTCCCCGGCTTTCTTACCACCGCGAATATGCTGACGCTGCTGCAGAACGTGGCGGTGCTCGGCATCCTCGGCCTGGCGATGGCGATCGTCGTGATCGGGCGCGGCATCGATATTTCGTTGATTGCAGCTTTGGCGGTGCCACCGGGGCTGGTGCTGCAGATGGTCCAGGACGGCCACTCGCTGCCGATCTCGCTCGCTGCGGCCTTCGCATTGACGGCCGTGTTCGGCCTCGTCAACGGATGGCTGATCGCCTATGCCGAGGTGCCATCGCTGTTCACGACACTGGCGTCCGGATTATTTCTCGCCGGCCTCGGCCAGGCCGCGCTGTTCAAGCTCGATGTCGTGCAGTGGAGCCCGGGGCTCGACGGTTTCGAGCGCCTCGGACAGGGCAATCTATTGGGCATCCCGATGTCGATCGTGATGTTCGCCCTCTCGTGCCTCGCGGTGGCGTTCCTGCTGCGCCAGACGCGGCTGGGCGCCTACATCTATGCGATCGGCGACAATCCGTATGGCGCGCGAGTCACCGGTATTCCAACGCGTCCGACCATCGTGCTGCAATATGTTCTGGCGGCGATGATCGGCTGTGCCGCCGGCCTGATCCTCGCCGCGTCGGTCAACAGCATGCCCACCCGCATCTTCAATTCGACGCTGATTTACGACGTGATTCTGGTGGTCGTGCTTGGCGGCATCGGATTGTCCGGCGGGCGCGGCGGCGTCATCAATGTCGTGATCGGAACGCTTCTGATCGGCACCATGCTCAACGGCATGACGATCATGGATGTCTCCTATTCCGGCCAGAACCTCATCAAGGGCGTGGTGCTTTTGGTCGCCGTGATCGCGGATTCTTTCCTGAACCCGCGCAACGAGGAGACGGCGCAACAAGGCGACATTTGAACCGCGGCATAACAGAGCAAACAATAAACGGGAGGACGATATGACTATATCTGGCTGGACGACACTCAAGACGACGCTGTTCGGGATCGGTCTGATCGCCGCGGCGACACCGGCGCTCGCACAGAAGGGCCTCGACGAACCATTTCAAGGTGCCTTCAAGGAATCGCTCCGCGGCAAGACCGTCGCCTACGTGCCGGTCGCAATGAATTTCGATCTGACCGAGGGCTGGCTCGCGGGCGTCAAGAAGGAACTGGAGCCCTACGGCGTCAAGGTGATCGTCCGCGATCCGAACTGGAGCACCAACGCCGGCGCGCAGGCGGTGACGACGCTGATCTCCGAAAAGCCGGCGGCGATGATCATCCACAATCCCGACGTGCAGACCTACGCCAAACTGCTGCAGCGCGCCGAGAACGAAGGCATCTATGTCGTCCAGATCAATATGGGATCGAGTTATCGCAGCTCGGCTTTCGTCGGCGCCAACTGGATCGAAATCGGCGAACGCGACACCGAAGCCGTCGTGAACGCCTGCAAGGGCAAGTCGAACAAGATCGCCATTATCCAGGGCGCGTTGTCGGCCGCGGCGAGCGCCTACACCCTCAAAGGCGTTGAGAATATCCTCGCCAAGAATCCGGACATCAAGGTTGTTTCGAGCCAGGCCGCCGATTGGGACGCCGCCAAGGCCAAGGCCATCACGCAGACCGTCCTGAAACAGAATCCCGATCTGTGCGGCATCGTCGGTTTCTGGGACGGCATGGATATCGGAACCGCGGCCGCGGTGAAGGAAGCCGGCCTCACCGGCAAGGTGTTTGTAGCGACCTCCGGCGGCGGCGAGCGACGCGGCGCGTGCGAACTCGTCAAGTCCGGCGCCTTCGACCTCAACCTCAGCTACGACGTGCCGACGCAGGCCGAGCAAATGGCGGGCATGATCAAATGGCTGGTCTCGTCCGGCGTCAAACCCGGATCGGTGAAGGGATCGATGTACACCACCCTGATTCCGATCACCAAGGAGAACGCAGCGTCTGATACCGCCTGCTGGAATCTCAGCGATCTCAAGAAATAGATCGTCGCCGCGCTGAACGGACGAGCGGCCACGCATGGCATGGCCGCTCGCAGCAAGGCGCGCTGATTTCATATCGATCCCGCTTCCTCCTTCCCGCCAGGCCGCCGATGCAAGACGCACTTCTTCGTTTGAGATATCGCTACTGGCCAGACCATCTGCTCGGCGAAATTCTATCCAAACGTTGGACCGAGACCGCGATCCCGGTCATCGTTCTCCTGATCATCACCATCGCGCTCAGCCGCTCGATCGATGGCTTTCTGTCGGTCGGCAGCCTCGCCGACACCGGACGACAGGCCGGCGAAATCGGTTTCGTCGTGCTCGGCATGGCGATCGTCGTCATCGTCGGCGGCATCGACCTTTCGGTGGGATCGATGTTCGCGCTGTGCGACTTCTGCGCGCTGTTCTGCCTCAACGTGCTCGACTGGCCGGTGCCGGCGGTCATCGGCGCGACGCTGCTGTGCGGCGTGGCGCTCGGGGCCGTCAACGGCCTGCTGATCGGGTACCTGCGGCTGCGCGCCTTCATCACCACGCTGATTACGCTCATCATCTACCGGTCCGCCTACGACCTTCTGCTGTTCGACTATTCCAACAAGATCGCAGCCGCCTTCCCCGATACTCCCTCCTGGAATTTCCTGGGCGGCGGCGGGATCGTGGGCGTGCCGAGCGTCGTGCTGGTCTATATCGTTGTCGCCGTGTTCGGACATGTCTTCCTCACGCGTCTGCGTCCGGGATGGCATGTCACCGCGATCGGCGGCTCGCGCCGCTCGGCCTACAATTCCGGCATTCCGGTGCGGCGCACGATCGCGTTGTGCTACACCGCAAGCGGCGTGCTGACCGCGATCGGCGCGCTGTTTTTTGCCGCACGGCTCGGCACCGTCGGCGGCGACGTCGGCGTCGGCCTCGAAGTAACCGTCTTGACCGCGACCGTGCTGGGCGGCATCAGCCTCGGCGGCGGCAAAGGCTCGGTCGCCAAGGCGCTGGTCGGCACGCTGATCGTTCTGTTCGTGATCAACGGCCTGACCACGCTGTCGGTCAGCGGTGGCGTCAATCGCATGGTGCTGGCCGGCGTCCTGCTGGTCGCCGCCACCATCGATATTCGCTGGCTGAAGAACCGGACGCGCATCATCAGCAAGGTCTATGTCAGCCCGACCTTTCATGGGCTGGCCGCGGCGGCGTCGACCGAACCGGGCAGCGGGCCGTTCGCGCAAAACGACAAGTTGCGCGACGTGACGCTGATCGGCCTCGGCCGCATCGAGGCGCCGGAAGATGTCATTCTCGATCGCAACGACAATCTCTATGCCGGTTCGCGCCACGGCGACATCATCCGCTTCCTGGCGCCCGACTACCAGCAGATGGAGGTGTTCGCCCATATCGGCGGCCAGCCGCTCGGCATGGCGTTCGACCGCGCCGACAATCTCTATGTCTGCATCGGCGGCATGGGTCTCTACCGCATCACGCCGGATCGAAAGGTGGAGAAGGTCACGGATGAAACCAACCGCAGCCTTTATTCCGTCAACGACGACAGCCGGCTGCGGCTCGCCGACGATCTCGACATCGCCGACGACGGGCGCATCTTCTTCTCCGAAGCCACCGTTCGCTACGAAATGCACGAGTGGCCGGTCGACGGATTGGAGGCGCGCGGCAACGGCCGGATCATCTGCTACGATCCGAACAACGGGACCACGCGCACGGTGCTGCGCGGATTGAAATTTCCCAATGGCATCTGTATCGCCAGCGACGGCAAATCGATCCTGTTCGCCGAAACCTTCGGCTGCTCGATCAAACGCTATTGGTTCGATGGCCCGAAGACGGGCAAGGTCGAGACGGTCATCGACAACCTGCCGGGCTATCCCGACAATATCAATCTTGCATCCGACGGAAACTATTGGCTGGCGATGGTCGGCATGCGCAGCCCCGCGCTCGATCTCGCCTGGAAGATGCCGGGCTTCCGCAAGCGAATGGGCAAGCGGGTTCCGATCGACGAATGGCTGTTTCCGAATATCAACACCGGATGCGTCATCAAGTTCAACGAGCGCGGCGAAGTGCTCGACTCGCTGTGGGACCTCCGCGGCGTCAATCATCCGATGATCACCTCGATGCGCGAGCACCGCGGCTATCTCTATCTCGGCGGCATCGCCAACAATCGGATCGGCCGATACAAGCTTGCCGACGCCGATCCCGACTTCGTCCAGTATGAACGGCGCTGGAGAACAACCCAATGATGCCGGCATTGAAGGCCTTTGCCGATCGCTTTCTGGGGCGAGGCGACGCCACCATCACGGTTCCGTCGTTCGACGGCGCGTTGAAGCCCAACCAGATTCTCGAAAAGGCCGAGACCATCGGGCAATTCGATGCGCCCGAGGATCTCGCTACCGACGGCAAGGCGCTCTACATCGCCGATGGCAGCGCCGTTCTGCGGCTCGACGGCACTGTCGCCACGGAGGTCAGGCGTTTTGACCGCAACATCACCGCGCTATGCTGCCTGCCGGATGGCGGCATCGCCGCCGCGCTTGACGGGCGCGAGGTGCAGGTGTTCGCGACGCCTTCGGCGTCCACCCCCCGGGCGGCCATCTCCGATCCAGCGCTGAATGCGATCAATGCGCTTTCGCCGGGGCCGCAGGGAACGCTGATCGCAACGGACGGCTCGACGGCGCGACCCTATCGGCAATGGGTGTACGACCTGATGGAACGAGGTCGCAGCGGAAAGGTTCTCAGCCTCGACATCGCAACCGGGAGCGTACGCCCGATCGCCTCGGGGCTGTCTTTCGCATTCGGCGCGTGCGCCGCCGGCGAGGACGTCTTCGTCAGCGAAAGCTGGCG
>WNGN01007466.1_pt1 | contig 15853 bp, 13 predicted proteins | sample 5400561 | NCBI WGS metagenome assembly WNGN01 (sample SAMN13153379, study PRJNA577476) | soil metagenome | isolation source: 115 cm soil or saprolite under Garry oak tree replicate 2 | place: USA:California | collected 2016-06-15
GTTCTTCGCCGCCGAGCGAGCCGAGATCAAGCCCGGCGACACGGTCGCCGTGATCGGCGCGGGGCCCGTGGGCCTGATGGCCATCATGTGCGCGCAGCTCTTCGGCCCGGCGCGCGTGTTCGCCGTCGACATGGTCGACAGCCGCCTCGAGTTCGCACAGGGAATGGGCGCGATCCCGGTCAACGCGAAAGAGACCCATCCGGTGGAGTCGATCAAGCGCGACACCGGTGGTTTCGGCGTCGACCGCAGCATCGAGTGCGTCGGCGTCCTCACCGCCGTCGAAACGGCGATGCAGGTCGTCAAGGGCGGAGGCACGATCTCGATGGTCGGCATACCGAACCATTCGATCGGGGACTTTCCGTACCTCGACATGTGGCAGCGGGCGCTCACCTTCCGCGCAGGCTGGTGCAACGTGCAGGCGTACATGCGGCCGCTGCTCGACCTGGTCGCCGCGGGTCGGCTGCAGCCCGAGTCGATCATCAGCCATCGCATGAAGCTCGACCAGGCCGCCGAGGCCTACCGCATGTTTGACGCTCGCGAGGCGACGAAGATAGTCCTCAAGCCGTAGTCGCCCCCGGGTTCTGGTCGAGCGCCATCAGGTAGCCCTTCGCGCGTTCGGTCAATGGATAGCGGTCCTCGAGCTCGTGGAACGCGGGACCGTGGTCGCTGTGCTCCAGATGGGCGAGCTCGTGCACGACCAGGTAGTCGAGGACCCACTCGGGCAGCTTCGCGGCGCGCGTGGCGACGCGGATGGCGCCGTCGGTGAACGAGCAGCTGCCCCAGCGGCTGGCCATGTCGGCGAAACCGATAGAGGTCCAGCTGAGCCGCCCGCCGAAATGCCGGCGGTTGAGCTCGCGCGCGCGTCTTTCCAGGCGCTCGTCGGAGGGGATCGATCGCCTCATCCGCTTCTCCAGGCGCACGCGCATGGCTTCCGCCCAACGCTCGCGCTCGGAGGCTGACATCCACGACGGCACCAGGAGCTCGAGCACGCCCGACCGCACCCTGGCGGAAACGGTGCGCCGCCGCCGGCGCGAGGCGATGACGCGGACAGGTGGCCGGAACGATTCTGGATCGGCGTTCAAGACGTTGGCTCCGATGATGCTGGGACGGTTCGGGGCCGATTGTAGGCGGCAGCCGGCGGTCTGCAAACCCTGCCTGTTAACGGCAAGCGAACTGGCGAACGAAAAACTACGATTCAGCCCGCAATGCCCAGGACCATCGTCATCGGCAACGGCAACGTGCTCGTGGGCTTCGATGCCAACTACACGGTCCGCGACCTTTACTTCCCGCGCGTCGGCGATGCCAACCAGACCATGGGCAACCCGTGCCACACGGGGTTCTTCATCGACGGCAAGTTCGCATGGCTCGACGACCCGGCTTGGCAGCGCGAGCTGGAGTACGCGCCGGACTCGTTGGTCACGAACGTCACGCTCAAGCATCCACGCCTTGGCATCGCTGTGAAGTTCGAAGACTTCGTCGACATGGCGCGCAACTGGTTCGTGCGCAAGGTCGAGGTGGTCAGCCCATCAGGCTTCGACGTCGGCCGCGTCTTCTTCCACTACGACTGGTACATCGAAGGCTCCGACATCGGCAACACCGTCGCCTACGACCCGCGCCATCGCGGGGTCCTGGCGTACAAGGCCAACCGCTACTTCCTGATGGGCGGAATCCACGGGTCGCAGTTCGGGATCGACACCTGGGCCAACGGCAAGAAGGGGAACGGCGCGGCGGGCACGTGGATCGACGCGGAGGACGGCGTCCTCGGGCGTAACCCCATCGAGCAGGGAGCGGTGGACTGCACTGTCGGGTTCGAAATCGGGCCGGCCGTGGCGGGCGAGCCGCGCCAGCTTACGCACTGGGTCTGCATGGGCACCCGGTTGAGCGAGGTCACGACCTACGGCCAGGACCTCCTCGTCGCCAAGGGTGCCGAGACGTACCGCGGCCGCACCATCACGTACTGGCGCGTCTGGTCGGAGAAGGACCACCGCCACATCGACGAAGAGCTCGGGCCCGAGGTCACGCACCTCTACCGGCGCAGCATCCTCACGGCGCGCAGCCACGTCGACAACCACGGGGGGATCATCGCCGCCACCGACTTCGACATCACCAAGTTCGCGCGCGACACGTACGCGTATGCATGGCCGCGCGACGGCGCGATTGTCGCCAACGCCCTCGACCGGTCAGGTCATGAGGATGTGACCCGGCACTTCCCCGTACGGGCTGCCAGGCAGCTCGTGGCTGCCCTGGGTGGACAGCCACGGCCTGCGCACCCTGCCGATCCAGGAGGACGAGACGGGCCTCGTGCTGTGGGCGCTGTGGCAGCACTACAAGATCCACCGCAACCTCGACTACATCCTCCACCTGTACTCGACCCTGGTCGTGCCCGCCGCCGACTGGATGGTCGAGTATTTCGACGACCGCAACGGGCTGATCAAGCCTTCGTGGGACCTGTGGGAGGAGCGGTGGGGGGTGCACGCGTTCACGGTCGGCTCCGTGTGGGCCGGTCTGGACGCGGCGCGCAACTTCGCGGAGCTTTTCGGCGACAAGCCCGCGCTGGTCCGCTATCGCGACGCCGCCGAGCGATTGCGCGAAGCCTCGGACACACATCTGTACAGCCCCGAGCTAGGTCGCTTCGCGCGCAGGCTGGCGGTGGAGGAAGACGGGTCCCTGACGGTCGACATGGTCATCGACAGCGCCATCTGCGGGCTGTGGCGCTTTGGCATGTACTCACCCGATGAGGCGCGCATCGCCGACACGATGGAGGCGATCCACGAGCAGCTGTCCAACAAGGGCGACGCCGGCGGCATCGCGCGCTACAAGGACGACTACTACTTCCGCGTCGAGCACAACAGCAGCCGCGTGCCCGGCAACCCCTGGTTCATCTGCACGCTGTGGATGGCGCAGTGGCACATCGCGATGGCCAAGACCACCGCCGACCTGAAGCCCGCGCGCGACATCATCAACTGGGTCGTCGCGCACCAGCTGCCGGGCGGCCTGCTTTCCGAGCAGCTCGACCCCAACACCGGCGTGCCGCTCTCGGTCTCACCGCTCACGTGGTCGCACGCCGAGCTGATCACGACGGTGGACGAGTTCTGCCGCAAGGCCGATCACCTGAGCCACGTGCAGCACAACGGAGCGCCGTCGCAGCGGCTGCAGTCGGTCTAGGAGCTCCCTTTGGAGCAGCCGGGAGGACCCCCGAGGCCGCAACTTTCGCCTGACGGGCGCTGGTTCTGGGACGGCACGACCTGGCGGCCGGCGCTGTCACCCGACGGACGGTGGCGGTGGAACGGCTACACGTGGGTCGCGGTGGGCGGCGGGTTGTCGGCGGGATGGATCGCGGCCATCGCGGGTGGCGTCGTCGTCGTGCTCCTCGCTGCGATGGTGCCGGTGGCCCTTCTGTTCAACGCCGCGAACCACTTGACGCCCGTAGGATCACAACCGAGCCCGACGATTGCAGCCGCGTCTCCGACACCGGCCTCGTTCACGACCATTCCGTGCGACCAGCTCGAGCAAACACAGGTCCACTACCACGCTTACCTGCAGATCCTGAATCAGGGCAGCAGGGTCTCCATCCCGACCAACGTCGGACGGTCGAGCGCCTGCTACTACTGGCTGCACATGCACACCAGCGTGGCGGGCATCATCCATATCGAATCGCCGTCCGACCGCACCTTCACTCTCGGCGATTTTTTCGATGTCTGGAGTGACTGGGGTCACGCGCCGCAGCTTCTTGACAGCACGCACGTCGGGACGTTGACAATCGCCGGCAGTCAGAGGCTATCGGTCTACGTCGACCTGGGCGACGGCAAGGGTGCGGCGCCTTTCTCGGGCAATCCTCGCGGCATCGCGCTGAAGGACCACGAGGTCATCACGCTCGAGATCACCCCGCCCACGGTAACCCCACCCCCGGCATTCTCCTGGCCGGCTGGCTTCTAGCAGGCCGCAGAAAAGGAATCGTCGGATCTGCGACGCCCATTTCGGCCCAGGCCGGCGTCGGCTCCTGCGCTCCTCGCTCAGGTATTCCAATACCTTCGCTCCGGTGCTCGTCGCCTCCTTGGCCTGGGCCGCCTGTGCGCCGCGGCTCTCGACGCCCTTTTTCATCGTCCTGCTGGCTCAATACCAGTAGTTCGGGCCTTCAGCCGAGCCCGCGCCGGCAGCGACCGGCGTGTCCACGGCGATGCCCTTGTCGCCTCCCAGCGCGCGCACCGCCGCCTCCGCGCGCGCCGTGAGGGCGTCGTAGTCCTCGCCTGGCTGCGGGATCAGTGGGTCGCCGAACACGATGCTCACTTTGCCCGCCCGCGGCCGCCTGCGAAAGCGCGGCAGGACCTCGTACATGCCGTCTATGAAGGCGGGGACGATCGGAGCGCCTGCATCGACGGCCAGCACCGCCGCGCCCTTGCGGAAGTTGCCGACGGCGCCCGTGACGGACAGCCGGCCCTCGGGAAAGATGATCACCGACCAGCGCTGGCGCAAGAGATCCTTCAGCGTGTCGAGGTACGGGCGCGCACCGCCGCCGCGCGGGATGGGAAACGCGTTGACCGAAACCTGTGCCACGGCCGCCTCCCACTTGCGCTTGAAGATCGAGTCGGCCGCCGCCACCACGACTGATCGATTGCGGTAGCGGGGAGGCAGCGCCTCGACCATGACAGCGCCGTCGAGGGCGCTGCAGTGGTTCGAGATGAAGATGGCGCCGCCCTGGAGCTGCATGAACCGCTCGCGGTGGCTGACCGACAGCTTGGCGAAGCTGTTCAGGCCGGGGAAGAGCAGCGTGTTCTGCAGGATCGCGCGGGTCCGCCGCCAGGGCTTCTTCCTGGTCCAATCATGCAGACCGGCCGTTGTCGCGCTCACCGAGGCGCGACAAGCTTAAGCCGACTCGATGATGTCGGCTCTCGTGGCAGGGTTGGCCGGGCTTTGCCCGGCCATGACTTTGTTTCTTACGGATGCCATGCATGGCCGGGCGTATCTCTGGATCAATCGCAACCGCTTCGGGAAGGTGAGCAGGGCCACGAATCCGGCCCGCCTCACCGACGAGATGCGGACCCTCGTGGTAGGGCCGTTGAGCGGCCCGATGCGATCAGTAGGTCAGATCCTGCCCGCGCCTGGCGCGCAGCGGAAACCGTCGAGGTTTCCGCTCATGGCTTACAGCGGTATGTTTCCGTGCTTGCGCGGTGGGCGCTCGATCGTCTTGCGCAGGCAAAGCTCGAGGCCCCGCACCAGGGAGCGCCGGGTCTCACGGGGCTCGATGACGTCGTCGATGTAGCCCCGCTCCGCGGCCACGTACGGGTTGGCGAAGCGGGTCGTGTACTCGTTCACCAGCTGCTGCCGGCGCGCGGCCGGATCAGAGGCGTTGGAGAGCTCGCGCTTGTAGATGATGTTCACCGCCGCGTCCGGTCCCATCACTGCGATCTCCGCGGTCGGCCACGCGAGGTTCAGGTCCGCGCCCATCTGCTTGGGCGACATGACGCAGTACGCGCCGCCGTAGTCCTTGCGCGTGATGACGGTGAGCTTCGGCACGGTCGCCTCCGCGTACGCGTAGAGCAGCTTCGCGCCGTGACGGATGATCACGCCATGCTCCTGGTCGCGGCCCGGCAGGTAGCCCGGCACGTCGACGAAGGAGATGATCGGGATGCCGAACGCGTCGCAGAAGCGGATGAAGCGCGCCGCCTTCACCGACGCGTTGATGTCGATCGCGCCCGCCAGGTGCTTCGGCTGGTTGCCGACGATACCCACGACGTGGCCGCCGAGCCGGCCCAGGCCCACCACGATGTTCTTGGCGAAGAAGGGCTGGACCTCGAAGAACTCGCGGTTGTCGAGCACGCGGGCCACCAGCTCGCGCATGTCGTACGGCTTGTTCGGCGCCTCGGGCACGATGGTCTGGAGCTCTGGGTCCGCGCGCTCGCGGTCGTCAGTGGTGGGGACGAAGGGCGGACGCTCGTTGTTGCTCGACGGCAGGTAGGACAGCAGGCGCCGCACGCCCGCGGCGCATTCATCCTCGGAACGCGGCAGGAAGTGCGCCACGCCTGACGTGGCGTTGTGCACGTCGCCGCCGCCGAGCTCGTCGAATGACACCGCCTCACCGGTGACCACGCGGATCACCTCGGGTCCAGTGATGAACATGTAGCCCTGTCCCGCGACGATGAAGATGAAGTCGGTGATCGCCGGCGAGTAGACCGCGCCGCCGGTGCACGGGCCAGCGATGATACTGATCTGCGGGATCACGCCGGACGAGCGAACGTTGCGGTAGAAGATGTCCGCGTAGCCGGCCAGCGCGACCACACCTTCCTGGATCCGCGCGCCACCTGAGTCATTGATGCCGATGATCGGTACGCGGTTGCGCAGCGCAAGCTCCTGCACCTTGACGATCTTCTCGGCGGTGACCTCGCCCAGCGAGCCGCCGAAGACCGTCGCGTCATACGCATAAACCGCGACCGCGCGGCCGTCGATGTCGCCGAACCCGGCGACCACACCGTCGCCGGCGACGCGGCGGTCCTCCATGCCGAATCCGTGCGACCGGTGCGTGGCGAACACGTCGAGCTCGACGAACGAGCCGTCGTCGACGAGCATCTCGACGCGCTCGCGCGCGGTCGCCTTGCCGGCGGCGCGCCGCTTGTTGGCGGCCTCGGTCTCCGCGTGCAGCGCCTGGTAGCGGCGCTTGCGGTACTGGTTGATCTTCTGTTCCGAGACGCTGGCCGTCTCGCGCTCGGGCGCCTCGACGCCCTGCAGGTCGGGAAGCGTCCGGCGCACGGGGGTGAGTGATTTCGGCTTCCTGGCTGCCATAACTCGAATATCGTAGGCGCGCGTGCAAAGGATCCGGATGGCGGCCGCCGATGTGTTCTCGCGGCCAGCTTTCTACTGGGCGCTGGCAGCGGTGTTCGCGCTGCGGGTCGCGGTGCTCTCGATCATCAACAACCAACGCCCGGATGCCGAGGGCATGTGGGAAGGCGCGCGCGCTTACCTGACCAATCCGGCGCACATGTACGACGCAGCCGCGCAGTACCTCGCGGCCAGCCACGTCATCGCCCCGCCCGGCACGATCTACGCGTTCGTCAGCCCGCCACCTGTGGCGCTGCTGGCGATCCCGGTCGCGCTGCTGCCCAAAGACGTGGGAGTGCAGCTCTGGACCGCCATCGACGCGGTGGCGCTGCTGGCCGGTCTTTTCATCCTCTATCGCATCGCATGCAAACCGAGCAATCTCGGCCCACCCGTCTTCTGGGTCGTCGCGATGTACTTCCCGCCCGTGTTTGCCGACATCAGCGCCGGCCAGCGCGGCGGCGTCGCGCTGCTCGGCGCGATGGCATCGATCTGGTTCGAATCGCGACGGCCCTGGATCGCAGGCGCCCTCGGCGGCCTTGCCTCGGCGCTGAAGTACTACCCCGCGGCCATGATCATCGGCCCGCGGCCGGAGCACCGGATCCGCTACGCCATCGCGCTCGGCGCCGCCCTTATCGTGGTGACGGCCGTCAGCTTCATCCCGCTGGGATTCGGCGGTGCTGTCTTTTATTACCAGCACGTCCTGCTCGCCTCGCTCGGCTCACACAACGCCGACTGCGGATACGACTCGGTGCGCACGCTGTTCGATCGAGTGGTCGGCGGCGAGCCATACCTCCTGCCGAACCCGAACGGCGGTGTGATCAGCGTGTCGCTGCCGTGGCACATGCCGGGGCTCGCAGCGGTGCTGTCCTACGCGAGCGCGGCCGCGTTCGCGGGTGCGGCCGTGTGGGCCGCGTGGCGCAGCGGGTGGAACGCGCCTTATGGCATGGCGCTCGGCTTCTCGCTCGGCGCGCTGATCCCCAACGAGGTGTGGCCGTACCAGTGGCTGCCGCTGCTCCCGCTCCTTCTGCTGGTCGCGGTGCGCGCGATCGAGCAGCAGCGCGGTACAACGCTGGTGCTGATTGGCGTGTTCCTGCTCGGGTTCTACCGGCCGCCGTGCGACCTGCTGTTTCCGAACCTCTGGACGCTCGCGGCGATCGCGATCTTCGTTCTGGGCGTGTGGGAAAATCGACTTTTCCGAGCGGCTTGATCAGATAGGAGTCGGGGGATGGCGCTGAACTCTCAAGTCAGCTTCACGTGGGTCGGGCACGGGACGTGGAAGTCCCGGAGCGCCAAAGGCAAAGAGGTCCTCATCGACCCCTGGGTCATGAACAACCCGGGCGCGCCTGCCAACATGAAGACGGTCGACAAATGCGACCTGATGCTCATCACGCACGGTCACTTTGACCACATCGGCGACGCGCTGGAGATCGCCAGGGCGACGAAGCCGAAGATCGTCAGCAATTACGAGATCAGCGAGTGGATGGCCTCGAAGGGCATCGACCGCGACTCGTTGATCGGCGCCAGCACCGGCGGCACGGTCGACGTGGACGGGATCAAGGTCACGCTCGTGCACGCGGAGCATTCGTGCGGCATCACCGACGGCGACCGGGTCGTGTACGGCGGCGATGCGTGCGGGCTCGTGATCGAGTTCGAGAACGGCTACACCATCTATTTCGCCGGCGATACCGACGTGTTCGGCGACATGGCCATCATCGCCGAGCTCAACAAGCTCGACGCCGCGTTTCTGCCCATCGGCGACTTCTACACGATGGGCCCGGAGCGCGCGGCCAAGGCGGTCAAGCTCCTGGGCGTGAAGACAGTCGTGCCGATGCACTTCGGCACGTTCCCGGCGCTCCACGGCCGGCCCAGCCAGCTGCAGGAGCTGGTCGGGAACAATGTCCACGTCCTCGACGTCAAGCCGGGAGACACGGTCTAGTCGGAAGCGGGCCGCTCGGTCGCGCAGGGCCCTCCGCGAGGTTCTGACCGAGCATCAAAGCCTCATGATCTAGCCCGACATGCGCGACCCGGTAGGCGCCCCGGCGAGCTGGCTGGCGCGCGCCATCCGGGACGGCCGCCTTTCTTCCGAGGAGGTCGTCCGGGCGCACCTCGAGCACATCGGCGCCGTCAACCCGCGCCTCAACGCGATTGTCTGGGTCACCAACGAGAGCGCCATCCGCCAGGCCAAGGCGGCCGACCGCCACCTCGCCAAGCGCGGCTTCGAGCCGCCGCCGCTGCACGGTGTCCCGTTCACGGCCAAGGACATCTTCGACACCGCCGGCGTGGCCACGACCGCCGGCCTGCGCAAGCTGAAGGACAACGTCCCGGACAAAGACGCGACCGTGATCGCGCGCATGCGCTCGGCCGGCGCGATCCTGCTGGGCAAGTCGAACTGCCCGCCGGGCGGTTCCGGCGGCCAGAGCTGGAACCCGCTCCATGGCGGCACGCGCAACCCCTATGACCTGACCCGGTCACCGGGAGCGAGCAGCAGTGGCGAGGCCGCCATCATCGCCGCCGCGGGCTCGCCGCTGGGCATCGGCAGCGACTCCGGTGGCAGCATCCGGGTGCCGGCTCACTACTGCGGGATCGCGGCGCTGAAGCCGACCACCGGCTGGGTGCCCAGCACTGGCGCTTACGGGCTTGCGGGCGGGCTGATGGATCCTCGCAGCCAGGTGGGTCCGATGGCCCGGTTTGTGAACGACCTGGCCCTCGTGCTGCACGCGCTCTCCCAGGCGGGCTGCAGATGCACCGAGGCGAGGCCGCCGGGCCTCGACGAAGCACGCGAGGTGACGCTCGGTTATTGGGGCCAGGTGCGCATGACGCACGAACGGCTCATCGCCAAGTGGGACGGGTTCCGCACCCGGCTGCTCGAGTTCATGGCCAGCTTCGACCTCATCCTCACGCCGGTGGCGGCGGACGCGGCGCCGCTCTACCGGGCCAAGATCCCAAGTGTCGATCAGTACAGCTACACCATCCCCTACAGCCTCGGCGGCAACCCCGCGGTCGTCGTCCGCGCAGGCACCTCGCCCGAGGGCCTGCCCATCGGCGTGCAGGTCGTGGCCCGCAACTGGCGCGACTACGCGGCGCTGGCCGCGGCCGGGTGGATCGAAAAGCAGTTGGGCGGCTGGCAGCCTGCTAGCTTGGGAGCGTGAAGTTTCGGTACTCGCGCTGGGACGGCTCCCAGCGCGTGGACGATCTGGACGCCGGGGACCTGCTGGACTCGCTGTCCGACGACCTGATGAACTACGGCGACCTCAACGCGGCGCTGCAGCGCCTGCTGCGATGGGGATCGCCCAACATGCAGGGCCTGGAGCAGCTCCTCAAGCAGCTGCGTGAGGCGCGCGAGCGCGAGCTCGGCCGCTACAACCTCGACTCCACCATCGACCAGCTGCGCCAGGAGGTGCAGGACGTCATCGACACCGAGCGCGAGGGCATCGAGCGGCGTCAGAACGAGGCCGCGACGCCCGAGGCGCGCAAGCTCATGGAGCGCATCGCCAAGCAGCGCAACGACCAGCTCGACCGCATGCCTGACGAGCTCGGCGGACGCGTGAAGGCGCTGCGCGACTACGAGTTCGTCGACGACGAGGCGCGTCAGAAGTTCGACGCGCTGATGCAGCGGCTGCAGAAGCAGATGCTCGACCAGATGTTCCAGGGCCTGAAGGGCTCGATCCAGCAGATGCAGGGCCAGGACCTGTCGCGCGTTCGCGACATGGTGCGCGCGCTGAACAAGATGCTCGAGGACCGCATGGAAGGCCGGACGCCTGACTTCAACGGCTTCATGGAGAAGTTCGGGGACATGTTCCCGCCCGGCATCAACAGCCTCGACGAGCTGCTCGAGCATCTGCAGCGGCAGATGGCGCAGATGCAATCGCTGCTGCAAAGCCTGAGCCCCGAGGCGCGCGAGGAGCTGCGTCAGATGATGGACGCGCTCCTGCAGGACGACTCGCTGCGCCTGGAGCTGGCGCGCCTGTCGGGCTTCATGCAGGCGATGATGCCGCCCTCTGAGCTGACAGAGCGCTACCCGTTCTTCGGCGAGGACCCGCTGAGCATGGGCGAGGCGATGGGGCTTATGGAGCGCCTGCAGCAGATGGACCGGCTCGAGTCGCAGCTCGAGCGCGGCAGCTTCCGCCCGGACGACGTCGACCGCTCGCTGGCGCAGGAGCTGCTGGGCCCGGAGGCGCGCCAGGCTTTGGACCAGCTGCGCCGCGTGACCGACGTGCTCGAGAAGGCGGGCTACGTGGAGCGCCGCGGTCGCCGTCTGGAGCTGACGCCGCGCGGCATGCGACGCATCGGCCAGTCGGCGCTGAAGGACATCTTCGACCAGCTCAAGAAGACGCGGATGGGCCAGCACCAGCTGTACCGCGGCGGCATCGGCAACGACGCGTCAGACGAGCTGAAGGAATACGAGTACGGCGACCCGTTCCTGATGGACCTGAAGGAGACGCTGTTCAACTCGCTGGTGCGCGAGGGTCCGCAGGTGCCAGTGCGAATCGGCGCCAAGGACTTCGTCGTTCACCGCACCGAGCACGTGACGCAGGCGTCGACGGTGCTGATGATCGACATGAGCCGCTCGATGTTCCTGCGTGGCTGCTTTCTGGCCGCCAAGAAGGTGGCGATCGCGCTCGATTCGCTCATCCGCAGCCAGTACCCGCGCGACTCCCTGTACGTCGTCGGCTTCTCGAACTACGCCGTCGAGCTCAAGCCGCACACGCTGCCGCAGCTCGCACTCAACGACTACGTGTACGGCACCAACATGCAGCACGGCTTCCAGCTCGCGCGGTCGCTGCTGGCGAAGCACCGTGGCAACCGGCAGATCATCATGATCACGGACGGCGAGCCGACCGCCCACCTCGAGGACAACGGGCGCGCCTACTTCGCCTACCCGCCCACTTACAAGACCATCCAGCAGACGCTGCGCGAGGTGCGGCGCTGTACGCGCGACCGCATCGTGATCAACACGTTCATGCTCGAGCGCGGGCCGTACCTGACCGAGTTCATCAACCAGATGACCCGCATCAACAAGGGCAGGGCGTTTTTCGTCTCGCCGGAGCGCCTTGGCGAGTACATCCTGGTCGACTACGTGAGCGGCCGGCAGCGCCGCCGGGCAAGCGCCCGCCGGGCCCGTATCGCGTAAGCCTGGCTCCGGGCCCGTTCGCGCGCCAGGCGCGGTACGGTGCTGACTAACTGATTGCTTATCCTGAACACGAAGCATGGCCATCACTGACAAAGTCGCCACCGAGCGACGCAACCTCAGCCCGGCCGCGCTCTACGAGCACGCCATCCGCCGCGACGAGGCGGCCGTCGTTTCGACGGGAGCGCTGACCGCCGAGACCGGCAGGCATACAGGCCGGTCGCCCAAGGACAAGTTCTTCGTCAAGGAGCCATCCAGCCAGGACGCGATCTGGTGGCACCCGGGCAACCAGCCCATCGGCAGCGATCGCTTCGACGCCCTCCTCCGCCGCATGCAGGAGGTCATCGACACGCACGAGGTCTACACGCAGGACGTCTTCGCCTGTGCCGACCCGCGGTACCGGTTGCGTGTCCGCGTGGTCTCGGAGATGGCGTGGCACAGCCTGTTCGCGCGCAACCTCTTCATCCGGCCGAACGCCGACGAGCTCATGGGCTTCGAGCCCGACTTCACCGTCATCTCGCTGCCCTCGTTCAAGGCCGACCCTGCGCGCGATGGGACGCACAGCGAGACGTTCATCCTGGTCAATCTCGGACGCCGGATCGTGCTCATCGGCGGCACGGGTTACGCCGGCGAGATCAAGAAGTCGATCTTCACGGCCCTGAACTATCTGCTGCCGGCGCAGAGCGTCTTCCCGATGCACTGCTCGGCCAACACCGATGTGGACGGCTCCGATGTCGCGCTGTTCTTCGGTTTGAGCGGCACCGGCAAGACGACGCTGTCAGCGGATCCTTCGCGCCGCCTCATCGGGGACGATGAGCACGGCTGGTCCGACCGCGGGGTCTTCAACTTCGAGGGCGGGTGCTACGCGAAGACGATTCGCATCCGCAAGGACTCGGAGCCGGAGATCTACGCGGCCACCGAAAGCTTCGGGACGATCCTCGAGAACGTGGTGTTCGACGCGCGCACGCGAGTGCCGGACTACGACTCGGACGAGAAGACCGAGAACACGCGTGCGGCGTACCCGGTCGACCTGATCCCGAACGCCATCCCCAATGGGATGGGGAGCCACCCCCACAACGTGTTGTTCCTGTCCGCCGACGCTTACGGCGTCATGCCGCCGGTCGCACGGCTGGACGACGACCAGATCCGCCACTACTTCCTTTCCGGCTACACGGCCAAGGTCGCGGGCACGGAGCGCGGGGTGAGCGAGCCGGAGCCCATCTTCAGCACCTGCTTCGCTGCCCCCTTCCTGGTGCTGCCGCCCGAGCGCTACGCGGACATGCTCATCGAGCGCGTGAAGCGGCACCACGTCGACGTCTGGATGCTGAACACCGGCTGGGTCGGCGGGCCGCATGGCGTGGGCGAGAGGATGTCGATCGCGCACACGCGCGCGATCGTGCGCGCCGTTCTCAACGGGGACCTGCGCGGCGTGAACACTCACGTCGACCCGATCTTCGGGCTGCACATCCCCAACCGCGTCCCCGGCGTGCCGCGCGAGGTGCTCGACACGCGCGACAGCTGGCCTGACCCCGAGGAGTACGACCGGCAGGCGGCCAAGCTGCGCGGCATGTTCGAGGAGAACATCAACAACATCGGCACGAGCGCGTCCAGCGCCGGCTAGGAGTGCTGCGCGTCGCCATCGTAGGCAGCCGGCACTTCGCCGACCCGGACCGCGTCACCGATTACGTGAAGAACCTTCCGGCCGGCTCGTCGATCGTCACCGGCAGCGCGAGCGGCGTGGACGCGGCGGCGACCAGGGCAGCGCGCACGCGCGGACTGCCGGTTCGGGTGATGCCGGCTTCGTTCGACGAGATGGCGGACGCGTCGAAGTCAGCCGCGCGCAACCAGAGGCTGGTCGACGCGTGCGATGTGCTGGTGGCGTTCTGGGATGGAAGCTCGAAGGGCACGCGCACCACGGTCGAGCGAGCGCTCGACGCCGGCAAGGAAGTCCACGTGTTCGTGGCCACCTAAGATGGAGCCGATGACCGTGGCGGTGGCGATCCATGCTCGGTTCTTCGCGCGGCTGCGCGAGCAGGCCGGCACCGATTCGGAGACCGTGCATGTGCCCCAGCGCTCGACTGTCGGGGACGTGTACGCCGCGCTGCGGGGCGCGCACCCGGCGCTCGAATCCAACCTCGATGCCGTGCGACCGGCGATCAATCAGGAGTTTTCCAACTGGGACACCGTGGTCGGCGAGGGCGACGAGGTCGCTTTTATACCGCCAGTGAGCGGCGGTGCGAACACGGTGGGGGTGATGTTCGAGGTCACGACCGAGCCGCTGGACGCCAGGCGCGCTGAGAGCGCTGTCACGCACGCCCGAGCTGGAGCGATCTGCACCTTTACCGGCATCGTCCGAGACACCTCTCGTGGCCGGACGGTGACCCATCTCGAGTACGAGGCCTTCGACGAGATGGCCACCACGCAGATGCGCAAGATCGCCGACGAGATCGCGGATCGCTGGCCCGAGGCGCGCGTGGCGATGGCCCATCGCACAGGGCGCCTCGAGATCGGCGAGGCATCGGTGGTGGTCTCGGTCTCCGCGCCGCACCGCGCGGAGGCGATCGCGGCGTGCAAGTGGGGTATCGACCGGCTCAAGGAGTCGGTGCCGATCTGGAAGAAAGAGCACGCCGCGGACGGGACCTACTGGATCGAGGGCGACGAGGCCGTCAAAGCATCGAGCTGAGGCTCGCGCCAGTGATCCCAAGAGCCCTCCACGCGTGAGCGGAGTTGGCGTCGTCGGTGTGGGGCCGCCGGAGCTCGGTCGTGAAAGCCGCGACATCGGTGACCAACCAGGCCAGGCGGTAGAAGTCCAGGGCTGATCGATCGATCGCGTACCCGGTCGCCTCGATGTACGCCGGCAGGCCCTCCACGGTGCCGTCGTCGAGCATCCACAGATCCCGCTCGGGTGGCGCCATGGCGACGGTATCCCAGTCGATAAGGTGCAATCCGTCTTCTGCTCGGATCAGGTTGCCCCCATGAGGCTCGCCGTGGGTGATCACGAACTCTCTGGTGGCAACCTCACCGGCAAGCCGGTCGTACCTTTCGAGGGACGCTGTGACCAGATCACGGCTGGCTGTCATCCATTCGCGTGCACGCTCTGAGTAGGGCCCGCCGGTCCACGGACTGTCGAGATTCCTCAATGCATCGTCGAGGTCTGCTCGGCCAGGGACATCGAGACTCCGCCGCGGAGCCCCATCCCGCACGACCGCGGTCGCGAGGTGCAGCTTTGCCCAAATCTCGCACAGGTCCTGCCGGTCGCGCCGGCCGAACTTTTCGCCGAATATCCCGGCTCGGCCGGCGATGTATGGAAAGAGCGCCGCGCTGAATCTTCCGTCGAGACGCGTCACCATCGTGCCGTCCGCGGCCGGAATCGGGGCAACCACGAAGTCAAGACCAGAGGCGCGCAGTTTGCGCGCGGTCCTGAATGCGGCCTCCAGCCCGGCGAAGGCCGAATCGTGGTCGGCGCCCAGCCATGGTTTGCTGCCGAGATCGTCCACAGTCACGAAGCGATAACCAACGTCGGCGGTGCGAAGGAGCCAGTGATGGCTCCCGCCGCCGACCGCTTCGTAGCTGATCGACTCGACGTCAACTCCCCAGCAACGAGCGACTGCATCGCTCAGCGCTGCTTCGTCGAGACCTTCAGGGGGTGCTTTCACAGCTTCCAGATAGCATTCACCGGTGCTGTCGCGTCGCGTCGACTTTTGGAAGTTCTTCACCGGGCAGACGATCTCGGTGCTGGGGAGCGCGTTTTCGGGGTTCGCGCTGCCTCTGCTGGTCTTTCAACTCACACATTCGCCGATCAGCCTCGCGATCACCACGTTTACGTTCGCCCTCCCGCACCTCTTGTTTGGCCTGTTCATCGGCGCTTGGGTGGACCGCGTAGACCGCAAGCGGCTGATGATCGTCGTCGAC
>WNGN01001402.1_pt1 | contig 15852 bp, 16 predicted proteins | sample 5400561 | NCBI WGS metagenome assembly WNGN01 (sample SAMN13153379, study PRJNA577476) | soil metagenome | isolation source: 115 cm soil or saprolite under Garry oak tree replicate 2 | place: USA:California | collected 2016-06-15
TGCTGAAGGACCCGGCGTAGAGGACGCGTCCGCTTCGATCCAAACTCTTGAGCGCCGGAGGAGGCGGACCCCGATGATGAAACTCGCAATCGTAGTCGTCCTCCACGATCCAGGCACGCTGGCGATCGGCCCAGTCGAGCAAGGCAAGCCGGCGGTCGATCGGCAATGTCATGCCGAGCGGAAACTGATGGGATGGCGTGACCAGCGCGAGTGCGGCGTCCGGGGCACTCCGGATGGCGGCAGCGACGTCCAGTCCTCCATCATCGACTTTGCCGCCCACCAGCCGCAGCGGAGCGTGCTGGAGCAGATTCCGGGCGAAGAAATAACCGGGATCCTCGACCAAAACCTTGGCGCCGGGCTTGAGCAGCGCCTGAACAATCAGGCCGAGAGCACCCTGGAACCCGGCGGTGATCAGGATCTGGTCGGCGGAGCATGCGATATCCCGCGAGATTCGCAAATAACCCGCAATGGCACGCCGCAACGGCTCGTACCCCATGACGTCGTTCAGATTGGGATTCGCCATCTGCTCGCTGTCGAGCTGCCGCGCAACACGCGTGGCGATCCGGGTCCATCGCTTGCGCGGGAATGCATCCAGCGCTGGCGATCCCACCCGAAATAGAAGCGGACGTGAGGAGGTGTGGGCGTGTCCGCTACGAACTTTACCTGGAGTTGCCCCGAATTTTTCCGGTGACACTCGCTTGAGCACGCGCGGCAACGCTAGATTCACCATCGTTCCGCGTGCGCGATCGCTCACAATGTAGCCTTCGCCCGCGAGCAACTGAAACGCGGTGACAATGGTTCCGCGCGCAACGCCCAACTCGCTTGCCAAGGTTCGCGAAGACGGCAGCCGAGCGCCGGGAGCGAGCCTTCCAGACAGAATTTCGGAACGGATCCGCTGGTACACCTGCCGATACACAGCAGAGGTGCCACGTCGTGGCGGGAGAGCGTGGCGCGCTCGAATCATGGTCCACCCAAAATTCCAAATCGTGGACCTTTAGTGTAGACCAACTCGGGGTTATTCTTTGCAACAAGCGATAGACGAGGGCAGGCCCATGCAAAGGACGAGTAAGCCGTTAGGCGCTTACCTTCTAAGGTGGTTTCAGCGGACTCCCGTGCATACCTTCTTTATGTGCCCTCTGATCGTCATTGCATTCGAGCTCGTGCAATATCTTCTCGTGGGGAATTACCGGCTGCCGCGTGCAGGCGGAACGGCCGGCATGGACGCCATGCCTGAGCGAATCGTCGCGGCGGGCCCATATGGCCAAAAGGCGCGATCCCTGACTTTCCACAGGTCGAGTGTGGGTAGGGATGTGGGTACAGAGCCCTAGCGAGAAAGTTTCCTTCTGTGTCATCCTTTTAGGTAGAGTCGCAGCGGACACCCTCTCCGCCAGATGGCCCCGCGCGGCCGTTTTGTTTTTTAAGTCTAGGCCCCGCTTCCGAGTATTACATATTAGCCGGCCCTGAGTTCGCGCCACGCATCGTCTGACCGATGAGCCTCCCAAACGCGGACCGCGCAATCGTCGATCCCGCGAAGATCCGTACGGACGCAAGTTCGATCTCGATGGTATCCCGACCGGACCATCTGGGCGGTCCGCCGCGGTCAGGACGGTGTGGATGCTCCGCATCGGTGAGGAGATTCCGCGGTTGGTTACCGTTATGCCGAGGTGATTCATGTTCAACGTTCTAGACACGGTAGTTCTAACGCGCGACGTCCCGGACGCTGGGCTTCGTCGGGGTGATCTTGGGACTATCGTCGAGGTCTACGGACCGGACGCGTTCGAGGTCGAGTTCGTCGCAGCCTCGGGTCGAACCCAGGCGCTGGTCACGCTGAGTGCAACTGACCTTCGACACGTGGATGACCACGACCTCATCTCAGTCCGCGCCCTGGAGAAGTCGGCCGGCTAGCATCGCGTTGCGCGGCAAATCGATAGCAGACTCTGGGAGCGGACCGCCTAGCAGCTACGCCGTCGGGTTCTCAGAACACGTGGTCACCTCGTATCAGCCTTCGCACGCCCTAGTGCGGCCGTCGGAAACACCAGCGACTTGATCACCACCGGCACGGCGCCGGAAGTCTCGAGCAGCGCGCCGATGTCGATGAAGTCGAATTCCCTGAGGACGATCCCGTCGATCGAGACGATCGGGTTCTCGACGCGCGTTTCTTCCCGGCAGTGAATGCCGATCAGGCCGCCGACGTCGCCCTCGCCGACGAGCACGAGCGGGGAGCCCCGCTCGAGCACTTTCGCGAGGCCCGCAGCGATGCCCCGGCAGAAGCCATCGAGTCGCGCGAAGGTGGCGGACCCCGTCCAGCGATAGCACAATGCGACCGCCTTCTCGCCTCCGTGAAGATCGAGGCGGCGCAGGGCGGCGCGCACGGCTTGCGCGATCCGCTCCGCGTCGAGGGCTTGGCCGTCGAGCGGCAGGGTCGGGACGATGACCGGCAGGTTTCGCAGGGGCAGGGCGCTTTGCGGCGCGACGAAGATCGTGCTGCCGCTCACCTGGATCGTGTACTGGGAGGCGCCCACCACGGTGGCGCGGATTCCCTGGTCGGATGTCTCGATGCGCGGTCCCCAGGCTTTCACCCGCGCGAGAACGGCCTTGGCGAGCTGGGGACCCAGATCGTCGAAAGCCCGGTCCTCGCGACCATAGATATATTCGGCGACACCGCCGGAGAACGTGACGACGTCGGGCTTGCGCTCGTTGCGCAAGGGGTCGAGCCGCAGCAGGGCGGCGGCTGCGACGCCGGGCTTCGGTTCGCTGATGATCTCGAACAGGCGGTCGGCCATGCGCTCGGTCATTTCGTTCAGCCCGGTCATGTCCGGCTTCCTGCCGATCTCGAGCGTGAGTCCCGCTTCACCGGCGAATCGCCTGCCGGCTTCTTCGATGCGCGTCACGCGTCCCTCGGCGTCGAAGGATACGACGCGAGCTCCGACGTCGACGGCGGTCATCTCGGCGATTTCGCCGGAGTCGCACACGGCGATTTTCGAGGTTCCGCCTCCGACATCGATGTTCATCACCCGCGCCGACTCCCGGATCGATCGGGCGGCTGCGCCCGAGCCGAACGCCGCGAGCGTGGCCTCCAGCCCGTCGCCCGCAGTCACCGACACGAACTTTCCCGCTTGAGCCGCGAACAGCTCGCCGATCGCGCGCGCATTGCTGCGCCGGACGGCGACGCCCGTGAGGATCAGGGCGCCCGTGTCGATCGCCTCGGGATCGATTCCGGCGAGCTCGTATTGCCTGTCGATGAACGCGCCGAGTGCCGCCGCGTCGATGGTCGCGTCGTCGGCCGCATTTTCGATAAAAGGGGTGAGAAGCACCTCGGATTCGTGGACGACCTTGCGCTCGGAAACGACGTAGCGGTTGTCGAGCCGCTCGAGCACGAGGCGCGAGAAGACGAGGTGCGAGGTCGACGAGCCGATGTCGACGCCGACGCTCGTGAGGCGGATCTCGTCCTCGATCTCGAGGCTGCGCCTGACGTTGCTGAAGAAGATCCTGCCGCCCGCTTCCTCGCTCATTCGAAGCTGGGTTGCTTCGCCGCCGGAGCGACGTACCACCCTGGCTCCATGCGGTTCGGCACGCCGTTCTTCTTGAGCGTTTCGTCGTATTCCTTGCGGATGTACGGATCCTCCATCCAGTACGGGATGGAGGTTCCGCCGTCGGGGATGTCGATCGCGGTGTAGTCGGTGTGCTTCTCCCCCGGCGGGCCGGGATCGCGCCCGGGGTTGTGCGGGCCGAACCACGCGGTCAGGCGGAACGGGTCCTTCGACACGCTGAAGTGCTGGTGGTACCAGCGCGCGCCGCCGGGCGCCGCGCTCACCATGCCGACCGGCTCGTAGTCGACGCGCTTCACCTCGTCCATGCGGCCTTCCTTCCACGGCGTGACGCCGATCCGCTCGGGCCAGGTGTAGGTGTAGCCCTTGCCCTTGACGCAGATGAGCACGGCGGCGGAGGTGTGCGCGTGTCCCTTCGAGTACCGGCCGTTCTCGTGCTGGCCGATCCAGAAATAGAAGCAGTTGTCGGTCATGAACGGCTCGACGCGCCGCCAGCCGGGCGAGCGCCGGTTGTCGAGCGGAAGATCGCAATCGACGACGTCGGGAATGAAGTTCGTTCGCCGCATTGCGAGTCCGCGCACCGGGTCGGGCTCGATGTCGTCCTTGGGCTTGAAAAAATCGTCCGCGCCGCTGAAGCGGTCGCGGAACACGAAGGGGTTGTTGAACACGGCGTCCACGTTGTTGATCATGTTGAGCACGTTCGGCGCCGTGGTGCCCGCGAGGAGCAGCGCGCCCCCCGAGGTCGCGTTGACGAGGCGGTGCCAGGCGTTCATCGGGATCGAGAACATCGATCCCTTCTGCCACTCGAACACGTGCCGCTTCGCGTCGGCCTCGAGCCAGACCTCGGTCGTGCCGCGCCCCTCGACGACGAGGAAGATCTCCTCATACATGTGCTTCTCGGGGTTCAGCGCTCCGGCGGGGGGCACCTCTACTACATAGCAACCCCACTTGGTTTCGGTGCCGTGGAGCTGGATATAGTGGCCGCGCCCGCCGGTGCGCTTCCACCGCGCAAGCGGCAGGTCCTGCACTTTGCGTATCCCGATGCCGCGGAACACGGGAATGCCCTCGGACTCCATGAAGGCGTCGTAGGGGGTCGGCTGCTTCTTGAACTCGCCGAATCCGGCCTTGCGCGTTCCGGTCGGCTCGTGCCAGTGGGTTTGGTCTTTTTCGTGCGGCATCGTGTGTTCCTATATACGGAACTAGGTTCCAATTCATTGCAAGCCACGGCATTTCACCATACACTGCGCGCAGCGTCAAATTGACGGACGGACCCTTTCCCCAACATGACCGAACACAAACCCGCGAAGTCGAAAGCGCGTCTTTCCTCGGTCGCCAACGCCATGCGTCTGATCAAGGTATTTTCTGACGGCGACTACGAACTCGGCATCAGCGACCTGGCAAAGCGTCTCGGGCTCGCGAAGAGCACGGCGCACCGCCTCGCTTCGACGCTGCTCGCCGAGGGCATGCTGGAGCAGAATGGGGAAAACGGGAGATACCGGCTGGGGCTCGCCCTGTTCGAGCTGGGAACGCTGGTCAGGCGCAAGATGGATTTCCCGGCGGTGGCGAGGCCTCTCCTGAAAATGCTTATGGAGAAAACGGGCGAGACCATGCACCTCGCGGTCCTCGACCACGATTCGGTGCTCTATATCTACACCCATGAAAGCCGCCAGGCGATCCGGATGAGTTCCGGCGTGGGGACCCGGGCGCCGGTGCACTGCACGGCGGTAGGCAAGGCGCTGCTCGCGTTTCAGCCGGAGGAAATCATCGAGCGTATTCTCACCCGCGGATTGCGCGCGAGCACCCCGAACACCCTCACCGACGCCAAGGCCCTGCGCCGCGAGTTGGCGCTGGTGCGCGCGCGCGGCTACGCGGTCGACGACGAAGAAAGCGAGCCCGGGCTGCGCTCGATCGCGGCGCCGATCCGCAACCATCCCGGCAACGTGGTGGCCTCGATCAGCCTCGCCGGCCCGGCTCAGCGCATGACGCGAAAGGTGCTGCTCGCCTGGGCGCGCGATGTCGTGGGCGCCGCCGACGCCGTCTCCCAGCGCCTCGGCTGGCAGCCGCTGCGTGACCAGGAATTGCGGAGGAGAGCCTGATTCGTGCCCGCGTCGGTGCCGGTCCTATGATCGCTACGGGGAGAAATCGATGGAAGGGCGCGTGAGGCGCGTGGTCACCGGGCACGACCGCAACGGCAAGGCCGCGGTGATATCGGACGGGCCGGCGCCGGCGGTCCACACCAATCCCCTGCGGCCGGGACACTGGTCGGTGGACGTCTGGAGAACGCAGGCGACGCCGGCGCAAATAGCAAGAAGCGCCGCGGACCCGACGGGAGGACCGCGCAACCAGCTGCCGCACAAAAACGGCACGGTCGTGCGCATCGCCGACTTCGCGCCCGAATCCGAGTCAATGCGTAAGCTCGATCCGGAGTCGGCGAAGAAAGTGTTTGCCGCCATGGGAAACGAATCCGCATCCACTTTCAGGTCAAGCGGCCGCCATCCGATGATGCATCGGACCGAAACGATCGATTACGCCATCGTGCCTCGGGAGAACTCACGCTGGTCCTCGACGACACGGACGTCGTGCTGCGCGCGGGCGACGTGGTCATCCAGTGCGGCACCAACCACGCGTGGAGCAACCGCTCCGGAAAGCCCGCGCGGATCGCCTTTGTGCTCGTCGACGGCAAGTTCGCCCCCGATCTGGAAGCGCTGTTGAAGGACGCGTGAGGAGAGATGGTAATCCGATTGCTCGCGGTCGCGATCGGCGCGCTCATCGGTTTTCCGGCGGCGGCGCAGGGAGCACCCGAAAGGGCGGACGTTCGTATTGCGGTTGGGGGCAAGGCCGCGCTCGCCTATCTCCCGCTCACCATAGCGGAGCGACTCGGGTACTTCGGCGCGGAGGGGCTCGACGCGAGAATCAGCGACTTCGCGGGCGGCACCGACGCACTGCGCGCCGTGATCGGGGGCAGCGCCGATGTCGCCTCCGGCGCCTACGAGCACACCGTCGCCATGCAGGCGAAGCACCAGCAGCTGCAATGCTTCGTGTTGCAGGGACGGCTGCCGCAGATATCGATCGGCATCGCCACGTCGAAGGCCGCGGGATATCGATCCCCCAAGGATCTGAAAGGCATGAGAGTCGGCGTGTCGGCGCCGGGGTCCACGAACAACATGGTCGTGAATTTCTTCATCGCCAGAGAAGGACTGAAACCCTCGGACATCTCGATCATCGGGGTCGGCAACAGCGCGGGCGCCGTTGCGGCCATGAAGACGGGTCGCGTCGACGCGATGGCCAACAGCGATCCGGTCATGACGCGGCTCGAGCTCGACGGCGACATCAAGACGATCGCGGACGTGCGCACGCTGAAAGGCAGCGGCGAGATCTTCGGCGGCCCGATGCCGGCCGCGTGTCTCTATGCGTCGATCGAATTCATTCGTCGATACCCGAATACGGTCCAGGCGCTGGCCAACGCCATCGTGCGCGCAGACAAATGGATCCAGGCCGCATCGCCGCAGGAGGTGCTGAAGACGGTGCCGGAAGCGTACTCTCTCGGCGACAAGGCGCTCTATCTCTCGGCTCTTGCAAACGTAAAGGAAGCGTTCTCTCCCGACGGCCTCATGCCCGAAACGGGTCCGGGGACGACCTTGAGAGCGCTCTCGGCGTTCAACCCCGGGGTGAATCCGGAGAGAATCAGGCTCGAGCTGACCTATACCAACGAGTTCGCCGCAAAGGCGAACCGGAAATACCCGTAGACGGGCCGGTCAGAGGCCCAGGCGCTGCCAAATGGTCGAAGTAAGGCCCGCCTGGTTCATGGTGTAGAAGTGAAGGCCGGGCGCTCCCGCGGAGAGCAGGCGGTCGCAGAGCTCGGTGACGACCTCCAATCCGAAACTGCGGATCGAGGCGAGGTCGTCCCCGAAGGCCTGCATCTTGAGCCGCAGCCAGCGCGGAATTTCGGCGCCGCAGGCGTCCGAAAAGCGGGCAAGTTGCGAAAAGTTTCCGATCGGCATGACCCCCGGCACGATCGGCACCCCGATGCCGAGCGCTTCGCAATCGTCGACGAAGCGGAAATACGAATCGCTGTTGAAGAAATACTGGGTGATCGCGGAATCCGCTCCCGCCTCGATCTTGCGCTTCAGGTTCCTCAGGTCGTCCTGAGGGCTGCGCGCCTGCGGATGGAACTCGGGATAGCAGGCGACCTCCACATGAAAATGGTCTCCTGTCTTTTCCCGTATCAACGCGACCAGGTCGCTCGCATAGCGAAGCTCGCCCGCGCTCGCCGCGCCGGAGGGCAGGTCACCGCGCAACGCGACGATGTGGCGGATTCCGTTTTCTCTGTAGAGATCGAGCGTCGCGGCGATGTCGGCGCGGGTCGCTCCCACGCAGGAGATATGCGGCGCAGCGATGTGTCCCGCCGAGCGGATCTCGAGCACCGTTTCCAGGGTGCGGTCGCGGGTGGAACCCCCGGCGCCATAGGTGCAGGAAAAGAACTTCGGCTTGAGCTGCGCGAGCTGCTTCCAGGTCGAGCGCAGCCTCTCCATGCCTTCCGGGGTTTTCGGAGGAAAAAATTCAAAGCTAAAGGTGCGTGGGTGTTTGTTTTGCAATTCCATTGCGAGCGGAAGGGGATGGTCGGCCCGTGGCGCGGGCGCGCATGCGACGGGCAGCTTCCACCATTCTCGCCAGGGCGGCCTCGGTTTCGGGCCAGCCGCGCGTCTTCAATCCGCAGTCAGGGTTCACCCATAAGCGCTCCAACGGGATCACGCGCTCGGCCTTCTCGAGCAATCTCAGCATTTCCCCGGCGTCGGGCACCCGCGGCGAGTGAATATCGTACACGCCCGGGCCGATCTCGTTCGGATAGCGGAACTCGCCGAACCCGTCGAGCAGCTCCATGTCCGAGCGCGAGGTTTCGATGGTGATGACGTCGGCATCGAGGGCGGCGATCGAGGGCAGGATGTCGTTGAACTCCGCGTAGCACATGTGCGTGTGAATCTGCGTCTGGTCCGCCACGCCGCCGGACACCAGCTTGAACGCGCGCACCGCCCACTCGAGATAGCTCGCCCAATCCCGTTTCTTGAGCGGCAGGCCCTCGCGCAGAGCGGGCTCGTCGATCTGGATGATCGCGGTGCCGGCGCGCTCGAGATCGAGCACCTCGTCGCGCAACGCCAGCGCGATCTGGAATGCGGTTTTTTCGCGCGGCTGGTCGTCGCGCACGAACGACCATTGCAGCATGGTGATCGGCCCGGTGAGCATGCCTTTCATCGGTTTTCGGGTGAGGCTCTGGGCGTAGCGCGTCCATTCCACCGTCATCGGCTCGGGCCGCTCGACGTCGCCGTAGACGATCGGAGGCTTCACGCAGCGCGAGCCGTAGCTTTGCACCCAGCCGTTGTCGGTGAAGGCGAAACCCCGCAGCTGCTCGCCGAAATACTCCACCATGTCGTTGCGCTCGGCTTCTCCGTGCACCAGCACGTCCAAACCGAGCGTCTCCTGGCGCGCCACGGCGTCGCGGATTTCCGTGCGCATCGCTTCTAGGTACGCGGACCGCGCGATCCGGGCCTTCTTGAACGCGGCGCGCGCCTTGCGTATCTCGGGCGTTTGCGGGAACGAGCCGATGGTCGTGGTCGGCAGGAGCGGCAGATTCAACCGGGCCCGTTGTTTTTGAATGCGGGTCGCAAAGGGCGAAGGGCGGCGCGTATCCCGTTCCGACACCGCGTCCAGGCGGCGCCGCACCGCGTCGGAGCGCACCCGCTCGGACCGCCTTCTCGACTTCACCGCATCGCGCGAAGCCGCGAGGGCCGGGGCGATCGCCTCGATGCCCTGCGCAAGACCGCGCTTGAGCGCCACAATTTCCTCCAGCTTTTGCGCGGCGAACGCGAGCCAGCTGCGGACTTCGCGGTCCAGCGCCTGCTCGTGGACCAGATCGACCGGGACGTGCAGCAGCGAGCAGCTGGCCGAAATCCACAGCCGTTCGCCGAGCCGATCGCGGGCGGGTTCGAGCGCGGCAAGGGCGGCGTCCAAATCGGCCCGCCAGATATTGCGGCCGTCGACGACGCCCAGCGAGAGCACCTTGGACTCCGGATAGCGGTCCAGGAACGTCGCAAGCTGCCCGGGTCCGCGCACCAGGTCGAGGTGAATGCCCGAGACGGGCAGCGATTTGAGCATCGCGGCGTGTTCCGCCACGGACTCGAAGTAGGTGGCGAGCAGGATCCTGGGCGATAGGGGGGCGAGGTCCTCGTAAGTCGGGCGGAAGGCGGCGAGCCAGCGCCTATCCAGATCAAGGCCCAATATCGGCTCGTCGATCTGCACCCAGGACACTCCCAGAACCTTGATGCGCGCAAGCAGGCGCCGATAGGCCGGAACCAGGCTGGGCAGCAAATCGAGCTTGTGTGAAAGACCGGATTTGATCTTGCCGAGGTAAAGCAAGGTGAGAGGACCTACCAGGGCGACTTTGACGGCGTGGCCCAGTTCCCGGGTCTGCGCAATCTCCTCGAACAGCCACTGCACGCCGCCGTCGAAGCGCGTATCGGCGCTCCACTCCGGCACCAGATAGTGATAGTTGGTGTCGAACCACTTGGTCATCTCCATGGCCGCCTGGTCGGCGCTGCCGCGCGCGAGCGTGAAATACTGAGGCAGGGTAAGGCGCCGGGGGTCGAACCCGAACCGGCCGGGGATGCACCCGAGATGAGCGACCGTCTGCAGCACCGAGTCGTACCACGCGAAGTCGCCGACCGTGAGCAGGTCCAGGCCCGCGTCGCGTTGACATAGCCAGCGCCGATTGCGCAGCTCGCGGCCGGCGGCCCACAGCTCCGATTCCGGGATTTCGCTTCTCCAGAACGCTTCCAACGCGGTCTTCAGCTCGCGCTTTGCTCCGATGCGCGGGAAGCCGAGTACGTGTGCGACGGCCATGTCCCACTCCTTTGACGGGTGGGGCGATCATCTCCTATACTTGTTTATGAATCCAATGAAAGTTTATCCGAGGATCATGAGTAGTTTTCATAACCTTTCCCGCCCAGCGAGCCATCTCCCGTGCTCGAAATCCGCCATCTGCGAACGCTGGCCGCGTTGAACGACGCGGGCACGGTCTCGCGCGCCGCCGATCGCGTGCACCTGACCCAGTCGGCTCTTTCGCATCAGCTGAAGGCGCTGGAGGCGCATTACGGGATGGCGATGGTGAAGCGCCACGGCCAGTCGGTGAAGCTCACGGAGCCCGGGCGGCGGCTCGTCGCCCTGGCCCGCACCGTGATGGGCGAGGTTCAGGCCGCCGAGCGCGATCTCGCGAAGCTCGCGCGCAAACCGACCGGGGCGCTGCGCATCGCCCTCGAATGCCATACCTGCTTCGACTGGCTGATGCCGATCATGGACGCTTTTCGCAAGCATTGGCCCGAGGTGGAGCTCGATCTGGTATCCGGGTTTCACCCCAATCCATTTGCCTTGCTCGCCGACAACAAGACCGATCTCGTGATCGGATCGGACAACAAGCCCAGGCGGGGCATCGTTTTCCATCCGCTGTTCCGCTTCGAAGTGCTCGCGGTGATGCCGACCGACCACCGGCTGCGGGCCAAGCGTTATCTCAGCCCGGACGACTTCGCGCAGGAAACGCTCATCACCTATCCGGTGCCCGAAGAGCGCATCGACCTCATCCGGCGGGTGCTGAAGCCGGCCAGGGTTCATCCCAGGCGCCGTACCACCGAGCTGACGGTGGCCATCCTGCAGCTCGTTGCGAGCCGCCGGGGCGTCGCCGCTCTGCCGAACTGGGGGATAAAAAACTACGTGGATTACGAGTATGTCATCGCGCGGCGCATCGGCAGGAGCGGGCTGTGGAGCAATCTGTACGGCGCCACCAGCCGCGAAATGGCGCGCGAGCCCTTCCTCCGGGACTTTCTCGAAACGGCCCGGCGCGAATGCTTCACCAAGCTCGACGGGGTGGTGCCGGTGCAGTAAGGGTATTCGGCGGACGCCGTAACCGAGTGGCCCGGGACGGCCTCACCGCTCATACTTGAACGACAGCAGGACGCGGGTACGGTACGCAGCCACCTTGCCGTTCTCGATCTTCAGGTCCTGCTTCACGACCTCGGCGATTCGCAAATCTCGCAAGCTCTTCGACGCCGTCTCCACCGCCTTTTTTGCGGCATCCTCCCAGGAGGCACTGCTGGTGCCGATCACTTCGACTATTTTGTAAATGCCGTCTCCGGCCTTTGCCATCGTCGTCTCCTTTCTGTTGCGCCCCGACCCCCTAGAGCGTCGCTCAATGATGCGCTACCCGCCGGGCAAGCGCAACGCGGGGGAGTCCATACCCGAAGCTATCGCTTCGCAGATGCCGTTCCCTCTCGTTTCTTCATCCAGCGCACCGGGATCGCCGTGATGTCGCCTTTGCCCAGTCCTGCGCGCGAAGCATCGTCATAGCATTCCAGCGTGCGCGAGGTGACCGGAAGGCTTGTCCCGAGCGACTTCGCCTCTTCGATCATTATGCGTAAATCCTTGCGCATCGCGTCGATGTCGACCGTGATCGGACCGACGTCTTTCCCCTGGAGCGCCGCCGTGACGGCCGGCCCGCGGCCCTTGAGCACGTTCGGCCCGCCGGAGGTGTCGGCGAAAATGTCCACGATGCGCGCCGCCTCGAGTCCGAGAGAGCGGCACAGCGCAAGCGCTTCGCCGAAAGCCTGCCAGTAGACGAGGAGAGGCAGGTTGATCGCGAGCTTCATGCTCGCGCCTGCGCCGGCGGGACCCACGTGCTCGACGCGCCGGCACATCTGCTCGAGCACGGGTCGGGCCCGTGCAACGTCGGGCGCATCGCCGCCGACGAAACCGAACAGCTTTCCGTCCCTTGCGGGTCCGACGGTGCCTCCCACCGGACACTCGATCATCGCCGCGCCTTTCTCTTTGACTTTTGCGGCGAGCGCCTTCTCGGTCTCGGGCCGGACCGTGCTCATCTCGACGAAAAGCTTTTCCGAAACCTTGCCCGAAAGCAGTCCGTCCCCGCCGCAATAGACGGCATCGATGGCGCTCGCATCGATGAGGATGGTGATGACGATCTCGGAAGCCGTCGCGAGCTGCGCCGGCGTCGCCGCGAGCTTCGCTCCCGCCGCGGCGAGCGCCCTCGCTTTCTCCGCGGTGCGGTTCCAGACCGTGACCTCATGTCCGACGCTCATCAGACGCTGGGCAATCGCCGCGCCCATCCTGCCCGTGCCCGCAACGCCGATTTTCATTTGATCTCCTCGCTTTTCGCGCATCAAGTTGACACCCACGGCACCGTGCGGTCAAATTAGCGTGCGATAAATATAACAGCCGCGTCGAAGCCGAAGCTAATCCAAAGGAGAACGGATGGGGTCGCCCAAGAGCGAGCTCCGGGACGGGATGCGCATCGATTGGGACGTCCCGATCCGAATGGAGGACGGACTCGAGCTCAGAGCCGATGTGTTCCGGCCGCAGGAAGAGGGACGCCATCCGATCATTCTGAGTTACGGACCCTACGCCAAGGGGCTGGCGTTCCAGGACGGCTATCCGAGCGCGTGGCAGCGCATGGTCGCGGAGCACCCGGACGTCGCCTGTGGCTCGACCGACAAATACCAGAGCTGGGAAGTGGTGGATCCGGAAAAATGGGTACCCGAGGGCTATGTCTGCGTGCGCGTCGACTCACGCGGCGCGGGGCGCTCGCCCGGCCACATCGATCACTTTTCCCCACGCGAGACCCGGGACTTCTACCGCTGCATCGAATGGGCGGGCGTGCAGCCCTGGTCGAGTGGAAAGGTGGGCTTGAACGGCATCTCCTACTACGGCATCAATCAGTGGCACGTTGCCTCGCTGCAGCCGCCGCATCTCGCCGCGATGTGCATCTGGGAGGGCGCGGCCGACTGGTATCGCGACATGACGCACCACGGCGGGATTCTCTCCACGTTCTGGGCCCATTGGTACGACATGCAGGTAAAGACGGTGCAGTATGGCCTCGGCGAACGCGGTCCGCGCAGCCGCGTCACCGGGGAGCTCGTGTGCGGCGACGAGACGCTGTCGGACAGGGAACTGCAGAACAACCGCTCCGACTTCGGCGATGAGATCCTCGCGCACCCGTTCGATGACGACTACCACAAGGCGCGCTCGCCGGTCTGGGAGGGAATCACGGTGCCTTTCTTGTCGGCCGCCAACTGGGGCGGGCAGGGCCTGCATCCGCGCGGCAATTTCGAGGGCTTCGTGCGCGCCGCATCAAAAGAAAAATGGCTCGAGGCTCACGGCATCGAGCACTGGACGCATTTCTACACCGATTATGGCCGCGGGCTGCAAAAGCGGTTCTTCGACTTCTACCTGAAAGGCGAGAGGAACGGCTGGGACAGGCAGCCGCGCGTTCAGCTGCAGGTACGCCACCCCGACCGCTTCGTCGAGCGGCACGAAGACGAGTGGCCGATCGCGCGCGCCCGCTGGACGAGGCTCTACCTCGATCCCGCCGATCACACGCTCGCTCCGGAGCCGCCGAAAGGCTCGGGAAGCGTCAGCTACGACGCGCTCGGCGACGGCGTGACCTTTCTTTCCGCTCCGCTCGATCGGGAAACCGAGATGACCGGGCCGCTCGCTGCGCGGCTGTTCGTGTCCTCGTCGACGACCGACGCCGATTTGTTCCTGATCTTTCGAGTGTTCACGCCGGACCTGCGGGAGGTCGTGTTCATGGGCGCGATCGATCCTCATACCCCTGTCGCGCAGGGCTGGCTGCGGGCTTCGCATCGCAAGCTCGAACCCAAGCTTTCCACCGAGTATCGACCCTACCATACGCACGACGAGCCGCAGCCGCTCGCGCCAGGGGAGGTCGCGCAGCTGGACGTGGAACTCTGGCCTACCTCGATCGTGGTGCCGGCGGGCCATCGCGTGGCCCTGACCGTGCGCGGCAAGGACTACGAATGGCAGAAATCCACCGGGGCCCGGCTTTCCAACTTCAAGAACGAGTTGCGCGGCTGCGGGCCGTTCCTGCATGATGATCCGCGCGACCGGCCGACGCCAGTTTTCGGCGGCAGGGTCACGCTCCACGCCGGGCCGGGGCGCGAATCCTATATCCTCGTTCCGGTGATTCCGCAGAAACGCTGAGGCACAAGGAGAAGGGTCGTGGCAATGAAGCTCTACGGATTCTGGCGCTCGCTCGCCACTTATCGCGTGCGCACCGCGCTCGCCCTGAAGGGCCTCCAGGTGGAACAGATCTCGATCAACCTTCTGGAGGGAAAGCAGCACACAAACGAATACAAGGCGGTCAACCCGCAGAGCGTGGTGCCGGCGCTCGTGGTGGACGGCGGGCCGCCGCTCGTCCAGTCCATGGCCATCCTCGAGTACCTCGAGGAGACCCATCCGAAGCCGCCGCTCCTGCCTAAAGATCCGCGCGGCCGGGCGCGCGTGCGCGGGCTCGCCCAAATCGTCGTGAGCGACGGCCATCCGCTGGTCGTCCCGCGCATTCGCGGCTATCTCGAGAAGGAAATGCATCAGGATGAGCCGGCGCGCAACCGATGGCTCGCGCACTGGACGCTGAAAGCGCTGCAGGTCCTCGAGGAGCATCTCGCAAAGGAAAAGGAGACCGGTCGCTTCTGCCATGGGGATGGGCCGACTATCGCCGACATCTGCCTCGCCTCCCAGGTGTTCGGAGCGCAGTTTTTCAACGTCGGCACTGCGGGCGTGCCGACGGTAATGCGCATTTTCGGAGAATGCATGAAAATCGACGCCTTCGACCGTTCGCAGCCGGCGAAGCAGCCGGATGCACCCAAGAACCCGACCCACTGAATCACGACCCCAAAGGAGGGACCTCCATGGCATTCACCCGCAGGCAGTTCGTTCAGGCTACCGGCGCCGGCGCCGCCGCGCTCGGCTTCCCGGCCATCGTGCGCGGGCAAAGCGGATCGATCCGCGTCGGCCTGATGACCGTGAAAACCGGCCCGCTCGCCTCCGGCGGCATCGACATGGAGCGCGCGCTCGTCCAGTACCTCAAGGAGCGCAACAATACGATGGCCGGCCGCAAAGTGGAGCTCTTCGTCGGGGACAGCGGCGGGGTGCCGGCGCAGGCGCGCACCAAGATCCAGGAACTGGTCGAGCGCGACCGTATCCAGGTCATGATCGGCCCGCTCGACACCGCCTCCGCGCTCGCTGCCGACGACTATATCCGTCAGGCTCAGCTGCTGACCCTCTCGGTCGCCGCGGCCGAGGACATGACGCAGCGCAAGCCCAATCCCTGGTTTACTCGCGGCACCTCGACTTCATCGCAGAGCGCTCAACCGCTCGCCGACTACTGCGCCAAGACGCTCAAGTACAAGCGCATGTTGACGATCGCCGACGACATCGCCTATGGGCACGA
>WNGN01001548.1_pt1 | contig 15852 bp, 15 predicted proteins | sample 5400561 | NCBI WGS metagenome assembly WNGN01 (sample SAMN13153379, study PRJNA577476) | soil metagenome | isolation source: 115 cm soil or saprolite under Garry oak tree replicate 2 | place: USA:California | collected 2016-06-15
GCTGCTGGCGCTTCCACGCAGTCAGTTTTGTTTCCGGGTCGGATATTTCGCGCGCGATATCGTTGCTGAATTTTTCGAGAGTATGTGAGCCTTCAATTCCAAGATAGCCGCGGCCGCTGGAGTCTGAATTGATGTACGCGACGGCATGCGCGCGCAGTTCGTCGTAGTGCTGTTCGGCCCATTCCGTGGAACCAAGAAGTCCCGGCTCTTCGCCGTCCCACGCGCAATAAATAATTGTGCGCTTCGGTTTCCAGCCGGATTTCACCAACTCACCGAGAGACCGCGCTTCCTCCAAAATTGCAACTTGGCCGGAAATGGGATCCTCCGCGCCGTTCACCCAGCCATCGTGATGGTTGCCGCGAATCACCCACTCATCAGGAAACGTTGCACCTTGCATTTTTCCGATCACGTCGTAGATGGGCTTGATGGACCAGTCTGATTTCACTTTGAGGTGAACTTTTGCGGGGCCGGGGCCGACGTGATAGGTGATTCCGAGGCCGCCGCGCCAACCTTCGGGAGCCACGCGGCCGGTCAGCGCAGCAAGCAGTGGTTGCGCGTCGGCATAGGAAATCGGCAGAACCGGAATCTTGGTGATCGTGGGAGCTTCTTCTATCTTCAAGCGCTTGGCGTCTTTTGTGGCGCCAACGCCCGGCGTAAGGGGATCCCCTGGGTACAGCGGCATGTCCGCGACGCTGCCGCGCTGGACTCCATCGCGTGGGCGAAAGGGGCCGGCGGGAAATGTTTCGCCGCGAACGAATCCGTCTTCATGAGGATCGGAGAATATGAGGCAGCCAACGGCGCCGTGTTCGGCTGCGACCTTGGGCTTGATGCCACGCCAGGAGTGGAAGTAGCGCGCGATGACGATCTTGCCTTTGACGGAGATGCCCATGCGATTGAGTACGCGTTGTAGGTAGGAAGCTGCTCGGCTTGCTGATTTGAGGTGAGGTCCTGGGGAAGCGCGGGCTCCTGGAGCTTGGCGGCGAACTTCGGGCCGCCTTCGACAAGCTCAACGGCCCGATCTTTGGGCGTTGGAAAGAGCACGTCAAATTGTTCGATGTGGGTATCGAGGCCGAACTCCTTGAATTTTGCGGCGATCCATTCGGCGTTGTCCTTGTCGTAAGGCGAACCGACATGATGAGGACGCGCGGAGAGACGCTGCATGTAAGCGCGAAGATTCTCCGGCTTGGGAATGGCGCGGAGTTTTTCTTCCCACTGGCGTTCGGTGCGGGAAGATTCGGCGGAGTAGCCAAAGAGAGGCCCCTCGTCGGCGATGACGTGACTGCCGAAAGGCGCGAGCGAGAGGCAGGCAAAGAAAAAGGAAGCAAGTAAGGCGCGGCGGTTCATGTGTTTCTCCTGAAATAGAGGAGGTATTCTGCCTGAAGCCGAGAGGATTGGAAACGTGGAAATCCAAGTTAGCCATAATCCCCCGGATCAGCGGAGATGCTTCGACATCAGAATGTAGTGGCAGGGAACCTTGACGGGCACGTCCGGAGCGAAAGGAGCGGTGCCGGTTTCCAGGTAGCCGAGGTGGCGATAAAAATGGGGAAGAGGCGTGCGCGCGCTGATGACACGGAGGTCGACGGCGGTGCAACCAGCCTCGCGAAAAAAGTCCTCGGCGGCATCCATTAATTTGCGGCCCAAGCCAATGCCCTGGCGCTGCGCGTCCACACCGAGGAGGCCAAGGTAGCCACGGTCTCCGCGGAGTTCAACGTAGACGCACCCGGCCAGGCCAGTGGCATCTTCCGCGAGCAGGAACTTTCCTTTTGCCATGTAGGAGCGAACGCCTGTGGCGTCGACGCGGTCGCCTTCGATGAAAGGTTGCTCGACGCGAAAAGCGGCATTGATCAAGCGGGCGAGAGATTCCACGTCGGCGGGGATGGCGGGACGAATGTGAACACTGTCAGGAGAACAAGCATTGGCGGTATCAGCCATAAAGGAGAGTCCTGCCTCCGGCTAAGATGGTGCGCCTGGCGGTTAGTGTAACTCCCCTTGCACCATTCCTCGCTTCCTCAGTGCGCGGCCTAGCCTCCCGGCCGCGTTTCTTTCGGCGGGACTGGTCCAGGAGGTCAGGAGATTCATTCGACACACCGATACCTGCGAGCCGCGGAAAGGATTCCTGCTTAGATAAACTTAGTGTGATTGGCGGCGAAGTTCCCGCGTTCAAGGGCGAAGAGACAAAATTGGGAGCAAGGAACTTGAGGATACTCATACTTTTGGCGTCGGCCTTATTGCTGAGCGCGGCGTGGGTGAAACGTGATTCGCTGGGGTGGCCGTCCTGGGACTCGGACGAGAAAATGTGCAGCGAAGTGGACATCGATCTGCCAGCGCCCCAGGCGGTCTTCCGGGATTACGGCGGGAACTGGTCCAAGCTGGAAGAGTACAAGGGCCAAGTAGTGCTTGTAAATTTCTGGGCCACCTGGTGTCCTCCCTGCGAAGTCGAAATGCCCACTCTCATTCAGCTGCAGGAAGAGTACGGGGCGAAAGGATTCACGGTGATCGGCATCGCGATGGACGACGAAGGAGCAGAGACCGTGAAGCCTTTTGTGGAAACGCGCCGTTTTGAAGTCCAGGGCGCCAAACGGGCGATGAATTATCCCGTCTATCTTGGAACGCAAGATATGGCAGAGAAATTCGGCGTCAAAGAGGAATATCCATCGAGCTTCTTGGTTTCGCGCGATGGCCGCCAGGTGAAACGCATTGTAGGACCGGTGTACCACCCATCGCTCTCGAAAGCCATCAAGGGGCTACTGTAACGCCCGCCAAATGCGATTGTAACCGGACGAGAAACTTCCACACCGGCCACGGCATATCTTCGATTACGAGAAAAGGCTATGCGCCAGCCGCGCGCGAGCGGACTCGAATTTCCTCATGAATCGCGTTGCACACCATCTCCATTATCCCATCGGAAATATCAGCAATGCCGTGCACTGACGAGATGTGATCCGCGAATTCAGCCAGAATCTCCTCGTCGGAGTCGCCACGGGCCTCAAACTTGCACCCGGGAACGAGGTCATGACAGTAAAGAACTCTTGTCATAGAGTATCTCCTGATGAAGCAGCGCAAGAGGATCTCGGGTGGACCTACCATGGATGCTAGGCAGGCCCGGTGAGGGGTGTCAATAGTACTCGGCCAAATTCGCAGCCGGCCATGTAAATTCGGAAGCGAACCGGCCTGGACGACTGTGCACGCTCGCGATTCTAGTTTGCCAAAGCTGCGCACCGCAGGCAACTGAGAAATCGAATTCAACTATGGCTTAGGCTTGGCTTCGGGATTTTTGGGGGCCGAAGGTTTCGGGGCGGAGGCCGGCTTGGACAACCAGAATTCTGGGTCCCCGGCGGCGAACTCCCGGGAGACATGAGACATCTCCGGACTGATGACATAGAGATTGCTTTCGGTGCTGGCATAAGCGTCTTTCGTGATTTGCTCGATGCGCTGGACCGTTTCCTCGCCTCCGGCTTCGCGCAGGCTTCTTCGCCAATAGAGGAGGTCGTCGTTTTGCATGAGCGCGTGCAAGGGCACAAAAACCAGAAAAGTGGGCGAGGGCGCGCCCACATTCACGTGATAGACGACCCAAGGAGTATCGGTATTGATTTTTTCGTAGGCTTCGGCGAGGAGCCTGAAGGCTTCCGCGAATTCGGATTCGTAACCAGGGTGAAGACGCACTTCGAGAACACGGAGGAAGCGAGCTTTGGAGAGGTCGATACTCTGGGGGCGGTAGCCAAGGTCGTCGCGGCGGACGGCGATCTGCGTCGTTTCACTGGAGAGAAGTGCTTCGATTTGTTCCTGCATGTGGGCGAGCTCGGGATGAGCGGCAAAAAGGTGGCCAAATACGGCAAAGTCTTTATCCAGTTCCTCGAAGGAATCGAGCGGATCGAGGAAGAGGGCCTGGGGCGGACCGGTAATGGATTCCAAGTCGATCCAGGAAATGGGGACTTTCCATTGATCGTAGGCGTGAGCGGAGGCGATCTCGAGCTTGCGACGCTCGGCAGCTCTGCCGAAATTTATCTCCTGGTGGACAAGGAGAAGCATTTTCGGTGGGGCGCCTGCGGGGTTGGGCGACTCGTCCTGCGCGGAGGCCATCGAGGCGCAAGTAAGCAGGAGGAGAGTGGCTAACAGGAACACGCGTTGGACGTTCATACGATGGCCTCCGGAATCTATAAAGATCAGGAACTCGCTTTTAGCTTATAGCGGCTTTGCCGTTGAAGCGAGCCGCGGAGCCGAGTTCCTCTTCGATGCGCAGAAGTTGGTTGTATTTGGCGATGCGATCGGTGCGGCTGGCGGAGCCGGTCTTGATCTGGCCAGCGGCGGTGGCGACGGCGAGATCGGCAATGAAGGTGTCCTCGGTTTCACCGGAACGATGAGAAATGATGGAGTTGTAGCCGGATTTGCGAGCGAGCTCGATGGCGTCAATGGTTTCGGTGACGGTGCCGATCTGGTTGAGCTTGATGAGAATGGCGTTGGCGATGCCTTGGTTGATGCCGCGCGAAAAGATCTCTGTGTTGGTGACAAAGATATCGTCGCCAACGAGCTGGATTCGCTTTGATGAGGATTTTGAGCCGACCTTCTGAGTGAGCTGCTTCCATCCGGGCCAGTCTTCTTCTCCCATGCCGTCCTCGATCGACACGATGGGATACTTCTGAGACCAGTTTGTCCAGTAGGCGACCATTTCCTCCGACGCATGCGTGGATTTGTCGGACTTCTTGAAAACGTACTTGCCTGAGGCTTTGTCGTAGAACTCGCTGGCGGCGGGGTCGAGCGCGATGCTGACCTGCTCACCAGGCTTGTATCCGGCGGCGGTGATCGCTTCGAGAACGATTTGGATGGCTTCCTCGTTGGATTTACAGCTGGGAGCGAAACCGCCTTCGTCACCGACGGCGGTGGAGTAACCATGTTTTTTCAGCGCGGTTTTGAGCGCGTGGAAGACTTCGACGCCCCAGCGGAGGCCTTCCGAGAAGTTCCGAGCGCCGACGGGCATAACCATGAATTCCTGGAAGTCCACGGAGCTGTCGGCATGCGCACCGCCGTTGAGGATGTTCATCATCGGGCAGGGGAGAAGATTCGCAGACGTATCGGTGGAATAGCGCGACAGATATTTGTAGAGCGGCTGTTTGAGGGCGATGGCAGCGGCGCGGGCGGCGGCCATGGAGACGGCGAGGATGGCGTTGGCGCCGAGGCGGGACTTGGTGGGCGTGCCATCGAGAGAAATCATTTTGTGGTCGAGGGCGCGCTGGTCAACAGCGTCGAGTCCGGCGACGGATTTGGCGATTTCGTTGTTGGCGTTGGCGACGGCCTTGAGCACGCCTTTGCCGAGATATTTCGATTTGTCACCGTCGCGCAGCTCGAGGGCTTCGTGTTCGCCGGTGGAAGCGCCGGAAGGGACGGCGGCTCGGCCCAGTGCTCCGCCATCGAGGACGACGTCAGCTTCAACAGTGGGATTGCCGCGCGAATCAATGACCTGGCGTGCGCGGACTTTGCTGATCTTCGTGGCCATGGCGGTCTGTTCTCCTGAGCAGATGCGAATCGATGATTTTACAGAAGAATGCCGTGGAGTCACAGGGGCGCGGAGAATGAATCAGTTTGTCGGGTATGTGGAGGGACAGCTCGGCTTACGTGGATTCAGGTTCTTCGATGAGGGATTCCTGGCGGACGACGACGACAATGCCGGAATCGGTGACGTGGAAGCGGCGGCGATCGGCTTCGAGGTCGTAGCCAATCTCGGTGCGCTCGGGGAGGCTGACGTGGCGGTCGATGATGGCACGGCGAATGCGCGAGTGGCGGCCGATGTTCACATGATTGTAGATGATGGACTCGGAGACTTCGGAATAGCTGTTGACGCGGACATTGTTGCCGATCACGGATGTCTGCACACGGCCGCCGGAAATTACCGAGCCGCCGGCGACGATGGAATCGAGGGCCGCGCCCATGCGCTCCGGGTCAGCGAAGACGAACTTTGCGGGCGGATATTGGTGCTGCCAGGTGCGCAGAGGCCAGGCGCTGTCGTACAAGTTGAAGACCGGGGAGACGCTGACCAGATCCATGTTGGCTTCGTAGTAGGCGTCGATGGTGCCCACGTCCCGCCAGTACAGCGCATCCTTGCTGTTTTCATCGACGAAGTTGTAGGCGAAGACGCGGTGTTTCGAAATGATGCGCGGAATGATGTCCTTGCCGAAATCATGGTGGGACTTGGGATCCTCGGAATCGGCAAGAAGGATGGGAATCATAAGCTGGGTGTCGAAGATGTAGACGCCCATGGAGGCGTTGCAGTGCCCTGCATGGTGCGGCGATTCTTTCGGCGCGGCAGGCTTTTCCTCGAAGCCGGCGATGCGCCAATCCTTATCGACTTCGATCACGCCGAATTGCCGGGCGGCTTGCTCCACGGGGATCTGGATGGTGGCGACGGTAACATCGGCGCCGGAATCCGCATGCTGCTGGAGCATCTTGGCGTAATTCATTTTGTAGATGTGATCGCCGGAGAGGATAAAGACGAATTTCGAACGCTCGCTGCCGATGGAGTAGATGTTCTGGTATACGGCGTCGGCGGTCCCTTGATACCACTGCTGCGATACGCGCATCTGCGGCGGGAGGACTTCGATGTAATCGCCGAGGCCGGCGAGGGGCGACCAGCCCGCGCGGATGTGGCGGTTCAGACTGAGCGCCTTGTACTGCGTGAGGATGAAGATGCGGCGGAGATTCGAATTGATGCAGTTCGATAGCGTGATGTCGATGATGCGGTAGAGAGCGCCGAAAGGAACAGCCGGCTTGGCACGGTCGCGAGTGAGGGGCCAGAGGCGTTCGCCCTGGCCTCCGGCAAGAAGAACGACGATGGCATCCCGCATATCGGACATTGGCTGCCCCCGGGCGCGGATAGAGAAGCGGCTCATTCTAACAAGAGAAGCAGGGAAAAGGACATGCTCGCGTGGGTGAAGCCAGTGAAGGGCGACGGGTGAGGGAAACGGCCGTGGGAGAAGCATTCTGATGCAGATTCAAGGAAATGCCCCTAAGTTATGATTGCGCCAATAGGGTACCCGGATGGTTATGAGGTGGGTTCAGTACGGCGATATCAGATCAGAAACTGGAAAGATTCCTTGACTTGTATGGCAGGAATTGATTAGAAGATGCCAGCGACCTTTCTGGGTGCATCCGCGAAGCGGACAATACATGCGATAATCAGTACCAGGGGCGGTGCCCGCAGCAATACACAGCCGACAGTAGCTGGCCGGCGAGAGGCGCCGCAAGATACCAATCCGAACCGGATTGGGGGTGAATTAAAACAGTGGCTGAAGTCATCATCCAAGAGAGTGAATCCCTGGAAAATGCCTTGCGGCGTTTCAAGCGCAAGGTGCAACAGGAAGACATCATCAAGGAAATCAAGAAACATAGCTTCTATATGAAACCCGGCGAGAAGCGCCGGGCGAAAGAAGCGCTTTCGCGGAAGCGACTGCGCAAGAAGCAGCGGCGGGAAGCGGATTAAGAAAAGGGGCGGTCCCGACATGGTCGGGGGCGCCCTTCCGTTTTCGCCGCGGCTCGGCGCCGCACTTCCGAGAATCAGGCCCCCGTAAGGCAGAGAAGTTTGGGATCGTGTTGCAGCTTCGTGCCCGCAAGCCCAAGGGATCCGCGCCCGGCGTCCCCGGATACTGGTCTCCTCAAGCATCTAGGCTCTCAGGTACAAAGTCCGCCCAATCTCCTGCCCGACACGGGACCAGGGGAGAGCGGCTCATGGAATACCACGACAAGGTGCTGAAGTGCGCAGAATGCGGCGCGGAGTTTGTGTTCACCGCCGGCGAACAGATGTTTTTTGCCGACAAAGGCTTCAAGAACGAACCAAAGCGCTGCAAAAGCTGCAAAGCAAAACGGGCCGAGGGCGGCGGAGGAGGGGGAGGACACGCGTCGCCAATGCGCGCGGAAACGAAGACAAACTGCTCGCAATGTGGGAAGGAAACGACAGTTCCCTTCCGGCCGACGCAGGGACGACCGGTCTTCTGCCGCGAATGCTTCCAGCAACGCCGGGCCATGGGAGCGGCATAGAAGGCAGCGGTTTCAGGCTGAGAGGTCAAGTAAGGAAGGGTCCAGCCCAACACGTCTCCGATGGGACAGACATTCTTGTCTGTCCTTTTTTGTTTGGAACGAGGTGTGTGGCTGCTTGCAGGCCGCGTGCGTGTAATTTTCGCCACGCCGCGGTATGATACGAGGCTCGAAGTCCCCAGTAAGACCAAGCGAGTCAGGGGGCCATTCCATGGCTCACCGCTTCACCATCGGCGTTGAAGAAGAGTTCCAGATTATTGACCCTGCGACGTGCGAATTGCGTTCGCACGTCACCCAGCTTGTTTCCGCAGCTTCCCCGGACATCGCGGAGCAGGTGAAGCACGAGTTGCACCAGTCCATCGTGGAAACGGGCACGCGGATTTGCGAAAACGTCAGCGAGTTGCGTATTGAAATGCACCGCACGCGCGGCGAGCTCGTCGCTGCCGCGGAACGAGCCGGACTTCAGGTGGCTGCCGCAGGCACGCACCCCTTCTCAAGCTGGATCGACCAGGTCATCTCTCCGGGGGAGCGATATCAGCACATCGTCGAGGAAATGGGCCAGCTGGCGAGATCGCTGCTCATCTTCGGCATGCACGTGCACGTAGCCATGCCGGACAAACAGACAACCATCGACATGATGAACGGGGTGCGCTACTTCCTGCCGCACTTGCTGGCGCTTTCGACCAGTTCGCCCTTCTGGATGGGCAGAAATACCGGCTTGAAGTCTTTCCGAACGACGGTGTTTCGGCGGTTCCCGCGGACCGGTGTGCCGGAGCAATTCGAATCGTGGAGCGCGTACGAAAATTTCGTGAACCTTCTCATGAAGCTGAATTGCATCGACAACGGAAAAAAGATTTGGTGGGACGTGCGCCCGCACCCCACGTTCGGCACACTCGAATTCCGCATGTTCGACGTTTCAACAAAAGTAGAAGAGGCCGTGGCCATTGCCGCACTGGCTCAGGCGATCATCGTGAAGTTGCACCGCCTCTACCAGGGCAATGTAAGCTGGCGTCTCTACCGGCGCGCGCTCATTGAAGAGAACAAGTGGCGCGCGGCGCGCTACGGCATCGATGGAAAGCTCATCGACTTCGGCAAGGAAGCCGAAGTGCCCATGCGCCAGTTGATTCCCGAATTGCTGGAATTCGTGGATGACGTCGTCGATGACCTGGGCAGCCGCAGCGCCGTCGAATACGTGCACACCATCATGAACGAAGGCACCAGCGCGGACCGGCAGTTGCGCATATATCAGGAAACGGGCGACTTGAAAGCGGTAGTCCGGCACCTTGTTGCCGAAACGCGCGCAGGTGTCACCGAGCCGCGGGCTTCCTCCGCGCACGCTGTGAATTGACGGCAGCCGTAGTCCAGGCATTCCCACGGGCCTGACAGGAGCATAGTCATGAAAAAGGTTGGCCTTCTCTGCGGGCGGGAGTATAGCTTTCCTCCGGCATTTATCGTGCGCGTCAACGAACTTGGAAAAAAAGATGGCGTGGCTGCGGAGTTCGTCAAGCTGGGCGGAACGCGCATGGGCGAACCCGCCGAGTACAGTGTCATCGTCGACCGCATCTCGCATGAAGTCGAGTATTACCGCGGATACCTGAAGCACGCTGTCCTTCAGGGAACCTACGTCATCAACAATCCGTTCTGGTGGACCGCCGACGACAAGTATTTCAACTACTCCGTGGCGGCAAAGCTGGGCATAGCCATCCCTAAGACGGTGCTGCTCCCGCAGAAGGGTTATCCCAGCGACGTGGATATCACCAGCGAATCGCTCCATAACCTGGAATATCCAATGAACTGGGACGGGCTACTTGATTACGTGGGCCGGCCCGCGATCTTGAAGCCTTTTTCGGGTGGCGGCTGGAAACACGTCTACAAAGTGAGCAACAAAGAGGAACTCCTTGCGGCATATGACAAGACTTCGCCTTACTGCATGACGCTTCAGGAATTCATCGATTTCAATCAGTATGTGCGCTGCTTCACTTTCGGCAAGACGGACATTCTTACCGTTCGCTACGATCCCAAGGAACGGAAATATCTTGTCGACCATCAATACTTAACGCCGGAACTCGGGGCGCGGGTCGTGAAAGATGCGCAGACCATCAATCAGGCGCTGGGCTACGAGATGAACACGATCGAGTTCGCCGTCAAAGAGGGTGTGCCCTACGCCATCGACTTCTTGAATCCGGCGCCGGATTTCGAGCGCGACCGCATCACGGAATTCTATTTCGAGCATGTAGTAGAAAAGATGGCGCGGCTGGTGATTGACCGCGCGCTGAACGGCAAGGCTTCGAATCCATGGCCGCGCTGGGAAGAGATGCTTGGCATTGGAGCAGCGGCAGGGTTTACGGGAGCGCCAAAGAGCGCCGTTGCGGGACGAAAGTCAGCAGCCGCTCCGGCTGCCGGGTCCGCGCAGGGATCGTGATGAGATGACCAGCGCTCCAACACCATCGGTTTTACCGCCATCCCCGGCGGAAGAATGGCATGCCATATTGAAAGGCACGCTACTGCGAGTGCCCGCGTTACCGGAAGATTTGTTCAAGCGCATGCGCAGAGCACGGCTTACGTTTGGCGATCGCGTTCACTGTCCTTTCCTGCGCCCCTTTTTTCTTTCCCCGGAAGACGAAACGCGCGTAAGAACCGTCGCGGAAACGGTCGCGGATCTTGGCGAACGCATCGCGAGCGCCGCTCTCGACGACAAACATCTTTTTGCACAATTGCATCTGCGGGAGGAAGAGGAGCGTCTCGCCCGGATCCCCACGGGATATGGACGGGCGAGCACGGCGTCGCGGCTGGACGCCTTTTTGCTTCCAGACTCGCTGAAATTTGCGGAATACAACGGCGAATCGCCGGCAGGTGCTGGGTACGCGGAAACGCTTGCGGAGATCTTCCGCGAACTCCCCATGATGGGCAAATTTACCCAGCTGTATGAGGTTCACAGCTACCCTCTCAGCGCCAAGCTTCTCGATGCTCTTTTGATGAGCTACCTGGACTGGGGAGGATCGTCCACGAAGCCGCAGATTGCGATCGTGGACTGGGAAGACGTTCCGACCGTGAGCGAGTTTGAAATCCTCCAGCAACGGTTTGAGAAAATGGGCATCCCAACACTCATCGCTGATCCTCGCAAGCTTGAATGGGACGGCAAGTCGCTGGTGGCGCAGGACAAAAAGATCGATCTCGTCTATCGCCGCGTGCTCATCAACGACATCGTCGCCAAGCCAGCCGAATGTTCCGCGCTGGTCAAAGCTTATTCGGCGAACGCCGTTTGCGTGGCGAATAACTTTCGTTGCAAGATTCCGCACGTGAAGGCGTTTTTCGCCGTGCTCACCGACGAGCGAAACGGCGCGCTCTTCTCCCATGGCGAGCGCGAATTAATCCAAAAACACATTCCGTGGACACGAGTTGTCGCGGACGTCGAGACAGCCCACTACGGCCAGCCTGTCGAGTTATTGGCCTTTATCCGCAAAGAACGCGAAAACCTGGTCCTCAAACCGAGCGATGAGTATGGCGGCTCCGGCGTCACTCTCGGCTGGGAAACCGGCGAAGCCGCGTGGGACGCGGCGATCGAGAATGCGCTTTCGGCAAAGAGTGGCGCGTGGATCGTCCAGGAACGCATCCCCATCCGGCGCGAAGTCTTTCCTTACATCGCGGACATCGGCAAGGTCGATTACCGCGACATGTTGGTGGATTTCGCCCCGTACTTGTTCCGCGGAAAAGTCTGTGGTTTTCTCACACGGCTCAGCGCCACTGGTCTTGCCAATGTGACCAGCGGTGGTGGACAGGTGCCGGCGTTTCGCATTTCCCCGCGAGGTTCGGCGGCCAGTTAATCGGGATGAGTCTCTGCCGGAAAGAGAGCACGCGCTATCCTTGTCCCTGATGGCAGGCTTTCGACCGGCACAACGGCCAGTTCAAAAAAGAAGACTCAGCAGTTCTCGCCGTTAGAATGTCTGGCCAATTCAAGTAGAATTATTAAGATGAACTTTGGATCCCCACAATCAGATTTGATGCCCGGCGCACGGAACGCGGTGGAAACGTGTCTCGGCGTGCGTCCCGGCGAACACGTGGCGCTGATTGCCGATGAGGCCAGCCGCGCCGTCGCTGCCAGTATCGCCGCCGCGCTGGATGACCGGCGCGCGCCATATACCGGATTGCTGCTGGAAAATTTTGGACCGCGTCCTATGGGCGCCGCGCCAGCGGCTGTGCTGGACGCCTTGGAGACCGCGGATGTCGGCGTGATGTGCATGACGCCTCAGCCGGGCGAATTGGGTGCGCGCATGGCTATCGTGCGAGTGGTCGAGCGCCGGCAGATTCGTTACGCGCACATGGTCGGCGTCACGCCGCAAATCATGCAGCAGGGCATGTGCGCGGACTACCGCATGGTGGATCGCTTGAGCGACAGCCTGCGTGAACGCATGCTTCGCGCCGAGAAGCTCACCGTAAAAACCGAGGCCGGCACAAAGATTGCGGCGCATTTCGACCGCGGGCTCGACTGGGTGAAGACCAGCGGGCTCATCAGCCCGCGCTACTGGTCGAACCTGCCGGCCGGCGAAGTTTTCACCACGCCTGCAACGGTCGACGGCACGTTCGTCTGCGATGCCACAGCCGGCGATCACTTCAACGGAAAATATGGCGACCTGCAGGCCACTCCACTGACGCTGGAGATCAAAGGCGCGCGGCTCGTGGGCGTCAACTGCGCCCGCAAGGATTTGGAACAGGAGTTTTGGGATTACTGCCACACCGACGAAAACAGCGACCGCGTCGGCGAACTCGCTTTCGGGACTAACCTGGGGCTGTCTGAAATGATCGGCATTCTGCTTCAGGATGAAAAATTTCCGGGCGTACACATCGCGTTTGGAGATCCTTACGGCAGCCAGACCCACGCCAATTGGAAATCCAAGACGCACGTCGACGTGCTGACCCGCAAGTGCGACGTCTGGATCGACGGCGATAGGGTCATCGAAAAAGGCCAGTACCAGCTCGAACAACTCGGCCTCGCCTGAAAGCGTTCTTTAAAGTCCCACTGAAAATCAGGCTCAGAAAAGCTGGGAGATATATTCGCGCATCTGGTGCTTCCAGTATGGCCAATCGTGGCCGCCCTGCGGCCCCCAGTTGTCCAGTGAATGGCGGATGCCTTTACTACAGAGAACTTCGGAGAGGCGGTAGGTAGGCCCACTGTTTTCCCACGGACCCGTACCAGTGCTGAGGTGAATGTCGCAACTCGCGATTTGCTGATAGAACCAGGGATCGCTGGCATTCGAGAGGTAGTCTACAGGATTGTTGAAATAAAAATTGTCGTCGTACATGCCATCCATGAAATTCCGCAGGTCGTAGACGCCGGACATCGCGAAGCAGCGCTTGATGACGTCGGGGTGCTTGAAGAGGCTGTTTGCGGCGTGGTACGCGCCAAACGAAGCGCCCATCGTCGAGATCGCAATGCCCTGTGTCTGACAATTGTTCCAGATGAAGGGCACGACCTCTTCACGCAGATAGGAATCGAAAACGGCCTGGACGTAGCTGCGGTGAAACGGATGCGAACTCTTATCGTAAAAGCTGTGCCCGTTGATGGAATTCACGGTAAAGAATTTGATTCTTCCGGCCTCGATGAAATCCGCGAGCGCGCCAACCATGCTTTGGCCCTCGAGCTCCCACTCGTCGCCGGCGCTGGTCGGGAAACCAAGAAGCGGAGGGCCCCAATGCCCGTAGACGACTACGCCCAGCTCCATGCCGAGCCGGTGAGAGTACCAGCGATGATATTCACGTTTCATCGATTGCCTCTTGGTTGTTGCGGGGAAAGAAAGTATGCCAGCGGTGCGGGCCGCGGGCAATTGGCATGCGGCAAAGAGAAGCGTTTTGAGAGAATCCGCATGTATAATTTGTGACTCTAAACACCGGGACAGGAGAGTTCATCGATAGCTCCAGACTCGCCGCAGCAAGTGCTCCTCTCGGAGAAATAGGAAACCCCATGAAGAAAAAAAACAAACGAATCACGAAAATGAAAAGCAAAGCGGGAAACAACGATCAGACTTTGCGCGAGCAACTCGTCTCTCTGTTGAAAGGAGGTGAGGCGCACGTCCACTTCATGGACGCGATCGAGGGTTTCCCCGAAGCGAAACGAGGAGCATTCGTCGAAGGATTGCGGCATACGGGATGGCAGTTGTTGGAGCACGCGCGGATTGCGCAATGGGACATCCTGGAATTCAGTCGCAACGCAAAACACGTGTCGCCGGGATTCCCCGAGGGCTACTGGCCGAAGACGCCGCTGCCTCCGGACGAAGGTGCGTGGGCAAAAAGCGTCCAAGGGTTCCAGCACGATCTCCAGGAAATGATCAAGCTGGTAAAAAATCCGAAAAACGATCTGTATGCAGCGATTCCGCACGGGAACAGCCAGACAATCTTGCGCGAGGCGCTCGTGCTGGCCGATCACAACGCCTATCACCTGGGTCAGTTGGTCGATTTGCGGCGCGCGCTGGGCGCCTGGCCAGAATCGTAAGCACTCATGAATCGCTGGTCAATCTGGAGAATCGGGCCATTGCGTCAGTAAGGCGTTTTCTTTTCCTGTTGCTTCCAGGCCGAAAAAATAACGAGGGAATCGTCTCGGAGAAGCTGAGTCATTGGAATGCGCCGCTTGTCCGGCGCGACCTTCAGCTCATCATAGATGAAGGCGTCGTCAAAACCGGCGTCCGCGGCATCGGCCGCAGTTGCGGCGTAGAAAATTCGCGCGGGGCGCGCCCAGTAAATCGCGCCGAGGCACATTGGGCAAGGCTCGCATGTCGTGTAAAGATCGCAGGCGCGAAGTTGAAAATCGGCGAGAACGCGGCAGGCTTCGCGAATGGCCACGACTTCCGCATGCGCCGTCGGATCGTTCGTAAGCGTGACGCGGTTCGTGCCTTCGGCAATGATGCGCCCTTCCTTGACAATCACGGCAGCAAAAGGCCCGCCACTGCCCGAGCGGACATTTTCCAGCGCCAGCGCGATGGCGCGCTTCATGAAGTCTGGGGACATGACTTACCCTTCTACGGTGTTTCAGATTGTACTGTCCGGCCCAAAATCGCAACGCGGTATTATTCCGATGCATGGAATCGCTTAACTACAGGGCAATCCGCGCGTCGTGCTCCTTCTCCGCCGGACTTGCAAGAAAACGAAATGGCGGTAGGATGTAGCATTGCAACATACGGGTTAGCGTGTATTTTCGTTTAGTGGAGGAGCGAGGGCGCATGATTCACATCGACAATATTTCCAACCGGGATCGTGACTTGGTGAACGGCCGGCGAGGATTCCTCAAGGGCATGCTGGGAGCAGGAGCGTTTGTGCTGAGTGTCCGCCTGATGCCCGAAAAGTTGTTTGGCGCAGTTGCGAACGCTAGCGGCTCGGATGGGATGACCAAGGCAGCGTTGCAGCCAAACGTGTACCTGGCAATCGACACGGATGGAACGGCATACATCATTGCGCACCGCTCGGAGATGGGGAGCGGGAGCCGAACGGCACTGCCGCGAATTGTGGCGGATGAACTGGATGCAGACTGGTCGCGCGTGAAGCTAGTGCAGGCGACGGGTGATGAAAAGTACGGCGATCAGGACACGGATGGATCGCATTCGGTGCGGAGTTTCTTCGACACTTTGCGGGAGTCCGGTGCAACCGCCCGGCTAATGCTGATCCGGGCGGCAGCCGCGCAGTGGGGCGTGCCGCCAACGGAATGTTCCACGAATTTACATACGGTTGTACACAAGGCATCAGGAAAAAAACTGGGCTACGGAGAACTTGCGGCGGCAGCGGCAAAATTGGACGTTCCGAAAAAGGAAGAAGTAAAGCTGAAGCCGCGAAGCGAGTGGCGCT
>WNGN01005980.1_pt1 | contig 15849 bp, 13 predicted proteins | sample 5400561 | NCBI WGS metagenome assembly WNGN01 (sample SAMN13153379, study PRJNA577476) | soil metagenome | isolation source: 115 cm soil or saprolite under Garry oak tree replicate 2 | place: USA:California | collected 2016-06-15
CTCCTGGCACCACACTCGTTCCGCGATGACGCAAAATCAGCACCGGCGCTTCCCGCGACACTCGCGAAATCTCTCCAAACTGAAACTCATCGGCAACGAAGTCGCCGAACAAAACTATTCGCTTTCCGGCGAATCGCTCGACAATCTCGCCGAGCGCCGCCAAATCCACGGAATTCTCCGCTGCGCTAGTTCGCTTAACGGTCATCGTTGAATTTCCTTCAGAATCCAGTTCACTGCGTCGAACAGGTCCGCCGCCACAACCTCTGGCTGCCTCGGCCAATTTTTCGCATGCCACGCGAGCTCGCCTTCTCCGTACCCCGTGCGCACCAAGATACTCCGCGCACCCACACGATGCGCAAGTTCGACGTCACTGTGCCTGTCTCCCACAACAAACGATGATTTCAGATCCAGTCTCAGTTCGCGCGCTGCCTGTTCAAGCATTCCCGTTCTTGGCTTGCGACAGTTGCACTCGTCCGCGGAGACGTGCGGGCAATAATACACGGCGTCGAGCCGAGCCCCGACCTTCAGAAGTTCCATCTTAAGGCGCTCGTGGACGTCGCGAACAAGCTGCTCCGGAAAATACCCTCGTCCAACTCCGGATTGATTCGTCACAACAATCACCGGCACCGAAGCTTGATTCAATCGCCCAATCGCTTCGCCGACGCCGGCCAGCAGCCTGGCGTTCAGCCAACAGACACCTCCGCCAATGCTTTCACAATCCCCTCGCTCACTCTCTGGGGCGCAATCGCCGTCATGCAACGGTGGTCTGTCGGGCATCGCCGCAAAAAACAGGGGCTACAATACGGCCTTTCCTGAACGATTGTGCAACGCGGCGTTAGCGGCGCCGTTCCCTCAGGATCGGTCGGCCCAAACACCGCCACCACCGGCAACCCTACGGCAGCCGCCACATGCATCGCCCCTGAATCGTTTCCCAAGAATGCGGTGCAGCGCGAGAGCAATGCAGGCAATTCCGCGATCTGAGTCGCTCCCGTTAAATCCAGCGCCGATTGATCGAGTCCTGCCTGAATCGCAGCAGAAACTCCAGCTTCCGCCGGCGTTCCAAACAAAATCACTTCAGCCTTTCGTTCCTTCAACAGTTGGTTAATCGCCTTTGCGAACCGCTCCGGCGGCCAGCATTTTGCCGAACCATACGAGGCCCCCGCCGCTACTGCAATCCGAACAGCTCTCGCCTGCGAACCGAAACTCTGCAATTTCGCTTCGGCGTGACGCGACTCTTCCTCCGACACGTGCAGGGAGACTTCCGGGATCTTTGGCAACGCATCAATCCATCCCGCACGCTTCAATAACTCAAGGTAGTAGTACTTCTCATGCGCAGGAATCTCCCCAGCTGTCGGCACCCGAATCGGCTTTGTCAGCAGAACTCCACGGGCATCTCGATTGTAGCCAATTCTTTCTGGTATCCCCGCGCGCCAAGTGATCCACGCAGCCTCAAACGCATTCTGCAACAGCAGTGCGGTGTCAAACTTTTTTAACCTCAACACATCAGCTAACTTCTCCTTCCCACCTATGCCCTTGTGTTCTCCGTTTCGGTCGTATGGAATCAACTCATCCGCAATGCCCTGCCCGCGATAAATATCGGCCACGTATGGCAATGCCAGAATCGAAATCTGTACCGCCGGAAATTTATTTCGAACTGCTTGTAACGCAGGCAACGCCATGATCGCGTCCCCCACCCAGTTCGTCGCCCGAATAAGCAACTTCATGCGACGAATCCCGCTCGCGATGAAAGTTTTTCATTAAGGAGCGCACCCAGCTTTTTGTCATCTCGGATTTCTAGCGCAATCCTGCAGCAATAAAGCGGTACCCTCGAAAAATGTAGACCTTTAAGATTCTGCGTATCTTTTTCAGTCGTAAGAAGCGCCTTCGCTCCGGCCCGCTGCGCGTGGTCTTCCAAGATTCTCACATCCCGAGCGCTGTAGGAATGGTGGTCTCTAAACACCTTTTGTCCAGCGACGTCCATGCCCCATCTCTTCACATCACCAAAGAACGCTGCGGGGTTCCCGATTCCGCAGAACACAAATACCGGCTGAGGTAGCAATTCATCTCTTTTTACATCTTCGTCCTGGCTATCGCTAACGCATCGGTAGCCAAGAAGTTTGGTTTCAGCTGAAAAAGTTGGCAAGTCTGCGACCTCTTGAATAGCTTTGATTGACGCGGGATCAGGACCCGCCTCTTGTACTCGCGTTAAGACCACTGCACTTGCACGGCGCAGTGCCGAAACTGCCTCCCGCATGCTGCCAGCTGGCAGGAACCATCCTTCGGAATGACAAATCGTCGAGTCCACCAGAACGATGTCCGCATCGCGAGCTAATTGCAGATGTTGAAATCCGTCATCCAGCAAGAACACGTCGATTGGGTACTCCAACTCGATACGCCGCCCTTCAACGTAACGGTCTGGCCCAACCCCAAAAACAACTCGATCTCCAAGCCGCTCTTTCAACATCTCTATTTCATCGCTGGTCCCGGCAGACCCTCGATAGCCGCGGCTGAGAATTCCCACTCGCTTTCCCTCCGCAAGAAATCTCTCCGCCAACCAAAGCACCATGGGAGTTTTTCCCGTGCCTCCGACGGTTAGGTTTCCCACGCTGACTACGGGTGCATTCAAGCGCTTCACGGAATAGATGCCCTGCGCGTACAGCCACGCCTGCAACCGGGCGGCCATGCCATACACAACTGAAAATGGCCAAAGAAGCAGCCGGATTGGCAGCGGTAAGTTCATTCACTTTGACTTCTGCTCCTTCGCAATATGCGCCAGCCGCAACGAACCGTTCGGAAATCTCCGCAAAATTCTCCATCGACTCGCCGAATACCGCCACCTTTCCGAACGCCGCCGGCTCCAAAATATTGTGTCCGCCAGATTCCACCAGCGATCCGCCTACGAACACTCCATCCGCCAGCCTGTATAGCGAAGCAAGCTCTCCAATGCTGTCCAGCAACAATACCGTCACATCATCCGCGATCTGTGTTTCGTTTCCACCAGTCATCTGTCCGGAAGGTGATGGAACACTCAAACTTGCTCGTCGGACGTAGTTCCGCTGCGATTCCGTGATGAACGCTGCCGCGGCATCAAACCGCTCCGGCTTGCGTGGCGCCAACACCATCAATGCCTTGCGATACTCTCCCTGCGCCACTCCAAATGCAATCAGCGCCAAAGGTTCTTCGGTCGCCACCACGCTTCCCGCGACGATCAATGGTCGTCGACCGCTTCTTGCAAGTTCCGCTTCCAACCACTCAGCCAGCGGCGTGCTCTTCGGCACTTCCAAATCGTATTTCAGATTTCCGGCGACTTTCACTTTTCCCGGCGGAGCGCCGAGTGCCTTCACGCGCTCCGCATCTTTTTCGCTCTGCATCCAGAAGCCGGCTGCTCGCCCAAGTGCATCCTTCAAAAACGGCCGCAGGTAAAATCCCGCAACGCTCAACCACGACTGTGACCGCGCAAACGAGCGGTCCGAAATTCGCCCACTTACAAAAACCACGGGCACGTTCCTGCTCGAAGCTTCGCGCAAAAAATTCGGCCAGATCTCAGTTTCCAGCACCACGACGATCGAGGGGTGCACGGTTGCAATGGCTCTTTTGGCGCAAAATGCCCAATCCAGCGGAAAATACATCACCGCATCCGCGAAGGGTATCCGTTCCTTGGCCAATGACTGCCCTGTGATAGTAGTCGTCGACACCACAAGCGGGCTCTCCGGAAACTCTTCTTTCAATCGTTTCGCAAGGGTCACACCCGCGAGCACTTCGCCGACCGACACCGCATGCAGCCAAATCGCGCCCGTCTTCGTGGATGGCAATTTTTCAAGAGCCGGAAACGATAGCCCCAGCCGTTCTCTTAAATTGGAGAGGTATTTGCCGTGTCGGATGCCCTGGATCAGCCAATACGGCGTCAACAAAATCGCAGCGAGCCCCATCAGAAGGCTATAAACGAGATACACTCAGCAAGGCTCCGGTCTGACCCGCAGGGTGCAGGACAACCCTGCACATTCCCCAGGAATCGAAGACGTCGAGATGCAAAAAGATTATTATAACTGGATAACGAGTGTTCGCTGCTCACCACTTGCGTTCCTTATCCCACTTGTGCTGGTCGCTCTTCCGGCGCTATCGCACACGGAAATTCAGCAGCAATCCCTATCCACGCCGCTCACAACCTCAGCGCTCGATTCTCACGACGGCCTCACGGTTGCCGCAGAACCGTGGCTTTCCGCCGAGCGCTACAAATCAACGTTCCCAAAAAAGTCCCCCTACGGTGCTGGCGTGCTCGCAATCAAAGTCAATTTTCGCAATGATTCTGACGAAAGCATCAAGATCGGCCTGCAACGGATCCGCCTCAATCTTGTTTTTGAAGACAACAATCGCCAAGACCTCCCTGCGCTTTCTTCAGAGCAGCTCGCGGATGCTGTGCTCCATCCGAGGCTCAAAGGCGCTTCCAAGCCGCGCCTCCCAATTCCTATACCCACCTCTCCCGGCGGCCGAGACAAACATTGGGAAGAATTTAGGAGACTTGCCGAGGACGCCGGTTTGCACGCCAGCGTTGTGGCTCCACACTCCACGATCGCAGGTCTACTCTACTTTGACCTTCAGAACCAATTCGATCTTCTCTCCAACGCGCACTTATACATCCCCGATCTTCTCTCTCTTGAAAAAAATCGCAGCCTGATGTATTTCGACATCGATCTCAGTCACCCGGCCTCTCGCTGATTCACAATTCACGAGCCTGTTTTTTTCCTAATTGTTAACTCAAATCGCTGGCCGGGTCGCTCCAAAATTTGCGCAGCCTCTCACCGTCGGCTAACATTGCAGTGTCAACATTTTTCTTTTCCAAACTCATGCAAAACTTTCTCGACTCTCTAAATCCGGAACAGCGTCTCGCCGCCGAAACTACTGAAGGTCCAATCCTCATCCTCGCTGGAGCCGGTACCGGCAAAACGCGCGCCATCACTTTTCGCATGGCCAAGCTCATCGCGAGCGGCGTACCCGCCGAATCGATTCTCGCCGTCACATTCACCAACAAAGCCGCGGAAGAAATGCAGAATCGCGTCTCCGACCTGCTCCTTCGCGCTGGAGTTCCTCCAGAACGCCCTTGGCTCTCAACATTCCATTCGCTGTGTGCGCGCCTGCTTCGCCGCGAAGCTGCCTCCGCCGGGCTTCCTAACAATTTCTCCATCTTCGACGACAACGACCAAGTCGCAGCTGTGAAACTCGCAATTGGTACGCTCAATCTCGAGGATGACGAACTCCAGCCACGTGGCATTCTCGGCCAGATCAGCTTTGCCAAAAACCACGCCAAAACTCCGGAAATGCTGCGAAGCGAAGCCTTTTCGCCGGATGCCCGTCACACCGCCGACATCTATGCCCAGTACGAAAAAATCCTCGCGCAGAGCCAAGCCCTCGATTTTGACGATCTTCTGCTCCGTTCCGCGAAACTCTTGCGCGATTCCGCGACTGTCCGAGAAAAGTGGCAGCGTCGCTTTCAATACCTACACGTCGACGAATATCAGGACACCAACCGCGTCCAATACGATCTTCTCCGCCTACTCGTCGGCCGGCACCAGAACATCTGCGTTGTCGGCGACGAAGACCAGTCCATCTACCGCTGGCGCGGCGCGGACGTTTCCATCCTTCTGAGCTTTTCGCGCGACTTTCCCAGCGCGAAAATCATCCGCCTCGAACGAAATTACCGCTCGACACAAAGCATTCTCGATGCCGCGGGCGCCGTCGTGAAAAACAATCCCAACCGCCTCGGCAAGACTCTTCGCGCCGAACAGCCAGCCGGAGCGAACCTTCGCTATCTTGAAGCGCGCGATGCACAAGGCGAAGCTGAATTCGTTGCAGGAGAATTGCAGAAATTGCTCGAGGACGACTCGGCGCAGACCTGCGCAGTCGAGTACCGCACTAACTTTCAATCTCGTGCCTTTGAAGAAGCTTTCCGCCGTCGCGGCATTCGCTACAAACTCGTCGGCGGCTTCAGTTTCTACAAACGCGCGGAAGTGCAGGACGCGCTCGCCTATGTTCGTCTCGCCATGCATCCCGAAGACGACATCGCTTTCCTTCGCGTGCTTAACGTTCCTCCTCGCGGCATCGGCAAAACCACTCTCGAAGCGCTCCGCGATGCCGCCCGCAAGAACAGTATGTCCCTCTGGAACGCGATGGAAGATCTGATCACCGCAACCGCCGCCGGACGCGCCGTCGCTCCACTTCGCGCATTCATGGATCTCATTTCCCGCATCCAATCCGCACTAACGGAAAAAGAACCCGCCGATTTCATTCGCTTTGTCCTGGACGAAACAGGCTACATGGCGATGCTTCGTGATCGCAACACTCCCGAAGATGTCGCGCGCATGGAGAACCTCGAAGAACTCACGCGCGCCGTTGCCGAAAGCACCGATGCCGGCGAATCGTTCAGCGATTTCCTCGACGCCGCCGCGCTTGTCAGCGATGCCGATTCTTTCGAAGGCAAACCCGGTGTTACGCTTATCACTCTTCACAGCACCAAAGGACTTGAGTTCGATCACGTCTTTCTCACAGGAATGGAAGAAGGCATCTGCCCACACGGCCGCTCCGTCAATGAAGAGAAGGGCGTGGAAGAAGAACGCCGCCTCGTTTACGTCGGAATGACTCGCGCCCGCAAAACGCTTACGCTCACTCGCGCCGTTTATCGCCGTGTCTTCGGCAACGAACAGCAACTCCGCGCTTCGGAGCCTTCTAGATTCCTCGCGGAGATTCCTAGCGAACTTGTGGACACTGTGCGCGGCTCCATGGCCGAAATCGGTGAAACGCGCCGCTACGAACCCGATCCCGAATATTCCTACTCCGCGGAAGAATTTCTGCGGCGCGTGCGCCGCGGGCCAGTGCCTGCCATGCGCCAACCGCAGCGCCCAAGCCCCACGTCAAGCTTCGGCCGTCCGCCGGTCCGCCGCGATGCGGATGCAAATCCCCTGCTCGGCCAAAGAGTTCGCCATCCCGAATACGGCGTTGGCACCATTGTCGGCGTCGAAGGCGACGAAGACGACCGCCGCCTCTCCGTCACTTTTCCCGGTCGCGGCACGAAAAAATTCGTCGAACGCTACGCGCAGCTTCAGCAAGTCTGAAACACCCTTTTTTGCCTTACGCCCTGGAATTCTTTTCCGGCCTCGGTTGCGTCTCGTCCGCCTCCCGCGGTACATTCTCTCCCGCACTTCAATCCCTATACGCGTTTCCGGCGCTCTTCGTCGCTGCCGGATTCGATCGGAGCGCCCGGGTGGCATCATCACCGCTCTTCCGCTGCAAAGGCATCGATAAACTCCTCTCCGATGCGGAAAACCCAGAAATTCGGCTGAAAAAATCTCTCGGTTGGCTCAGCCTGACCTCCCTCGGCATCGGAGCCGTCATCGGTTCGGGCATCTTCACGATCATTGGCACCGCCATCGCCGGACAAAAGCTTGAAGTTTCCTCTGTACTGAACGCTCCGCTTCTTCAGTACCTTATCTACCATTCCAAGTCGTTCGGCCGTCCCGGAGCCGGGCCCGCCATCGCCATCTCTTTTGTTCTGGTTGAACTTGCGGCAATGATTCCAATCGCCGGCAGCGCCTACACTTACACCTACGCCACCATGGGCGAACTCATCGCGTGGATCATCGGCTGGGACCTCATCCTCGAATACGCGGTCTCCAACATGGCCGTCAGTGTAGGTTTCTCCGCCCACATGGTCGATCTTCTCGACTGGTTTGGCGTCCACCCCAATCCGCGATGGATTTCTCCCGCGTACTTGCCCAGCGGACTCAGCGACCTCGCCGGCAACATGCTCTACGGTCCCGGTTGGCACTTCGGCTTCAATTGGCCGGCTTTCATCATCGTCATGCTGCTCAGTGTAGTTTTGGTCCGCGGGATTCGCGAATCCGCCGAAACCAACAACATCATGGTGCTTCTCAAGATCATCGCCATTCTCGTGTTCGTCGGCTTCGCGTCTCGTTTCATTCATCCAGCGAACTACCATCCATTCGCGCCGAATGGCTGGCCCGGCATTCTCACCGGCGGCTCTATCGTCTTCTTCACTTATATCGGATTCGATTCCGTCTCCACCGCCGCCGAAGAATGCTATCGACCGCAGCGCGACTTACCCATCGGCATCATGGCCACACTTCTCGTTTGCACAATCCTATACATCGCCGTCGTAGTGGTACTTACCGGTTTGGTACCCTGGCAGACTCTGCGTGACGATGCCGCGCCGGTCGTCAACACTCTCAAGAAGCTTCACTTCTCGAGCGTCCGCCTGATCGTTCTTCTCGGGGCGCTCATGGGAATGATTTCCTCGCTACTCGTCTTCCAACTCGGACAAGCCCGCGTCTGGTTCGCGATGTCCCGCGACGGCCTGTTCCCAAAAATCTTTAGCCGCGTGCACCCCCGCTATCGCACGCCGGACTTTTCCACCTGGATCGCCGGCTTCCTCGTCGGGATCCCTGCCGGCCTGCTCGACATCGGCACGCTCGCCGATCTATCGAATATCGGCACACTCTTCGCCTTCGCTCTTGTCGCTGCAGGCGTCCTCATCCTTCGCTATCGCGAGCCCGATCGTCCCCGTGCCTTCCGCGCGCCCGGTGGTCCCATCGCGCCCATCATCACGATTCTTACCTGCCTGCTTCTGATGGCCGGACTCCCGATCATGAACTGGATTCGTTTCTTTGTATGGCTTCTCATCGGACTTGTGATTTACTTCACCTATAGCCGCAAGCGCAGCACGCTGCGGTTGGAAGAATCAAACTAACGAGGCTCGCTCGGAATGTCCCGACGGTTCCAAATTCTCAGCCTTTTCGGAATTGCGTTCGCGTCCGCCATTTTTCCATCCGTGGCTTTTCCCTGGGGCAATAACGCCAACAAACTCATCGTCAATCGCGCCATTGACACTCTGCCCGCGGACCTCCGCCCATTCTTCGATGGCAGCCGCACGGATTTGCTCAATCACGTGAACGATCCGCTCGTCACCGTCGAAAAAACTCCAGCCGAGCGCAAGAATCAGTTTCTCTATCTCGAAAAATATGGCCGCTTCCCGTTCGAACTCCTGCCGCGCGACTACAAAACCGCCGTCACCAAATTCGGCAGGTCCAAGCTCGAATCCAACGGTCTTCTTCCCTGGCAGATTGGCGTTTACAGCGCGAAACTCACCGACGCCATGCACGCCGGAAGATGGGAGGACGCAAAACTCTATGCCGCAGTCCTCGCGAGCTACGTCGCTGCCGCACATGACCCCTTCAATACCACCGACAACATGGACGGCCACCTGACCGGTCAAAAAGGCATCAACGAGCGATTCGGCGCTCTGCTCGTCGACCGCTACTCCTCGTTCTTCTTCATGCGTCCCAACGACGCCGTCTTTATCGCCGACCCCACCGACCACGCATTCGAAGCTTGCCTAAGTTCACATAGTTGGCTTGAAACCATTCTCTACGCTGATCGCGACGCCCGCCGCGGCCTCAACGCCTACACCGACGAGTATTACGACCACTTTTACAATCAAGCTGGCGCCGTCCTCATCCGCCAAATCTCCGACGCCGCCACCGACGTCGGCTCCTATTGGCTTACCGCCTGGAAAAACGCCGGCCAACCCCAACTCCCCCATTAATTGCTCAGCCTGCGGACTACGGTCTTTCTCACTGCCTCGGCGTCACTTTTGGCCTCTCTTCTGCCTGCTAAACTATGCTCGTGACCTCCGACTCCGAAATCAAAGTTCTCCTCGGTAAGCTCCCAAAGGCCGAACTCCATCTTCACCTCGAAGGGACACTGCTCCCTCATCGCATACTGTCACTTGCACAGAAATATTCTGTCCCTGTCGATTGGAACGAAGTCCACTCCCGTTACAACACTCGCAACTTCACGCAATTTCTCGAACTTTACAAATGGGCCACCTCCTTCCTGCGCGAGGCGGAAGACTACGCTCTCCTCGCAGAAGACGCCGCGGCAGCGTTCCACGAGCAAGGAATTGTCTACGCCGAGATCACACTCTCCGCCGGAGTCATGCTTCTCCGCAAACAAAACGTGACCGCTAATTTCATAGCACTCCGCGACGTTTTTCACCGCCGCGCCCAATCGGGAACCGGTCCTCAAACCCAATTCATCTTTGACGCAGTCCGCCAGTTCGGCTCCGCTCCCGCGATGGAGGTCGCCCGCATGGCCGCGGATCTCCGCAACGAAGGCGTCGTCGCATTCGGCTTAGGCGGCGACGAACTCTCCGTTCCCCTTTCCGAATTCCATTCCGCGTACTCCTATGCCGCCGAACACGGCCTCCATCTTCTTGCCCACGCTGGCGAAACCGGCGGCCCCGAACAAATCAAAGATGCCATCGACATCCTTCACGCCGAACGCATCGGCCACGGCATCGCCGCCCTCCGCAGCACCGCCCTAATGAACACTCTCGCCGAGCGCAAAATCCCTCTCGAAATCTGCCCCAGCAGCAACCTCCGCACCAACGCCCTCAACATCCAGCTCAACTCCGCCACTTCCGATCTCTCGCAGCATCCGCTTCCAAAATTCTTTCGTCACGGCATTCCAGTCACCCTTTCCACGGACGATCCCGCCATGTTTCACACCACTCTCCTGGACGAATATTCTGCTGCCCTCCAAATGGGGCTTTCGCTTGACGACCTCCTCGTCATCAACCGCACCGCCTTCGAGCAATCCTTCCTTTCCGATCCTGCCCGCCAATCCTTCCTCGTCCAACTCACTCCAGTTTCCCCTGAATCCTGAATCAGCGAACGCCGCCGCTCCTCCGGTGGCACAAAACCAGTCTGTGTTCCATGTAGCTCAACCCAACTGCATCTATTCATCGTCAACATTGCGCTTGAACTGTTCTATAACCAAGCGTAGACTCGCGCTGTTTCAATAAGACTTGGCGAACCGGCCGTTTGCTGGACTCGGGTCTCTGGCATCTTTTATCTGACGTTTGTCCGTAATCAGTCCAACTCCTACCGGTCGTCCAATCCGTTTCGGGCCCCGCTTTTTTCCACATTCTAACGTCATGACTCTTTGACCGCGCTTTTGCACTCGGCCGAGGAAGTCAGCACTGGAACAGGAGCCTCTCATGGAAACCGCCATAGGAGTATTCGCTGCGCGTGAGCGCGCCGAAGAGGCCGTAAAGAGTTTGCTGGAGCGTCACGTCCCGGAGGATCGAATCATCTACCTCACACGCTCGGAGAGCGAAGCTCAAAGCATGGGAAAACAGCTTGGAGCGTACGCAGGCGGTTTCGTTGGAGGTGCCGCGGGCATGTCGGCAGGTGTTGCCGCCGCAACGCTCCTCGCGATTCCAGGTCTCGGTCCGGTTTTTGCCCTGGGATTCGGCGCCGCCGCGTTGGTCGGCGCAGTCGGTGCGGGTACAGGTGCCGCCATCGGAGCCGGCGTCGCCCACGACCCCGATGCTCCCACACCTTCCTCCGGTGTCGGTTCTTCGGAAGACTCAGAGTTTTTTCGCCGGGTCCTAAAGGAAGGCCACTCTGTCATCGTGGTCCGCACGGAGTCGTCCCAAGTCGCCTCCAGCGCTTGTAAAATCCTGGATGAGCTCGGCTTAAGTATGGAGAGACGTGTTACCGCGAAGAACACCGTCACTTCACGGCAGGCGAATGGCGCCGTGGTCGCCGATATCATTGGCAAAATCGCGCTTGCCGAAGGAACTGGCATGCTGCGCGAAACGGTTCGCAATTTTCTGGAGCACGGGCACAATCGCATCCTGCTGAATCTGGAGGGCGTCGATTTCATCGACAGCGCTGGGCTAGGCGAACTCGTGCGGTCTCATGCGTCCATTCGCAGCCGTGGCGGCCAGCTCAAGCTCGTGAATCCGAGCGCTAGCGTCCACCATTTGTTGCGGATTACAAAGCTGGATCGTGTGTTTGACATTGTGCCGGATGAAGCCAGCGCACTGAGCTCGCTCCGGCAGGCCGCTGCCGCGAAATCGGTCGGCTAATTTTCTCCGTTCCACACATACAAATAATTTGTGTCTCGATATACGGGCCGACCTGAAGCTTCCGAGAGAACTGGAATTAACGCTCTTCCGCGTCTTGCAGGAGGGTCTCACCAACATTCACCGCCATTCTGGCAGTAATAAGGCTGACGTGGTTGTCGCGGCACAGTCCGGCTTCATCGTGATGACACTCAGAGACTATGGCAAAGGAATTCCCGAATCTGTCCTGCAAAATTTTAAGACCAGTGGAGCGCCGGCCGGAGTTGGCCTCGGCGGAATGCGCGGACGTATCGCGGATATGGATGGAACACTGGACCTCGAATCACCAGAGCAAGGTGCGCTCCTCCGAGTGACCATTCCACTTGCGAAAAGCAATCTACCTGCAGCCGTCTCCTCCTCCGCGCCGAGTCTTGCTGGAACTCAATCACCCTCAGGTTCCGGGCAGCGTTCCGCGAATTCCTCGCCCTCCGGTCTAGGCGCGAGAGATAAAGTCGCTCGGTAAACTTTGCGATCCCCGTCTCAATTTCAAATTCCCTTCCTGAGCGCTTTTCCGCATTCCATCTAGTATCCTTTCAGGTGCGTGGACCACGAGTTGCACACCGAGAAATCCATCTGGGGCCTATCTCCGTAATCCAATCTCGATTGAAAAATATGACTGACGGCCTTTTTCACAATCTCGTCTGGAATGCTCTTCACACCGTACATTCACACTTTGCAGTAGCCGGAAGTACAGCCGTTCGCTACCCCGCAGACGTTGTCCCCTTGGCCGCACTCGCGGATAACAGTCATTGCGATCTGTCACCGCTCGAAGAGTTGCTCGCTCCAGGCGAGCGCGTCTATCTGCTTGGCCCACAGCCACAACCCACTCGCAAACTCAACGTAGGTCCGCCTCTTCACTGTTTCCAGATGCTCTTTCCCTTGCCTCCGCCATGCGAAGCGAAAGCCAGCGAAGTGCAGATTCTGCGAATGACACCCGAAGACGCACCCGCGATGGTCGCGCTCACGGATCTCGCTTTTCCAGGCTTCTTCCGCCCGCGCACAAACGCAATGGGCGCCTACTACGGAATTCGCGTCAATGGCGAACTCGTCGCCATGGCTGGCGAGCGCTTGGCCGTTCCGGGCCTCAGCGAAATTAGCGCGGTCTGCACGCATCCCGCACACACTGGCAAAGGCTACGCAAGGCTGCTGATGAATCGCCTTCTCAAGGATCACGCAAGCGCCGGCCTAAAATCCTTCCTCCACGTCAGCAAAACCAATACCCGCGCTGCCGCCATCTACAACCGCATGGGCTTCGTCGTAGCCGCATCAGCCTCTCTCTGGCCAATCTCACTGAACAGCTAAGGAACCTCGACTCTCGATTCGATCCACGATCGCACCGTCAGGTTGAATACCGTCCTGGAAATGCCCAAAGACGCCGTTCTCAACAACGTTGCGTCGCCCCATCAACCGTCAACCATCTGTCACTTCACTCAATGTGCGAAACCGCCATTCCCATCTCATTTTCAGCCCTTCCCTGCATACCTCTTTGATGACTTCCTTCCAGGCAACCTTCCATATGAAATGAAATCGCCCTTTCCCGCCAGCCTGCCGGTTCCCGCTACTCTCCTTGGATCCACCCATTGCTCTTCCTCACTCTTTCACTCTTCACCCACTCTTTTCCCTCTTGAAGAAATAAGTCCCGCATTTGCCGCTCTTACGCGAAATGGGGTGGGTAACCCTCGCTCCCGGTACGCTCCACAGGTACGACTTGAACTTCGCACGAAATCGACCCGCACCGTGGGCGGGCCCCCTACCTCAATCAACTCCCTTGCGCCTCCTGCTATACTTTTCTTATGAAAGCTCACGTTTGGGTGATGCCAAAGCGCACCGTTCTCGATCCCCAGGGTCAAACAATCCACCACGCCCTCTCCGGTCTTGGCTATGGCGCCATCACCGACGTTCGCCAGGGCAAATTCTTCGTTCTCAATCTCGACGGCTGGTCCCGCGACGAGGCCCAGAAGCAGCTCGAGAAAATTTCCAAGGAAGTCCTCACCAATCCGGTCATTGAGGAATATCGCTTCGAGATCGTCGACTGACGGCGCTTTTGATGAGGGCCCTGTCAGAATTCGCGTCACTCGGTCTTTGAATATGCCAGCCCTTTTGTCTCGCATGCTACGCTTCTAGAACACTGTTTCAGGAGACTTCCCGCATGTGCGGAATCGTGGGCTACATTGGCCCCAAAAAAGTTGTTCCTGTCATCATCGAAGGGCTACGCAAACTCGAATATCGCGGCTACGACTCTGCCGGTATCGCCGTCGTCGATTCCGCGGGCAAACTCGAAGTCCGTCGCGCCTCCGGCAAACTTCGCAATCTCGAAGAGGCCATTCAGAAATCTCCGATCGAAGGAACTTACGGTATTGGACACACTCGCTGGGCTACGCACGGCCGTCCCACCGAGGAAAACGCGCATCCTCATCGCGATTGCACCGGACAAGTCGTCGTCGTGCACAATGGCATCATTGAAAACTATCTCGAGCTCAAGGAACAGCTTCAGCGCGAAGGTCACAAATTCGTTACGGAAACCGATACCGAAATCGTCGCGCATCTTGTCGAGAAGAATATGCAGGGCCCCGGAGGAAAAGTTCCTCTCGAAGAAGCTGTTCGCACATCGCTCAGGCAGGTTCGTGGAATTTACGCGCTCGTTTTTCTTTCCACCAGCGATCCCAATAAAATCGTCGCTGCCCGCTGTGGCCCGCCCGCGGTTATCGGTCTCGGCGATGGCGAATATTTTGTCGCCAGCGACATTCCCGCCCTTCTTGAACACACGCGACGAATGTTCTTCCTCGTTGATGCCGATATCGCAGTCCTCACCGAAAGAGGTGTTCGCGTCATGGATCACGACGGCAACACTGTCGAGCGCAAACCGCATCACGTCGCGTGGGATCCCATCATGGCGGAAAAGGGCGGCTACAAGCACTACATGCAGAAGGAGATTTTCGAGCAGCCCCGCGCCGTCCGCGACACTTTTCTCGGCCGCATTTCGCAGGACACCGGAAAAATCTATCTCGGCGACATGGGAATCACCGAGCAGCAATTCCGCGAATTCAAAAACGTTCGCATCGTCGCCTGCGGCACCAGCTGGCACGCGGCCCTCGCCGGAAAATTCATGGTGGAGCGCCTCGCGCGCCTTCCCGTCGAAGTGGATTACGGCAGCGAATTCCGCTACCGCGATCCGATCCTCGACTCGAAAACTTTAACGGTCTGCATCAGCCAATCAGGAGAAACGGCCGACACCATCGCGGCGCAACGCGAAGCAAAACAGAAAGGCTCGCCAACTCTCGCGATTTGTAACGTTCTTGGCTCCATGATCACCCGCGAAGCGGCCGGCTCTATCTTGACGCACGCGGGCCCGGAAATTGGTGTCGCCTCGACGAAAGCCTTTACTTCGCAACTTACTGCGCTTGTCTTACTTGCTGCATATCTTGGAGAAGTTCGCGGTGCCCTTTCGGGCGACGCTGCCAAACATCTTCTCCAGGAATTCACCAAGATTCCTCACAAAATCGAAACCATTCTTCAAGCCGATCAAACCGGATTCTATGAAAATCTCGCGCGACAATTTTTCCGCTGCTCCGATTTTCTCTATCTCGGCCGCGGCATTCACTATCCCATTGCTCTTGAAGGCGCCCTCAAGCTCAAAGAGATTTCCTACATCCACGCGGAAGGTTATCCTGCAGGTGAAATGAAGCACGGCCCCAACGCGCTCATCGACGAGAATCTGCCTGTCGTTGTCCTGGCCACGCGAGATGATTCCGATTCCTCCTCCGTCACGCTCTACGAAAAGAGCGTGTCCAACATCAAGGAAGTGAAAGCCCGAGACGGTATGGTCATTTCCATTGTCACGCAAAACGATCACCTCGCTCGCGAAGCCT
>WNGN01001405.1_pt1 | contig 15838 bp, 16 predicted proteins | sample 5400561 | NCBI WGS metagenome assembly WNGN01 (sample SAMN13153379, study PRJNA577476) | soil metagenome | isolation source: 115 cm soil or saprolite under Garry oak tree replicate 2 | place: USA:California | collected 2016-06-15
CTAGTACACCGAGGTAGAAATCTCTCCACGATTAGGAAAGCCCGGTGTACGTCCATTTGATAGGTTTGGCCATCGTCCGATTGTAATAGGTGATGAAAGCCAGAATCTGGTCGCGCAAGTCATACAGCGAGACGAAATGGCCTCGCTTGAGCAGCTTGCGCACCAGAATACTCAGCCAAATCTCGACCTGGTTCATCCAGGATGCATGCTTGGGTGTGTAGTGAAAAACTACCGTATGTGCCGGATCATGCAAAAAGGCGGCCCGACTTTCCATGGACTGCAAGATCCCGCTCTTGCCTTTGACCCCCAACGTCTCCAGCGCAATCCCCTCACGTTCAGCTACCCAGCACACCAGCGATTCAGATTGATGGATGTTGAGGTTATCCAAGATGATGTACCATTTCGTGGCCGTAGGATCGCTGGCAATCAGGCGCTGAAGGTGGGCAAGGGCATCCTCCTCAGTGCGGGTGGGACCCCAGGACGGTGCGATGACCTGTCCAGTCACGACATCGAAATTGATGAACCAGGATAAGATGCCATGCCGAATGTATTCGAATTCGCGCCGCAGCACATGGCCTGACTGCATGGGCAAGTCGGGATACTTGCGCTCGAGCGCTTGCACTCCTGTCAGTTCGTCTAGACTGATCGAGCGTTCTCCTCCTTTGGCTCGTTGGGGAGCACGCGCATAGACCTCGCAGCCATCGCGAATCTTCTCGTCGCGCTGCGCATCAGGCACCTCATTTAGCCAGTATCGGAAGCGGTGCGGTTGCAGACCCCCTTTTTGAGCAAATAGCTCGCATGTCGTGGCGAGATCTGCTCGACGATGCCTCGCTCCATCAGTTCCTCTGCGATTTCACGTCCAGTCCACTGACTGATCGGTCGTCCTGCCTTCATCGGTGCCTCACAGGCCAGGGCCGCCATCTGACAACGTTGTTCCGCTGTGAACTTGGGCGGCGTCCCTGGTCGGGGTGCATCTCGCAAACGCTCCGCGCGACTTCGCGTGGCCAACTCGATCCCTTGCAATCCTACCCAGCGATCTCGCCACAGACGCACCGTATCCACGTTCACATCCAGCTCACGCGCAATCTGGGCATTGGAGTCTCCCTGCGCCGAGGCTTCGATCATGCGCGCTCGCTGCGCTTGTTGCTGCTCGCTCCGATGACGCCTCGTGATCTGGACTAACGCTTCCTGTTCCCGCTCGCTCAGGATGACCTGTGTGGCCCGTTTCGGCATGCCTTGTTCTTCCTTGCTTTTTCCTCCTATTCTATCACGGAATTATTTCTACCTCAATGTACTAGAAGGATCGTCAATCAATGATGAAAATAACACAGCACGACAGGTGGCAAGAGGACGTTGTGCCCACCACTTATGAATCCCTGATGGATTTCCCTTATAAATATAGTTCTCTCGGGTAGAAGCTCGATTAAGAGCATCGAGCGGCAATGCGACCTCGATCAGTTTCTTGCGGTAGGTCATACAGGGATAACTCCTTTGTTGAGCAATTGTGCCAGGTCATAATTCACGCTGGTCGCGCCGAAGTCTGGTTCTCGTGTGAATGGCTTCTGGATATAATAAGGAAGAGCTTCGTCTCCATCAACGATCACCACCGCCAGGATAAAATCATCAGGCTTGTTCAGGCCAGTCAGTATCTCGTTCTTCGTCACTGTGACCGTTGTGGAATCTTTGACGCGCCCCTTGACCTCGATAAAGCGCAGCTTGCCTGTACCTGGGACGCGCGATTCGATATCGTAGCCGCATTTGTCGGCGCTGACATCGCGCGGCAGGTAGCCCAGGCTGCGCTCGGCCTGCATCACTGCCTCCATGGCGACGCGCTCGATACGGGCGGTTTCGTGGGCAAACTGCGCTGTCCTGAGCCCATCACCCTGTCCTGTGATTATGTTCAGCAGCCCCTGCGGGATGACAAGCACACCGCCGACGACGACCGGCGGCAGGGGGGACAGTTTGCGCTCCTGCTCCAATTCGCTCAGGCGTCGCTCCAGCCGGTCCAGCAATTCTTCGGCTCGCTGGCGCGCGATCTGCGAATTGAGGCGGGCATTGACTCTGCCTGCGGCCTCCTGGATCTTGAGCGTGGCAGCGCGGTAATCCCAGTAGCTGATCTCTTTGGTCAGGCGATCATTGACCGCTGCGCTGGTTTTGTCGATCTGCGCTTCCCGCCGCTGCTTGATCTCGGCCAGGTGGCGCGGCACCAGTTCAGTGATGGCATAACTGCGCGCCTGCTCTTCCAGGTCACCCTTGAGCCAGGAAGCATCCTGCAACTGCGGGATCAAGGCCTGTTCCTCTTCGCGCAAGGGGCGATAATCGAGGAAGGGCGCATAGCCTGCCACGTGCATGGTCCCCTGCGCATCCATCTCGATGAATTGCAGCTGGCGCGAGACTTCGCGGCGCTTACCCGTGCTGTCGGTGCTCGCATCCTGGATGGTATGCTCAAGATAGAACAGCACCCGCATCGCTTCACCCAGGTCACCAGGATCAACTAGCATCGCTCCCTGTTTGAGCAGGTCCCGGTATTGCTCCAGCACCACATCAAGGGTCACATCGAGCAGGGGATGACCGGGGCAGATGAGCGCTGCCTGCGGTTTGCCCGGAATGGTGAGGCGTTCTTTCTCAAACACCACCCGTTCATACTGGCGTGCAATGGCAGCCCTGGTATCGCCGCGCGGGCTGCGGTTGCGGATCAATGGGGGCACGTGTGTGATCTCGTAGCGGCGCGGCTCGCGCTCATACCATTTCCCGCCAAAGCGCTTGAGCGCCTCTAAGAAAAAGGTGGCGATGAAGTGCGGCTGCAGGCGGCGGGCGGTGGCTCGCTCCATCTCTTCGCGGATCTGGCGCACGCGCACCACGTCCATCACCTCGTGGGCCAGGGCCCGTTCTTCTAACAACTCCTGCAGGTGCTGCCGGTCGAGCGCCTGGTCTACTACAAGGGTCAGCTTCGCCCGCACATCGGGGCGATCCCCATAGCGAATGGCTTCAACGATCAGGTCACGCAGCGGGCGATGATCGAAGAGGACCTTGCCCAGCACGTCGAAGACCTGACCGCCTAACGCTTCTCGCTCCTCTTCCAGTTTCTTGAGCAGGGTATGGAAGACTTCACCCTCGCGGGTCTCGGCGGCCACCAGGTTCCAGAGATGGCACACTTCCGTCTGCCCGATGCGGTGGATACGCCCAAAGCGCTGCTCCAGGCGGTTCGGGTTCCAGGGCAGGTCATAGTTGACCATCAGGTGGGCGCGCTGCAGGTTGATGCCTTCGCCTGCGGCATCCGTTGCCACTAGCACCTGCACCTGTTTCTCCTGGGTGAAGGACTCCTGTGCCCTGCCACGCTCCTCCCGACTCACGCCACCGTGAATGATAACCACGGCCTCGTCTCGTCCCAGCATGGTGCGAATGCGCTCCGCCAGGTAGGTGAGGGTATCGCGGTGCTCGGTGAAGACGACCAGCTTGCGGCGCTGCCCCTGCGTGTCAAACATCTCCGCGTTATTCTGTAACAGGCTCGCCAGTCCCTCCCACTTGCGGTCGGTGCCACTGCGCCGCACCTGCAAGGCCAGCGTTTCCAGGCGGACCAGCAACGCGATCTCGACTTCGAGTTCGGCAATGGTGCGTGCCGCCGAAGCCTGGTCGACGACGCGCTCCTCGGTCTCCTCCCGTTCTGCCTCAGGAGCGTCTTCCAGCTCATCGAGATCATCGTCCGCGAGTGCAGGTAAGCCCTCGAGGAGTTCAACGGGAGCATATACATCCTGCCTGGCCTGCTGTGCCTCATGCAGGCGGCGCTCCAGCCGCTCTCGCCTGCGTTTCAACGATTGATAAATGGCCTCCGGTGAGGAGGCGAGACGCCGTTGCAGGGTGGTCAGGGCGAATCCCACGGTGCCCCTGCGTCCTGTGTCCAGCGCATCGGCCCGGTTGAACTCCTGGCGTACATAGCCGGTCACTTCCTGATACAGGTCTTCTTCCGGCCCCGACAACTGGTAATTCACGGTGTAGGCGAAACGCTCGGGAAAGAGCGGGGTGCCTTCAAAGGTGTAGAGCTGCTCTTTGACCAGGTGACGCATCAGGTCGGAAACATCGACTTTGTGCACGCCGTCGCGGAACTTGCCTTCGAAGCGATCGGCGTCGAGCAGGCGCAAGAAGAGTTGGAAGTCTTCCTCTTTCCCGGAGTGCGGTGTCGCGGTGAGCAGCACCAGGTGGCGCGTGATCTTGCCCAGCAGCTCTCCAAGCTGGTAGCGCCTGGTGTACTTGATCTCGCCCCCAAAGAAGGTGGCCGACATCTTATGCGCTTCGTCCACGATGACCAAGTCCCACTCGGTCTGCCGCAGTGTGTCCTGGACCTGTTCGTTGCGCGACAGCTTGTCCAGGCGGGCGATGCACAGCGGTGTTTCGCTGAAGGCATTGCCCGATGCGGAGGCTTCTAGCCGGTCGTTGGTGAGGATGTCAAAGGTGAGGTGAAAACGCCGGTGCAGTTCATCCTGCCACTGTTCCACCAGGTTGCCGGGGGCGATAATGAGGCAGCGGCGCAGGTCCCCACGAATCAGCAGCTCTTTGATGAGCAGCCCGCTCATGATGGTCTTCCCCGCGCCGGGATCGTCTGCGAGCAGGTAGCGCAGGGGCTGTTTCATGAGCATGGTTTCGTAGACGGCGGTGATCTGGTGTGGCAGTGGCTCGATGAGCGAGGTATGCACGGCAATCAGTGGATCGAACAGGTAGGCGAGGCGGATGCGGTACGCCTCAGAGGTGAGGCGAAACAGCGCTCCATCGGCGTCAAAACTCCAGGGCAGGCCAGCGGCGGCGATTTCCAGGTTGGCAACGTTGTCGCTATAGAGCAGTTCGCTCCCCAGGTTCCCGCTGGCATCCTGATACACCAGCTCAACCCCAATGGACCCATGGCGTTTGACGCTGATGATGGTCACGGTCCCGCCGGGAAGGAGACCTTTGACGGCGACACCGGGTGTGAGTTCTTCCAGGAGAGCCATCGGCAAGCGACCTCTGATAGAGCATGTGATGGATGTAGTAGAGGCAACCGTATCAAATCGTCGAGGATTTGTCAAGCGAGATTGGAGGTATTTGGTGGCGTCAGTATCATGTCCTTTGGAAGTGCCAACAACAGCGAAGAAACAAAAAAAGTGTGGCAGCGGAGGTAGTTAGGCGAACGGTACAAGCATGGTCTCATGCCACTATTCGCTCTACGCATCTAGACAAAGAAGATTCTGAATGTTATCCTTGCGAAGGCAACAGAAGCGCTTATCCTGGAAGGAAGATCTCAATTTAGCAGTGAGACTATAGGCATGACCACTGATGGGGAAGGAGAAACAGTTGATTACCAGAGAAAATGAGCCGACCATCCAGGAACTGGTGGCCAGGCTAGCCGAGTTGGAACGTGCGAATGCAAGTATGAATGAGGAACTGCTGACCCTGCGGGCAGCACAACCTGCAGTCCTCGCACAAACATCGCTGTCTGAGAGATCCATGGCGGAGAGCGAACAGGCACCGACCGAGAGACCGAAGAGCCGGCGCAGGTTGCTGCGAACGGGGCTTGGAGTTGCCGTAGCGACCGTCGGGGCAGCAGCGTTGCTTGAGATGAACACGGGCGCTGCCCATGCAGACGGAAACGAGAGTCCGACCATCTTTACGAGCAATGCGAGTGGTACCCCTGCCGTTACTGCAAACAACAATACCGGTGATGCTATCTCCGCCAATAGTATACTTGGGAATGGCGTCGGTGCCTTCAGTAAGAATGCAACTGCTGTCGATGGTACCACCACCAGCGGCACTGGCGTCTTCGGGAGCAGTGTCGGCGGCACTGGCGTCTTCGGTCTCAGCAAACTTGGCATCGGTGTCATCGCCAATAGTGGCTTTGGAACCGCCTTGCAAGTGCAAGGGCACATGCAGGTGCAAGGTGATGCCGTGGGACAGGTGACGTTGCCGAAGGGCAAGAGCTCGGTGACGGTGAGCACCAATGCGGCGACAGCGACCAGCAACATCCTGCTCACCCTGCTGAGCAATCCCGGTCAGGCGCAGGTGTGGGTTACGCGAGCAGCGGGTAGCTTCACCATCCATGCCAGCCACAAAGCTGCTAGCAATATCACTTTTGCTTTTCTAGTCATCAACTAACTGCCAAATAACATGGTGAAATAAAGGAGAGAGCAGCATAGACGTAGCCCTCCTAACCAGTTGACTGGGAGGCCTGTTCCAGTGCAATGGCAAAGGCATGGATACTCCCAAAACGTTGTTTGGGGTCCTTAGCGAGTGTAGTCAGTACCACGTGCTCCACGTCGGGCGTGATCACTGAGACCTTCTCACGCAATGACGGTGGGGGAACAATCGCGTGTTGCGCGGCAATTTCGGTAAATGAGCCATGAAAGGGGCGGTCTCCGCTGAGCCACTCATAGACGATGACGCCCAATGCATACTGATCGCTGGCCGGACGGGGCTTGCCGTGGATTTGTTCCGGCGCCATGTAGGCGATCGTGCCAGCCATATCCTGCGTGCTCTGGTAGCGTGAACTCTGGGCCACGAGCGCGATCCCGAAGTCGCTGAGCAAGACCTCGCCGCGTCGCCCCACGAGCATGTTCTCTGGTTTGACATCGCGATGGATCAGTTTCTCATCGTGGGCATATTGAAGGGCCTCAGCGACTTGCTTGACGTAGGAGATGATCGTTGGGAGGGGGAGGATGCTCCCTTTGGGATGGTGCTGGCGCAGCGTCCCACCCGAGGCATAGCTCATGACCAGGAAAGGGGTGCCATTGATGACATCGAAATCAAAGACGCGCACGATATGGGGGTGTTCGAGGCTGGCGATGGTGTGAGCCTCCTTCTGGAAACTCTCCACTTCGCTCCTGTTGGCAAGGCGCGTGTGCAGGACTTTGACGGCAGTGGAGGTACCCAGACGCAGATGTTCGCCCAGGTAGACTTCTGCGAAGCCACCTCGCCCCAGGAGACGGACGAGGCGATAGTTGCCGAGCTGTTGGCCGACACGGTGTTCCAACTCCGCCCCTGCCTCCGGGTGCTCTTGTGGTTTCCCAGGGATGATCTCGGGACGTTTGATCTCTTCCTTTTTACTCGACAGGTGTGCTTCTTGCTCAGGCGGTGTTTCTGTTTGCCTATGAGAGGGAACAGTAGGTGAAACAGGGGCAGGTGGTAGCGGTTCAGTCTGCGTGTTCTGCAGTCTCAACTCCTGAACACTAGGAGGTATTGCCCTTGGTGGTATTGCCTCTTTGCCTGGAGTATCTGCGTGAGCAACAAATGGAGCAGGCGCCATAGGTATTTGCGAAGGTCGTGGTTGAGGCTGTAACTGCCAGGATTCCTGTGGAGGCTGCATCGTTGGAGGGGCTGTTGTGATGCGCCGTACTTGGGCTTCGCCGGCTTTGAAGCGCTGCAGTTCTTCCCGGCGTTTTGCTCGCCTGGCGCCAAAACGCAGGCTCACCAGCACTATTAGGATGATGAGCAGGACCAGCCCAACAACGCCTAATAGCCAGAGTGCGAGCAGCGAGAACTGAATACCAAAGATGTTCACCCCGCCAGATGAAGGTGGGGTACTGGGTTGACCGCTGGAACTTACAGACGTCTTCGCTGCTATCGACGATAGATACAGCGATGGCGCCGTAAAGGCAGCCGTTTTTGCGGCCATCAATTCTTGCCGCGCCTTGCTAAAGTTACCTGCGTAGTAATCCTTCATCCCCTGCCGCCACTGCGTATTCAGGGTGTTTGTATGCGTCGATGAAGGCGGGAGTTCTGGCTGGGCAGCCAAAAACTGTGTGATATACTCTGCAGAAAAAACGCCGTTGGCATTGAGCTGTATGCCTGCCAGGCTGCCACTACCACCCACCAGAGGCGTGCCCAACTCGACCGGGGTTGTATTCGGCAGGGTGCTGCTGGGAGCCTCTTTGGTAGGAGTAAGGAACTGGGGCATCTGTTGCAGATACTGGGCTGTTTGTTGTGGGATAGCATTCGACTGGCGAGGGATAGCAGAGGGGCTCCCATCCTTGGTCAATTCGATGCCAAACGGCGTCGATTGACTCGTTGTCAACGAAGCAACTTCCAGAAAAGGCTGGGGTTGATCAGTATGAAAAGCGAACAGAACTGCGCCGCTACTACATATTTTAGTATCAGAGCAGAGTACATTCACGGGTACGAAGCCGGGAGAGCTGAGCAGCAGACCCTGGGGGTTGGAGGTATAGACGTTATTCGCATACACTTGCAGGGTAGCAATCTGCTCGGCAGAGGTGCTCCCAGCGCACGATGCTACATTCTTGTTGACGAGATCACCATCGGTCAGCACCCAGGTATTCTCCTCCCTGGGGTTGGTTGTTGCCCAACTCGCAACCAAGACGCCCAGGCCTGTACATTCTACCGAGGGCACGACTGGTTGTCCACCCACAGGCTGGGCCGTGGAGGAATAAGATACAGCAAGCCGGACGACTGAGACTTCCGCCAGAGCAAAGGCCTGGTCTGCCGGTGGATTGGGAGCAGCGGAACGAGTAGGGGATGCGAAGGCTACAGCAGGCAGCGCAAGCTGTAGGGCGATGAGCACCCCGCCAAGCAGGACAAGCACAGATGGGGTGAAGTCGATGGCATGAAACAGGGACACATTGTTCCTCATGACCTACCTCCCGCATTCTTTCTTACAAATTTCAGAAAACTCTGTGATTACGTTTCTCATTTCCTCAACGAGGATGACCGGCAATAACCTTTTCTTGTTGTGTAAAGGAAATGTGCTCATCCCTGGCGAAACTATTTTTCAATGCCTGGTTAATAGATGTTTAGCCTGCTCTTTCATCGTTGTCGTATGTCTGTCTGTTACACAGGCATTGTTCTGGCTCACCATCTAATAATACCTCAACCAGAAGAAAATAGGGTAATACATTTCCCACATTACAGCTCTATTTTTCTGTTATCACAGCGTCTATCATCTGGAAGGTAGCTTTGCATTTTTGTAGATATGCTCCGCCTATTGCTTCTCTGTAATTCGAAAGATGCACCAAGCCTCTTCTGGCAAGGGGGAAGGAGTATGTTATGCCCAATACTGGTGGCTCGATGTCATGCTGCAATTCAAGCAAGACATCATCAACGACATCCTGGTGCGCGTCTTAAATGAGTCGCTCATCACAAACCTTCACCTAAAAAGCCCCCTTTCCAGACGTATCGATGAACCTCTTCCTCCCACACAGATCAAAGTATGGTGGGACAAACCTGAGCTTGAACTCGACGATGATGACAGCATCAGCCTCTCGGTCGAAGTCACAGGCGGCGCTCGACAACTTGCTACCGGGCGGAACCTCGAGGTCGATGGTTCCGTCAGCATCACGCGCAAAGCACTGCTTGCCACGGATGAGTTGGGTGTACTCTACCTCTCCCTTGAGTCTCCTCAACCACTTGACCTGCATATGAGCAAACTTAAAGTAACCTATCCAGGCTCACCATGGCCCCCACTGCTTTCCAGAATCGATCCCACCCGCGAGACGACCGTCCTGCGGCCCCTGCTCACCCTGGCGCTGATGATACCACTCTCGCAACTTCCTCTCTCTTACACCGTGAAGTCATTGCCTTTGCGTATCCTGGCCCCAAATAATTCTCATACGCCATCCGAGTGGAGTATTCCAGTCATAACTGCGATGATGCGTGTTCTCAAAGAGGCTGATGCCATCGCGATGGGTCTATCATTGACGGAGACTTACAGCGACCATACCCAGATGACCACAGCGTTTCCAGAAGAAGCGAACAGGAACGCGGCCCTCACACTCACCTCTAGAGGCATAAACAATATTCTCGGTCAGTTGAGGAGACGAGGTATCCTCAAGGGAGTCGTACCCTCCTCATCAAAGGAAGCGCCGGTGAACTGGCAGTGGGAGGTGCTGACCATCCAGTGTCACAAGGGTTATATCTCGCTCACCGGGAACTTCCGGAGAAACGCCATCCCTATCCGTGTCATTGCCGATCTCACGTGCTCCCTTGACCACAACGAATCCTTGAAGATCGCCCCCTGGTGATCAACACTGATGCGCCAACTAGCGAAACCATCGTTAGCTCCTTGTACGAAGTGCTACGGATGGTACTACGGGCTAGAGCTAAGAACGCACGAGACGACAGGAGCGAGGAATGGGGCAAGCTGTTTCAGTGCTTCTCCATTCCAGGAACATAGATCGAGGTTGAAGCGCCCGCCGGCGATATCCTCATTGAGGAAGGGACATGCACGCTCTTGTACAATATTCCGCAAACGCTAAAGGGCTTCCAGGCTGAAGTTCCCTGGTTAAAGCCTCAAGTGACCATAAGCGAACCGAACATGCCTACGCAGACAACACCAGGCGCACCGGTGAGCATGCTGATGCAAACACGACTCACTACTCCATCATTTCCTCCCTATGACTACGTCTGGACAACCGATTTCTCTGAGGAACCAACACCTGATCGCGGACCGAGTATGACCGTAACGGGAAGCCCGACCCCGGCAGGATCAGGTCCACAGGTATACACAAACGTCCATGCGAAAGTGATTGACGCTTTTAGGCAGGTAGCGGAAGCCAGTGCGCCAGCAAGATATCAGGCTCAGGCAAGTTAGAGCTACCATCGTGCTCCTCAATTAACGCCTTTTATCGTCTAGTTCACGCTCGTCTGGGACTTCTTCAATCAGGTCTCCAGGGGGAACTCCAAGCACCTTGGCCAGCTTGCCCAGGGTGATGGTACTGGTCGCATAGAAGGGGTCCGAGTAGATGCGTTTAATCGTCTTGTAGGAGACATCCGCCTGCCGGTGCAATTTGCCCATACTGATGCCTTTTTCCCTGGCAACTTCTTTGACTCGTAAGCGTACTGCCATCTCTTGCCTTCTCACCTGCTCTTTGGCGAGATTGTAGCAGGAGACTCCCCGCAACAAAACTCCCCATATGAGAGGGACTATAATAGAAGTACTACTTATAGGGATACCCATAGGTGTCTAAAATACAGGAGCAGCACAGGTGCGAACGCTCCAGGGCAGCCGAGTCCATCGCTCTCTTGCTGTCGTCTGACAGCGCGGCAGTAAGCAGGAGAGGGAGATTCTGCAGTGTTGGTGTCTGTCCCCTCAGAGGAGACGATGCACTGGTCCAGGAGGAGGCGTGGATCCTCTCGGGTAGAAGGCTGACATGCGTCACGTGGCATGTGATGGTTCTCACAGTGCCAAGGATCACAAGGGCAGGAACCAGATCGCTTCGCATCAGCTCGTACGTCCGGCTCGCTCTGTGGAGGAAGACACTCACAAACGAGAGCTTGGTCGTGTGACGAGCGAGCGCTCCTCTCATACCGTGAGCGTGTACTGACCTAGTCTGCTCCCCTATGACATGTATGGCCCCACATACACATGAGACAGTAGCTGGCTAGTGTTCTTGCGATGCGAAGACTGCTACAATCCTGTCTAAGGGAGTATCCAGCAATAATATGACAAGACACAACACGCGGGCGACAAACAGGAACATGTGCCAAGCCGTCCAGCAGCTGTTCAAAGAGACCGTTGGCAACAAGGAGCAGAACTATGGATGAGAGGATTCCTATAGTTCGTCAGGGAGTTATGACCTTGCCCTTTTTTGACGATGAGGTGCCGGTCCTGTATCTGACCGATGGCACTGGCTACATTCCCGTGGTCGCGCTCTGTCGTATGCTCGGCCTCTCTCCTGAGACGCATATCCCTCGCTGGCGCCGGTTGTTCCTGTGGGTGCATGCGCGCAAATTACCCCTACGAACGGAAGCCCGGGGCACGAGGATGGTCTGGTGCCTGCACCTAGGCGCCTTGCTCTTCTGGTGCTCGAGCTTCAACTGGTCACTCGTCTCTCCTGAACGCCGGGTGCAGTTGCGACAGGCGACCGATGCCGGACTCAAGCACCTGGAGCAGGCCCATCAGGAGATGCTCACACGCTACCGGCAGACGCGCCACCTGCTCTTTCGCTTTCTGACGAACTACGCCGATGCCCAGACCCAGCTCCAACAGGTGGCTGCGCGCATGCATCGGCGCCTGGATGTGGCTTCCTCTGCCACCCTCGATTCGCTCCTGGCTCAGGGCAATGCCCTCATCGAGGAGGCCACCACCCATGCGCGTGCGATGCCGCAGGACCAGGCCGCATTCCCATCATGGATGTCGTCACTATCGATACCGACGGCTATGCCACCGAGGCAGGCTCGCTGCCCTTGTTTCCGGTCATCCCCGAGCAGGATTGCGAACAGTTCTTCGCACAGATTGACAGGCTCACCCACTGGTATGGCGATTTTGTCTTATTTTTGGTGGAGCATGGCCTCTCACCGCAGGAGAATCATGATGGAGAGGAAAGATAGAAGGACGATGACTCCATACTTGACCACGAAGCAGGGAAGGACATCCAGGAAAGAGCATGAGGAGCGATGATCTACACTACTCTCTCGATCTGCGCCGGGCAGATCTCGACCCGGAACTGTTTGCCGCAGCCGTGGCAGTCCATTCCATACGCAGACTGATCGCTGCTGGGGGAGGCAGCGTTGCACGTCCTGATGAAGAGGAGACGCTCTCTCCACACCACCTCGCAGCCTTTTTCGCTCGTGCAGTAGAGACTGCCACTAGGACTAGGCGCTTTGAGCAGGAATGGCGCAGGCTGCAACGACTGGTACCGCAGATACAAGCCGCCTGGGAGCGTGGGCAAGCGTTGTTTCAGGAAGACCTAGCGCGTACAATGACCAATCCGGAGGAGATGGAGTATCTCTCCATGATTGATTTCGCCCTTGACTGTTATGCCGAGGTCTGTGCACGTAGGGCCTATCCACACGACCCGGTGCAGCAAGCGTGGGCCACGAGTGCATACATGCTGGCATGGTGGCAGCACTTCCTTGCAGAGGAAGACACGTCTCTCTAACGTGATGTCTGTGTGCTGCGACCGACGCGCCCTGCGAACGCACGTGGGCGTTATCGGGAGACAATAGGTGATCCTGGGAGCATTCGTCGTTTTCGTCTTTGAGCATGCGTCCTTTGTAGAATGGCAGTGGTGAAGGTGGCTTGCACCCTCTTCCTTGCAATCGTCTCCCATGCTGATGGGTACGGTGGAGTGGGAACGGGGAGGAAGGTGACGACGAAACCGAGGGGAAGGGCCAGCTGTTTGACGTGCGTGGCCACGGCCAGAATCAGACTCTGGCGAGGCTCTCCATGCACAAGGGAGGAAGATGAGAGGCGTTCCCACGGGACTCCAAGATCTCAATACCTTCATAGAAGGATGGCAGGGTGCAGATTTGGTCATCATCGCTACCTCGTCTGCGGCGAGCAAGATGAGTCTTGCATTGAGCATGGCACTGCATGTAGCAACAACCAATCAGCGCGGGATTGGACTCTTTAGCCTGGCCATGAACAAACAGCATTTCATACAACGTCTCCTCGCGATGCGTACAGGGATTGATCTGCATCTCATACGGACCGGGTGGATCACTGAGGAGGAGCGCACGCTCTTGACTGCTACGGCGAGGACGCTTTCCAAGGCCCATCTCTGGATTGACGACAGGGCTGATCTCTCACTGAAAGAACTGCGATAACGAGCACAACAGGTAGTCGAGACCCATCGTGTCACACTCATGATGGTTGACAATCTGCATCTGATTCAGCCAGGTGTTCATGGGAAGCGGCACGAGAATCGCCTCCAGGAGCTCAGCGAGGTACGTCGCGGTTTGAAAGCGTTGGCAGATGAGTTGAACATCCCTGTGGTGGTGTTCGCCCCGATAGCGTGTACTGTAGCGAGTCGGCACTCGAAGCGACCCCAGCGCCCTGATCCACGCGAGAATGCTCAAGAAAAGGCGATTGATCACGCACTCTTCCTGTATCGTGATGAGCTCTCTGAACTTGGAGCAGAGAGCAAAAACGTGGTCATAGGCAGAATCATGGTTACCAAACATCAACATGGACTGGTGACAGAGGTGGATATCTCTATCTGACCACGTCAGAGGGTGCAATGTTGCTGCCTATAAGGGGCTCAGCGTGTTGAAAAACTCCGACATGTGGGTGCAGACAGATGAAACCACTCCTGAAGGTTATTGAAGTCTGGCAGCTCGTAACGGTTTTCGTCACTATTGCAGGACGGTATCTGTGGTAAGATGGGAGTGTCAATGGGAACAGAGGAGAGGATGAAGACGCCTTTCTTCGAACAGGAGACGGAAGAAGGCGCCTGGCGTCACGTGAGAGTCGACAAAATCATCCACGCCAGGACCAGGGCGGCAAACAGGGAGTACGCGAATGAACGGTCAACATGCGCCAACAGCAATAACTGAGAGCCGCGAACGAGAAAGCTACGCACGGTTGCGTGGGCGCTGGATTGTGCTTGGCCGCGGCACCTGGATCACCCAGGTGGTCCTCAGCTTGGGGATTTTCTTCGCCAGCTTCCCAGTGTACTTGGCACAACTGCACACATTGTGTGCCGGGACCGCCTGCTCTTACTGGCAACTCACATCTGAACAAGCCGAGGTGCTCAGCGGAGTGGGCTGGTCTCTTGATGACTACGCCGCGTTTGTGATCGCGCTCACGCTGGCCTCAGGGGTGCTCTACCTGGTGCTCAGCATGCTCATCATCTGGCGCAGACCCGACGACCGCATGGCACTGCTGGTGGCATTCCTGCTCGTGTCGTTTGCCACGTCGCCTGCGACTGACATCGTGTCGGCGGCGAGGGACTCGCTCTGGCAGATGCCCACAAGGGCCTGATCTCCTTGTGGCTGGCTTTGCTCGTGCTCGTCTTCTCGCTGTTTCCCTCGGGACAGTTCGTGCCGCGTTGGACGCGCTGGACCCTGCTGGTGTTTCTCGCCGGGCTCGTTCCGTACACGGTCTTCCCTCTAAACACGCCACCGCATCGGCTTGGCTTGCTCCTGGTTCTCAGCGAGGAGGCCATCCTGGTGGTGACCCAACTCTACCGCTATCGCTGGGTGTCTCGTCCCCTTGAGCGGCAACAGACGAAATGGGTGATCTTCGGTTTCCTGGTGCCAGCCGCTGTGTATGTTGGCGGCACTGTGCTTGCCATGCTTTTTCCCACGCTCTACGACCCAACTTCGCCCGCAGGTGCGCCCTATCAACTGGCCCTGACAGCCGTCGCCATCTGCTTGTTGTTCTCCTTCTCGCTCTCGTTTGGTTTTGCCATGCTGCGCTACCGGTTGTGGGATATCGATATCATCATCAACCGCACCCTGGTGTATAGCACCTTGACAGTTATACTTGCGCTGGTCTACTTCGGTCTTATCTTTGCGTTGCAGTATCTGCTCCGGGGGCTTATCAACCAGAATAACGATGTCGCCATTGTGGTCTCTACACTCGCCATTTTTGTTCTCTTCAACCCCCTTCGCCGACACATTCAGGGGATCATAGACCGGCGCTTCTACCGACGGAAGTATGATGCAGCCAAGACGTTGGAAGCCTACAGTGCCACGCTTCGCAGCGAAGTCGATTTGAACCAGTTACGTGAGCATCTGGCGGTGGTAGTGGAAGAGACCATGCAGCCGACATTTGTCTCGCTGTGGTTGCGTAAATCTGAAAAGGACGGAACACAGCGAGTTTCTTGGAGAGCCAGTCCTCCTGTTTCCTCCGAGGGAAGATGAAGAGTGAAAGGGTGGAGGCGAGGATCCTCATTTCCCGTCTGTGAGCATGAAAGGCGACTCCGATGATGGGAAGCAAACAACGCAATTTTGCCCCGCTGATCAATGTTTCATTGGAAGACCTGGTTCCTGGCGATCATTTCTATCGCCATCTCGATCGGACACTTGACCTCTCCTTTGTGCGGGAGTTTGTGCACGAGACCTATGCGGGGGGCGGGCGTCCTTCTGTCGATCCGTCGTTTTCTTCAAGTTGCAACTCGTCATGTTTTTCGAGGGCATC
>WNGN01001406.1_pt1 | contig 15836 bp, 11 predicted proteins | sample 5400561 | NCBI WGS metagenome assembly WNGN01 (sample SAMN13153379, study PRJNA577476) | soil metagenome | isolation source: 115 cm soil or saprolite under Garry oak tree replicate 2 | place: USA:California | collected 2016-06-15
GCTCCCAGCCGAGCTGGCGGAACTTGTCCATGACTTGGCCCAAGATCTCGTCGTTCATCTTCGTCGCATCGATTGAATTGTATGTCCCGGGCCCGTATGCGTGATTCGTGGCGTCCGGCTCCTTCGACCAAAAGACTGTGAGATCGGGCTTCTTGACCGGAAGAATGTAATTGATGAACACCTCGGTCAGATACTTGAACCCGCGGCGGGAAAGGGCGCCGGTGCGGTCGAGCGGATTCGCGGTCTGCCTATCGTTGAGCCTCTGAATGGCAATGGGAGCCGTCGGGTCGCCGTTGTCATTGGCGAGCGCTAACGCACCCGCTTCGTAGGCATTGGTGGTGTTCCTCGGAAGCGCATAACCGGCTTTCTGGAGTTCTTTCGCGAAACTGAGCGGCATCGCCGCATCTTCATCAAGGATGATGCCGCCCCGCTTGTAATCCTGGATGAAGGCGGCGCCGAACTTGCCGACGGTCGCGGTCGACAGCCCCTTGGCCTGCGCTGCTTGAAGCATCGTCGAAACGAGCGTGAGCTTGCCCTGGTACGATTCCCGCACGGCTTCGACGACCCCGAAGTCCTCGATGAACGCCGGGGCAGAAAAATCGATATCGACCCCCTTCGCGTTCTTTCCCCTCGCACTCGGTGCGTACACCACGTTGCCGTAGAACCCATGCACCCCCGGATACGTTCCAGTCGCAATGGACGCGGAGTTCATCATGGTGAAGGTTGGATATACGGCGTGGTGATCAGCGAACACGACCCCAGATCGAGCGAGGTCGAAGTAATTCGGCATGTTTTCCGGAGTTACGTCGTCAGCTCGAAGTCCATCCCAAACAAAGATGATGACTCGTCGCGCAGTTGATCCTGCGTCCTGCTGTGCTGCTGCGAGACCACCTCCCAGGCCGAGCACACAGAACGACAAAGCGCTCAAGAAAATAAGTATTCTGGTTCTCATAGTTGTCCTCGTTTCCCGGCAACACAACGCCGGCTAACGATCATGAAATGAATTGTCTGGCTCCGTGCGACGCCTGCAAGCTAACGCCCGTATAAGTAAGGAGCATGGAACGCGGGCGCGGAGTGAAAGTCCCGAAGAAACGACTAAGCTTTGGCGAAGGATGCGAAACGCGGGATAATTCAGCACGTTGGAACGAGCTCGCCTTGACACCGAATAACGCCCGCGACGCTGAATTGCCTTTCGCGCCGAGCGAGGAAAGGCTGCGGGTCGGCGACTGGGCGGTCGAGCCCGAGCTGAATCAGCTCTCGGCCGCGGGCAAGACCGTGAAGCTCGAGCCCAAGGCCATGGCAGCTCTAATCTACCTCGCGAACCGGCCATCCTCTGCGGCGCGAGGCAAGCGCGCCGCCTGCATTGCCTAAAACGGAATATCGTCCTCCATGTCGTCGAACTTGCCGGCGGGTTTCTTCGCCGACTTGCCCTCGCCCGCCGTGGCGGGCTCTTTCGCCTCGCGCGCGCCCGCGTCGCCCGCCCCTTGCCGGCTGCCGAGCATCTGCATGCGGTCGGCGACGATTTCGGTGGTGGTGCGCTCCTTCCCCTCCTTGTCCTGCCATTTGCGCGTGCGCAGGGACCCTTCGACGTAGACCTGCGAGCCCTTCTTCAGGTACTCGCCGGCGATTTCGGCGAGCCGGCTGAAGAACACCACGCGGTGCCACTCGGTGCGCTCCTGCTTTTCGCCGCTCGCCTTGTCCTTCCAGGTGTCGGTGGTCGCGACCGAGATGTTGGTGATCGCGCCCCCTTCCGGGTTGTAGCGCGTCTCGGGATCGCGGCCCAGATTGCCTACCAGAATGACCTTGTTGACCGATGCCATTTAGCTCTCTCCTCCAGTAATTTTCCTGGCCGCCCGTTCGTCGAACGACTCAGGATACACCGTTAAGCGCGCGGCGCCTTCTGCGACCAGAACGTCGCGCACACCGCGCAGGCGCATCAGCGCCTCGCGCAGCGCGACCGGGTCAACCCCGGTGCCGACGGGAAACGTCCGCTCCGCGGCCCCGCCCGGATCGCGCATCTTCCATGCCACACCTAGCCATAACGCAACGACCGCGATTCCGAATACAAATACCGACGCTTCCCCGAAATGCTGCGCCAGCCAGCCGCCGATCGCGCCGCCGGCGAAGAGCCCCAAGGCCTGGGTCGTGTTGTAGACGCCCAGCGCCGTGCCGCGCGAGGAAGGCGGGGCCACCCGCGAAACCAGCGAAGGCAGGCTCGCTTCCAGAATGTTGAACGCGACGAAAAAAGCGAGCAGCAGCGCGATCACCATGTACAGATTCGTCAAGCACACGGCGAAACCGAGCTCGACGGCAAGCAGCAGCGCGATCGCGCCCAGAAAGAGGAATTTCATCCGGCCGCGGCGCTCCGCGTGAAGCAGGGGCGGCGCCATCAGGACGAACGATCCGACGACCACCGGCAAATAGATTTTCCAGTGCTCGCTGACCGGGACCCCGCCATACCGGACGAGGGCCACCGGGACGACGACGAATATCGCCATCTGCACGACGTGAAGCGAGAAGATGCCGAGGTTCAGCCGCAGCTGCTCGACGTTGCGCAGCACCTCGCCCAGCGTTCCCGGCCGGACCCGACGCCTGGAATCGCCCGCTCCGCGCGGCTCGGGCGGGACGACGCTCAAGGTCACCCAGATCGCTCCGAGCGAGAGCACCCCGGTCAGCGTGAAAATCCCGTCCATGCCGATGCTTCGGTACAAGGCCGGCGCCGCCACCAGTGACACGGCGAAGGTCAGTCCGATCGAGCCGCCGATCATCGCCATCGCCTTGGTGCGGTGCTCTTCGCGCGTGATGTCCGCGGCGAACGCCGTGACCGGCGCCGCGATCGCCCCCGTGCCCTGGAGCGCCCTTCCGAGAATCACCACGTAGATATCGGTCGCCCAGGCGGCGACGAAGCTGCCGAGCGCAAACAGCAGCAATCCGGTGATGATCGCGCGTTTGCGGCCGTAGCGGTCGGAGGCCATCCCGTACGGGATCTGCAGGATCCCCTGCGTCAAGCCGTAGATGCCGAGCGCCAGCCCGACGAGCGTCTGGTCGCCGCCGCCGGCGAGATGCCCCGCGTGCACGGCGAAAACCGGCAGGATCAGGAACAGCCCGAGCATGCGCAGGGCGAAAAGCGATGCGAGCGAGAGGCTCGCACGCAGCTCAAGGGGGGACATCCGACCCGCCGGGGACGTCATGGGAGTAGCGGGAACACTGCGAAATTTCGTATAGTAGCAGGTTAGCCTTCGCTTACCGGCCACATGGAACAAATCCGCATCCGCGGCGCGCGCACCCACAACCTGAAGAACTTCAACGTCGATCTGCCGCGCAACCGGCTGATCGTCATCACCGGACTGTCCGGCTCCGGAAAGTCCTCGCTCGCGTTCGACACGCTCTACGCCGAAGGCCAGCGCCGCTACGTCGAGTCGCTTTCGGCCTACGCGCGGCAGTTCCTGCAGCTGATGGAGAAGCCGGACGTCGACCTGATCGAGGGATTGTCGCCCGCGATCGCAATCGAGCAGAAGGCGGCGAGCCACAACCCGCGCTCGACCGTCGGCACGGTCACCGAGGTCCACGACTACCTGCGGCTGCTCTATGCCCGCGTCGGCACGCCCTACTGTCCCGTGCACAAGCTCGCCCTCGAAGCGCAGTCCGTGTCGCAGATGGTGGACCACGTGCTGGCGCTTCCCGCGGACACCAAGCTCGTGATCCTCGCTCCCATCGTCGCCAGCCGCAAGGGCGAGCAGCAGGAGCTGGTCGCGGAGCTGCGCGCGCAGGGTTTCGTGCGCCTGCGCGTGGACGGAAGAGTCCACGAGATCGACTCGGTTCCGAAGCTCTCCAAGAACACCAAGCATTCGGTGGACGTGGTGATCGACCGCCTGAAGGTGCACGCGGAAGCGAAGCAGCGCCTCGCCGAATCGTTCGAGACCGCGCTGCGTCACGCCGACGGCCGCGCCGTGGTGCTCGAGCCCGACTCGGGCCGCGAGCACCCGTTCTCGGCGCGCTTCGCCTGCCCGATCTGCGATTACTCACTGCCGGAGCTCGAGCCGCGCCTGTTCTCGTTCAACAACCCGATGGGCGCCTGCCCGGAGTGCGACGGCCTCGGGACCATCAGCTTCTTCGATCCGAAGCGCGTGGTCGCGTACCCAAGCCTTTCGCTTGCCTCGGGCGCGATCAAGGGCTGGGACCGGCGCAACCAGTTCTATTTCCAGATGCTCGCGAGCCTCGCCGCGCACTTCAAGTTCGACCTCGAGACGCCGTTCGAAAAACTGCCCGAGGCGGTGCAGAGCATCGTGCTCTACGGCACCAAGGAGAAGATCGCCTTCTCCTATCTCAACGAGCGCGGCCGGAGCTTCATCAAGGAGCACGCGTTCGAGGGCATCATCCCCAGTCTCGAGCGGCGCTACAAGGAGACCCAGTCGCTCGTGGTGCGCGAGGAGCTGGCGAAGTATCTCAACTCCAAGGCCTGCCCCGCGTGCGCCGGCGCGAGGCTCAGGATCGAGGCGCGCCACGTCAAGGTCGCCGAGAAGGCAATCTACGAGGTGAGCGGCCTCCCGCTCAAGCAGGGGCTCGATTTTTTCCGCACGCTCAAGCTCGCGGGCGCAAAGCAGGCCATCGCCGAGAAGATCGTCAACGAGATCGTCTCGCGCCTGTCCTTCCTCAACAACGTCGGGCTCGATTACCTCTCGCTCGACCGCTCCGCCGACACGCTCTCGGGCGGCGAGGCGCAGCGGATCCGCCTCGCTTCGCAAATCGGCTCGGGCCTCACGGGCGTCATGTACGTGCTCGACGAGCCCTCGATCGGCCTGCATCAGCGCGACAACGCTCGGCTGCTAGCCATGCTCAAGCACCTGCGCGATCTCGGCAACACGGTGATCGTGGTCGAGCACGACGAGGAGGCGATCAACTCGGCCGATCATGTCGTCGACATGGGCCCGGGCGCGGGCGAGCACGGCGGGCAGATCGTCGCGGAGGGAACCCCCGAGCAGATCCGCAAGGATCCCGCCTCGCTCACCGGCCAGTATCTCGCGGGCAAGCTCGAGATCGCCGTTCCCGGGACGCGACGCCGCTTCGACAAGCGCCGCGCGCTCGAGCTGCGCGGTGCGCGCGGCAACAATCTCAAGGGGATCGATCTCGAGCTGCCGGTGGGCCTGTTCGTGTGCGTGACCGGCGTGTCCGGCTCGGGAAAATCGACGCTCATCAACGACACGCTCTACGCGGCGGTCGCGCGCGAGCTGTACGGCTCGGTGCACGAGCCCGCCGCGCACGAGTCGGTCGAGGGGCTGGAATTCTTCGACAAGGCGGTGAGCGTCGACCAGAGCCCGATCGGCCGCACGCCGCGCTCCAATCCCGCCACCTATACGGCGCTGTTCACGCCGATCCGGGAGATTTTCGCGGGGGTTCCGATGGCGCGCGAACGCGGCTACGGGCCGGGGCGCTTCTCCTTCAACGTGAAAGGCGGGCGCTGCGAGGCCTGCCAGGGCGACGGCGTGATCAAGGTCGAGATGCATTTTCTTCCCGACATCTACGTGCCCTGCGACGTCTGCCACGGCAAGCGCTACAACCGCGAGACGCTCGAAGTGCAGTTCAAGGGAAAGAACATCCACGAGGTGCTGCGGATGACGGTGAAGCAGGCCCACGAGTTCTTCAGCGCGGTGCCGGCGGTGGAGCGCAAGCTCCAGACCCTTCTCGAGGTGGGACTGGGCTATATTCAGCTCGGCCAGCCGGCCACCACGCTCTCCGGCGGCGAGGCGCAGCGGGTGAAGCTCTCGCTCGAGCTCTCCAAGCGCGGCACCGGTCGCACGCTCTACATTCTGGACGAGCCCACCACCGGGCTTCACTTCAAGGACATCGATCTGCTGCTCTCCGTGCTGCACCGCCTGCGCGACGCAGGCAACACGGTGGTCGTGATCGAGCACAACCTCGACGTGATCAAGACCGCCGACTGGGTGATCGACCTCGGCCCCGAGGGCGGGGACGGCGGCGGGCGCATCATCGCGCAAGGCACGCCCGAGGACGTGGCGGGCGCGCAGGCCGGCTTCACCGGGCAATACCTGCGCAATGTCCTGGGAAAGAAAGTACGGCGCGCGGCGTAACCCCTGGGGATTCTCTAGAGTTCTTTTTTTTTCGATTGCGACGGCTCAGGCGAGACCTGAACGCCCGGGCGCGTCAAAGCTTCAGGCTGCAGGATCTTGTCGAGCTCCTCCCTCGTGAGGAGCTTCTTCTCCAGAACCAGCTCGTACACGGTCCTGCCGGTGGCAAGCGCCTCGCGCGCCACTTCACTCGCCGCGGAATAGCCGATGTACGGATTGAGCGCGGTCACCAGCCCGATGGAATTCTGGACCGTTTGCGCCATACGCTCCCGGTTTGCGGTGATGCCCCCGACGCAGCGCTCGCGCAAGGTGTCGCAGCCGTTCCCGAGATGCGTGAGGCTCTTGAACAGGCTGTGCGCGATGACGGGCTCGAACGCGTTGAGCTGCAGCTGACCCGCCTCGGCGGCGAAGCTCACGGTGACGTCGTTGCCGATGACCTCGAAGGCGATCTGATTCACGACCTCGGGGATCACGGGATTCACCTTGCCCGGCATGATCGAGGAGCCCGCCTGCACGGGCGGCAGGTTGATCTCGCCTAGCCCCGCACGAGGCCCCGAGGACAAGAGCCGCAGGTCGTTGCAGACCTTGGAAAGCTTGACGGCGATCCGCTTCAGGACACCGGACAACTGCACGAAAGCGCCCGCGTCCTGCGTCGCTTCGACGAGGTTCGAGGCCGTGACCAGCCGGATGCCGGCGATATCCGAAAGTCGCTCGCATACCAGCGCCGCGTAATCCGGATGCGCGTTGATGCCGGTCCCGATGGCGGTAGCGCCGAGGTTGATCTCGGTGATGAGGAGCGCCGCTTCCTTCAACCGCTCCTCGTCCTCCTGCAGCATGACCACGTAGGTGCTGAACTCCTGGCCGAGCGTCATCGGCACGGCGTCCTGCAGCTGCGTGCGGCCCATCTTGAGCACGTTTGCGAACTCCTTCGCCTTGTCGCCGAAGGCGCGGCGCAGCTCGGCCATCGACGCCGCGAGCCGGTCGATCGTGAAATGCAGCGCCACCTTGACCGCGGTCGGATAGACGTCGTTTGTGCTCTGGCTCATGTTGACGTCCTCCACGGGGTGAAGATGCCGGTAGTCGCCGCGCGGGCGCCCGAGCAGTTCCAGCGCGCGATTGGCGATCACTTCGTTCGCGTTCATGTTGGTCGATGTGCCCGCTCCGCCCTGGATGACGTCCACGACGAAATGTTCGAGCAGTTCGCCCTCGCGGATCTCCTCGCAGGCCCGCACGATCGCCCCGGCCTTCTTGTTCGGCAGCAGCCCGAGCGCGTTGTTGGCGAGAGCCGCCGCCTGCTTCACGCAGGCGAGCGCGTGCACGAGGTCGGGATAAATCGAGATCGAAGTGCCCGTGATCGGAAAGTTCTCCAGGGCGCGCAGCGTGTGGATTCCGTAATACGCTTTCGCGGGGACGGCGCGGTCCCCGAGAAGGTCGTGCTCGACGCGCGTCGGGGCTTGGCTCATGGAGCGCTCCTTTGGACGGCCTGGGACGTGCAGTTTAGTCCTCCGTCGGCGCCCGGCCGTTCCGCGGAGGCGCTTGGACAAAGAATGGGGGACCCCGTAGAATCGTTCAGCCTCGGCGCATGCCGACACTGGCCGCCGCACCCGAACGGCGCACATGGAGACTGACATGGTCCGACCGATCACCCTCGCTGTTTCCGTCCTGGCTCTCGCCCTTGCCCATGCCGCGCCGGTCGCCGCCCAGGAGGGCACGCTCAAGAAGATCAAGGACGGCGGCTCGATCACCATCGGCCACCGCGACGCCTCGATCCCCTTCTCCTACTACGACGACAGGCAGCAGCCGGTCGGCTACGCCGTCGACTTGTGCTTGCGCATCGTGGACGCGGTGAAGAACGAGCTCAAGATGCCGAGGCTCGACGTCAGGTACCAGCTGGTCACCTCGGCGAACCGCATCCCGCTGATGGCGAACGGCACCATCGACCTGGAGTGCGGATCGACCACGAACAACCTCGAGCGCCAGAAGCAGGTGGGGTTCACGATCACGCATTTCCTGACCGCCAACCGCTGGGTGGCGAAGAAGGCCTCCAACATCAATTCGCTTCAGGATCTGAAAGGCAAGACGATCGTCTCCACGGCCGGAACGACCAACATCAAGCAGATCACCGAGATCAACGCCGCGCAGAACCTCGGCATGAACATCATCTCGGCGAACGGCCATCCCGAGGCCTTCCAGATGGTCGAGAGCGGCCGCGCGGCGGCGTTCGTCATGGACGACATCCTGCTCTACAGCCTGGCGGCGCAGGCGCGCAGCCCCGGCGACTACGCGATCTCGGCCGAGGCGCTCTCCGTCGAGCCCTACGGCATCATGCTGCGCAGGGACGACGCGGCGTTCAAGAAGGTGGTCGACGCCGCGATGACCCAGGTCTACAAATCGGGGCAGATCAACGCGATCTACGACAAGTGGTTCCTCAAGCCCATTCCGCCCAAGGGCATCAACCTGAACGTGCCGATGAGCGACCAGTTCAGGAAGGTGATCGCGAATCCGACCGACTCGGGCGATCCGAACGTTTACAAGTAATCGGGTGAAATGAGGAAACGGGGAGCGCTGCTCCCCGTTTTTGCGGGAGGGAGGCGTGAACTACCACTGGCATTGGCAGGTTTTGCTCGAGACCGAGCCTGGCGGCACCGGCACGTATCTGCATTACCTCCTCGTCGGCCTGGGCTGGACGCTCGCCACCGCGCTCGCCGCCTGGCTGATCGCGCTCGCGGTCGGCGCGGTGGTGGGCACGCTGCGCACGACGCCCATGAGGTGGGTGGTGCGCGCAGGGAATCTTTACGTCGAGATCTTCCGCAACGTCCCCCTCATCGTGCAGATGTTCCTGTGGTTCTTCGTGTTTCCGGAGCTGCTGCCCAAGGCCGCGGGCGATGCGGTCAAGCAGATGCCGCCGCCGTGGGGCTCGTACGTCCCGGCGGTGCTGTGCCTCGGTATCTTCACCTCGGTGCGGGTCGCCGAGCAGGTCCGCGCCGGCATCAATTCTCTGCCGCGCGGCCAGCGCATGGCCGGCATCGCGATGGGACTGACTGAAACGCAGACCTACCGCACCGTCATCCTGCCGCAGGCCTTCCGCATCATCCTGCCGCCGCTCACCTCCGAGTTCATGAACGTCATCAAGAACTCGTCGGTGGCCCTGACCATCGGACTGCTCGAGCTCACCGGGCGGGCGCGCTCGATGCAGGAGTTCAGCTTTCGCGTGTTCGAGGCTTTCACCGCGGCGACGGTGATCTACCTCCTGACCAACCTGGTGGTGGTGCTCGCGATGCGCGCGCTCGAGAGGAAGGTCCGCGTTCCCGGCCTGACCGCCGCCGCCGGCGCTCCCCAAGCAGGTCACTGATGCAGAGCTTCGATTTCGACGTCATCCAGCGCTCCTGGGGCTACCTCTTCAGAGAGGGGATGAGCTTCACGCTCACGCTCACGGCGCTGGCGATGGCCGGCGGCATCGTCTTCGGCACGCTCCTCGCGATGATGCGGCTCTCGAGCTTGCGCGCGCTGTCGATCGCGGCAGGCGGTTACGTCAACCTCATGCGCTCGGTGCCGCTGGTGCTCGTGATCTTCTGGTTCTTCTTCCTCGTGCCGTACCTCGGCGCCTGGGTGATCGGCGCCAAGGAGCCGATCAGGGTGGGAGCGTTCTGGTCGAGCGTCATCACCTTCACGATGTTCGAGGCGGCCTACTACTGCGAGATCATGCGCGCCGGCATCCAGTCGATCGCGCGCGGCCAGGTCTGGGCCGGCTACGCGCTGGGACTCGACTACTGGCAGACCATGGCGAGGATCGTCCTGCCTCAGGCCTTCCGCAACATGCTGCCCGTGCTGCTCACGCAGACGATCATCCTGTTCCAGGACACCTCCCTCGTATACGTGATCTCCGCCACCGACTTCCTCGGCGCCGCCGCCAAGATCGCGAACCGCGATTACCGTCTGGTCGAGATGTACACGTTCGTGGCTGTGGTGTACTTCGTCATCTCCTACGGCCTGTCGACGCTGGTGAAGAGCCTGCAGGAGCGCATCGCCGTCATCCGGTGAGACTCACATGATCTCGATCAAGAACGTCAGCAAGTGGTACGGAAGCTTCCAGGTGCTTACCGACTGCTCGACCGAGGTGAAAAAGGGCGAGGTCGTCGTGGTGTGCGGCCCCTCCGGCAGCGGCAAGTCGACCCTCATCAAATGCGTGAACGGTCTCGAGCCGTTTCAGAAAGGCAGTATCACGGTCGACGGCATCTCGGTCGGCGACCCGAAAACCGACCTGCCGAAGCTGCGCTCGAGGATCGGCATGGTGTTCCAGAACTTCGAGCTCTTCCCGCACATGACCGTGACCCGCAACCTGACCCTTGCGCAGGTGAAGGTGCTCGGCCGCAGCCTCGATGAGGCAACGCAGAAAGGGTTGAAGCTCCTCGACCGGGTGGGGCTCGCCGCCCACAAGGACAAGTACCCGGGCGAGCTCTCGGGAGGCCAGCAGCAGCGCGTCGCCATCGCGCGCGCGCTCGCAATGGATCCGATCGCGATGCTGTTCGACGAGCCCACCTCCGCCCTCGACCCGGAGATGATCAACGAGGTGCTGGACGTCATGGTCGAGCTCGCCAAGGAAGGCATGACCATGATGGTGGTGACCCACGAGATGGGCTTTGCCCGCAAGGTCGCGCACCGCGTCATCTTCATGGACCGAGGCGAGATCGTCGAGGACGCGCTGAAGGAGGATTTCTTCGGAAAGCCGCGCTCCGAGCGCGCGCAGCAGTTCCTCTCGAAAATCCTGCATCACTGACTTTCACCCGCCCGCTGCGCCCGCCTCCCTCTACCGCATATCGCGCCGGCTAGCCCTTCAGCGAGCGCGCGCGGATCGCGTCCAGCGTCGTGGAAGTGGTGATGGCCTGTGGATCGATGCGCACGTGGATGAGCGCGGGCTTGCCGGCGGCCTCGGCCGTCTTCACCGCCCTCTCGAACGCGGGAGCAAACTGAGCGGTTTCCTCCACCAACTCGCCGTGCGCGCCGTAAGCGCGGGCGAGCCCCGCGAAATCGGGGTTCTTCAACGCCGTGCCGTAGACCCGCCCCGGGTATTCGCGCTCCTGGTGCATGCGGATCGTGCCGTACATGCCGTTGTCGACCACGACGAAAATGACGGGCAGCCCGTACTGCACCGCGGTCGCAAGCTCCTGCCCGTTCATGAGGAAGTCGCCGTCGCCGTTGAACGACACCACCATGCGGTCGGGGTGCGCCACTTGCGCCGCGACGCCCGCGGGAACGCCGTAGCCCATCGAGCCGCTGGTGGGCGCCACCTGCGTGCGCAGGCCCGGGTACCGGTAATAGCGCGACACCCAGCCGGCGAAGTTCCCGGCGCCGTTGGCGATGATCGCGTCCTCGGGCAGGCGCTCGCGCAGCCAGGCGACGATGTCGGCGAGCTGCACCTTGCCCGGGTTTGCGGCGGGCCTCGTCCACTCCAAATAGTCCGCGCGCGCCCGCTCGCGCCAGGCGCGCCACGCGCCGCCGTCCAGCTTCAGGCTTTTGAGCGCGGCGGCGATCTGCGGCATGCCCGAGTTGATGAGGAGCTCGCCCTGGTACACCCGCCCCAGCTCTTCGGCGCCGGCGTGCACGTGCACGAGCTTCTGCTTCGGCCGCGGCGGTTCCACCAGCGTATAGCCGCCGGTGGTCATCTCGCCCAGACGCTCGCCGATCACGAGCAGCAGGTCCGCATCGCGCACGCGCTGCGCGAGCTTCGGGTTGATGCCGATGCCGACGTCGCCGGCGTAGTGATCGTGGCGGTTGTCGAAGAGGTCCTGGAAGCGGAACGAGCAGGCGACGGGCAGGCCGCAGTTTTCCGCGAACGCCTGCAGGTCGCGGCACGCCTCGCGCGTCCACACCGTTCCGCCGAGGATGACGAGCGGACGCCCGGCCCGCGCGAGCAGCGCGCGCAGCTTGTCGATGTCCGCCGGGGACGGGCTCGCCTGCACCACCTGATAGGTCGCGATGTCGGCGACGCTCGCGGTCTGCGTGAGCATGTCCTCCGGCAACGCGAGCACGACAGGCCCGGGCCGACCGGACATCGCAAGATGGAACGCGTGGCTCACGTACTCGTGCACGCGATCGGCGCGGTCGATACTCGCCACCCATTTCGCCATCGGCCCGAACATTCGCCGGTAGTCCACCTCCTGGAACGATTCGCGCTCGACGAACTCGCCCGGAACCTGGCCGATGAAAAGGATCATCGGCGTGGAGTCCTGCATCGCGGTGTGCACACCGATCGAAGCATTGGTCGCGCCGGGGCCGCGGGTGACGAAGCAGATGCCCGGCCGTCCGGTGACCTTGGCCCAGGCCTCGGACATGTAGGCGGCGCCCCCATCCTGGCGCGCCACGATCAGGCGGATCGAGTCGCGCGCGTCGTAGAGCGCGTCGAGCACGGCGAGATAGCTCTCGCCCGGCACGCAGAATGCGGTGTCGACGCCGTGGATCCTGAGCGCGTCGACCAGGATCTGCGCCGCGGTCCTGGTTGCGCTGGTGCCCGCCATGGAGAAGTCGATGCCCGGAAAGCCGCAACTATACCGCAGCGATGCGGCGCGCGGGCTGATTGGATAGAATCGCGTTGAACACCGCGTGAAATCCATGATCGACGACATTCCCGGTCTGCGCCGCATCCTGAAGACGAGCAAGGTGATCGCCGTCGTCGGCCTTTCGGGCGACTGGTACCGGCCGAGCTACTTCGCCGCGAAATACATGATCGAGCACGGCTACACCGTGATTCCGGTCAACCCGGGATACGACGCCATCCTCGGGCAGAAGTGCTACAAGTCGCTGCGCGACATCCCGGTGAAGATGGACATCGTCGACTGCTTCAGAAAAACCGAGGAGATCATGCCGATCGCCGAGGACGCGATCGCGATCGGCGCAAAAGTGCTGTGGCAGCAACTGGGCGTGAAAAACGCCGAGGCAGCGAGGAAGGCCGAGGCAGCCGGACTCGACGCGGTGATGGATCGCTGCGTCAAGATCGAGCACGGGCGGCTCTTCGGCGGATTAAACTGGTGCGGAGTCAACACGAAAGTCATTTCCGCCAAGCGACCACAGTGGTTGTCGTACTAGGGTTAGCTTCGCCGCACCGCAGCACTAATACGGGGCCGCGCGGGATATGGGTAACCCGATATCCAGTGTCAGGGATGCCCTCACCGGGATTTCGTGCAGGAAACATCTCTTGTAAGGCCGCCCCGCTAGGGCTATAAGAATAACGCGAGGGTCGGGGGCATGACTGAACCGCTCAGGATACTGCTTGCGGAGGACAGCGAAGCCGACGCCGAGCTGGTGCAGAGCGACCTGAAACGCGGAGGCCTCGATTTCCAGAGCCGCCGGGTGCAGACCGAATCGGACTTTCGGCGCGAGCTCGACGAGTTCCGGCCCCATCTCGTCATCTCGGATTTCTCCATGCCGCAGTTTGGCGGGCGCAAGGCGCTCGCGATCACGCGCGAGGCCCAGGCCGACATCCCGTTCATTTTCATATCGGGCACGATCGGCGAGGACCTCGCCGTCGAGATGATGAAGGCCGGCGCCGACGACTATGTGATGAAGGGCAATCTCGCGCGGCTCTTGCCTGCGTTAAGGCGCGAGCTGCGCGAAGCCGAGGTGCGGCGGGGACGCAGGCTCGCGGAAGAGAGGTTGCACGAGAGCGAGGCGGGGCTGCACCGCGCTCAGGTCATGGCGAAGATCGCGCACGTCATCACGGGGCCCGACGGGTCGTTCGAGCGCTGGTCCGACACCCTGCCGCAGCTGATCGGGGTGGAACCTGCGCAAATGCCGCGGAGCACCCGCGAGTGGCTGGACCTCTTGCATCCGGACGATCGTGAAGGGCTTCGCTCAACGGCCATCGAGGCCGTCCAGGCGGGTAAGCGCAAGGACGTCGAGTATCGGCTGCGGCGCGTCGGCGGCGGATGGAGCCGGGTGCGCCAGGTGATCGAGCCGCTCCAGAGCCAAGCGGACTCGGAAGCCGAAACGCGATGGTTCAGCACGCTGCAGGACGTGACCGAGCACAGGGTTGCGGAGGAAAAAATCCTCCGCCTTACGCGCGTCTATGCGGTGCTGAGCGGAATCAACGCGCTGATCGTCCGCGTGCGCGACCGGGACGAGCTTTTCCGCGAGGCGTGCCGGATCGCGGTGAAGGACGGGAAATTCAAACTCGCCTGGCTCGGCGTGGTCGATCGTGAGGCGATGCGTGTGAAGCCAGTTGCCTGGCACGGCGGCGAGGAGGAATACTTCCACTTGATGCCCTTGGCGCTGAACGAGTCCGACCGCGAACAATATGGGCTGGCCGGACGGGCGATCAGAGAGCGAAGAGCGATGGTCGTCGAGGACATGACGAAGGATCCGCGGATCTTGCTGCGCAAGGAAGCCTCGGAGCGCGGCTTTCATTCTCTGGTCGTGCTGCCTTTGCTGGTGTCGGAGGAGGCAGTCGGCGTGCTGGCCCTGTACGCGACGGAGGTCGGGTTTTTCGACGGCGAGGAGATGAAGCTGCTCCTGGAGCTCGCCGGCGATATCTCGTTTGCGCTCGACCACATCGAGAAGGAGGAGCGTATCGAGTACCTCGCGTACTACGACTCGCTCACCGGCCTCGCCAACCGCAGTTTGTTCCACGAGCGTCTGGTGCAATACGTGAGCACGGCGCACGGCGACAAGAGCAAGCTCGCCGTGGCTGTCGTGGACGTCGACAGGTTCAAGACCATCAACGATACGATCGGCAGGCAGGCGGGTGACGAGCTGCTCAGGCAGATCGCCGAACGCATCGAGGGCCACGCGGGCCCGATCCGGATGGCGCGGATCAGCGCGGACCGCTTCGCGGTCGTGCGCTCCGATGTCAGTTCGGAGAGTGAAGTTGCGCGGCTCATCGACGGGTGGCTTGCGGAATGTTTCGGTCCGCCTTTCATGGTAAACGGCGCCGAGCTCAGGGTCTCGGCCAAGGCCGGTGTTGCGCTGTTCCCCAACGACGGCCCGGACGCGGACGCTCTGTTCAGGAATGCCGAATCGGCGTTGAAGAAGGCGAAGGCGACCGGGGAACGGTATCTGTTCCACACGCAGCAGATGACCGAAAGGATCGGCGAAAAGCTCGCCTTGGAGAACAAGCTGCGGCAGGCGCTGGAAAAGGAGGAATTCGTGCTGCACTACCAGCCAAAGGTCGATACCGCCACGCGGCGCATCGACAGCGTGGAAGCCCTGATCCGCTGGCAAAGCCCCGAGCTGGGTCTCGTGCCCCCTATGCAATTCATTCCCTTGCTCGAGGAAACGGGGCTGATCCTGGAGGTCGGAGCCTGGGCGCTGCGCCGGGCCGTCATGGATCACCGTACCTGGATGGAACAGGGCCCGCCTGCGCCGCGCATCGCGGTAAACGTGTCTCCGGTCCAGTTGCGCAAACGCGATTTTGTCGCCACCGTCGAGGAAGCGTTGAGGCCCGGGGCGGTCCCGCCCGGCATCGATCTCGAGATCACGGAGAGCCTCGTCATGGAAGACATCGAGGCGAACATGAAAAAGCTGGAAGCGGTGCGGGTGCTCGAAATGAGCATCGCGATCGACGACTTCGGCACCGGCTATTCCTCGCTCGGTTACCTGGCCAAGCTCCCAGTGCACTCGCTCAAGATCGACCGCTCGTTCATCATCACGATGCTGAAAGACCCGGCCATCATGACGCTCGTCTCGACCATCATCTCAATGGCTCATTCGCTGCGGCTCAAAGTCGTCGCCGAGGGCGTCGATGCGGAGGAACAAGCC
>WNGN01002674.1_pt1 | contig 15834 bp, 13 predicted proteins | sample 5400561 | NCBI WGS metagenome assembly WNGN01 (sample SAMN13153379, study PRJNA577476) | soil metagenome | isolation source: 115 cm soil or saprolite under Garry oak tree replicate 2 | place: USA:California | collected 2016-06-15
ATCTTCCTGGTCGTCGTCGCGGGCCTGGTCGTGGGCTCTCTTCTGGGCGAGATTCTCGGCAGTCTTCTTCCGGCCGGGCGGGCTCAGGACCTCATCAGCCGCGGGCCGACGATCGGCCTGACGCCGCCGGTGACCGTGGACCTTCGCTTCCTCGCCATGACGTTCGGGTTGAGCCTCAAGATTAATTTGATGGGCGTCGTCGGCATTGTCCTCGCTATTGTCACTCTTCGTCGCCTCTAGGCGGCTGGTCGGGGCGCGGATGGCGGGCGGCGGGTCCTCGACCGGGATCCGATAGCTGACTTCGCGCTCCGAAAATATCTGGTGCGCGGCTCGCGAGCGACGCTGACTACACGGATCCCGGTCGAGGACCCGCCGCCCGCCATCCGCGCCCCGACCAGCCGGGTTGGCCGGTGAGGGTGATCCTCGCGTCTCAGTCACCGCGTCGGCGGGAACTGCTGCGGAGGATTTGTGCGGAGTTCGAGGTGATTCCTAGCGCTATCCAGGAGGTGCTCGAGGAGGGGCCGATGCCCGAGACCGTGGCGGCGCTAGCCCTGCGGAAGGCGTCGGCCGTGGCCGGCCGGGTTGGCGCGGGGGTTGTGGTGGCGGCTGATACGGTGGTTGTCATCGATGACATGGTGCTTGGCAAGCCGGCGGGGCCTGATGAGGCGAGGGCGATGCTCGTGCGGCTGCGCGGGCGGCAGCACGAAGTTCTGACCGGAGTGGCGCTCGTCGACGCCGGGTCGGGTCGTGCCGTCGCCACCGCGGTCGTGAGCCGCGTGCTCATGGCGGCCTATCCGGGGGCCACGATCGAGGAGTACGTCGCTTCGGGCTCGCCGCTCGACAAGGCCGGGGCCTACGCGATCCAGGATCTTCAGGGTGCGCTGGTGGACGCGGTCGTCGGCTCCTACACCAACGTCGTGGGGCTGCCCGTGGAGGCGACGCGGCGGCTCCTGGCGGGGTTCGGGGTGACGGTCAGCGAGCGGGTGGAGCCTTGATCTGGAGCATGTCCTCCGGCCGCGGGATCTTCACGGACTGGGGCAGGGGCGTGTGCGCCCGGATGATCGCGATCGTCTGCTGAACCTGGTCGGCGCCGTCGGGCAGGTACAGCGAGCGCGAGGTCGCGATCCGCTCCGCGAAGTCCTCGGGCTCGCCCACGACCTGGGGCGGGAGCTTGGCGGCGAGCTCACGGGCCTCGCCGGTCCGGATGCGCTGCTCGGCTCGCTTGAGGGCCCGGCCCAGGGCGAAGAGGGCTCGGTCGGGCGGGCGCCGGTCGGCGCGGGCAAAGACGGCGGCGCTGACGGTGCTGGCTCCGATCGTCTGCACGACGGCGCGCGGGGTCCGAAAATCGGCGAGCAGCTTGGCTCGCCCCTGGTCGAGAAGCTGGGTGGCCATCGGCTCGGGGACGAGCGCCACGTGGACCTCGCCGGAGTCGATGGCGCTCACGATACCGCGAGCTCCAAGGCTCGTCACGGCGACCTGCGCGACGCTCATGCCCGACCGCGCCAGCAGCCAGCTGAACCACGCGTGCTCGGGCGCGCCCGGCGTCGTGACCCCGACCCGAAGCGCGGACAGGTCGTCGATGGAGCGCACGGTGTTGACGTGAGAGGCCCCGACGATCAGCGCGACCGGCGGAGCGGCCGTGAACCCGAAGACGAGGCGGGGCGCCTGGCTTACCGCCCGCAGGCCGAAGCGCAGCATCGCCTCGAGGGTCGTCGCGGCGAGGTCGGCCTGACCCTGGGCGAGCGCCTCGGCGGCTCCCGACTCGGCCCGGGTGGTCCTGACCGTCACCGCGAGGCCCTCGGCCGCAAAATAACCCTCCGCCTCCGCCACCCGGATGGGAAGGTACTCCGGTGACGTGGCCGGGCCGCTCACGGCAAGAATCAGGGTCTGGAGGAGGACGATGAGCCCGAGCATCGGCTCAGCGCCTCGGGCCAGGCCCGTGCCGGGTCGCGCGCCCGGGCCGCCTCGCGACCGCTCCAAGGGCCGGCTGCTGCGCCTCTACGAGGCGCTCCTTGGACACTTCGGTCGCCAGCACTGGTGGCCGGGTCGAACGCCGTACGAGGTTGCCGTCGGCGCCGTGCTCACCCAGCACACCGCGTGGCCGAACGCCGCGCGCGCGATCGAAGCCCTGCGAGCGCGAGGGCTCTTGACGCCCGCCCGGGTGGCCGCGCTCGACGCCTCGGACCTGGCCGGTGTGATCCGGCCGGCCGGAACCCCTCGCGTCAAAGCGCGCCGGATCCAGGCGCTGACGGGCTGGCTCGTCGAGAGCATGGGCGGGAGCTTCAGCCGGCTGCGGACGGCCCCGCTCGCCCCGCTGCGCCGGCGCCTTCTGGAGATCTCGGGGCTCGGTCCGGAGACAGCCGACGCGATCCTCCTGTACGCCGCGGGTCGGCCGGTGTTCGTCGCCGACGCGTACACGCGCCGGGTCCTCGCGCGCCACCGCCTGATCGGCCGCGCCGCGGGCTACGAAGAGGCCCGCGCGTGGCTCGAGGCGCACCTGCCGTCGGATCCGGCTCTGTTCAACGAGTTTCACGCGCTGCTCGTGGCCGTCGGCAAGTCGAACTGCCGGACCGCGCCGCGCTGCGACGATTGCCCGCTGCGCGCCGATCTCCGGGGCCGCGCCCCCGCGCGCTGAACGATCGTCACGCGCAGAAGCCCGAAAGGACCGCCACGATGCGGTCCGCGGCGTCGGGCACGGCGAGCGTCCGCGCGTGCTCGCCCATCTGCTTGAGCCTCGCGGGATCGGCGAGGAGCCCGCGGATGTCCTCGACGAGCCGCACCGCCGTGAGCATCGATTGCGGCAGGACGACGGCGCCGGCGACTCGCTCGACCATCCGCGCGTTCTCGGTCTGCTCGTCTCCCCGCGTCCCGGGCAGGGGAATGTACAGGGCGGGGACGCCGAGCTGGCAGCACTCGTTCACCGTTCCGGCGCCCGCCCGCGCCACGACGAGGGCCGCCGCGGCGTAGATGCCGGCGAGCTCGGCGCCGACGTAGGGCACGACCGTGTAGCGGCGCGCCAGGGCCGGCGGCAGCGCCGTGCGCCGCTCCTCGAGCCACCGGCGATCGCCCGTCGTCGGATTGTCTCCACATTGATGGATGATCTGCGCGTGCTCGGTGAGCTGCGCCAGCGCCTCGCCGACGACTCGATTGATGCGGTGAGCGCCCTGGGCGCCCCCGGTGACGTAGACGAGGGGAACGGCCGGGTCCAGCTGGAACTGGGCGATGACGCTCGACCGCGAGCCCTGCCGGAGCTCGGGCCGCAGTGGATTGCCCGTCACCACCACGCGGGACGCCGGAAACTTTCCGTCCCGGTCGGGGAAGGTGACCGCGATCCGGCGCGCGAACCGGGCACAGATCCGGTTTGCGAGCCCCGGGACCGCCGTCTGCTCGTGCAGGACGACCGGCACGCGCAGCAGCGCGGCGCCGAACACGACCGGGAGCGCGACGAATCCCCCGGTGCCGAAGACGACCCGCGGCCGGAGCGCTCGCAGGGCACGAATCGCGCCCAGCATGCCGGCCGGCACGTTGACGACGAGGTCCGCCACGTTCTGCCACGCCCAGTAGCGCCTGAGCTTGCCCGTGGAGATGGCGACGTACGGGATCCCTGTCGGCGGCACCCGCTGGGCCTCGATGCCGAAGCGTGAGCCGATCCAGGCGCACGTCTTCGACCGCTCGCGCAGGAGGGTCGCGACGGCCAGCCCCGGGCTCGTGTGGCCGCCCGTTCCCCCGCCCGCGATGACGACGTGGACGGGGCCCGCGGCGTTCACGCGGTCGGGCCCTTGGCCTGGTGGCGCTCGAGGGCCAGCTCGATCAGCCGGTCGAGCAGCGCGGTGTAAGTGAGGCCGGAGGCCGCCCACATCTTTGCGTAGCCGCTCGTCGCGGTGAAGCCGGGGATCGTGTTGATCTCGTTCACCAGCAGGCGGTCGCCCTCGAGGAAGAAGTCGACCTTGGTCGAATAGTCGTACCACTCGGCGTCGTAGGTGATCTCGCCGGGCAGCGATGCCATCGGCTCGTCGTTGCCGAGCACGCTCACCTCGATCTCCCGCCCGCGCACGGCGCGCTCGGCGATGATCTTGCGGTCGTATCGGGCGGCGAGATCGATCGCGGCCGTCAGCGCTTCCGCGTCGCGCACCTTGCTGATCCCGACGCTCGAGCCGAGGTTCGAGGGCTTGACGAAGCACGGAAAGCCAATCGTCTCGCCGACGCGCGTCGCCGCGCGGCCGGGCGCGCTCCGCCACTCGTTGCGCGTGATCACGACGTGCTCGACGATGGGCAGCCCGTGAGCCTGGAAGACTGCCTTCATGGTGACCTTGTCCATGCCGACGGCCGAGGCGAGGACGCCGGCGCCGACGTAGGGAACGTCGGCGAGCTCGAAGAGCCCCTGGATGGTGCCGTCCTCGCCGTAGGGGCCGTGCAGCATGATCACGACCACGTCGAGCCCCTGGCGAAGCTCGGCCGGGAGCCCGCCGGCCGGCTCGGTTCGGGTGAGGCTCTGGCTGGACGCGCTGTCGGCGGCTTCGGCGCGAACCGCGAGCGCCTTCTTCACGGCCCCGTCGGCGTCGTTCGACGGCAGCGCGACGCGCGCGTCGGCCGCCAGCGCCCGCAGCGGATCGCCGCCGACGACCCAGCGCCCGCTGCGGGCGATCCCGATCGGGACGACGGCGTGACCGAGCTCCTCGAGCGCCGCGATAACTGAGGCCGCGGAGGCGAGCGAGACCTCGTGCTCCCCGGAGCGCCCACCGAAGACGACGCCCACGCGCAGACGAGGCATAGAAATCATTCTAGCAGCAGACAACGGGCCGACCGCCCGATCGAGTCCGGGCCTACTGCGTCGCGATCAGGATGGCCTTGGCGATGAGGCCCATGAACTCGTACGCCGGCCCCGTCCAGTAGTCGCGCAGGGCCCATACCGAGACGACGATGGCGACGTACGCGATGCCGAGGAAGATCCACTGGGGCAGGTCGCGAAGCGGAACGACGATGCGGAGGAAGCCCGCAATGATCGCGCCGACGAACGCCACGATGCCGGCGAAGGCCGCCAGCGCCAGCGGCGTGAGCAGCACGAACATGAAGGACGTGACGATCGCCTCGCCCCGACCGATGGGCGTGGAGAACCGCTGGCGCACCGCCGGCTGGTCGGCCAGATGCTCGAGCGCCTGGGCGACCTTCGCCCAGCTGACGAACCCACTATAGGAGGCGAGGAGGAGCACGCAGATCCCGAGGACGATGTAGTGGCGCCTCTTGAGAGCGGTCAGCGGCCACATGCCTATACCCTAGGCGGTTGCCGCTCAGAGCGCCAGCGTCGCCATTCGGCGAGGCGCCGCCCCAGCTCGGCCTCGAGCCCGCGGTCGGTCGGCCGGTAGTACTGGCGTCCGCGGAGCGAGTCGGGAAGATCGTGCTGGTCGACACGCGCATCCGGGGCGTCGTGCGCGTACTGATAGCCGGTGCCGTAGCCGAGGTCCTTCATGAGACGCGTGGGGGCGTTGCGGATGTGCAGCGGCACCGGCTCGGCGGGCCGCTGGCGCACGTCCTCCTTCGCCTCGTTGTGGGCGACGTACACGGCGTTGGACTTCGGCGCCAGCGCCAGGTAGAGCGTGGCCTGGGCGAGGGCCAGCTCGCCCTCCGGATCGCCGAGGAAGTCGTACGCCTCCTTCGCCGCGAGCGTGAGCGTGAGCGCGCCGGGGTCGGCGTTGCCGACGTCCTCGGAGGCGAAGCGCACGAGCCGGCGGGCGATGTAGAGTCGGTCCTCGCCCGACTCCAGCATCCGCGTGAGCCAGTAGAGCGCCGCGTCGGGGTCCGAGTCGCGCAGCGACTTGTGGAGCGCGGAGATCAGGTTGTAGTGCTCCTCGCCCGACTTGTCGTAGAGCAGCGTGCGACGCTGCGCCGCCTCGCGGATCGTGTCGGCCGTCACGCGCCGGCGCCCGCCCGTGAGGGGCGCCAGCACCACGGCCAGCTCGAGCACGTTCAGCGCGACCCGCGCGTCGCCGTTCGCCACGCCGGCGATCGATCGGAGCGCCTCGGGGGTCGCCTCCGGATGGAGCTGGGCGAGCCCCCGCTCGCCGTCCGCGAGCGCCCGCCGCATGATCGCGAGCAGGTCGTCCTCCTCGAGCCCGCGCAGAACGTAGACGCGGCAGCGCGAGAGCAGCGCGGAGTTCACCTCGAAGGACGGATTCTCGGTCGTGGCGCCGACGAGGACGATCGTGCCCTTCTCGACGTGGGGGAGAAACGCGTCTTGCTGGGCGCGGTTGAACCGATGGATCTCGTCGACGAAGAGGATGGTCCGCATCCCGTGACGGGCGCGCTCGCGGTCGGCCTCGCCGATCACCTCGCGGATCTCCTTGACGCCCGACAGGACGGCCGAGAAGGCGACGAAGCGGGCGCCGGTCACGCGGGCCATCAAGGACGCGAGCGTCGTCTTGCCGGAGCCCGGGGGGCCCCAGAGGATCATCGAATGCAGCTCGCCCGTCTCGATGGCCGCCCGCAGCACGCGGCCGGGCCCCAGGAGGTGCTCCTGCCCCACGATCTCGTCGATCGAGCGCGGTCGGACGCGATCGGCCAGCGGCGCGGGCGCCCGCGAGGCGGCTGCGCCGCGCTCGGGCTCGCCGAAGAGCTCCACGCTAGCGCCGCCCGCGGCCTCGAGCCGCGAGCCAGGCCGGGAGGAGCGCCAGATCCGTGAGATGGGCGACCGGCGTCACGCGCCAGCGATCGAGCTCGGCCTGCCGGGCGCGGTACGCGACGAACGGCACGCCGGCCTTGGCCGCCGCCACGCCGTCGACCCAGGAGTCGCCCACGACGACGGTCGGCGCGCCGTCGGCGAGCCGATCCCTGAAGTGACCGGCGATCACGCGCCAGCCGTCCGGGTCCGGCTTGAGGGCCCGCATGTCGTCGCGGGTGACGACCAGCTCGAGCTCGGCGGCCAGGCCGAGCCGCGCGAGCGCGGGCAGGGTGAGCGCGCGCGCGTTGTTCGTCCACAGCGCCGTCGCGAACCCGGCCCCGCGCGCGCCGGCGAGCGCCTCGAGCGCGCCCGCCTCGAGCGTCGCCACCTGCATCGCGCGCCGCTCGTGGACGAGGGCGAGATCCCAGGCCGCGGGCTCGAGCGTCGGCGCCTGCGTGCGGCAGTACGCGATCAGCTCGCCCACGCGGTACCGCTCGCGCCGGTAGGGCAGGGGGCCCGTCGCGGCCTCGATGAGCGCCCGCATGTCCGCCGCCATCGCGGCCAGATCGAGGGGGGTCCGGATGAGGGTGTGATCGAGGTCAAACACGCACAGACCCACGCTGAGACCGTACCACAAGCGTGCTACCATGGGCTGTCATCATGACGCGCACGCTGCATCCCTTCTTGGCGTTGGCGTCGCTGCTGGTGGTGGCCCTCTCCGCGCCGTTCGCCTTCGCGCTCGACGAAGCCGATCGGCTCTGGCTCGTCGGCGAGCAGGCCTCCGCCGACGGGCTCAATGCCCTCGCGCGGCGAACCCTCGAGCGCTTCGTCGCCGACTACCCGAGCGACAAGCGTCAGCCGTCGGCGCTGCTCCTGCTGGGACGGGCACGGCTCTCGACGGGCGACGCCGAGCAGGCGCTCGATGCTTTTCGCCGCTTCAAGGCGGTGGCGCCGCCGGCGCAGCGGCTCGAGGGGCGCTTCTGGGAAGGGGAAGCGCTCTATCGCGCGCGGCGCTTCGCCGAGGCACGGACGGCGTACGACGACGTGATGCGGCAGGATGCGGCCTCGCCCCTGGCGCCGGACGCGGCGTACGGCCGGGCGCTGTGCGATCTGGAGCTGCGCCGGCCGGAGGCCGCGGTCAAGGGCTTGCGCGATTTCCTCGCGACCTGGCCGGACAACTCCCAGGCGGGGTCGGCGACGTTCTATCTCGCGCAAACGCTCGTCGATCTCAAGCGCTATTCCGACGCCCTGCCGCTGCTCACGGGCTTCGCGACCAAGTATCCGAAGAGTCGCCTGGTGCCCGACGCGCAATATCTACTCGGGGCGACGCGCGTGGCCGCCGGCGACCGGGATGCCGGCATCGACGACCTCAAGGCGTTCGTCGCGGCGCACCCCTCGCATCCGCTGGCGGCGACCGCGCGCCAGACGATCACCGGGACCCTCGCCAAGTCCGGCAACAAGACCCAGCAGCAGAGCGCCTATACCCAGCTGATGCAGCAGCCGCCGACCCCCGAGGCTCTCTACGACGCCGGCCTGATCGCGGGGCGGCTCGGTCAGCCCCAGAACCAGGACGCTGCGTGGCGCCGGCTCCGCAAGGAGTTCCCCAATCATCCCCTGGCGCACCAGGCCGCGCTCGAGCTGGCCCGCGCGGCGTTCAAGAAGAAGAGCTGGCAGGACGCCGCGACGCAGGCCAGGGCGGCCACCGCGAGCGGCGACGACGCGGTCCGTGCCGAGGGGTTTCTGCTGGCGGGCGAGTCGGAGCTCAAGCTCAACCGCTTCAAGGACGCGGCGAAGTCGTTCGAGACGGTGGCGACGATCAAGCACGTCGAGGCCGCCGATCGCTATCGCGCGCTCGCCGGTCTCGGCCTCGCCCGTGAGCAGCTCGGAGAGCTGAAGGCCGCGCTCACCGCGTACGAGTCTGTCGCCAGCAAGTGCCCCGACGCGACGCTGCGGGACTGGGCGCGCGACCGGGCGGCGGCGGTGAAGGCGCGGCTCAGCAAATCGCCCTCGAGCGGCGAGCGGCGCTCGTGACGGCGCACCGGCTCGCCCTCGTCCTGCTCGCCGCGCTCGTGGCGTCTGCGGCCCCCGCGCCGGCGGCGACCGTGCTGCCGCTCGTTCCGCCGCCGCCGGACCTGATCGGGCTCGTGCCCTTCGCCGAGGCGCCGATCGAGAAGCCGCCCGTCATGGGGGCCGATCCCCCGATGCCCGCGGCGCCCTCGGAGCTTCCGGGGATGCCTCTGGCTTCGATCGTGACGCCGGCCGACAAGCTGACGGCGCCGCTCGGTCCGCCGAACACCCTCGCGTGCGTGGGCGCGGCGTTCGGGATCGCGTCGAAAGCTCTCGAATGCGGCCGTGCGCATTTCGCCAAGGGCGAGTACAGCGACGCGGCCCAGGATCTCGAGTCGGCGGCGCGCCGGGGCACCGAGCGCGACCTCGTGACGGAGGCGCGGTACTGGCTCGCCGAGACCTACTACCGGCTCGACCGGACCCAGCAGGCCGACACGCTCTTCCGTCAGGTCGCGACCGGGCCGAAGGTCGCGGAGTTCGCGGTGTGGAGCCTGCACTCGAGCGGCTGGACCGCGCTGCGGCTCAACCAGATGACGCGCGCCCGCGACACGTTCGCGCAGTTCCAGACGGCGACGCCCCCGGCGCTGGAAGCCTGGGCCCGGCACGGCTTCGCGCTCGCCAGCTACGCGCTCGGGCGCCACGACGACGCGGTGGCGGCGTGGACGGCGCTCGCGACGCGGGGGGCGTCGGCCTCGTTCTCGCGCGAAGTCTCGTTCTGGCTCGGCGAGGCGCTCGGCCGCGCCGGACAGTACGACCGGTCCGTGAAGGAGCTCACCACCTTCGTCCGGGGCGGGCCCCACCCGTTGCTCGAGGCGGGCTGGGCTCGACTCGGCTGGTGGAGCCTGGCGGCCGAGCGCTATCCGGAGAGCATCAGCGCCTTTCGCGCGTACCTGGCGTCCCCGAGGAGCAATGGCCCCGAGCGCCCGTGGGTCGAGGCGGGGCTCGTGCTCGCGCTGTACACCTCCGAGCCCGAAGCCGCGAAGACGATGATCCGCGGGCTCGAGACGCGGCGCTCGCCGCTGGTCGTGCCGCTCCAGCTCCGCCTCGCCCGCTACCTGATCGAGGCCAAGCGCCCGGCCGAGGTGCCCGGGCTCGTCCAGGATCTGCTGAGCGGCACCCTCACGACCGGCGTGCGCGCCTACGCGATTCTTCTCAAGGGCGAGGCGTACCGGCTCGCCGGCAATCGCGACGACGCGCGCACCCAGTATGAGCTGGTGCAGCGCATGGATTCCGGTAGCGCGACAGGCTGGTACGCGACGTACCGGCTGGCCCAGACCAACTTCGAGCTGCGGGAATTCGCCCAGGCGGCGCGCGAGCTGCCCGGCGTCGTCACCGCCGCGCCCTCGTCCGACGCGCGCGTCGCCGCACTCCTGCTGCGGGGCGAGGCCGCGTATCACGGGGGCGATCATGTGACCGCCGCGGCCGCGTTCCGGCGCGTCCTCGTGGAGTTCCCGACCCATCCGCAGGCGCCCGCCGCGCGGCTCGGGCTCGCGTGGTCGCTGCTGCGCTACGACCGCCTCGACGACGCGCGCCGAGAGTTTCTCGAGTTCGTGCAGGCGGCCCCGACCGATCCGCGCGCACCCGATGCCCTCGAGCTCGCCTCCGAGCTGGCGCTCCGAAACGACGCCGACCGCGAGGAAGCGCGACAGCTTCTCGAGCGCGTGATCGCGACGTTTCCCCGGGCGCCGCGAACCGAGTTCGCGCGACTCAATCGCGCGATCCTGATGGTCCGCATGGGCGACGTGGGCGGAGCGCAGCCCGCGCTGCGCGACTGGATTCGCCGCGCTCCCTTCCAGCCGCTCCTCGGCCGCGCCCAGTCCGCGCTCGGCGCGGCCCTCCTCGCCGCCGGCCGCCCGGGCGAGGCCGCCAGCGCGTTCGCGCAGGCGAAGACCGAGGGCGTCGGTCCCCTGGCCACGCTCGGCCTCGGCGCCACCGCGCTCGCGCAGGGACAGCTCGAGCCCGCGAAGAGCAAGCTCACCGAGGCGCGCGACGGCGGCACGGCGGACGTGGCGGCCGTCGCCAGCTACGGGCTGGCGGTGGTCGCGTTCCAGCAGGGCGGCGTCAAGGACTTCAAGCAGCCGGCGCTCGCCGCGCTCGGCATGGCGCCGAAGGGGCCCATGGCGCCCCGCCTGCTCTACGTGCTGACGGGGATCGCCGTCGAGGAGAAGGATTGGCCCACGGCGCTCTCCACCGCCAAGCGGCTGGTCGACGAGTTCCCGTCCGACGACGCGGCCGACGACGCGCTCGAGCGCGTCGGCTCGGGCGCCGCCGCCGGCGGGGCGTGGCCCGTGGTGGCCGAAGCCTACACGCTGCTGGAAAAGCGCTACCCGCGCAGCCCCTTCGTCGAGTCGGCGCGGGTGACGCTGGCCGAGGCGCAGGTGGAGAGCGGCCGGCCCGAAACAGCCCGCGCGACGCTGGAGCAGGCCGTGCAGACCTCGCCGAACGATTCGCGCGCCTGGGTTGCGCTGGCGCGCGCCCGCGAGGCGAGCGGCGATCGCGCCGGCGCGCTCGACGCGTACGCGCGGGGCGCGAAGGACGGCGGCGCGGGAGCGCTCCGTCCGGAGGCGGCGCTCGGCTACGGGCGCCTGCTCGCTCAGGAGAAGCGCTGGAGCGAGGCGCGCCGCACGCTCGAGCGCCTCGTGCGGAGCGACGACAGCGCGGTGGTCGCGGCCGCCTCGAGCGTGATCGGCGAGACCTACCAGGGCGAGGGCGACAATCTGGCCGCGGCCGAGTACTACATGACCGCCGCGTACGTCGCCCCTGAGTCGCCGGCGGGCCGGCGCGGTCTGCTGGCGGCCGGCGCCAGCTTCACGGCGCTCAAGCAGCTCGATGCCGCCGAGGTCGTGTACCGCAAGCTGATCGCGCAGACGGGCGCGCCGGCCGACCTGGTCGACGCGGCCCGCAAAGGACTGAAGGACATCGGACGTTGAAGGGCTACGGCGGCCGCGTCCTGCACGTCGATCTCACGACGGGCGCGACGCGCATCGAGGCGCTCGACGAGGGCGCGGCCCGGGGGCTCCTGGGCGGCAACGGCCTCGCGGCGCGCCTGCTCTACGACCGGGTTCCCGCCGGCACCGATCCGTTCGCGCCGGGCAACGCGGTCGTCTTCAGCGTGGGGCCGATCACGGACACGACCGTGCCGGGCAACAGCCGCGCCTGCGTCGCCAGCAAATCGCCGCTGACCGGCCTCTTCTTCGACTCGACCTTCGGCGGGCGCTTCCCCGCGACGCTCAAGCGCACCGGCTTCGACGCGGCGCTCATCACCGGCCGCGCGGCGGCTCCGTCGTATCTGTCGGTGACCGAGTCGGGCGCCGAGGTGAAACCGGCGCCCGAGCTCTGGGGCAGAACGACGCGCGAGGCCGTGAACCTGCTGGCGGAGGCGGAGGGCTCGGACGCCGACGCGATCGCCATCGGCCCGGCCGGCGAGCACCGCGTGCGCTTCGCCGCGATGGCCCACTACTGGAAAAACCGCGAGGGCGTGTCGGGGCGGGGCGGCATCGGCGCCGTGCTCGGCGCCAAGAACCTCAAGGCCGTGGTGGTGAAGGGGACGCGCAAGACCGAGACCGCCGACGCGGCGGCGCTCAAGGCGCTCATCGACGAGACGCGCGAGCCGCTCAAGACCGGCACCAAGGCGCTCACGACGTTCGGCACGCCGTTCCTGGTCGGTCCCATCAACGCCCTCGGCGGTCTCGGCGCCTACAACCTGCGCCAGGAGACGTTCGCCGAGGCGCGCCTGGTGGGCGGCGAGGAGATGAAGCTCCACTATCACGACCGCGACACCACCTGCCTCAAGTGCCCGGTCGCGTGCGGCAAGCAGTACGCGATCGCCGACGGCGAATTCGCCGGCACGAAGGCGAAGATGCCCGAGTACGAGACGATCTTCGCGCTCGGCCCGATGCTCGGCATCTCGAATCCCGAGGCGCTCATTCTCGCCAACGACCTCTGCGACCTGCTCGGGATGGACACGATCTCGATGGGCGTCACGCTGGCGTTCGTGGCCGAGGCGCTCGAGCGCGGCTGGCTCGACAAGCGCGAGGTCGGCGTGCCCTTCGGCTGGGGCGACTGGCGCGGCATGGTCCGGCTCGTCGAGATGACCGGGCGCCGCGAAGGCTTCGGCGCGCGTCTCGCCGAGGGCGCATGGCGGCTGGCGGCGTCGGTGCATCCCGAGGGGACGAAGCTCGTCTACGCGGTCAAGGGGCTCGAGCTTCCGGCCCACTCGGCGCGGGCGCTCAAGGGGCTCTCGATCGGCTACGCCACGGCGACCCGCGGCGGGAGCCACCACGACACGCGGCCGACGCCCCAGTACGCCCAGGGATTCGACCGGCGGGGTACGAGCGACAAGCCCGCCTTCGCCGTGCGCAGCCAGCACTTCACGGCGCTCGGCGACTCGCTCGTCCTCTGTCGCTTCACCTCCGAGCGGGGCTTCGGCGTCTTCATCGGCGAGCCGTACGCGAGGATGGTCCGCGCGATTACCGGCTGGGACGTGACGGTCGAGGAGCTCGAGCGCGTGGGCGAGCGCATCATCAACCTGGAGCGGCTGTTCAACGTCCGCGAGGGCGTGCGCCGCGCCCAGGACGTGCTCCCGTGGCGGGTGATGCACGAGCCGATCCCCGACGGGCCGTCGGCCGGGATGCACTGCCCGCCCGCCGAGCTCAGCGCGATGCTCGACGAGTACTACGCGCTGCGCGGCTGGGATACCGACGGCGTGCCGACGACCGCGCGGCTGGCGTCGCTCGGACTCTCCGCCTGAGCCGTCCGCGCCGAGCCTGACCCCACGACCACGCCGTTCTGGTAGTCTCGCTGCCAGTGTGAAGCTCGAGGCGATTCGATGAGCCGAACCGCGCTGGCGCTCGCCCTGCTTCTCGCCGGCGTCGCCGCGCCGCTCGCCGCCGAGGCGCAGCAGGCCGGGCGCGGGTACCGGCTCGGCTTCCTCAGCATGCGCGCGGGACCCACCGACAACCCGCAGCTCGACGCGTTCCGCGCCGGGCTCCGGGAGCTGGGCTACGTCGAGGGGCGCAACGTGGTCCTCGAGATCCGGTACGCGGACGGCCACGACGACAAGCTCGCGGGCCTGGCCGCCGAGCTGGTCCGCCTCAACCCTGACGTCATCATTGCCCAGAGCGGCGTCGCCTCGCTCGCCGTCAGGAACAAGACGCGCACGATTCCCATCGTGATGGCATCCAGCGGCGACGCGGTGAGGCAGGGGCTGGTCAAGAGCCTGGCGCGTCCCGGCGGCAACGTCACCGGGCTCACGCTGCTCTCCCCGGAGCTCAGCCAGAAGCGTCTCGAGGTGCTCCGCGAGATGCTGCCGGCGCTCTCGCGCGTGGGCGTGCTCTGGTGCGGCGGCACGAACGTGATTCCCGAGGGCGAGTGGGCGGGAACGCGAGTCGCGTCCGACGTGCTCAAGGTCAGGCTGGTTTCCCTGGAAGCGCCGAGCGCCCGCGATCTGCCGAGCGCGTTCGACCTGGCGATGCGGCAGCGGGTCGAGGCGATCGTGATGTTCGACTGCAGCAACCTTCACCCGAGCGCCGTCCGGATCACCGAGCTGGCGATGAAGAACCGCCTGCCCGCGCTCTATCCGTTCTCGTACTATCCCGAAGCCGGCGGCCTCATGAGCTACGGCCCGAGCGTGAAGGACGCGGCGCGTCGAGCCGCCGGGTACGTGGACCGGATCCTCAAGGGCGCCAAGCCGGCCGACCTGCCGGTCGAGCAGCCCACGATTTTCGAGCTGGTCATCAATGTGAAGACGGCGAAGGCCCTGAAGCTCAAGATTCCCCAGACGCTGCTCGTCCGGGCGGATCAGGTCATCGAGTGAGCCCGGTCACGATGCTACGATGAAGCTCACGGGCGGATAGCTCAGCTGGAAGAGCGCGGCCCTTACAAGGCCGAGGTCCCAGGTTCGATCCCTGGTCCGCCTACCACTCAAAACGCGGAGTGCGCACGGCAACCCGCGAACAGCCGTAGCCTTGTAACACGAGGCCTTTCATGTGCGCCTAGGCGGTTCCTCGCCGATATTTCGTGTCCACTGTCGCCTTCATCACCTGTAGCGCTTCTTCCAGCGTGATTGTGCCGGTATCCACAGCGCGGTACAGGCTGGTGCGCTGGGCGAGGTACTGGTCAACGAAGGCCGCGTCGCCAAGGGCTTCCCGTAGCTCTCTCCCGACGAGAAGCCGGCTACACTCGGCATAGCTTTCGTAGGGGGTTCGGCTTATTCGGAAGAGCTGCCAACATTCCATCTTGGCCCGCGATACCTCGGGACTTCCATCAAGTGGCGGGGCGGGCGGCGCCTGAGCGTCAACGCGACCGGGATGGAATATTGCCGAGCAAATCAGCCAGCAGGTAAGAATCCTGGCTCCTCGCATCACTTCTCGTTGCGGCTCACTGCCAGAAGGACTGGTTCCCGATCTTGTTGGCGGTTGACCTGGGCACTTCCGACGCGCACACGACCGAAGAGAAGCGCAACCGCCCGAAAGAGACTTACCGCCGTTCTCGTCATACCGTCACCCCTAAAGTTCTGTCATCATCCTCTCGGGAGGCAGGTCTGTCAAGACGATGCTCGAAGACAGCAAGACCAGTTTCCGGAAGGCGAACGGCCTCAGTAGAACCACCCGTCCCCCGGATCTGACTCCTCAGCGCAAGCCTTCTTGAACTCGGTCTTCGCCTCCGCACTCCAGCCGACTCGTGCAGCATCGCGCGTAGGACGCGGTCGGTTGTTAGACACCGCTGCCTCACTGCCTTCCACCCGTTGGGGAATTCGGCTTGCAGGCGTACAGATCGGTGAAGCTTACCAGTCCCATGAAATCGTACGTCTTCGTGCTGACTAGAACGGCGGAGGGAGGACCGAGAATGACCGCGCCCGCTGGCGCTTGTTCCGCGAACCACGTCGTTGCCCCGTCATCGGCGAGCCGCTGTAGGCGCGTTACACCTTGGCCCGTGAGAAAGGGACGCTCGGTGTTCAATTCGGACAGTTTTACTATCGATGGCTTGCTTACCTTCGTCATCGACTGCGCGGTGTACTTACCCTCGCGGCTCCAGCCTATGTTGGTGTGTCCCGTCTGCACGCAGTCATAGCTCGACTCGACGGAAAGACCGGCAGAGGGCTTCGGCGCGCA
>WNGN01003832.1_pt1 | contig 15830 bp, 18 predicted proteins | sample 5400561 | NCBI WGS metagenome assembly WNGN01 (sample SAMN13153379, study PRJNA577476) | soil metagenome | isolation source: 115 cm soil or saprolite under Garry oak tree replicate 2 | place: USA:California | collected 2016-06-15
CCGCATCGGGCGGGGACGTGTCGTTGGCCGGCAGGCCCTCGCGCTCATCGGCGGCGTGGTGCGGGTCGGCGGCGCCGTCTCGTCCATGCTGAGCGCGGACGTGCCAGCGTCGCTGTTCACCTCGCCGGTCGAATTCGACTCGATCACGGGCACCTACCAGATCGCGAACGGCCTCGTGAAGACGCGCGACCTCTTGTACGCGAGCCGGGTCATGAGGGTCGCGGTGGCGGGCGAGTACCGGCTCGCCAGCGGCCGCATGAACCTGGACATGGTCGTCAACCACGGGCGCGGTGAGGTGACCGCGAAGGTGACGGGCACGGCGGCGTCGCCCTCCATCAGGGTCGCGCCGACCACGAAGACGCTCGAGACCGGGCTCCGGGAACTCCTCAAGCGCTTCCGCTGAGGCGACCGCCGCCGAGCTTGCCGTCCTCGACCAGCCCGACGAAGAACGCATAGAGCTGCTCGTACTCGCGGATGCGCGCCTCGCCCAGGCGCTTGGCGGTGTCCATGCCCATCGCCCGGAAGGTCGCGAGCCGCGCCTTCACGAGCGGCCGCCATTCGTCGGAGAGATCCTCCGTCTCGACCCGGACGAAGCCGGCCCGCCCGAGGAGCGCACGGTAGCCGTCCAAGGACTGGAGAGTCGTCGCGGCCATCCACGCCGCGAGGCGCGCGCGCTCCCGCTCGCCGAGGGTCGCGCGGGCGATCCAGTCCGTGAAGACGAAGCGCCCGCCCGGGACGAGGATGCGACGGCACCCCGCCAGCACCGCGAGCTTGTCGTCGACGTGCAGCAGCGCCTCCTGGCTCACGCACGCGTCGAAGCTCCCGTCGCGGAACGGAAGGGCGGTCGCGTCGCCCCGCACGACCGAGACCAGGCCGTCGAGCCCGACCAGGCGATTGAGCCGCGCGGCGCCGGCGGCCCGGCCGGCGTGGAGCTCGAGCGCCAGAACCCGGCAGCCGCGTCGGCTCGCCAGGAAGCGCGCGGGACCGGCCAGGCCCGCGCAGACGTCGAGAACGCGGCTCGCCGCCATGATACCGGCCCGCCTCGCCACGTCATCCACGGCCTTGAGGCCACCGTAGTGGTCCTGGTCGAACTCGAAGAGATCGTCGGGAGTGAGCCGCGCGAGGTCACCGCCGCGCCGCCGGGCGACGGCGGCGAGCACCTGCTGCTCGCTGATCGGATGGCGGTCGTAGAAGTTCATGCCCGTCGCTTGAAGCGCCTGGCAACGTATGATAAAAGCAAACCGTTCTCACCACGCGGCGGCGAGGGGAGCCCCATGAGCAGCGAAGCCAAAGGCGGCCTCGAGGACGTCGTCGTCTCGACGTCGGACATCTGCTTCATCGACGGGCGGGAAGGCCGGCTGGTCTACCGCGGCTACGACGTCAACGACCTCGTCGAGCACTCCTCGTTCGAGGAGGTGGTCTACCTCCTGTGGCACGGCTCGCTGCCGAGCCGCAAGGAGCTCGACGCGCACGTCAAGGCGCTCACCGCCACCGCGACGCGGAAGCTCCCGCCCGGGCTCCTCGCCCTGCTCCGCGCGCTCCCGAAGAAGACCACGCCGATGGAGGTGCTGCGCACCGGCGTGTCGGCCCTCTCGGCCTTCGACCCCGACGCGACCGACAACTCGCGCGAGGCGACGGCCCGCAAGGCGGTGCGGCTCACGGCGCAGATGCCGACGCTCGTCGCCGCGTGGGAGCGGATCCGCCGCGGCAAGCCGCTCGTCGCGCCGAATCCGAAGCTGTCGCTCGCCGCCAACTGCCTCGCGATGCTGCGCGGGGGCAGGCCGACGCCGCTTGAGGTGAAGACATTCGACGTCGCTCTCATCCTGCACGCTGACCACGAGTTCAACGCCTCCACGTTCGCCGCACGCGTGACGGCGGCGACCATGTCCGACCTGCACTCGGCGATCACGTCGGCGATCGGCGCCCTCAAGGGGCCGCTCCACGGCGGCGCCAACGAGCAAGTGATGCGGATGGTCGAAGAAATCAAGTCGCCGGCGCGGGCCGAGGCGTGGATTCGGAAGGCGCTCGCCGACAAGGCGCGCGTCATGGGGTTCGGCCACCGCGTGTATCGCGTCGAGGACCCGCGGGCCAAGCACCTGCGCCGGCTGGCGACCGAGCTCGGCCGGCAGGCGGGCAACACGAGCTACGTCGAGATCCTCAACACGGTGGCCCGCGTCGTCACCGAGGACAAGCACATCTACCCGAACGTCGATCTCTACTCGGGCGCTGCGTACAAGTCGATGGGGATCCCGACGGACCAGTTCACGCCGATCTTCGCGATCAGCCGCGTCGCCGGGTGGGCCGCGCACGTCATGGAGCAGCACGCTAACAACCGGCTGATCCGGCCGCGCGCGGAATACACCGGCCCGACCCACGCCACGTACGTTCCGATCGACCGCCGCTAGGGAGGCCGTGCGCGCCGCGCCGCGCGTGAGCCTCGTGATGTGCGTCTTCAACGGGCTCGAGGACACGCGCGCGTGTCTCGAGAGCCTCCGCGCCACGACCGAGCCGTTCCGGCTGGTCGTCATGGACAACGGCTCCACCGACGGGACGACGGAGTTTTTCACGCGTTTCCCCTATCCGTACGCGTTGACCTTCGCGCGGAGCCCAGCCAACGACGGCGTCATCGCCGCGCTCAACCGCGCCTGGCGGCTCGCCGACACCGAGGTCCTCTGCTTCCTCCACAACGACACGGAGCTCTCCGAGCCCGCGTGGCTGGCGCGACTGCTCGAGGCGCTCGCCGAGCCCCGCGCGGGGCTCGCCGGCGTGTACGGCGCCAAGCGGCTGCGCGCCGACGGTCGCGCGGTAGGCCGGACGATCGTCTCGAGCCTCTTGCCCGCGCCGACGGTTCGGGCGCCGCGGGAGGACGTGGCCTTCGTCGACTCGGTCTGCATGTGCCTGCCCCGCGACCTGATGGAGACCGTGGGCGGCTTCGACGAGGGCTATGGCTTCTATCATGGCCACGACCGCGACCTCTCGCTCGCGGTCCTGGAGCGCGGCCGGCGCTGCCTCGTGGTCCTGGCACCGTTCCGCCACCACGGCGGGCGGACCCGCACGCGCGACTTCGCCCGGGACCCCGCGCAGGAGCGCGCCGACCTCGCCATGCGGGACGCGGCGCTCGCGCGCTTCGCTCGGAAGTGGCGTCACCGCCTGCCGTGCGACGTGCGCTCCGCGCGCCAGCGGATGGGCGACTGGCTCAGGACGAAGAGCGCACCCCTCGCCGGCCAGTCGACCCCGGCCTCGCGGGCCCCGGTGGAATGAGGAGCGATATGACGAACGTCACCGGGGCGCGCCTTGTCTCAGGTCGATTCACGCAGGCTCGCCTCGCGCGTCGGACGCGCTGCGGCTTCGCACTCCCACGGAGTGCCCCGGCCTCGCGGGCCCCGCTACCATGACCCTCTTGCGCATCGGGATCGTCGGGGCGCGCTTCGCCGCCGAGCTCCACGCCGTCAATTACCGGCCGCTCGTGGGCTCCAAAGTCGAGCTCGCAGCCGTGTGCGCCCGCACGCGCTCCCAGGCCGAGGCCTTCGCCAAGCATCACGCGGTGGCGCGCGTGTTCACCGACTACCGCGAGCTCTGCGCGTCGCCGCACGTGGACGTCGTCGACATCTGCTCGACGACCGACACCCACCACGAGGTCGCCATCGCGGCGGCGCGCGCCGGCAAGCACGTCATCGTCGAGAAGCCCCTGACGGGTGCCTTCTGCGAGGCGACGGAGCCGCGCGAGGCGATGCGCGCCGCGGGGTCTCCGGCGACACGGGCGCCCCATCCGGGCGCGGACCGTCCTGGCCGACGTCGCCCAGCTCACCAGGCTTCCCACGGTCGCGCAGGAGACACGCTACCTGGCGACGAAGGCGGAGGACGTCGAAGACTGGGCGGTCGCGGTGATCACCTTCGAGGACGGCACGAAGGCGACCGTCCATTCCAACGACACCACCCTCGGCGGCGTCCGAAACGTCGTCACCGCGTACCTGACGAACGGCGTGGTCCACGCCAACATCAATCCGAACACCACCGTGGCGGCGTACGCCCCCGACGGCGCCGTCTGGGGCGACGAGTACATCACGGAGAAGGTCGAGACCAAGGCCGGCTGGCAGTTCCCGAGCCCCGAGGAGGACTGGATGCGGGGCTACCCGCAAGAGCTCGCCGACTTCGTGGACGCGATCCGTGAGCGGCGCGAGCCGCTGGCGGGCGCGCTGCTCGCGCGAGAGGTCGTCGAGGTGATCTACGCGGGGTACGTGTCCGCTGAGAATGGGCGGCGGGTGGAGCTCGGCCGCGCATGATCCCCTTCGCGAAGGGCCACGGGCTCGGCAACGACTACGTCGTCGTCGACCAGGCGGATCTGCACGAGCCGTTGTCCACCCGCGCGATCCAGAAGATCTGCGACCGGAACTGGGGGGTCGGCTCCGACGGGATCCTCCTGCTCGTGCCCAGCACGCGCGCCGACTTCGGTCTCCGCATCTTCAACCCCGACGGCAGCGAGGCGGAGAAGTCGGGCAACGGCCTCCGGATCTTCGCGAAGTACCTCTGGGATCACGGGCGGGCGAAGACGCCGACCTTCACGGTGGAGACGAAGGGCGGCCTCGTCGAGTGCCAGTGCCACGTCCGGGACGGGCGGGTGAACTTCGTGACGGTCGAGATGGGCCGCGCCACGTTCCGCGCGCCGGAGATCCCGATGAACGGACCCGACCGCGAGGTCGTCGGCGTCCCGCTCCAGCTCGCGGACGGCACCACGCTCCGCGTGACCGCCGTCTCCGTCGGCAACCCGCACTGCGTGACATTCGTCGACCGCCTGGACGACGCCGAGTGCCGCCGGCTCGGGCCACTCATCGAGACCCATCCGGCCTTCCCCAACCGGACGAACGTCCAGTTCGCGCGCCCCCGCGCGCGCGACACGCTCGACATCCTCATCTGGGAGCGGGGCGCGGGGTTCACGCTGGCGTCCGGCTCGTCGTCCTGCGGCGCCGCATCCGCCGCCGTGAAGAACGGGTTGTGCGACTGGGGGCGCGTGCGGGTGCGCATGCCGGGCGGCGAGCTCGTGATCGAGGTCCGGCCCGACTGGTCGCTCCGCCTCGAGGGGCCGGTGGAGGAGGTCTATCGCGGGACGCTCTCGGCGGAGTTCGTGGCGTCGCTCCGGGGATGATCGCCGGGTGAGGCGGATCTGCGTCTTCTGCGGCTCGGCCGAGGGCGCGCGCCCCGCCTATCGCGACGCGGCGCGCGCGCTCGGCCGGGAGCTCGCCACGCGCGGGCTCGGGCTCGTCTACGGCGGCGGCTCGGTGGGCCTCATGGGCGTGCTCGCCGACACGGTCCTCGCCGAGGGCGGCGAGGTGATCGGCGTGATTCCGGGACCACTCGCCACGCGCGAGCTCGCCCACACCGGGCTCACGGAGCTCAGGGTGGTGGGCTCGATGCACGAACGGAAGGCGACGATGGCCCGGCTCTCCGACGGGTTCGTCGCGCTTCCCGGCGGCCTCGGCACCCTCGAAGAGACGCTCGAGGTCCTGACGTGGACGCAGCTCGGGATCCACCGGAAGCCCGTCGGCGTGCTCAACGTCGAGGGCTACTGGGACGGGCTCGAGCGGATGCTCGGCCACGCCGGCGGAATACGCCGCGCTGCTCCTCGTCGGGAGGAGCGCGCCCGAGCTCCTCGACCGGTTCGCCGCGTGGCACGCCCCGGCCGTCCCGCGCGCCTGGCTCGACCCGAGTCAGACCTGAGGCGCGCCGCGCCGCCGCGGACGCTCTAGAGGATCTCCTTGTCTTCGAGGTTACTCGCGTCCGTCCATCCGACGAACGTCACGCGCGAAACCTGTCTGTGCAGGATCGCGAGGCGCTTGCGGAACTGCACGGTGAACGTCACCTTCACTTTGGCGCCTTGACGCTCGAGGACCTTGGCGAAGGGGACCATCATCTTCTCGACAAACTCCGCGTCGGCGTAGATGCACAGCTTCTCCGCGACGAAGCGCTCTTTCAGGTCCTCCAGATTGCTGTTGGGCTTTCGCGCTTCCGCGATCGCGAGGTCGTAGGTTTCGGGTGTGGTGCACACCCAGGAGCCCTCCTTCAGCGTCTGCAGATATTCGCCGGCGTGGGCGAGCCCCACAACGACGCCGACCACCAGGATCACGGCCGATGGAGCCTTCATGCTACTTCCAGTTCGCACCTTCTTCGGCGAGGGTCTCGAGAAAGGCGCCGAGTTGTGCGATCTTGGCGTCGTCCAGGACTTCCTTCCACGGCGGCATTTGCCGGTCGACCCGTCCGTTCTTCACAATCGTGACGAATTCGCCGTAGCCCCGCCAGAAGACGCGCAGGTCCGCCGCGTACTTGCCGAATCGCGACACGCCGTCCGCCTTGGGGCCGTGGCACTGGACGCACCAGATGACGTAGAGCTTGCGTCCGGCGTCGATCGCCTCGGGCTGGCCTGAGACCGGGTTGGTCGCAGAACTCTGAGGTTTGGGGGACCGCTTCTCCTCGGACGGCGGGCCGGTCATCTGCGCCCCCGCCGCCACGACGCCGACGACCCCGCAGAGCGCGAGGACGAGGGCGAGACAACGCACTCGCCGCGTGCCCAGGTTGAGCGTCATCGCTGGATGTCCTCGGTCGTCGGGGACGAGGCCCGCGCCTTGGTGGGCGGAGGAAGGTCAGGTGGGACAAGGGAGCACGCCCTTGTCCCACCTCGCGCGTACATCTCAGTCGAGCGAGAAGACCACGACCGCGGCGCTCTCCTTGAAGTTGAGCAACTTGTCCTTGTGGTAGTGGTCGGCGAGGGCCCTCCCGACGTAGGAACCGTGGCCCGTCGCCACCGCGATGTACTGCTTCCCTCCAACCGAGTACGAGACGATCCCTCCGTTGTGGGAGGTGCCGTTGTTGAACCGCCACAGCCTGTCGCCCGTCTTGGCGTCGAGCGCCTCGACGAAGCCGTCGATGGTCCCCACGAAGACCAGCCCGCCGGCGGTGGACAGGAGCGCGGAGTGCGGAATCAGGTCGTACCGCTTCTCCCAGGCGATCTTCCCGCTCACGGGATCACGGGCCGTCAGGCGGCCGTGGGCGGTGTCGCCTGGCGGGTTCGCGCCCACCCATTCGGCGCTCATGAACGCCTGCGCGAAGGGCTCGGTGATGCGACTCTCGGATCCCGCTGTGATCGTCGTTCCCCCGCCCTTCGGGGAGACGGTCAGGTCCATGCACCACTCGTTGGCGATGCGATAGAAGAGCTTCGTCTGGGGGCTGTACGCCCCGGCGTTCCAGCTATGCCCCCCATCGATGGCGGGGCAGACCAGGGTCTTCACCCCTGCCTTCGGCCACAACATGTTCTCCCACTTGCCCGTCTCCAGGTTGAACCCGGTCGTCCAGTTGAACGACTTCATGTCCGGGTAGACGTTGAGGGGTTTGCCCGTCTTCCGGTCGTGCACGTGGTTGAACCCGTTCTTCCCTGGATGCAGCACGAGCTTTCCCTTCTGCGAGTCATCGAACAGGACGTACTCACCGGGGGACGCGTCGTAGTCGTAGGGATCGGCCGGCGCTTCCTGGAAGTACCAGTTCAGCTTGCCCGTGTTGAGGTCGAGGGCGACGGTCGACGAGGTGTAGAGGTTCCCGCCGGGTCGCCAGCCGTCCGCGTTCGGGTCCAGGCACTTCTCACCGCAGTAGTCGTAGTCCGGATTCGGATTCCCGACCCCGATGATGATCTGGTTGTTCTCGTAGTCGATCGACCCCGGCTGCCAGGATCCGCCGCCGCCATACTTCCAGGAGTCGCCCTTCCAGGTCGCCAGGGCCTTCGGATCGTCCCGCCCCGTCGTGTAGAAGATCCATTTGATGTCGCCGGTCTTGGGGTTGATCCCGAAGATCTTTCCCTCGACCGGATACTCGCCGCCGTTCTGCCCCATGACGAGCAGGTTGGCGTTGACGAAGGTCGCCGCCCCGCTGAAGCCCGCGGTGTCCTTCTTGGAGTTCACGATTTGCCGGTCCCAGATGACCTTGCCGGTCCCCTCATCGAGGGCGACCAGACGGCCGTCGGCGAGCCCCATGTACACGCGCCCGTCGCCGATCGCCAGGCCGCGGGTGTGGCCGAAGAACGAGCGGGACACGATCGCGTCGTCCATCTTGGGGACGTACGCCCAGATCCGCTCACCCGTCGTCGCGTTGAGCTTCCAGACCGTCGACGGGTTCGTGGACACGTACATATTGCCGTCGATCACCAGCGGCGTGCTGTGAAGGCCCATCCGCGGGTCGCCGGGCTGGAAGATCCAGACCGGGCGCAGCCGCTTCACATTCGTGGTGTTGACCTGGGTCAGCGGGCTGTGCCGCCACGCGGTATCCACCGTGCGATGGTAGGCGCACCAGTTCTGGTCAGGGCAGTTCTTGATCTCGTCCGCCGAGGACCCGGCCAGGGCGGCCGGTGCGGGCAACAGGACGGCCAGGGTGAGCAACGCAGCCACCAACTTGAAGAGGTCGGTCCAATGTTTCATGGGTGTCCTCCGGCCTGTCGTTGGAGAGAGCACGTGGTATCGGCCGCGCACCCGAGGAATGGGAGGGCTACGCAGACACGGGCCGCGCCAGCGATCCGCGTCGCCAGCGACGACCCGCAAATGCTCGCCATCCCGAGCCACCGGCATCACTCCTCATCGCTAACGACCGCAAAGCTTGCGAAGCGGGGCAACCCTACGCCTACCTCACAGGGTTGTCAAGGCGCGATGTGCCTCATGTGCGCGATGTGCCTCATGCCACCGGCCGCTGACCGCGCCGCCGGCGCCGGAGCCGCGCGAGACCCGGCATCGCGGCGAGCTGCGTCGGGGAGAGCTCCTCCCAGCGGATTCCCTTCGGCTTCGGGAGCGTGCGCCGTGTGCGGGTCACCCGCTCGGGCGTGGCGATCAGGTCGAGCGGAACGTCATGGTCCGTCATCGGGAGTGGCTCGTCGAGCATCTGGAGCTTGTGGACCGTTGTCGCCACGGGCGTGTCCTCGCCGACTGCGCCGAGGTCGCGGGCCAGGGCGAACTCGAGGTCGCCGTACCCGCCGCCCTTGCCGACGCGCGCGCCGCCCGGGCTCACCGCCACGCTGCCGACGATCACGAGGTCGATCGCGCCGAGCGACTCCGGCGGCACGGGCGCGCCGAGCCTGGCGGCGCCGGCGATCGTGGCGGCCTCGGCGACCCGATGACCGAGCTTCGCCGGGTCGAGACAGAGGAAACACCGCTCCTCGCGAAGGCGCGGCACGGCCATGAAGACGAGCTTGCCCTCACGCAATGCTCGGAGCCTCACGGGGCGCTGGGCCGCGTCGGGATTGCACTTGAGACGCGTCGCGGCCTTCCACTCGGGGGTCTCGGCGAGCCGCTCCGCCGCGCGCTCGGCGCCCGCGAAGTTGGGGATCCGGTCCGCGAGCGGCAGCGGGAAGCGCGCGACGCGGCGGGCGGTCAGGAGCGCCCAGACGCGCTCGCGAATCTCCTGCTTGTCACTCGCGCGCACCCGGCCTCCCCCGGTGCGCCCACGCGAGGAGGTCGGCGAGCGGCAGCGCGTTGACGACCTGCGCGGGGCCGATCCACGCGCGCCGGGCGATGCCGAGGCCCAGCTCGAGGTTGTCGAGGTTCGCGAGCCAGTGGGTGTCGGTCGAGATCGCCACCGGCACGCCGAGCCCCGCCGCTCGCCGCGCGTGGACGTCGTTGAGGTCGAGCCGCTCGGGCGACGCGTTGATCTCGACCGCTTTGTTGTGCGCGCGGGCGGCCTCGAACACGGCGTCGAGGTCCACGTCGTACGGCTCGCGCGCGCCGAGCAAGCGCCCGGTCGGGTGGGCGAGGATGTTGACGTACGGGTTCGCGAGCGCGCGGACGATGCGCGCCGTCATCTCGAGCCGCGCCTGCTTGAAGCGGGAGTGGACCGCGACGAGGACCAGGTCGAGCTCCCTCAAGGTGTCGTCGGGGAAGTCGAGCGTGCCGTCGCCGAGGACGTCGCACTCGCTGCCCGCCAGGATCCGGATCCGGTAGCGGGGCTGAAGCGCCCGGATCCTCGCGATCTGCGCCCGCAGCTCGTCGGCGCCTAGGCCGCGGGCCACGGTCGCGGACTTCGAGTGGTCGGAGACGATGACGTACTCGTAACCGCGCGCCTGGGCCGCCTCGATGAGGTGCTCCAAGGAATGGTGACCGTCGGAGGCGTCCGTGTGCGCGTGAAGGTCGCCGCGGATCGCCGCCCGTGTCACGAGCGCTGGCAGGCGCCCGTCGCGCGCGGCCTCGAGCTCGCCCGCGTTCTCCCGGAGCTCGGGTGGAATATACGGGAGCCCGAGGACCCCGTACACCTCCGCCTCGGTTTTTCCGGCGACGCGGACGCCCGTCTTCTCGTCGAAGACGCCGTACTCGCTCACGGAGAGCCCCTGGCGCCGCGCCAGCTCGCGGAGCCTCACGTTGTGGTCCTTCGAGCCCGTGAAGTACTGGAGGGCGGCGCCGAACGCGTCGGGCTCGACGACGCGCAGGTCGATCCGGAGCCCCTCCGCGTGGCGCACCGACGCCTTCGTGTCGCCGCGAGCGGAGACCTCGAGGATCGACGGAAGCGACACGAACGTCTCGATCACGCGTGCCGGCTCGGTGGAGGTCACGAGGATGTCGATGTCTTTCACGGTCTCACGCATCCGGCGGAGGGAGCCGGCGACCTCGATCCGGTCGGCGCCGCCGTGGGCCGCGAGCGCCTCGGCGACGCGCGCCGCGATCTCGCGCGCCCGGGCGAGGGGCGTGCGCGCTCGGCCGGCCTGCCAGAGGGCGATCGACTTGAGAATATTCTCGCGCGTCTTCTCGCGGATGCCCGGCACGCGGAGGATCTCGCCCGATCGAGCGAGCGCCTCGAGCCGCGAGACGGAGTCCACGCCGAGCCGGTCGTAGAGCAGCCTGGCGGTCTTGGGACCGAGGCCACGGATCTCGAGGAGGGTCAGGAAGGTCGGCGGGAGGCCGCCGCGCAGCTCGTCGAGCTGCGCGAGGCGACCCGTCGCCAGGTACTCCCCGATCTTCGCCGCGAGCTCGCGCCCGATCCCAGGGAGTTGCGCGAGCTCGCCGCGTGCGGCGACGGCCTCGACGCTCTCGCCGAGCGTTTCGAGCGTCTGCGCCGCGCGCGCGTACGCGCGCGCACGGAAGACGGATTCGTTTCGGACTTCGAGGAGGCGCGCCATCTCGTCGCAGAGGCGCGCGATCTCGAGGTTCTTCACGGGCTCATGATACACTCCGACCGTAGTGATTGCCCCGTGGTGCTGGGATCTGATCGAGCCGTACCTCAAGCGGAACCTGATCAATCGTGGTGTCGAGCGACCGTCACGCCGACAGACCCTGGAGGAGTTCGCGCGCGTCTGGCCCGGATTCACCGCGACGCTCGGCGTCCAGGAGCCGTTCGCCGGCACGATCCGGTTCAAGTGGCTCGTGCGCCTCTCCGCGACCGAGATGGCACCGTTCCTCGAAGACCCGGCGGGGTGGATCGCCGCGCGATACGGCGGCGGGAAGTTCAAGCTGAACCTCCACCACGGGATGCACTTCGTGACCACCAAGAACTTCAAGCCCGAGGGCGAGCCGCGCTGGCGGGACGTGCCGGAGCTCCGCCTCGACTGAGCGAGCATCGAAGGAGCGAAGAGATGCCGAGCGAGGAAACGCGACGGGTCCTGAAGCTGTTCGGCGTGGCGGTGACGAACCTCGAAGACGCCATCGACCGCAAAGCGCCGCGCGACGAGATCATGAAGTGGGACGCGGAGGTCGCCGAGCGCACGCGCGAGACCCTGGCGCTCGTCGACCGCATCCGGAGCCGGCGGATCGCGTGAGCGCCGCGCTCGTCGACGCCTCCGGCGTCCCGCTCGCCTCCGACCGCGCGCCGCGCCGGATCGTCTCCTTGATCCCCTCGACGACCGAGACCCTCTGCGCGCTCGGGCTCGCCGACGCGCTCGTGGGCGTCACGGTGTACTGCCGCGAGCCCGCCGAAGTCACGCGGACGAAGACCAAGATCGGCGGCGAGAAGACCCCGGACCTCGAGGCGATCCGTGCGCTCGGACCCGACCTCGTCGTCGCCAACGTCGAGGAGAACGTGCGCGAGCACATCGAGCAGCTCCGCGCGTGGGCGATCCCGGTGTGGGTGACCTACCCGCGCACCGTGGCCGACGGGTTGCGTCTCGTCCGCGAGCTCGGGGAAGTCACCGGGACGTGGGTGCGTGCCGCGGCGATCCTGCGCGAGCTCGAGCCCCTCTACGAGGGCGTGCGCGCCGCGTCCGCGACCCGGGCGCCGGTGGCGGTGTTCTACGCGATCTGGCGGGACCCATACATGACGGTCGGGTCCGACACGTATGTCCACGACATGTTGATGGTCTGCGGCGGGCGGAACGTCTTCGGCGATCGCCCGGAGCGCTACCCGACGGTCACCCTCGACGAGGTCGCGGCGCGGCGGCCGGCGGTGATCCTCCTGCCCGACGAGCCGTTCCGGTTCCGCCGCGTCCACGTGAAGGACTTCGCGCGATACGCCGACGTGCCCGCCGTCCGCGACGGGCGCATCCACCTCGTGGACGGCAAGCCCTTCTCGTGGCACGGACCGCGCATCGCGGAGGCGCTCCGCACGATCCCCCCACTCCTCCGCGGCTGAGCCTTAGCGCTTCTTGCGCACGGGCAGGAGCTTGTCGAGCCACGGCGTCAGCGCTCCGAAGAACATCCCAGGGATCGCGACTCCCGCGACGAGCCCGATGATCGCGAGGAAAACGAGCGAGACGAGGGTGCTGAGCAGGTCGAACAGTGAGGTCATGGGGCCTCCGGTGATTCGACGTCACTCGATTTGTGAATGTCCAGCATCGGCGGCAGCCCGGGGCGGGCGTCCGTCCGCTCGATGCGGGTGATCCGCGTCATGCGGGCGACGATGTCGCGGATGCGCTGCGCTGCGGCGTTCGCCCGGTCGAGCCAACGGCGCTCCTGCTGGTCGCTGCCGAGGTGGCGCGCCAGCAGCTCGAGCGAGCCGACGACGACGGTGAGGGGGTTGTTGATCTCGTGCGCCGCGGCGCTCGCCAGGAGCGCGACGGCGCGCAGGTCGGCAGCCTCCCGCTGTGCCGTCTCGGCTGCCTCGCGCTCCACCGACTCGCGGTAGATCACGATCTCGTACCGGCGCCCGTGGTGGTTGACGATGCGACGGGTCGAGTCCACGCGGATGAGCTCGCCCGTCGCGCGGCGGTAGGGGGTGCCGAAGGCGCGGGCGAACCCGTGGTCCCGGGCCTCGGCGATCGTCGCCTCCCGCCGCGTGCGGAGGTCGGGCTGGTCAGGCCAGAAGTGGCGCACGTCGCGTCCGATCAGCGCGCCCCGCGTGTAGCCCGAGATCTCGCAGTCCCGGCGGTTCACGTCGAGGATCTTGAGCGTGTCGGGGTCGACGATGCGGATCGCGTCGGAGGCCTCGTCGATGATGCCGCGGAAGCGCGCGTGGGCGTCGACGGCCTCGGCGCGCTCCACGACGTCGCCGAACAGCCGAGCCACGACGCCGGTGCCGACGACGGAGATGGCGAGGAGCGGGAGCCAGGCCCGCTCGACCAGCGTCAGGCCGCGAGGGCCGAGCAGGGCGAAGCTCGCGAACGTCGTGACGAAGACGACCAGGCTGAGCGTGAGCGCGTGGCGGGGGCGCACGCCCCCGTCGCGACGCGCCCAGACGTGCGCGAGGCTGCCCGCCGCCGCGGCCGCGCCGAGCGAGAGCAGGCTCGCCCACGCGTCGTTGCCGCCGAGCCAGACGCGGTATGCCGCGGGCAGGGTCGTGGCGACGAGCGCCGTCGGCCATCCCTCGAAGAGCGTGATGAGCGCCAGGGGCACCGTGTGCGCGTCGAGGTCGATGCCCTCGGGGGTCTCGACGCGCGCGGTGATGAGCACCACGGCGAGCCCGCCGAAGGCCGCGCCGTTCAGCAGCGCGCGCCGGCGGCCGTTCCCCGGGGTTCCCGGCTCGAACCACCGATAGGTGTACGAGTAGAAGAGGACGCCGAAGACGAGGACGCCGGCGACTTCGACGAGGTGATGCGGGCCGATGGCTACTCGACCTCGAGGACCATCTCGATCTCGACGGGGATGCCCATCGGGAGCTCGGCCATGCCGACCGCGGAGCGCGCGTGCTTGCCGATCGCGTCGCCGAAGACCTCCACCATGAGGTCGGAGAAGCCGTTGACCACGCGGGGCTGGTCGCCGAAGCCCTCGGCCGAGTTGACCATGCCCAGCACCTTGACGACGCGCTTGATCCGGTCGAGGCTCCCGACGCTCGCGCGGATCGTCGCGAGCAGGGCGAGCCCGACCTCGCGCGCGACCTGGTAGCCCTGCTCGACCGTGAGCTCCCGGCCGACCTTGCCCCGCGCGGAGGGCTTGCCGTCGACCCGAAGCGGCCCGTGGCCGGAGACGAACATTAGATTGCCGACCCGCACCGCCCCGACGTAGTTCGCGAGCGGCGTGGCCGGCTGCGGGAGCATGATGTTCCTCTCTTTGAGACGCGCTTCTGCGCCCATTCGGCTCGGTCCTCCTGGGGATGAATGACAGCGGCGGATCATCGTGGCACACTACGACGTGCCCGTCAAACCGCCGCCCGCCACGCCGGCCCACGCCGCGACGCTCGTCCTGCTGCGCGATCGCCCCGCGGGCGGATTCGACGTCCTCCTGATGCAGCGCCACCGCGCCAGCAAGTTCGCCGCGGGTGACTTCGTCTTCCCGGGCGGAAAGATCGAGCCCGACGACGCCCCGGCCGACGCCGCGACCTGGTGCACCGGGCTGGATCGTCAGGACATGAGCCGCATGCTGGGCACGGCGCACGCGCCAGAGACCGCGCTCGCCTACTGGATCGGCGCGATCCGCGAGACCTTCGAGGAGGTGGGGATCCTGCTCGCGCGTGGCACGCGCTGGCCCGATCCCACACGGGTCGAGACGTACCGCCGCGCGTGCCACGCGGACAAGCAGGCGTTCTGGACGATGCTCAGGACCGAGGGGTTGACGCTCGCCACGGATCGGCTCGTCTACTTCGCGCACTGGATCACACCGGAAGAGTCGCCCCTCCGCTTCGACACGCGCTTCTTCGCCGCCGAGGCGCCCGCGGGGCAGGAGGCGACCGTCGATGGCAAGGAAGTCATCGCGGTCCGCTGGCTCTCGCCGCGTGAGGCGATCGACGCCGCGGCGCGGGGCGAGATCTCGCTGCGCAACCCGACCGTCCGCAACCTGATGCTCCTCGAGGGCACGCCGTCCGCCGCCGCGGCGCTCGGGCGTCTCGCGGGACGCTCGGTCGAGACGATCCGACCGCGCGTGCTCGAGGAGGGCGGGGTGCGGCGTGTCCTGATGCCGGGGGATCCCGGCTACTATTAGATGTCGGGGGGGAGCGGCGCCGCACTCTTCGACCGAGGAGGGCGACGCCCCCCTCGGACTCCCCCGGCCGACACCCCAACGGTCACCCGCGGTGACTACGCGCGGCCGACGACGGGGGCGAAGCGCTTGAGGAACTCGCTCTCGCTGACATTGCCCGCCTTCGCGAGCGCCGCCACGGTCGCCGGGTTGTCGAAGTCCTCCGGCTTGAGACGGATCATGTACGCGTAGAGCGTCTGATACATCTCCGAGTCGACCTCGACGAAGCGCACGCGGACCTTGCCTGTCTTCGGGTCGAGCAGGAGTCCGAAGGGGATCGGCACGAGGCGCCCGGCCTGGATCGTCAGCATCGCGTTCGAGCCGCCCTCGAGCAGGAAGCGCGTCGCCCAGTAGCCGAGGCTCCGGGCGTACTGGATGTCGTGCGCGGCCGGCGGCGCGCAGCGTAGCTCGTACCCGAGATCCTTCGCGACGATCGTCACGTCCACCGTGCGCTCGCGCAGGCGCCCGGCGACCCGGTCCTTGAGCACGCGGCCC
>WNGN01001410.1_pt1 | contig 15824 bp, 22 predicted proteins | sample 5400561 | NCBI WGS metagenome assembly WNGN01 (sample SAMN13153379, study PRJNA577476) | soil metagenome | isolation source: 115 cm soil or saprolite under Garry oak tree replicate 2 | place: USA:California | collected 2016-06-15
AATTTCATGAATCCCCATCCCTATCTCTTCTGGGCTACCGTGGGAGGTACGCTGCTCCTGCAAAGCTTCGCCACGGCCGGAATTGCAGCATCTGTTGCGTTCGTTGGCAGCCTGTACGCGCTCCTGGTGGGGACGAAACTGGGCATTGTTTTGCTGGTGAGCCGCAGCCAGAGTTGGCTGAAGGGGCGCACCTATCGTGCCATGCTCACTGGCAGCGGCCTGCTGCTCATCGGGCTGGGTTTACTGCTGGCCTGGGAAGGCATGCACTATTTCCTTTAGGCCGGACGGGTCTCAGGACGTGAACTTGAACGATTGCAGCATAGGCTGGAACGCGCTGTTATTGGCGATATCAAAGACTTGCTGACCGGTCAGGTAAGCAATCTCAAAGCCCATGGAGGTTGGTAAGCCAGCAGGATGATTATCGGCAATGACGACGATTTTCGCCGTCACCGCCGAGGTTTGCCCCTTGGGCACAATATCGCCGGTCGCCGATCCCTGGCTCCAGCTGTCGCCACCCACCGTCGTGGTTGGAGCTACGTTCTGCATTTGATAATTTTTAGCCTGTGATTTGAATAATTGCAGGCCAATACTCACTTGAGTATCAGCGGTGACTACTCCGCCAGGATTGGGAGTTGCCTTAACGCTCAGGTAGGCGATGCCATGCGGATCGGCGAAAGTGACAAGGCCGCTACCTCCCTGGGTTACGGTCCAGCCCTGTGGATAGCCGATGGTATAGCCAGCGCCTGTATATGTGACCAGTTTAGACGCGGGAATAATTGGCGGAGCGGTGGGAATAGGTGGCAGATTCGACGTTGGTGTTGGAGTCGGTGCAGCAGTGGTCCCGCCTCCGAGTTGGCAAGCGACTAGCAGGAACGAGAGAAAGAGGCTATAGGATAAGGCGATCAACCAGTGCAAGAGACGTTTGATGTGCGGCAACATAGGCGTAACCCTCTCCAGTATTTCAGATTTGCAGCCAGGCATTTCAGCAGGCTGAGTAAGGAAATGTGTGGCTTGCGCCGCCATTATAGCATAGCGGGATAGTTAGACATACTAGGGTTTTTCGCCCCAGACTGTGAGCGGGAACATCAGGCCACGGAAGTCATTTTTCATCATTTCGAAGGTCATCTGCTGGTAGAGCTGATCCAGTTCTTCTTGCGTGGCGACCGCCAATCTGACGATAAAGGGCTGGAATAATTTGAAGACGGCTGCGGCATCGCGACGAAAGCCCTCGTAGACTTCGCTCCCACTTGAGTAGTCGATCACATGCGACTTGTGCTTGATGTTGACGCAGCCTGAATCGAGTAAGAAGCGTCCCAACATGGGCAGGACGCCGGTAAAGCGCCCACTCTGGGAAAAACTTTCTCCCTGTACTTTGAGCGCGCGGATGAGTATGGAGTTCAGGCTCTCCAGGGCAGGACTGCTGCTGTAGTACCACCACTCACTTTCCGTGAGGCGGATGATGCCTCCTGGGCGTGTGATGCGATGCAGTTCCTGCACGAGCTTCGGCCAGACTGCCGCGGGGAGAAAATTGAGGAAGCGAGCATTGACCAGGTCGAACGAACTGTCGGGAAAATTGAGCGGCTGCAGGATATCCATCACCTGAAAGCTGAGATTGTGCAAGCCCTGTACCCGCGCGAACGCATTTGCATAGTCGATCATCGCCCGGCTGATGTCGAACCCCACTACCTCGATCTCGGGATAGGCAAAGGCCACTTCTTGCGCCCAGCCACCAGGCCCACAGGCGACATCGAGAATGCGCTGGATGCCAGAGAGGTTTTCCCGTTCAGAGAAGAGGCCGCCCATCCCCCTGGTGATGAGACGGTCCTGGTCGAGTAAGCGCGCCGTTTCTGCTCCGCTCTCGGGGTTGTTAAAATAGACGTTCTTGCTATCGGGTGGATCGACTGGTGCGGTCATGCTAAGGCTCCTTTCGCTCCGCTGCCAACTCTGCCTCAACTCTAGCCGTCCTGGCTCGTTCTTTTGCTGTCATGGTCCTATTTTAACAGCCTCTGCAATACCTGGCCTGAGCAGTTACATCTATCAAAAGCGACGATGGACCTGGAAGAAAAGCCAGGCCAGATAAGAAAGAAGAGAACGCACCCTCTGCCTAAAAGTGCATTCTCTTCGTTCTTGCCTATGCAGGAGCCTATGACTCTACTACCCCTTATTCGCCAGAAGCCGCGACTGCAGCAGGTTCGCCCACATCTTCAGCCGCAGGCCTGCCCGCGTACTCCCTGCCTAGAAGGGCAGTAGCGATGAGCGAGACTGCCGCCATGAAAATGATGTACACGGCGACCAACGTGTAGGTTGGTGCGCCAGCACCAATCAGGCCCGCGGAACCCGCCACCAGCGCAGTGGCGATGATGGGAGCAGGTCCGCCCGCAGTGACGGACGCGAGTTGATACCCGATCGACGCGCCACTGTAGCGCAGCCGGGTGCCGAAACGTTCCGCGATCAGAGCTGCCTGTGGTCCATACAGCCAGTCATGGCACAGGCTTACAGAGAGCACCATCGCGATGACTACAACTACAGGAATCCTCGTTTGCAGAAGGAGAAAGTAAGGATAGGCAAAGACTGCCATCACCACGCAGCCAATCATGTACCAGCGCTTGCGCCCAACACGGTCAGAGATGCTACTGTAGGTTGGCATCATCACAAAACTGAAGAAGGCTGTAACGATGATGCCCAGGTACAGTAAGCCAGAACTCAACTTCAGTGACTTCACACCGTAGGAAAGGATGAAGGTCGTGAAGATATAGAAGGGAGCCTGCTCACCCGAACGCAACAGGGCAGCCAGGATAATCTCGCGCCAGTAGTGGCGGAATACCTCCCCCAACGGGACGCGGGAGATCCTTCCCTCCTCCTTCAGCCGCCTGAAGGCTGGAGTCTCCAGGATGCGCAATCGGATGTAGAGGCCGACGAGAAGCAACAGAACGCTCAAGAAGAAGGGGATACGCCAGCCAATGCTGCTGAAGGCGGCACCTGGGAAGAGCGCCTGGAAAATTAAGAGAGCCCCGGCGGCAAGGGCCAGGCCGATAGGCACACCCGTCTGTGGCCAACTCGTCCAGAAGCCGCGCCGCCGATCATCGCCATATTCCTGGGACAGCAGTACGGAGCCACCCCATTCACCACCTACCCCCGCGCCTTGCAGGAAGCGCAAGATAGAGATCAGGATAGGAGCCGCCAGGCCGATCGAGGCATAGCCGGGAACCAAACCCATCAACGCCGTGGCAATGCCCATGAGCAGCAGGGTTGAGATCAGCGTCGATTTCCGCCCCACGCGATCACCAAACCAGCCAAAGAAGGCGCCGCCGATGGGGCGCGCGGCAAAACCTACAAAGTAGGTCGTGAATGAGGCGATGGTACCGGCGACTGGACTGAGTTCCGGGAAGAAGAGTTTCGGGAAGACGGTTGCGGCAAGGAAGCCGTACAAGAAGAAATCATACCATTCGATAGCCGTGCCAACGGTGCTGGCACCGAGAATGGGGAGCATGCTCCGCACAGTTACGGAGCCTTTTTCTGAGGTAGTTGCCATACATCCTCCTGAATGATGATAAGAGCCGAATAAGCACAGTAACGTACTACGTGGTCCAACAGGTCCTAGAGATGGCGATGGTGAGAACAGCCGCCTAGCAATAACGATCAAAAGCAAGCGGCTCCAATCGCGTCGCACCTGTTCCCTCGTCATTGAGGGTCAACGAGATCATGCGCAGGCAGTAGGGTACGCGTATGGCTCCAAATAGGCAACCGGAACAGGATTGCACATGCCCCTGAAGGGCATTCAGCTATCCTTGTAGATAGTATGGACTAAATCGTGCTATTTTGCAAGATAGTGTATCTGGCGGTTCTGTCCTACTGGCCTTATCGGCTGCGTCCTCATGACAGCAGAGGAGTTGTCACGAGGCAGATTGTTGTACTTGTGACAGAACTGCATCTACTTGATCGAGGAGACGTTGGGTATTCGCAAAGCCGTAGTTCACCGCGTGTGCTCGGCCCGAGGCGTTCAAAACGACCGTTGATGGAAGTGTGAGGACATGATAGCGCTGCAGCAGTTCAGGAGAGGTAGGCGCGTCAACTTCTACTACGGCCACATTTACGCCGTGGATCTGCTGCACACGCCGGAGCGCGGGGGCCTGTAGTTGATGGCATTGTTTGCAGTCAGCGCTACTGAATGCCAGGATGCGCACCGGGGACGTGCCAGAGTCTATGCTCTCGTTCCCGGTACCAGCTCGTTCCATCAAAGGGGGAGCGGCAAGCGCTCTCTCGCGTTGTATCTCTATGAAGCGCCGCCCTGACCAGACCGATAGCCAGAGCAGCAGGCTGACGAGAAAGAGCACCCCTATGCGTGCTATGATGTCCGGCATCTCATACCCCTCGCCAGTGGAAGCCGCCTTCGTAGCGCACGCGAGGCATGAACCCGGCACGTCCCAGGTAATAGTACACCAGGCAACCAGCGCAGAAGCCGATGACCAGGTTAATACCTGCCAGCACGAAGACGATGAGAACGAGGGCCCAGCCCAGTAGCGCTGCTTTGGTCAGGAAGAGGACAAGGCTCGCGGCGATGAGAAAGGCTGCGCCAATGCCCTGCGCGAAACGATGGGGCGCAGGATCGTCTTCGACGACGCGCGGCTGCCACAGGCGCAAGGGAATTACTACGCTCTGGTAGAGCAGCCGAAAGGGGCTTGCCACAGGCAGTAGTGCACTCAGCAGTAATATGACTGCAGCGATGAGGACGATTACCGGCTGGGCAGTGAGAAAGGCGAGGCCGGTGAGCGCAACCGTACCACCCTGGGAAAACTTGGAAAGGTGCGTATCGACACGTGGCACTGCCATGATAGCAGGGGATGGCGTCTCCATTGAGTAGCTGTCCTTTCAGATCAAGTGGAACTCTGTCTCTTCTATGACAATACGCTTGCGCTATCGAGGCGAAAGCGCCAATGTGTACTAAGTTTATCAACAAACTTAAGTCGCTTTTTCATTGTAATGCCTGGATGAGTAATCTGTCAAGGAAAGGCCACTGAGATCCACTTATAATGCTTCTGGCGGGCCTGCGGCCGCCCTGAGAGAAGGGAGTGTGGCGAGGACACCTCGCGCTCCGGCAAGGGACTGCGTCCCCTGCACCCCTGCTTGATGAGTGGATGCCAGAAGGCCAGCCTTGCGCGGGAAGTGTGAGATGGGTCATAATATGTCATAAGTGTTGAGCGGCACTACGCTAAAGCTGGAGGAGCTATCATGACCGAATCGCGCTTCGACATCGGAATGAAGGTCCGCAAGGAGGTGCTTGGAAGTAAGCACGTCGAGGGTGCGCAGGCGCGCACCAGCGAGTTCGATGCCGACTTCCAGCGCTTCATCACGGAGACAGCCTGGGGCTTCCTCTGGGCCCGACCTGACCTGGACCGGCGCACGAGAAGCCTGGTCACGATTGCCATTCTGGCGGCGCTCGGCCGTGAAGAACTGATGGTGCACCTGCACGCCAGCCGCAATACCGGGGTCGATCCGCACGAAATCGCGGAGGTGCTGCTCCACGTGGCCGTGTACGCAGGCGTTCCCGCGGCTAATGCCGCGTTCTCGCTGGCAAAGCAAGAGTTCGATCAGCGAGAGAGCGCTACGGAAGAGGGAGATCCGGCACAGACCAGTCAGGAGGATACATGAACCATACCACTATTGGCGAAATCGTGCGGGGGGATCGGGAGGTTTTCCCGCCCTACCTGTATGAAGCCTATCAATCCACGCGGCGGCGGGCGCCAACGCTTCCGCTCATCGATGTGCCACTGACGCTCTCGGAGTTGACCGGTCCCGGAATCGCCATCAGTGCTATCACAGCGGAAGACGCCGACCTCACTCGCAACGCCGGGACCGGCGGCGAGGCTATTGGACAGCGCATCATTGTGACCGGCCGCGTGCTCGACGACCGTGGGGCTGCGGTGCCGAACACGCTCCTGGAGATCTGGCAGGCCAATGCCGCCGGCCGTTACCTCCACAAACGGGATCAATGGCCGGGGCCGCTCGATCCGCATTTCCTGGGCATGGGCCGCTGTTTGACGAATGAGGATGGGGTCTACCGCTTCCTGACGATTCGTCCGGGGGCGTATCCCTGGAAGAACCACCCCAACGCCTGGCGTCCGGCCCACATCCATTTCTCGGTGTTCGGCCCGTCCATGCTGTCGCGCCTGGTGACACAGATGTATTTTCCCGACGACCCGCTGCACCAGCTCGATCCCATTATGAACGCGGTGCCGACAGAGCAGGCGCGTAAACGTCTGATCGCTGCATATGACCACAGCGTGACCGAGCCGGAGTGGGCACTCGGCTATCGCTGGGACATCGTGGTGCGCGGACCCTATGCCACGCCGTTCGAATCGAAGGAGGACGGGCGATGAACAAACTCCTCCTGAGCAGTGCGCAAACAGTAGGCCCATTCTTCGAGTCAGCTCTGCTGCGCGAGGACGCACGCCGCAACGTGCTGACCCTTCCGGAGACGTCCGGTGAGCGCATTCGTATCGAAGGGCGCGTCCTCGATGGCGACGGGGCAGCAGTGCCTGATGCAATGGTCGAAATCTGGCAGGCGAATGCACATGGCCGCTACAACCATCCTGCAAATCAGGGGCCAGCGACACTGGACCCATCGTTCCTGGGGTTTGGCCGCTCTGGCACGGACCCGGACGGAAGTTACTGGTTCGAGACGATCAAGCCGGGCCCTGTCGCATTCGATAGGGAACGGCTGCAGGCTCCGCACATCTGCGTCACCGTGTTTTCCCGTGGGCTGCTCAACCACCTGGTGACGCGCCTGTACTTCGAAGACGAGCCAGCTAACGCGCTTGATGCGGTACTGCAATGTGTTCCCGGTGACCGGCGGACAACGCTGCTGGCCAGGCGCGAGCCCGCTGGCGCGGTGGTCGTCTACCGCTTTGATATCATTCTGCAAGGTGTGAACGAGACCGCGTTTTTCAACGTTTGATGGAGCAAGTCAGATGACCTCTTTCCTTTCGCTGCATGATGCCGTCGCGGAGTACGTCCAGGATGGTATCACCGTTGCCATGGAAGGCTTCACTCACCTGATCCCATTCGCCGCAGGTCACGAGATCATCCGGCAGCGCAAGCGTGACCTGTGCCTCGTGCGGATGACGCCCGATTTACTCTATGACCAGCTCATTGGCATGGGATGTGCGCGCAAGCTTGTCTTCTCCTGGGGCGGCAATCCGGGCGTAGGGATGCTGCACCGGCTGCGCGACGCGGTTGAGAACGGGTGGCCGCAGCCACTGGAGTTGGAGGAGCACAGCCACGCGGCGATGGCCAATGCCTACGCGGCCGGTGCAGCAGGTTTGCCCTGCGCAATCTTCCGGGGGTATCAAGGTTCTGACCTGGTGGGGGTCAACCCGCGTATCCGGTTTATCGAATGTCCCTTCAGCGGTGAACGGCTTGCCGCCGTTCCCGCCATCCGACCGGATCTCACGATCATTCACGCGCAGCGAGCGGACCGCGCGGGGAATGTGCTCATCGAAGGGATTATCGGGGTGCAGAAAGAGGCCGCGCTCGCGGCGACCCACGTGATAGTGACCGTAGAGGAGATCGTCGACGACCTGCGCGTTCCGAGTCCGAACGCCGCTGTGCTGCCGCATTGGACGATCAATGCTATCGTCGAGGCGCCGGGAGGTGCGCACCCATCCTATGCCCACGGCTATTACCGGCGCGATAACGCCTTCTACACCGCGTGGGATGGGATCGCGCGGGAGCGCGAGTCGTTTCTCGGCTGGATGCGGGAGCACGTTCTTGCTGCTCAATAGGCATCTACCGAAGATATGGAGGAGCCACGGAGACAGGCAGGAGGCAATATGATCTGTAGGGGCGAGCGGGGAGTGGATGGGAACGCCATCCGGGGGATGGTGTGCAGAGTGGCCTTTATGGTCGCCCGCGTCGACCAAATCGCCTGGGCTAATGACACAGTCAGGAGTACAGGCAGGGACGGCGGACGACCATAAAGGCCCTCCCCGCGCCGCTCCACCGCCCTCGCCCCTACGGGTGGTGATGCCCATTGGGAGCTAAACTAGTAGTCTGAGGGGAACCCATGAACTATTCGACAGTGGAAATGATGGCCGTGGCGGCCGCGCGGGTGCTGAAGAACAAGGACGTGTGCTTCGTCGGCATTGGGGCGCCATCGGTCGCCTGCAACCTGGCGCGGCTCACACATGCCCCGGACATCACGCTCATCTATGAGTCCGGCACGATAGGGACGAAGCCGGACGTGCTGCCGCTCTCGATTGGTGATCCAGAGCTGAGCGAGACTGCCCTCACCACGGTGTCTGTCCCGGAGATGTTCCAGTACTGGCTGCAGGGTGGTCGCATCTCGGTTGGCTTCCTCGGCGGGGCGCAAATTGACCGGTTCGGCAACATCAACTCCAGTGTCATCGGCAGCTACGAGCATCCGAAGGTGCGGCTGCCAGGCGGAGGAGGCGCGCCGGAGATCGCCAGCCTCTGCGGCCAGACGTATGTCGTCATGCGCCAGGCACGCCGCGCTTTCGTTGAGCGGGTTGATTTCATCACGTCGTTCGGGTACGGCAGCGGGGGCGACCACCGGCAGCGCCTGGGTATGCACACGCTCGGGCCAACGCTCGTGGTGACCGACCTCTGCCTGCTGCGGCCTGACCCGCAGACGAAGGAACTCACTGTAACATCGATCCACGAGGGTGTCACGCGCGAGGAAATCGCGCAGCATACAGGGTGGCCGGTCCGCTTTGCGGAGACCGTGGAACAAACCCTTTCTCCCAGCGAATCTGAACTCGCCGTGCTGCGCGACCTTCATGCCCGGACGGAGCAGGCACACGCAGGAAAGGCAACGCCACATGCCTGAGCCGGTTGACCTCTTGTTCAGCACAGCAGGGATGTCTGCCGTCTTCTCCCCTGAGGCGCATGTGCGGGAAATGCTGGCGTTCGAGGCCGCGCTCGCCCGCGCGGAAGCTCGCGCCGGGATCATCCCACAAGAGGCCGCAACGGTGATTACGGCCAGTTGCAAGGAGGAACTGTTCGATGTCGCGGCCCTGTATCGTGAAGCTGCGGCGGCTGGCACACCCGCGATTCCCCTGGTACGCATGCTGACGGCACGCATCGAGGATGACGCACAAAAGTTCGTTCACTGGGGCGCCACGAGCCAGGATGCGATCGACACCGCGCTGATGCTGCAGATGCGGGACGGACTTGACCTGCTGGTGGAGGGACTGCTCGGCGTGTGCGCAGCATGCGCGACCCTCGCCGAGCGGCACCGGCATACACTGATGGCCGGGCGGACGCTTCTACAGCAAGCGCTGCCGATCACCTTCGGCCTCAAGGCGGCACGCTGGCTGGCCCTCGCGGTACGCCAGGCGCACGCGCTGCGCGAGCAGCGGGAGCGAAGACTGGCTGTGCAACTGGGGGGCGCTGCAGGGACGCTGGCCTCCCTTGGGGACGCTGGCCTGCGAGTGGTAGAACTCCTTGCCGAAGAACTCGGGCTTTCAGCCCCGGATCTACCCTGGCACAGCGAGCGCGACCGCATCGCCGGGGTTGCCGGGGCGCTCGGCGTGGCAGCAGGTGCGATGGCGAAGATCGCGAGTGACGTGGCACACCTCGCGCAAACCGAGGTCGGCGAGGTGTCGGAAGGTGCTGCGCCAGGGAAGGGAGGGTCATCCGCCATGCCGCAGAAGCACAATCCAGTCGACGCGACCTTCGCCAGCGCGTCGGCGCGGTTGGCAGTTGGGATGGTGCCGGTGATCCTGTCCGCGATGGCGCAAGAGCACGAGCGCGCTGTCGGGGGATGGCAGGCGGAATGGGAGGCGGTCCCCGCCCTTTTCCGCTTCACAGCGAGCGCAGTCGAACGAGTTCGAGGCGCGGTTGGAGGTCTGCAGGTCGACCCCGCACGCATGAGAACGAACCTCGATCTGACCGGTGGGCTGATCATGGCCGAGTCGCTGGCAATGGCGCTCGCCCCGCACGTGGGAAGACCAGAGGCGCAGCGTATTGTCCAGGCAAGCTGTGATCGGGCCATAAGGTCAGGCGCTGGCCTACGCCAGGCGGCCTTAGCGGATGTGCAGGTGCGCGCCATCCTCTCCCCGGAAGAGATCGACCGTGCCCTCGACCCCAGCGGATATCTGGGCAGTACGGATGCATTTATTGAGCGGGCTTTCGCAGCCTACCGCGAGGTGGAGTTAAGAACAGCACGCTTTAGGAGGATACCATGACATCAGTTGCCGAGACTATTGCTCAAACACTCAAGGCTTACGATACGAAGTACTTCTTTCAGGTAACCGGCGGTGATCAGGCACTCTGGATCGCCCTGGAAGGAGCGGGAATCCAGATGATTCCCTGCCGGAGTGAAAAGGGGGCGGTCTATATGGCCGACGGGTATGCCCGCATCAGTGGCAAGCCAGGGTTTGTATATGGACAATATGGGCCAGGCGTCTCAAACGTTGCGGCGGGTCTCGCCGATCCCTACTGGGCGATGAGCCCGGTCATTTCGTTCACCACCTCGATGCGCACACAATCAAGAGACCGCTACGAGTACCAGGATTTAGACCAGCTGCCGCTGCATAGCTCTCTGACGCGCTGGAACAAGATTGTGGCTCGCCCGGATCGCGCAGCGGAAATGCTGCGCGGGGCTATTCGCGCTGCAACGGGAGCAATTCCTGGACCCGTGCATCTTGAGATTCCATCAGATATGCTCAACGTCGAAACGACCGCTGTCCCCATTTATAAAGAACCTTCTTTTGGGCGTGTCCCATCGCTACGCACTGCGCCACCAGTACTGGAGTTGTGACGTTCGCTATATCGAAGAACACTTGCTGCCCGATCCCAGGCCGGTTTATGTCATTACGATCTTTGAAAATTTCTCAAGAATGGTCCTTTCGTCAAAGATCTCCGCGACCCAGAATCAGTGGGACTACCTGTCTGTCCTGGCTGATGCTCTTCGGCGCTACGGCGCCCCAGAAGCGATCGTCACAGATGGAGGGACGATTTTTACCTGCACGCAGGCCATGCAACTGTATGATATGCTCGGTATTCGCAAGGAACGGATTGATCCAGGGGAGCCGTGGGAAAATTACGCCGAGACCTTGTTTTCGATATAGCGGAGGTTAGCCGACCATGCATTCTCCAACGCGCGCACCTGGCCGGAGCTTCAGCAGGCTCACCAGACTTGGTGGCACAACTACAACACGGAGAACCACTTTGCCCACCGCGAGCGCCAAGACGGGCGGCACAGCCCTGAAGCCGTCTTGCGTGGGGTCCTGGGGCGCACTTACCCGGAAGAAGTCCTTTCGCGGGTGCTGTATGCGACGCAATTCACGCGCTACCTCGATAAACAGGGCTACGTCAAATTCAAGCATTGGCGGCTCTTTGGAGAGAATGGCCTAGCGGGAGAAGAGGTCTCCGTGTGGGTGTACGAAAGCACGCTCAAAATCGAGTACCAGACCACGGCGCTTGCGTTGTACTCCGTTCAGCTCTCGCAGGACCAGCAGATCACGGAAGTGACCAATCCTCGCCGCCTGGAGACGCGATTTCGCAGTCCACAGCTTGACCTCTGGCAGCTTTCTGATACCGAGTGGCAACTGGCCTTGCGGCGGCCAAAGCCAGTTGCACGGAAGAAACCGAGGAAGATCATCCCTTTTGCGCGGCAACTTCCGCTTCCTGATTTTGGCGCCACCGGATAAGGGTGAACAGATCGGCGCGTGAGGCTGTTGGGCGGGACGGCCTCGGACCTGTATCACGGCCATCCGGCGCCGGATACTGATACCTGGCTGACCAGCACCTGCCCGGTCCGGGCCGCGACCGCCTCGTTGATCTGCTCGATGCCGCGCCACTCGGCCGCCAGCAGAAACAATGTCTTGCGGTCTAGTCCGCCGAGCATGGCGGCGAAGATCGCGCGGTCGTACTCGATGCTCTCCAGCACCTCGCCGCCCTCGCGGATCCGCACAACCGCCTCCTCTGGGGCATCGTCACGACCGCTGTGGGAGCGGACGTCCGCTGTCTGAACCCAGACGGCACCTTCGGCGTCCATGCAGATGCCGTCTGGACCCAGACCCTCGGCGCACACCCGCCGGTTGGACAGGCTGCCGTCGTCTGCGATATCGAAGGCGATGAGCCGCCCGGTAAAGGACTCGGAGATGATCAGCGTCTTGTTATCCGGTGTGATCACCATACACGCGATGATTTCGGCAATATCCCGAGCCTCAAGCGGCTCGGGATACCTCTGCTCTCATCGCAGGGAACGCTTCCTCTGTCATCGCACGCAGACAGGTCGTGCGGGAAGCGGCGCGACGAATGGTGACGCTGAAAGCCTGAGCGGTCATGCGTTTGTCGACCCAAAAGGGTACCCTGCCAGTGCTGGCGCTTTCATTCCCAACAACTCCATCTCGTGATGCAACGTTTCGGCCATGCCGGCCTCGAAGGCGCGAGGCTGGTAGCCCAGTTCGCGGCTCGCCTTGCTGTAGTCGCCCAGGTAGGTGACGCCGGCAATGGTACGCAGGTATTCAGCGCTGTACTCGTCGGGAACGGGCAGGAGTTTCTCGACGACACTCATGATGACCGAGAGCGTTTTGAACACGGCGGGCGAGGCCTTCAAACGCGGGGCAGGCACACCGGTGATTTTCTCAGCTAGACTCATGGTCTCTACCAGGGTGTAGGTATCGCCAGTGAGGTTGTAGGACTCGCCAGGTCGGCCTTTCTCCATAGCCAGAATGTGACCGCGTGCGACATCGTCAACATGCACGAAGGAAAAAGCGGTGACGGTCGGCAGCAAGGGCAGTTTGCGCTGCAAGTACTGGGCCAGGACGGAATGCACAAGGTTGGTATCACCGGGGCCGTAGACTGGTCCCGGCTGCACAATCACCAGCGGCAGGCCAGCCTCGATCATGGGTTCGGCCACCTGGTAATGCGCCACCCACTTGGTGCGCTCGTATTCATTCAGAAAGGAATGTCCATCAAAGCGGTATGCTTCATCGACAAGCTGGCCGTGCGTGTTAGAGTAGACAACGACAGAGCTGGTATAGACGCCTTTCGGGATGCCCAGTTCGTGCATGGTTTCCAAGACATTCCGCGTGCCCTCGACATTAATGCGCTGGCCCTGGCTTTTGTCTCTGACGCCGATTTTATACCAGCCCGCGAGATGAAAGACGCCATCCACGCCCTCCATTGGCTTGCGCAGGCTCTCTTTCTCTGTGATATCGCCCTGGTGAATCCTCACACTCGGCCCAAACTGCCCGCTGGCCTTCACGGGATTGCGCGCGAGAATCACCACTTCGTGTCCAGCTTCAAGCAGTTGACGTACCACGCGACCACCGACAAAGCCGGTCGCGCCGGTGACAAAGTATTTCATCTGTTTCCTACCTTTCGGGATATGCATCTTTGTCTCTTCTAACGGTGTTGGCTCATTTCGTGTATATACACGAATTACCACAAAAAAACACTAGACCGACTGGGCAAGCGTCATCGTTGCGTTCAGTGAGGCTCGGAGCGCGTGCCACTGCTCGTGTCCCAGGCGCGTGACCACCTGGTGCTGTGCTTGTTCCCAAGAGGGCAGCGCCCTTGCCAATGCCTGGCGGCCACGTTCAGTCAGCCGCACCAGATGCCTGCGCCGGTCCGTCCCTGCCTCAATCGTGAGGAGCCCCTGGCGGACGCATGGCTTCAGGTTGCGTGCGAGCGTCGTGCGGTCCATGACCAGTTCCTCAGCCAGCTGTGTCACGGGCGCTTCACCCAGCAATGCAACGGCGACCAGAAGCGTGAACTGGGTTGCCCGCAACCCAGTCGGCTGCAGCACCTCATCAAAGAGTTGCGTGACAGCGCGTGCTGCCTTGCGCACATTCGCGCACGCACACGTCGCCTTAATCTCAGCCAATTGAGCTGCGTTTGGTTGATGCAAGTGTTCGTTCATAATTAAGAGTATATACACTTATTTTCAATTTGTCAAGCCCTTTGTGTGTAAATGTGATTACTCGATGGCGGCAAAATTCGATAATTATCTAGCGTAATGCCAGCATGGCCTTTTTCTTCTCTTAGCGATGGAGAGACCTTTGCTGGCAGGTCTAAGTACTCTCCCATTGAGAAAGCTGTTTGTGGTAAGCGTCATAGAATTATCAAAAAGCTACACCATCAAGTAATCACATTTACACCCTCTCGACAGAAGATATGCGCGTTTCGCATGTCTTCTCCGTAACAGAACCCTCTGCTCGATCCTCCACTCTTCTTGCAACACATATCCGTTCAATGCTCACATGCTCCACGGGGTACCAGCGACCCCAGCCACGGACCATCACCCGCAGTTGCCCCTTCCACTTGCTGATGGCCACGACCGGCCCGATGGGACAACTCACCCGGGTGCTTCCGAGAAAGGCTTGCTCCACCAGAGCCGCCTTGATCTGGCGAACGTTGGTTGAGTGCATCGACTCCTCCTTTCAAGATGCGCTGCTGCGTAACGCGCCCCCCTGTCACTCCCTCTCCACAGCGGTCTGCTGGGAAGGAGCGGCGTTGGATGTGGTGAGCACAAACAACCGCTCATAGGGAACAGGCGGGCTGAGGAAGGTGTAGAGATCGACCAGGATATCCGTCGCGAGTGCGGCAGCGCAAGCGGCATGGTAGACAGCTAGCTTCGCCTCATCGCTGAGAATGAGTGGGTAGGCCGCTAAGGCTTTAGAACAGAACGAGCACCGCTTCGAGAGACTTCCAATCCCAGCCTGCAGGCGTTGTTCGTCGTTCACGATGAGCATCTGGTTGTCCTCCTACACAATCCTTGCGAGAGTACGCGGTCCTCCCTGGATCGCGCTTGTCAAGAAGGAGTGTAGGCAATGGTCGTTAGGATGGCAAGGGGGTTTGCCAGGTTGGAGTTCCCATCTACGTATACCATGTTACGAGACAGTCTCCTGTAGCTGAGGCGGTCAAACACCAGGTCGCCGTTGGCATCGACATCATTTCCGACGGTGAGATGAGCAAGATCGGCTTCGCCAACTACGTCAAGGACCGCCTGACCGGGTTTAGCGGCCGGTCAAATCCCCTCATTGCACAAGATATCCTGGACCATCCAGACCTGTATGTGCTGCGCCGCAATGAAGGCGGAGGCCGCAACTTTATCCCGGCCTGCACTGGCCCCATCAGCCTGCGCGACCAGGATGCCGTACACCGCGATATCGCAAATTTCAAGGCCGCTCTACAAGAAGTGCAGCCTGTATTCTGGGATGCGGATGCCTGCTGTCCCTGTTGTGGAAGCCAGAGGAGAAGCCGCTGCTCGCCCAGTTTCTGGGGGTAGCTTTCATCGTCTTCACCCTCATCACCCTGGTCTTTTTGGCCTCCAACTTGACCGCGCTTTTGATCGCCACGATAGTATTGATGGGTTTATTCGTGGTGGCCTATCCCCGGCCCCGGTCCCTGGTGCGCTTTTCCCAGGAAGGTGGCCTCAGCATCCCGCTGGTGGTGCTCAGCCTGGTGGCGGCAGTCCTGTTAGCGCCGATTGCCTGGCACGACCTCACCTATCAGCTCAGATTTCCCGTGGCTGTGTATGCCGAGAGTGGAGAATGGATGTACTCGTTCATGCTGGCCGTGTTGCTGGTCTTGGGTGGTCTGCTGTCGGCCACCAAGCGCGCAGCCAAACACGTATCAAGCACGAGAAAGCTGAAACGCGAACGCTCAGCTTTCCAGAGATCATGCGCATTCTTCTTGCGCAAACGGTCAAGTGGCCCAACTCCCTGTTCGTAGAGGGAGCGTCACTGAACGAGCCAGTCCGGCTCGTTGCCAGTCTCCTTCCAGCGGCATCTGCGTTCGTCTCGTGCTGCATACCAGTCCAACACTCGTAAGGCGCGCAGCGTGTTCCACCG
>WNGN01002609.1_pt1 | contig 15812 bp, 19 predicted proteins | sample 5400561 | NCBI WGS metagenome assembly WNGN01 (sample SAMN13153379, study PRJNA577476) | soil metagenome | isolation source: 115 cm soil or saprolite under Garry oak tree replicate 2 | place: USA:California | collected 2016-06-15
TCGCTAAAAGGTTGCGGCCGCGACGAACCGCTGGAAATCCACCAGATAGTCCTCCCGAAATACAAGGTCGGGCGGCAAGCTCTCAAACCAACGCGCCTCCCGCACGTCAGGCCCCCGACGCGGGACGCCGGATGACGCGCGCGCGACGAACTGCGCGAAGTAACCGTGCACGACCCGGGTGCCATCGGAAAAAGTCTGCTGGAGAATGCGCGTGAGAATCGGCTCCAGGGCATCCAGGCCTACCTCCTCACGCACCTCGCGGCGCAGGCCGTCCACGGTGGTCTCCCCTTCCTCGAGCCGGCCACCGGGGGTGACCCACGCGTCGCCCCAGCCGGACCCAGCGACATGGCGAATGAGGAGGACACGACCTCCGCCGTCATGAAGGAGGCCGCCGGCGGACCAGAACGGATCCTCGGTCGTACGGAATGCCGAGTGGTCCGGCAGAACCATGGCTTTCCGCTTCTCGATCGGAACCCGTCCGAACCGGTCGAACGCATCCGCGAGTCGGTCCTTGCATACTCCCGGGCACATGGGCCGTCGCAAGATGGGAAGCTTATTTAACACCGCCCCGAGTTTCCAGCCCGCGGACGGAGGGTTCGCGCATGCCCCTCGAAGACGTTTCTGACCGAGCCAATAAGGTCTACGACACGATGAAGTCCGCCGGCATCACGTCGGAAGACAGGATGCGCGACGCGGAGGCGATCACGAAGATGTCCAAGCTCCCGAAGAATTTCGTCCTCCAAGCGCTCCAGGAATTGCAGTCGAAGGGTTACGCGAAGCGCCGGGCGCGCGAAAAGGCTGCGGGCTACTGGCTCATCAAGTGACCGGTTGGGATCATCGGTGGGGGCGGCCGAGCGCCGCGGCAATCATCATTGGCAGAATTGCGGACGCGTCCCCTTCAATCGTCACCTGCTTCGCGGTCTCTTTCACTTTGCCCCAAGAGATCCCTTCCCGTACCCGTGCTCCGCTCAGGCTCCCGTCCCATTCTGGGGCCGTCGTGATGTACACCGCGTAGTCGAGCCCGCCTCGGAATTGGTTCCACCAGATCGTGTGATGCTTGGAGACGCCGCCGCCAATCATCAGAGCCCCTGTTTCTTTCGCATTGAACACGAGGTCGGCGAGCTCCGCCTCGTCCCGCAACTGGTCAATCGCAAACGCCTTGTGCTCCTGCCAGAACGACCAGAGCTGGTACCCGACCGCCCCATCGAAAATCGCGGGCACGACAACAGGAATGCGGTTCTTCCACGCCCACCAGAGCAGCGATTGACGGCTTCCGGTGCGCCGGCCGAGTTCCCAAAGCAATTCGCGCGTGGACGGCGTCCGGACGCCGGAGTCCCACAGGTCGGCCAGCATCGGCTGGATCTTCTTCTCGAGAACGATGCCGTACGACGCGTTCGGGATGAGGACGTTCCCGAGGCGGTTCACTCCGAGGCGATGCAAGGCGACGTCGTCCATTTCGAAGTCGCCATGGTAGTACGGCTGCCACACCCGCGCGAGATCATGATCGGCGGTGCCGCACGTCGTCACCACGACGTCGACGAGCCTGTCCTCGACGAGGGCGCGCAGGACACCGCGGACCCCGGTGGCCATGAGGGCGGCGGGGAACGAGAGGAAGGTCGTGCAGGCCGGTCGGCGGAACATGGTCCGGAGGATTTCGACGCCAACGGCGATTTTCTTCGCGGTAAAGCCGCCTCCACGACCCATCGCTTCGACGAGGCGCGCGACCTCCAAAGACGGGGACACGTCGATGTCCTCGACCTTCCGCCGGAGGAGGTCGCGCTTCGCCATCCGCGCGGAATTCTGGGGACTCGTTAAAAGACTATGGCCGCGCCCCGAGGCTTACGGAATCAGGATGGCCTTCAGGCGCTCCCAAACCCCGAACGGCCCGCGCCAGCGGAACGTGTTCCCGCAATCCTCACAGCGGCCCCACCCATCATCCTCGAATGTGACGCGGGTGGAGCGGCACACCCCGCACGTGCCCGAGGCGGGCCTCTGGATCCCGCGCCGACGACGCTCGTCGGCGACCTGCGCCTCGAGCCGCTGCGCCGCCTCCTCCGCGTTTCGTGCGAATGTCAGCCCGGCCAGGTAGTCCCCTTTCGTGAGGACGTCTTGCGCCTGCCGAAGGAGTACGCGGACTTCTGTCGCACTGAGGTCGTACGATTCCGCCTCCTTCAAAACGGGCTCGCACGCGCCGATGATCGCTTGGGCCTTCTCGACCTGGGCCTGGCGGAGCTGCATCGCCCGCTCGATTTGTCGTTGCTGACCCTTCATCGCGAGCCGCTCTGCCCGCTTGAGGAGATCTCCCGCGTGGCCGTGCTCTCCGACGGCGACCGCGGTCCGCGCGGCTCGATGGAGTTGCTCCGCCTCCTCCGTGTCTGCACCGACGTTCCGGGCGAGGGCGATGTGATCGGAGACGAATCCGACCGATTCCTCGACCTCGCGAATCCGTCGAAGCCTCGCGTCTTCCGCACGCTGGCCGGCCTCGACGAAGCTCTCCCGCGCCGCAGAAAGCTGATCCCGGTCCAGGGAGTCGCCCCCTCGCTTCCAAGCGTCCTCGGCCATCGCAATCGATGCGCCGAGGTTCGCGGCCTCACGAATCGAGTCCCGGGAGAGGGCGAGCAGATCCCGCACCCGGTCCGCTTCGCGTGCATGGGCCACCTCCGCGGCTTGGACGAGGTCTTGGAGGAACGCATCGTCCATAATCTGGCCCTGGAAGAAGACGTCGCGGGCCCGGTCGAGGAGCGCGCGGGCCTTGACGGTGTCCGGGTCCTCTGGGTCGCACGGCTCCAAGAGCCCTTGCGCGGCGAGGACGGCGTATGACCACGAGGCGCGTCGGAGCTGCTCCGTCGTCCGCTCCGCGATGCGGGATGCTTCTTGCGCCGCGGTCAACGCGGCCTCGAATTGCCGTTCTTGGAACCTCTTGCGAGCTTGCTCGAGGAGCTCCTCGACCCGCTCGTAGTCGACGTCCGCGTCACGTCCCAGCACGAAACCGGCATCCCGATCCGCGGCGTCTTGCGCTTCGAGCTCCAGGAGGATTTCGGAGGAACCCGGAGCGGCGGCGAGCGCGGCTACCAGGTCCGACTTCCGTTTCAGTCCGAGCAGGCTAACCCGATGCCGCTCTCCCAGCTCCCGAAGCTGTCTGGGTCGAAGCCGTTCAAGGTGGTATTCCATTCGGCGGCGCTCCGCCTCCGCCAAAAGGGATCCCACGTCAGCGAGCGAAGCAAGCGCTTCGATCAGCGAAGTCCGATTCGGATACCGCGTCGGATCGAGCCCGTGGGCCTTGGCCAAGTCATGCAAGACCGGGTCGGGCAACGTGGAAAGAGCTTCGCGGGGGGACGAGGCCGTTCGGTTGACCTCCGTTCGAATCAATCGTCCCGAACGCGATAAACGTTGCGGACGACCGCTCATGCATCCGATGGCCGATATCGCCGCAGGACTTCGACGGCCCACTGGACCTTTCGAAACTCCCGCGGATCGCCGCCCGCGTCGGGATGATGGCGCCGGGCCCGGTCACGATACGCCCGTTCGATCGCGGCGCGCGATGGCCAGCCTCGACCGAACCGAGGCGGATTCACGCGGACGTCGTCGAAGCCGAGGATGCGAAACGCCGCTTCGATCCCTTTCGTCTGCATGTAAAACTCCCGCAAGTCGGAGAAGATCCCACCCGATTCGTACCCGCCCTCGATGCTGTATCGCTTATGGTCCCGCGCAATCGAGGTCCCGGTCCGATGGTCGCGCCCGCATGCGAAACAGAAGAAGCGGTCGGCCATGTGCCGCCATCCGCGGATTCCTTGATGGGCTTTCGGGTCTCGGAGGCAAAGGTTATGCGCGTCCGCCGCCTTGGCGTCGATTGTGTCGTTCCGGGCCGGGCCTTCCGTCTTCAAGGACCAAGGGAAACTGTCGTTCGACTACCTCCCCGAAAAGATGGTCCATCGGGAGGGGCAGGCGCAGCGGCTCTTCAGCCTCCTGCGGCCCATCGTCGAGGCGGGAGCCTCGAGCAACGCCTTCCTGTATGGGCCCGTGGGAACCGGGAAGACACACACGGCGAAGCGCTTCTGCCTCGATTTCAAGAAATACGCGTCGGAATCGGATCGGGCCGTCGATTGGGATCTCGTGAACTGCCGCCAGCGGATGGGGGACGACGCGGTCCTGCTCCGGCTGATCCAGCACTTTGACGCCCACTTCCCCGAACGGGGATTTTCGATCGCGGAGAAGATGGAGACGCTACGGCGGCATCTCGAGAAGCACCGGCTTCACTTCATCGTGATCTTGGACGAAGTGGACGCCCTCCTGAAGAAGAGCGGCGCAGACCTGATCTACTCGTTCGCGCGAATCGCCGAGGAGACAATCGCCTCGAAGGGCAACATCTCGATGATCCTGATCTCGCAGCGGCCGAACGCCCTGGAGTACATGGACCGCGCCGCGCTCAGCACGTTCCGCCGATCCAACGTCGTCGAGTTCCCGAAGTACGATCGAGGGGAGCTTCGGGACATCGTCACGGGCCGCGTGCAACTCGCGATGCACCCGGGCACAGTCGGCGAGGACCTCATCGACCTGATCGCGGATATCGCGTCCGAGTTCGGGGATGCACGGTATGCCATCGAGCTGCTCGAGAAGGCGGGCATGCTCGCCGACGAGGAGAACCTCGAGGAGGTCGCCCCGGAGCACCTGCGCGGCGCGAAGGCCCACGTCCATCCGACGGACGTCCAAGAGCGGCTCGGTCTGCTCGACGTCCCAAAGAAACTCGTGCTCTTGTCGATCGCCCGAAAGAGCCGCAAGAAAGCGTACATCACAATGGGCGACGCCGAAGAGGCGTACGCCGTGGTGTGCGAGGAGTACGACCAGAAGCCGCGGGCCCACACCCAGTTCTGGAAGTATGTGCGGGATCTTGACGCACTCGGCCTCGTCGACACGAAATTGAGCGGCGAGGGCGTCGTCGGTAAGACGACTCTGATTTCTCTGCCGGAAATTCCGGCCAAAGTGCTCATTGATAATCTAGAACGAAGTTTGAAGAGACGATAGTCGCTATGGAGAAACCGATGGGATGGGTGCAACCTCAGGAAGGCGAAATGGGCACGGAGGCTGAGGCACTTCGCTCTGCGATGCCCATGGAGCTCGAGAAGGGCGTCTGCTATCTCGTGAAAGAGAAGAAGCCTGAACTGAGTTTCCGACTCTTTGAAATGCTACTCGCCCAGAAAATTCCAGGCCTGTGCATCACCCGCCAATACCCGGACCGCGTGCGCCGCGAACGCGGCCTCACGGAAGTCCGAATCATCTGGCTCAGCCACACGCCCGGAGAGGATTACCACAACCCGACGGCGATCGGCACGCTCGCGAAAGTCATCCAGAAGTTCATCGAGGACAACAACGGCGAAGGCGCGGTCCTCCTGGATGGCTTGGAGTACCTGATCATCAACAACGGATTTCTGCAGACGCTCATGTTCGTGGAACACGTGAACGAGTTCGTCATGCAGCGACGGGCGATCATCCTGCTCCCCGTGAGCCCAGACACCCTGGAGGAGAAAGAGCTCGCCCTCCTCGAGCGGAACATGAAGGTCCTGGAGTCACCCGCGCTCAAGACGGACCTCGAATCCCGCGAAGTGAGTCGCCTCTTGGACAACTATTGATCGTTCGTCCGCGCGGCTTCGAGTTGGCGTCCCACAATCTCGTCCACCTGGGTGAGAAAACGATCCTCCTTGCCCTTCGGGATTGTCGCGCCCGATGCGATGTTGTGACCGCCGCCGTTCCCCGAGACCCCGGACGCGGCCTCCCGCAATGCGACCGCGAGGTCGACCCCGGCGGCGATGTGCGAGCGGGTGCCGCGGGCGGAGACCTTCGTGATGCCATCGAGCACGGAGAGCCCGAGGGTTGGTCGCGCTTGATCGAAGAAGAACAGCATGCCGGTTCCCGCGACGACGCCGGCCAAGCTTGCGTCATCGCAGTAGAAAAACTGAATGTGCTTCTTCGGGAATAGCCCTTTGGACTCGAGCGAGACGAGGTAACCGAGGACCTTCGAGGTGTATTCCTCGAGCAGCTTCTCGGCCCTCGCGAGCGCCTCACGATCCCCGAGGCAGACGGCCATCCCGAGCCCTTCCTGGCCGAGACGGTCGCAACTGTTCACGTACGCCTCGAGGTCGTGGGCGTAGATCTGGTCGGGTTCGATCCAGTATCGATCCGCAACGAGGACATCAAGCGCCTCCGAGGCCGCGTGCTGCTCCACGAGCCGGGCGGCCAAGACGGACGTGAGCTTTCGGCGGCCGCCTGCGTCGAGATCGCGAAGGCTCGCAGCCGGATCAAAGCCTACCGCGCGAAGAAAGTCCGCCGCGGCGTCGGGCCGCCCGGACAGGCCTCGGAAGTACGGTTCGATCGAAAGGGCGATCGCCTTGCCGAGAGGCAGATCCCGTAACGCAAGCCGGCGTTCCATGACGACGACCTTTCGCTCCTTGGCTTCCTCGAACAGCGAGGCGTTCACCCCGACGAAACCACCGACCGCTTGTTTGTCCCCAATCGCGCCCGCCATCGCCGGCCCGGCCAGATCCCAGTTCCGCTCATCGAGGACCAGGGCGAAGAGCCATGTCGTCGTCGCTCCGCACATTTCTCGCGCCCCGTCGACTCCGAAGAGATGGGGGTTCACGTGAGCGATCGTCTCCGAGTCCCGGATCGGCTTATGGTGATCCAGGACGACGACCGGATACGGAAGCCCTTCGAGGAGATCGAGTTGGCCCGATCCCATGTCGCTTACGACTAGCAGCTCGTTCGTTTCCTCCCCAAGGCGGGCGGCGGACGTCCGGTCGAGCGCGTGGGCCATCGTCGCGTGGATCCGCTTGCCGCGGCGCATGAGGGCCCGCGCCAAGATCGAGGCGGAGGTCGTGCCGTCCGGATCGTAGTGGCAGAAGACGCGGACCCGGGCCGCGTCGTCGACGAGAGCCGCGGCCCTCCGCGCGCGATCGAGCAAGCCCTCGGGCGCCAGATCATCCAGGCCCTTGACCATGGGCCACCTACTTCACTTGCAGCTCCGCGAGCTTCAAGGAATAGTCCCAGTCGGAGGGCAGGACGCCGCGCGACTTGTAGTACCGGGACAGACGGCGGATGCGCGACTCGATCAACTCCAGGCCGCGTCGGTTGCTCAGGTCCTTCCGATGATCCTTCAGATGTGTCTGAAGGCTCGTAGCGCGTTTGATCAGACTGGCGAGATCCTCCGGCAGCGCGAATTTCGTCCCTTTGGAAGACAGGATCTGCGTCACGCTCCGACCCGTCGCGAGGCGCACGTTCGGCACGCCGTAGGCGTCTCTGAGCCGCACGCCGATGGAGGCCGTCGACAGGCCCTCCTGGTGCAAGCGGACGATCGTCTCCTCGATCTCCGCCTTTTCCATCCCGACCCATTCCGGATTCGCCTTCAGGTACGGTCGGGTCGATCCGCTCTTTCCCTTGCGGTGCGCATGGATGCGAGCCATCGGTTTCCTCGGGGGGCTGCGCATACCGCGGAATCGTATTTAAGATTGAGCCCGCGGCTCCGGAGATGCGCCTAGGATTTCCGGACCGCGAAGGCGCCGTGATCCTCTTGGAACGGCTCGAGGTTCCGAAAGTCGACGAGGTCGACACCGGCATGGGCCAGCGCGCGTTTTGTCGAGTCGAAGACGGTTGCGGGCGACGCGGAGACATCCGCCGATCTCGACTTCACCATCAGGAATCCGATTCCACCGGATCGCAGCAGATCGAGGTTCCGAAGGAAAATCCCATCTTGATCTCGCTGAGCGACGTCCTGGTACAGGACGTCCACGGAGCCGATCCGGGCGCCGTACGATTCTGGCTTCGCGGCGTCGCCGAGGATCGGAATGAGATTCGGCCTCTTTTCCGATAGCGCCAGAAGACCCCGGAATGACCGCGGTGAGATTTCGACCGCGGCGACCGTTCCGTCCGCGCAGACGTCGGAAACATGGCTCGCGGTGGTTCCGCTGCCCGCACCCAGGTACAGGACGGATGAGCGACGATTGAACGGCCACACCTGTCCTCCCCGTTTGAGATACGCAGCGAGCTTGCTCCGGTTCGCATCCCACCGACGGAATTCCCCGTCTCTCCCATGGACGAGGCCTTCGCCGTACACGACGGCACCAGGGACCAGATTCCGGGTGAGGAGCCACGGCCCATCGGTATAGACACCCTCCCATTCCGTTGACCGGACCGGCACCGGTTCCGCCACGACACGAACCGTATTGATTGTTTCCGAACGCGCAGCTACGGCTTCTTTTTCTTGCGCGCGGCGGGCTTTTTGGCTTTGTTGCGGGGGGCCGCTTTCGGGACCTTCGCGAGGTTGAGCCGGATCTGCGGAGAGTCGACCAGCTTCGCGGCACGGGCCAGGTTCGACGCTGCCGCCTCCGGCTGGTCCATCTGAAGATGAGCGACGCCGAGATTGTTGAGGGCTTCCGCGCGATCCGGGTCGGTCTCCAGCGCCTTCTGGAAAATGTCGATCGCCTCTCGCGTTCGTCCAAGGACGAGGAGTGCGGCCCCGCGATTCAGCGCTCCTTCGATGCCGGCCGCATCTGCGCGCGTCGACGGTCCGAACGAGTCGACGGCCACCTCCGGACGCCCCGCCTTGAGGAACGCGGTACCCGCCGCCGGCCTCAGAGACGGAAATTCGGGATGGAAGTCGGCCGCCGCCCGGAGGACACGCCCCGCTTCTTCCTTGAACCCGGATCGAACGAGGAAATCCGCTTTCATGCCGAGCGCTCGGAGATCCCCGGGGTGGCTCGCAAGATACGACTCGCACGCGGCGATGGCGCGATCGTAGTCGCCTCCCGCGCCAAGCGCCTCAGCTCGGTGGAGCAGAGAGGATGCGTCGCCCATCTGGGCGGCGCGGTCGAACGATTTGACCGCTTCACTGAGGAATCCGCCGGCGACCTGCGCTTGTCCAAGACCGACCCACGGGGCGGGCGCGTCGAGCCGGATTGCGGACTCCCACAAGTCCTCGGAAAGATCCGGGAACCCGAGTCGCGTGAGCAATGCAGCCATGTGGTCCCGTCCCGCCCGCCAAGGTTCTGGGCGGCCGCGTCGACGTAGGTGTTCAAGGACCCGCATGCGGACGACTCCGCTGCGGCCTTTCGGGTTCAGCCCGAGCGATCCGCACATCCGTTGGAGCGTCGGCCAGTCCGCGTGCTCGACTTCCGCCGCGGACGGCACGCTCACGGAGTCACCTCGCGACATCGCGGGCGAATCTCGCATTCCTCGCAGCCGGGGTCGCCCGCGAGATGGGTGCCGAAACACTCGTACGCGCCGCGGTAGAAGTCGGACTTCCCCCGCATCGCTTTCGCGCGTCGGAGCTCCGCTTTCGCCTCCTTGAGAGTCGGATCAAGCGCGAGCGAGCGGTCGAACGAGCGAATCGCGAGCGTGGACTCGAGCAGCCCGAGGTGAGCGCGGCCTTTCGCGTACCAGAGCCCCGGCGCCTCCCGGATTCGCAACGCGCGGTCCGCCCAGAGGATCGCCTCCCCGTGGTACCCCTGCTTTTCGCAGAGGTACGTCCGGTTCGCCATCGCATCGACGCAATCGGGATCGAGGCGCAGGGCCTCCTCGAAGCATCGAGCGGCCTCGGCCTCACGGCCGAGACGGAGCAACGCCGCGCCCTTGTTGTTCCATGCCGTCGCGTACTCCGGTCGGAGCGCGAGGACTTCCTCGTAGCAAAGGATGGCCGCGGGGTAGTCTTCCAACTCATGGAGGACGGCGCCCTTGTCGATCCACGCTTCGAGCGACCGCGGGTCGAAGGCCAACAGCCGATCGTACGCTTCCGCCTCCTCCTTCAGTCGACCGAGCCCGTGCAACACGGAGGCGAGGCCCATCCAGCCTTCCTTTGAGTCCCCGTTGCATTTCAGCGACTGCATGAACGAGTCCAGGGCGGCTTCCAGTTCCCCCGCCTTCTGCAGGACGTGACCTTTGAGGATCCACGCCGCGTCGTATTCCGGCTTGAGCTTGAGGGCGACTCCGAGTTGGCCGAGGGCACCGTCCGTGTCCCCCTGGTCAAAGGCGCGTCGCGCGGCGTGCATCGCGGACTCGAGGCGATCGACGCTCGGGAGAAACCGCCGTGCGGTGTCCGGCGCCAGCATCACTCGTTCGCCTCCGACGGCACGTGCCGGGCGCATGACTCGCGCCACTTCCGCGCCAGCTCGTGGTTCGGTTTCAGGGAGAGCGCGCGGTCGTACGCTTCGAGGGCTTCCCGGAATCGCTCGAGCTGCTGTAAGGCGACGCCTTTCCCGGTCCATGCGTCGGCATTGCGGGGCTCCCGCTCAATCGCCTGCTCGTACCGGAGGAGACCCATCTGTGGATCCCCGCCTTCGATCGCCAGCTCCGCGAGTTGCAAGAGGACATGGGTGTCCTCTTTCTCCGGCTCGATCGATTCGACGAACGACTGGAAATCGGCCGGGACGCTCGAGGCGGCGGGCTCGACCTCTTCCTCAATCGCCTCGAACGCCTTCGCGAGCGACGGAAGATCGGTAATCGGCTCCAAGGGCTCCGAGGCCGAGGGCCGCGCGCCGGTAATCTGCGCAATCGCTTCCCGCGCGGCGAGGACCGCGGGATGGTCGGCTCCGAGACGCGTTCCGTCCGCGAGGGCCGCCTTCGCTTGGTCCGCCTGGCCCAACGCCGCATGGGCTCGGGCGGCTCCGGCCCACGCCTCGATCCGCTCCGGGTCGAAGGAGGCCACCTTCTCGAACGACTCCAGGGCCTCCCTCGGGCGAGCGTGATTCAGGAGGATTTCGCCTTTCGCGAGCCACGGTTCCGGATAGTTCCATCGAAGGGCGATGGCGCGGTTGTAGTATTGGACGGCCGCACCCCAACGGCCTTTCCGCTCGAGGAGCGCGCCTTTTCGGAAGAGGATGGGTGCGTTCTGCGGGTCCCTCCCGAGCGCTCGCGCGAATTGGGCCTCCGCGGCGTCCGAGTCCCCCAGGTCGATCAGCGTGTCTCCGAGGCCCAGGATGGCCCGTGGGTCGTCCGGAGCGATCTCGAGGATGGCGCGAAACAGAAGGACGGCCTCGTTCGGATGGCCGTCTCTCCGCAATTGTTCCGCCTTCTGCACGACCTCTCGAGATTTCGACGGTTCGAGGCGGAGCGCATCGCGCAGCGCGTCGACCGCGACCGAGAGCCGGCCAAGCCCAAAGAGGAGGTTCGCGCGCTCGTATGACGCTTGGCGATTCCCTGGATCGAAATCGAGGATCTGCGTGTAGCACTGGAGGGCCTCTTCGGGGCGGTCGAGGAGGACGAGGAGCTCGGCCCGGTCGAACCAGACGCCCGTCTCCTCCGGCCGGGATCGGAGCATGCGATCGTAGCATTCCAGCGCGGCGTCGTATTCGCCTTCTTCGATGAACGCCTGGGCTTCCTCCCGAAGTCGGCTCGAACGTCGTTCGTCTTCGAGCTCGCCAGGCGCAAGCTCGAGTCGAATTGCGCGGGCTAACGCGCCGGTCACACCCTTGCACTGGGTCAGAGCTTTCTCGTCTGCGGCGCTCAGCGAGGCGATGTCGGGGAACGCGGTCGCAATCACATCTGCCTGGGCTGTGGACATGCCCGGGATCGCACCGAGGAACCGCAACACTTCGCGCCGGGCCGAGTCCTTCTCCAACGCGACGAGGCGCTCCGTCGCCGTCCGGGCACGGGCCTCGATTTCTTCCTCCTTCGATGCGACGGCCCGTTCGCGGGCGAAGAGCCGCTCCTCCTTCGAGAGGAATTCCTGCGTCCGGGTTTGGACGTACGCTTCGGCATCTGCTCGTTCTTTCTCCAGGGCCCGGCGAGATTCCTCAAGTTCCGCACGGTGGGTTAGGTCGGAGAATGCCTCCTCCGGTCCCGGGCCGGGCTCCGGTTCTGGTTCCGGAACGGGACCGGGCGCGGGCTCGGGTTGGGGAAGAGGAAGCGGCGGCTCTGGACGGGGGACGGGCGCCGGCGGGACCGGCTGAGCCTCGAGCGAGGGCACGTCCTCCTCGGGTAGGTCAAGGTCCTCCAAATCCTCGAAGGCTGACTCGGGCGGCGCTTCGGGGACGTCCGGTTCCACAGAAACCTCGGGCAGAGGCGGTTCAATCGGGGTCGGTGGGTCCGAGACTTCCTGCCGGACCGCCACCGGCTTCGACGCACGTATTCAGCCGCCAAGTGGGAAGGCATCCAATCCCGCGACTGCAGATACCGACAAACGGCCGCGAGGGCCCTTCGTTCCTCGAAATTCGTTGGCGTCGAACGACGAGCGTCGCGCAGGAAGCTGTGAAGGACTTCGGCGTCGCCAACGCTCACGATCGCTGGCTCGTCCGAATCGAGGTGGAGCAGCCGCACGAGTCGGACCGCTTCCGCCGCCGTCGGCTCGCGCGCAGGCCGGCACCATTCGATTTCGGAGAGGTCGGCCGCGACAATCGCGACGTCGTTCGCACGGGTGAGATCGAGGAGCGACGGCCCGGGTAGGAGCCCGGGATTCAACCACAGCGGGCGATCGGCGACGAGAAAATCGAGACACGACGCACACAGAAAATCGCGACTCACGGCGCCGCATCGAGCGCAGCGCGAGGGGAGCACAGTCGCAACAACGGCCGAGGGTCATATAAAAGCTGGGCACTGAATGATGACCGCTCGAATTTTTGTGTCATGCGGTTCTCATGAGAGGCCGACATGTTCATGGACCGAGATACCGTGTCGCGACGGGGCGTACTATGGACGTCCGTATGCGCCGGGCCCGACGAGCGGACGACGACCTCATGTGGCGAGCGACCCTGCAGACGGTCTGGGACGACATCCCCGCGGACGAACGTGTCCGTCTGAATCGCGACAAGTGGGAAGCCCATTTCCGAAAGAAAATCGAACCGTACATGGCAGGGGACCGAACGGAGCGTTGGATTGCCGAGACGGCGGACCACGAGCTCCTCGGGTATGTGATCCTCGGCGAGGGCGGTTTCATCACGCCGGAGGCCCAGGGTTTCATCTACGATGTCTGGGTCGCCCCGGATCGGCGCGGGACAGGCGTCGGGAAATTCCTCGTCGAGTGGGCGAGCGACTGGGCTCGGCAGCGAGGGTATCAAAAAATCAAGCTCGAAGTTTCCGAGACGAACGCCCGCGCCCGCCACGTCTACGAGAGCCTGGGATTCCGCGCGGAACGCCGGTATATGGGAAAGTCGCTCGAATGACCAGCCCTGATCCTCGGATAGTCGCGCAACTAACCACCAAAGGGTTAAATAACGGCGTCATCGTGTTCGAGGGATGCGGGGTAGTGCAATGATCCAGGTCACCCTGACCGAAACCGCAGCGAGCAAAGTCAAGGAGCTCATCCAGAGGTCCGATCCGGAGACCGGCCAGCCGTTGGGCTCTCTCGAAGACACGTATCTCCGTATGTATGTCGCGGGCGGCGGCTGCTCCGGTTTCCGCTATGGTCTCGCGCTCGACCGGAAGATCCACGAGGACGACGAGGTCGTCCAAGTCCACGGGCTCAAGGTCCTCGTCGATGGCAACAGCAAGGAATACCTCGACGGCTCGAACGTGGACTACGCGGAGAGCGTCGCAGGCAGCGGCTTCCTCGTGAGCAACCCGAACAACTGGTCGACGTGCGGATGCGGCCAGAGCTTCAACCCGAAAGGCGAGGAAGCTCCCGACCAGCAGCACCAGTCGGCTCACGCGCACACGCACTGACGCGACGAACCTTCCTTTTCGATTCCAGGGTCAGCGGAGCGATTCCCTCGTGATTAATAGGAAGTTCCCCAGAAGTCGAGAGCCATGCGGCGTCAGGATCGATTCCGGATGACGTTCGATCGCAAGACCGAGGTGTCGTACAGCCATCACCTCTCCATCTTCCCCCGCATGGTACAGCAGAGCACGCGCCGGATGAGCCCGTTCTATTAGATTCCATCGATCGGAGACGAGTCACATGCCGGCCAGAATCTGGACAACGGTGCGGTCCTCCTCGGCTCCGGAGGACGCGCTCGCCCACGCAATCACGGTGTGCGGGGACCTCCGGCGAATCTCCTGAAGAATTTCAATCTCGTCTTTGTCCGGTTCGGGGACGGACATCAGCACGATCGCGTGGCTGATCTCTTCCGGGAGCGACGTGAACCATGGGGACGCGTACGCCTCTTCGACCGCGACGAAACATCGGTGCTTCTCCCGACCCGCGCCCAGCCCGAATCGCCATTCCCTCACGCCCGCAAGCGTCCGCCGCAGCGGCACCACGTCCGAGCGAGCGAGGACCGCGCCCAACTCTGCGGCGGGTCGGGCCATGATCGCCCCCAAGGCCGCGAAGGCTTTCGTCAACGGGAGGTCCCTGGCAAACTGCAGAAGCCGATCGTTGCTGAACGTCACGACGCCGTCCGCGCGCTTTTGGAGGAGTCGGAGCTGCGCTTCTGCGAGCTGCCGCCGAATCGGGCCTTCGATCGTGAAGGGCACCGTGGCGAACGCCACGCTCGCATCGCCCAAGATCCTGGCGACCCGGCCGACGAGGCTCATCCCCCACCCGCCGAGTTCGCCGCCCAGGCCGCCGAGCACCACGACGATGTCCCGATCGAGAAGCGAAGCGGAGATCTGCTTCTCTTCGTCCGTCTCCATGTTCGGCACGGCCTTCTCGTCCATCGAGGCGTAGGCCTGCAGCGATCCGGTGGCGACGAGGACGCGGGTCGAGACCTCCGCCATGGACGGATGAAGGGTGTCGTTCACGGCGATGCGGGTCGCGTTGGGCGGCGCGGCGACGCGGCGCAGGACGTTGCATCCGGCCCCTCCGCAGCCCACGATGGCGACCCGGGCCCGTTCTTCCCCGACACCGAGCCTCCACGTGTCCGGCACGCGTGCGCCATCGGAAGTCCCCGGAGATAAAGGATTGTCATTCGCGGTTTGATATCTATACTGTAATGAGAATAGAAATACCGCGAAGGAAAGCACGATAAGGATGCATTCGATGCGGGACCCGATGGCGTCAGCCCGTCTCCCGGACACGGCCGACGTGGTCGTCGTCGGCGGTGGCTGCATGGGGACCAGCACCGCGTGGCATCTCGCGCGGCGAGGCCTCGGGGTCGTCTTGCTCGAGAAGAGCCACGTCGCCGCCGGGGCCACGGGCCACAGCGGTGCCCTCGTCCGTCAACACTACGAGGCACGGCTCGGCATCCGACTCGCGAGGGAGAGTCTCGGATTCTTCCGGCGATTTAAGGAGGAGACCGGATTCTCCTGCGACTTCCGGACGACGGGCTTCCTCTCCGGCACTCGGGAGCGGGATCTCCCGGCATTCGAGGCGTTGGTCGAGTTGCTCCGCTCGGAGGGGGTTCGGGCCGAACGGCTCACCCCGTCGGACGCGAGGACGATGGAGCCGCAATTGGAGGTGTCCGATTACGCCGCACTCGTCCACGATCCGGACGCGGGATACGCGGACCCGATCGCCACCGCGCACGGCTTTGCCGCCGTGGCCGTCGTGGAAGGGGCGAAACTCTTCGATAATCACGAGGTCTCGTCCATCTCGACGCGCGCGGGGCGGGTCGTGGGCGTCAAGATCCGCGGAGCCGGACTCTTGTCCGCGGAACGTGTGATCATCGCCGCGGGGAACTGGACGCAAGACCTTGCCGCGACCGTCAGGGCTCGGTTGCCCGTGCGGTACGTCCGCGGTGAAGTCGCGATCCTGCGTCGACCCGTCGACTTTGGGGCGCCACCGCGGATCCACTTCGATTTCTACGGAAACACGTACTCGCGACCGGACGGGAGAAGGACACCTTAGCGGGCTACATGAACACGTACCCGGGGAAGACGACGCCGAGACACGAGTTCGCCGAGTCGCTCCCCGCCGCCACGCTCCGCGATTTGCAAACCCGACTCGCGAAGCGATT